>SXGT01220649.1_pt1 | contig 52090 bp, 57 predicted proteins | sample 3176221 | NCBI WGS metagenome assembly SXGT01 (sample SAMN11356862, study PRJNA531348) | freshwater metagenome | isolation source: freshwater sample F1-120 | place: China: Fuxian Lake, Yuxi | collected 2017-12-25
TCCACCTTCTCTTCTTCTTTCACCAAAGCTTGATCTTTCATTTCTATCTCCACCTTCTCTTCTTCTTTCACCAAAGCTACCACCCTCTCTTCTACCACCTTCTCTTCTACTACCAGAGTTTCCATCATCTTGTCTGAATTGTTGAGGTTTTCTGATGTCCTTTTCAGTTGGATTTTCATATTTTTTACCTATTTCATCTACTCTGATGTTGAGTTTATCCAATAAAGTTTGATTCAATCCTTCACCGTAAACATCTACTCTTGCAGCAATTACTGCTTTTGCAGCAACTGCCCGTGCAATTTTACCTCTTTGCCATCTTGGTGCGGCATGGACCATTGCATGTTGAAATAATAATCCATGTTTTGGTGGTTGAGACCCTGTTTTTAATGCCCTGAACAATGCTTTTTCAGCACCTAGTACTTGTACTGTGCTAGCAGGCATTGATGCCATTTTTTTGAGACTTCCAGCTCTTCCTAAAATTCTTGCACCTACAGCACTACCAAGTATGGCTGAAAGATTTGGTGCAATTTGAACCATTTCTGCTTCAACATGATCTTCAAGTTTTTTACGCAACTCATGAAAATCTAAAATTTGTTTTGCAATTGATTGAACTATTACTAAATTAATATCTGATATGTCTCCACCTCTACTTTTAGATAAAATTAATGATAGCATTTCTACTTTTGATTCTGGAAAACCTGCTTCCTCAAAAACTTTTTTTGATAATGATTCACGTTTACCTGCCAGCACAATTTGTGCATATCCATTAATACTATCTATCATATTATCTAATTCTGGAAAATGCAATCCATACCATTCTCTAAGTCTTGAACTTAGTCCATTTGCAATTTTGTCAATTTCATCTAATGAATTAATTGATTGAATGATGTGAAGATCTGGACTTTGTGATATCTCTGTAACTTTTGAAGATGAAAATCCAAGAGCAAATTCTCTTAACTTACCTAACGTATCTTGAAGATTTGATGCAAATCCTGAATCAACAATTATTTGTGGTTTTTCAGTTTGTATTTTATCTAATTCCTCTGAATCCATTATATGACAATCAATTGAAAATTTTTTCAAAATGGCAAGTAATGATTCATCACTTACTGAAACCCCTCTTTGAATTTTAGCTAAATAATTTATTAATTCATTTAATTTTGCTTCTTTACTTTTTATTGCAAGATATTCTTTAACTGGATTTGAAAATGCAAATGCTTTATCCACTTGTTTATCATTAAAAACCGATATTCCTAATTCGGTTAAAACTACTGAATACATGATTAGTTGAACTTAGATCGCCTTTAAAAAATGTACTAGAGGCTCAAATCAACTATTATATTCAAAACTAGCTTAATCTATCCTGATGGTAGCTAGTCTTGCAACTTCTATAGGCAGAATTCATTTAGATAAACCTGCCATGCTTGCGTCTGGAGTTTTAGGAATTTCATTGGATGTATTTAATCGACTTTATCGTTCAGGTGCAGGAGCAGTTGTCACCAAGTCTCTTAGTACTGAACCGTGGGAGGGATATCCAAATCCAACTATTTTTAGTGTTGATGGAGGTGGTTGGATGAATGCAGTTGGTCTATCTAATCCTGGAGCTTCAAATTTTGCAAAAATGATTGAACACAATCAAGATGTTCCAATTATAGTTAGTTTAGTTGGTTCTATTCCTGAAGATTTTAAAATGATGATAAATGAATTTGAAAATTGCAATGTCACTGCGTTTGAATTAAACTTATCTTGTCCTCATGTTGCAAAAGTTGGTTTAGAAGTTGGCGATGATCCTGAATTAGTAAAAAAAATAGTAACTACTGTAAAGAATTCTACTAATGTTCCTGTAATTGCAAAAGTTGGTTTAGGAACTACTCATTATTTGAATACTGTAAAAACTGCAATTGATTCTGGAATTGATGCTATTACTGCAATTAATACTGTTAGAGCAATGGCAATTGATGTTGAAACACAGCGACCAATTCTTAGTAATAAATTTGGTGGATTATCTGGTACTCCTATCAAACCTATTGCAATAAGATGTGTTTATGAAATTTCTTCAAAATATAATATTCCAATAATTGGATGTGGTGGAATTTCAACTTGGGAAGATGCAATTGAATTTTTCTTAGCTGGTGCCTCTGCAATTCAGATTGGCAGTGCAATAGGTGATAATTGGATTAGCGTTTTTGATGATATTAACAAGGGAGTACTACAATACATGAAACAGAAAAATTATTCTACAATAAATGAGATGGTGGGACTTGCAAAGAAATTCTAATCATACTACTATAGTCACAATCGAAAATGTAATTGACGAAACTCCTACTGTTAGAACTTTATATTTTTCAGATGAAGTTATGTCCAATGTTTTACCTGGCCAATTTGCAATGGTTTGGATTCCTGGAATTAATGAATTGCCTATGAGTGTAATGATTTCTAAGGAATCTGGAAAAGCAGCATTTACTGTAAGAAAACATGGTTTAGCATCTACTGGATTATTCAACATTAAAACTGGAGAAAAAATTGGAGTTCGTGGACCTTACGGAAATGCTTTTGATATTAAACACGGAAAACTGTTGTTAGTTGGAGGAGGTACTGGACTTGTTCCAATGATGAGATTATTAACTCACATAAAACCCACTGATGATGTAACTGTTTTGATTGGTGCAAAGTCTAAAAATGAAGTTTTCTTTGAAACACTTGCAAATGATCTTTTAAAAAATAATACACATCACGTAATTGTTTGCACAGATGATGGAAGCTATGGTGAAAAGGGATTTGTAACTGATGTAGTTGAAAAGTTAATTGACAAATCTCATTTTGATGGAGTGTATACTTGCGGGCCTGAAAAAATGATGTACAAAACTGTACATTCTGCTCATTCTAGAGGAATTTTTGTTCAAGCAAGTCTTGAACGTATGATGAAATGTGGTGTTGGAATTTGTGGTAGTTGTTGTGTAGGTGAGGATCTTGTATGCAAGGATGGAACAATTTTTGATGGAGTTCATCTGTCTCAAAACAAGGAATTTGGGTATAGTCATAGAAATAAGTCTGGAATTTTTGAAGATTATTGAGTTTTACGAGTAAGGTTTAAAATCAATCAGAAAATATTTTTCATGAAGAGAATGGGAACTCCAAAAATCGTTTTAACTGCTGATAGAACTTTAATGTCTCCATATAGGGGATTATCTTTAGCAACATTTTTCGGTTGCGCACCTGCATTAGACCCTAACAGAGATCCAAAAAGCTTTTTGCACAAGATTCTTGGAAAACAAGTAACCCCAAAAATTCTATTTGATTTTATTTGTAATTGGTCTCCTGATATTGACGGTGCTGCAAAATATGCTCCATATGGACTAAGAAAATTAGAAGCTGGTCTATTACGTGATGGTTTTGCACGAAAAGATGTAGTTGTTGCACACCCAAACCATATTGAAAAATTTATTGGTCCTGAAACTGAAGTTATTGGAACTTATGAAATGGATCCACTTGGAATGGGTCCTGTTACAATGACATTTACTTATGGACGAAAGCAGATTTCCTATGATGAATTTTACAATGCAGAATTACATCATAGAATTAAAGCTGCAAAAGCTAGAACTGGAAGTAAAGCAAAAGTAATTTCTGGTGCATCTGGTACTTGGCAATATAATTATGATCCTGCAAAAATTGAGGAGTTTGGAATTTATGCAATTTTGGAAGGAGAGCTTGGTGGCATTGCACCTGAAATTGATGGACATGCTGGAAGATTTTTTAATTATTTAATTAATGGGGATTTTGAAAATATGGATCCATTTAGAAAACGAAGTGACTTTAAAGTTAACATTAAGGAATTTGAAAGGGACGGCAAAAAAATTCATGGAAGATTTGTAAACTTTTGGGATAGACCTGATCTAGAAGAAATTCCAAACATTGTAGAACCAAGTATGCATGGAATGGTTGAGGTAATGCGTGGTTGTGGAAGAGGATGTAAATTTTGTGATGTCACATTGAGATCATTGAGATATTATTCTCCAGAAAAAGTTAAACAGGAAATTGAAGTTAACATTAAGAAAGGAGGTTCCAAATCTGCATGGATTCACAGTGATGATATTTTTGTTTATGGTATGGACCCAAGAACTGCAAAAGGTATGGAGCCAAATAGAGAAGCATTAGAGGAATTATTTACTGCAATTATGTCCACTGGAGTTGAACATACAAATCCAACTCATGGAACATTGGCTGGTGCAATTGCTGATGAAAAACTTCTTCCTAATTTATCTAGAATAATGAGAGCAGGTCCTAATAATATGATAGGTGTTCAAGCAGGATTTGAAACTGGAAGTCTTAGACTAATTGGTAAATATGCTGATAGAAAACTTGCTCCATATGCTCCATCTGAATGGCATTGGGTTGTAAAAGAGGGTGTCAAAACAATGAATGAAAATTATTGGATTCCTGCATTTACACTCATTATGGGTCTTGATAATGATGAAACACCTGAAGATTCTTGGGATACTATTAGACTTCTTAGTGAATTAGAACATGAACAACCTGATTCCATGTTTACTGCAACTGCTCTAACTTTTGTTCCAATTGGATTGTTAGAATCATCCAAATTCTTTAACATTGGAAATGAAATGACTCCTGCCCAATTGGGTGTGCTTTACAAGACATGGCAACACAATTTCAAATATGCTATTCAAAAATTCATGACTAAAACTGGTGCAAAAGGACCACAAAGATATTTCTTTAATGCAATTGCGCGTTCTCTTGGTGGAATTCCACTTGGTGCAATGGAGACATATGCACGTAGAAAAAGTCCAGAACATGAAAAAGTAATTGAAATTATCAAGACAAAGTATTGGTAATATTATCCAAATACATAAATTCACTAGTTATTAGATTAAGTCATGGCAACTCACGGTTCACTTACTAAGGCAGGTAAAGTAAGAGGACAAACTCCAAAAGTAGAGGGTAGAAAAATTGTAGGTGATAGTTCTAGTGTTGCAAATAAAAGTAATTTTAAAAAGAGATTTGCTTTAGGCAGATTCCCAGGACAAAATAAACCTGGTCAAAGACGAAAACGGCGTTAATCATTAATCATTGTTATAATTTTACGATCAATTCTTAAAACAGGTTCTGTCAAGTCTCCGTCAGATCTTCTAGGTGTCAAAAATCGTCGGATGAGGTTTTGAGCAGTACCGTACTATATTCTGATTATTTGGTTTTGCCTACATTTTCTAAATTAAGGATTTAGGAGTGAAAAGAGTTTATTCTTTGATTTTCCATATTATAGATGAAAGTCTGTTAACAGGAGATAATGACAGTGGTAATTTGTTTATTGAAACTATCTCAATTCTTCCTTGTTTTTCTAATTTTTGAAGTTCATTGACAAGATTATTTTGATAATCTCTTGCGTCAAAATATTTCTTTACGAGGGGGGGGGAAGTATTGTAATTCACTTCAAAATTGATCACAATTTTTGGTTTTCCAGCAATAATATTTTTTAGAACATTTGACATGATATGTTTTAATTGTTCCATACAACCATTAGTAAAAACTATTTTGTCTTCAATCATAGGTAATGAGTTATTCAAATCACATACGCCAAAATGTATATCATATCCTTTCTTTTTACAATATTGAGTGACCAAAGATATTGCGTTTTCAGATATATCATAACCCTCAAGTTTTTTAAAATTCCTATTATGTAATTGAAATAGATTAGTTCCTAATCCACAACCAAGTTCAACAACTGAATCATCAATATAATTATCTAATATATCTAAAATTTGCTGTTGATATTTTTTTTCATATTTTGATCTAAATCCTTTAAATAATTTATCATTATTTGTAAAAATAGAATATTCTTCCATATCTTTCCTTCCGTAATTACCAGAAAAACTTTCAAACTCAACATCACTAAATTTTCTATTCCACATGCCTGAATTATATTCTTAATTAATTTTGGAATGATCACGTTTTTTTCGATTTAAGAACAATTTTCCAATATACATATAGAGTTTTATTTTGTCTATGACAGTCACTTGAAGTATATTCATCATAATGTTTTTTCTGCCATTGTTTAATATTCTTTTAATAACAATAATCGATAACAATCAAGGCTAACTTAAGCCTAATCTAGTCCATTTTCTTTACTTTCTGCTTGCGTTCTGAATCAATGTTTTCCATTGTCGTGTTTGTGGTAGATTTGCTATTTCAGAAGAATTAGATATTCATGAATGTAGACCACTTAAGTAATATGAGATTAAAGGTGAAATTTTACGTGTTTTTGATGGGTATGATTGGTATCCACTAAAACTATCATCGATCCGACGAAATTTGACATGGAGAAAAGCTGACAAAGACTTTACAGTGTCTTAAAACAATACTTTTATAAAGTACTTGTACCGTACTATACGGTATGGTTGAAGATTTAAGATTAGATAGTTTAGAGGGCGTAGGTCCTGTAACTACAAGAAAATTATCCGATGCAGGTGTCCACAACATCATGGATCTCATCGTTCGAGGTCCTGTTGACATTGCAGAAATAACTGGAATGGAAAAAGACACAGCTGAAAAAATTGTCAATAAAGCAAGAAAACATTTGGTTGAAAATGGGTTACTTGCTAAAGATTTTATCAGTGCAAGTGAACTCTATAAAACTCGACAAAGTATTGGTAAAATTTCAACTGGTACAAATTGTCTTGATACACTATTTGATGGTGGTGTTGAAACTAGAGCTTTAACAGAAGTTTATGGAGAATTTGGTTGTGGTAAAACACAATTTGCTCATACCATGTCTGTAATGGTTCAAAAAAGTAAAGAAGAGGGTGGACTTGAAGGTGGTGTTTTGTATATTGACACTGAAGGTACTTTTAGACCTGAACGCATTGTTCAAATTGCTCAAGCTCATGATATGGATCCAGAAAAAGTTTTGGACAGGATTATTGTTGCACGTGCATATAACAGTGCACATCAAGTTTTAATTCTTGAAGAAGCTGGCGCAATAATTGAACAAAACAATGTTAAATTAATTGTTGCAGATTCTGCAGTTGGATTATTCCGTGCTGAATATCTTGGAAGAGGAACACTATCTGTTAGACAACAAAAACTAAATCATTTTGTTCATTTGTTGGTTAGAATTGCAGAAACATATGATTGTGCTGCAATTGCAACAAATCAAGTTATGGCGTCGCCTGATGTTTTCTTTGGAGATCCAACTAGACCAATTGGTGGAAATGTAGTTGCACATACAAGTACTTACAGAATTTACTTTAAAAAATCTGGTAAGAAACGCATTGCTCGAATGGTAGATAGTCCTCATCATCCTGAAGAGGAAGTAATCTTTGCTTTAGGTGAAGCAGGAGTTATTGATCCTGAAGAGACAGATAAAAAACCAAAAAAAGCTACAAAGAAAGTAGATAAAAAAACCAAAGGATCTGAAGTAGAGGCTAAAGTCGAAGATGAAGTAGAGGATACAGTCGAACTTTTAGAAGATCACGGTGCAGATATTACATCTGATGACTTTTAGTCTTTAGAAGATTTTTAATCTTTTTCTTTTATTTTTATTTAATCAATATTCATTAAATTCTAATATCATTTGGAAATCTAATAGGTTATCATGACTGATCTTTATCGTTTTCTTCCTGAAGAAATGGAAAAATTAGTAATTGATATGGGATATCCTAGGTATCGTGCAGATCAAATTTTACTTCATTTGTATTACAAATTTCCTAAAAATATTTCCGATATCAAACAACTTCCTAAACAATTGATTAATGACTTGATTGAATCTGGTTATACAATTGGCTCTGCAAAAGAAACTCATCGGATTGTAAGTGAAGATGGAGATACTACAAAATTATTACTTAGTTTGACTAATGATAAATCTGTTGAAACTGTTTTAATGCAATATGAACCATCTAAAATTGGAGGTCATCAGAGATCAACAATTTGTGTTTCAACTCAAATTGGATGTGCGATGGGATGTACATTTTGTGCAACTGGACAAATGGGTTTTGAAACAAATCTGAAAGCAGAACATATAATATCTCAAGTACTTAATTTTGCAGAACTCTTACAACAACGAGGTCAGCATGTAACAAATTTAGTTTTTATGGGAATGGGTGAACCCATGGCAAATTATGATGAAATGATTAGAGCGGTAAAAGTTTTAACTCATCCTAGAGGATTTGGATTAGGTCAACGACATATCACAATTTCTACTATTGGAATTAAATCTGGAATTGAAAAATTAGCTGAAGAAAATTTACAGATAGGACTTGCAATATCTTTACATGCACCAAATAATGAATTACGTAAAAAATTAGTTCCAACTGCAACTTTTAATTCTGTTGAGGAGATTATTGAATCTGGATATAATTATTTTAAGAAAACTGGAAGACGTGTGACTTTTGAATATGCATTAATGAGTGGAATTAATGACTCTCCTGAAATTGCAAGGGATTTGGCAAAACTATTACAGGGTAATGGTTCACATGTAAATTTAATTCCTATCAATCCCACTGCTGGTGATTTTACAAGACCGTCTAATAATAGAGTCCATGAATTTGAACGAATTTTATCAAGTTCAGGTGTAAATTGTACAATAAGAATTGAAAAAGGTACTGAGATTTCAGCTGCATGTGGTCAACTTAGAACTGATGTCATTGGTCAATTTACTAAAAAAATCTCCTAAGTGTTAAAATAGGGCTTTCCAAGGTTTTACACACATGGCAACTAAAAAATCTCATGGTCGTTCACATGGATTTAAACATAAATCTAGATCTGTAATGACAAAAGAAGCACCTAGAGGTGTATCATTTTTGTTACGTGAATACCATGAAGGTCAACAAGCACTTGTTATCATTGATCCTAGACAGCATAAAGGATTACCACATAGAAGATATCACGGTAAGGTAGGTGTTATAACAAATGTTGGTCGACGTGCTATAACCTTAAGTGTAAAACTAGGTGATAAGCCAAAAACCTTGATCACTAGATTGGATCACATAAAACCATTTGGTGTTTAACTATGGAAGAAGTAAAACAGAAACAATCAATTTCACTTTCTGAAGCTAAAGAAATTTTAGGTAAAGTCGATGTGGAAGAAATGGATCAAATACAACGTTGGACATATGATTATGTTTCAAAATTTTCATCTATAGACGCTAAAGATGCAAAAGAAATGAAAAAGAAACTAATGAAAGATTGTGAATTAACAGAGGACGAAGCTGTTGAAATTGTTAATATCAGACCAACAAGTATGGCTGAATTGCGTTCATTTACATTTGGTTGGAAAAAATTAATTCTTGCTGAAACCCTGGAAAAAATACTTAAAATAATCAGGGAATATTCTTAATTTTACCGGAGTAATACATTTTGTACCGGGCTCAATCCCCTCCTCGAAAATATGAAGAATATGCATATGTTTTAGATTTTAATTCTAAAGGAAAGTCAACTACCGTACGAGGGAGAGATGGAATTATTATTACTTCTATTGGTGAAGACGGTCTAATGTTTTTAGAAGTTCTTGGAATTCCAAATTCAAGTTTTGAAATTGGAGAAAAAATTTACATTGGTAAAGATAAGAGAACTAAAATTTTATCAGTACTTGGGAAAATGGAATATCAAAATATTTCTTCATCTGCTCAAACTGAACTATCTGATGTTATAAAAAAGATAGTAGCAACTAATGAAACGAAATTTGTACAATATCTTAACAATGCACGACCACTAACTCCAAGAATACACGCACTAGAATTAATTCCTGGAATTGGAAAAACATACATGAAAATAATGTTAGAAGAAAGAGAAAAGAAAAAATTTGAAAGTTACGCTGACTTACAGGAGAGAGTTGGACTCAAGGAACCAATAAAGCACATTTCTCAAAGAATTATGGATGAAATTTCTGGTGAAAGTAGAATGAATCTATTTGTTAAGAGATGATTAATCGTAAATTACTGGGACAACACTTTCTTAATTCAAAATCTATTGCAGAATTTATTGTTAATGAAGCTAGAATTACTAAGACTGACGTTGTTTTTGAAATTGGAACTGGGTTGGGTATTTTGACACCCCTACTATGTGAAAAAGCCCAAAAAGTTATTTCTGTTGATGCTGATGAAAATTTAATTAAAAAAGCAAAATCTGAATTCTCTAGATTTGATAATCTAATACTAAAGACAGGTGATGGATTCAAGCAAAAAGATATTTTTTCTATTTTTGTTTCAAATCTTCCGTATTCTAGGAGTAAAGATGCAATTGAATGGTTAGCTCAAAATTCTTTTTCACATGGAATAATAATGGTTCAAAAAGAATTTGCTGAAAAACTCATTGCAACATCAAAAAATCGAAGAGCAATTAGTATAATTGCCAGTTATACACTTGATATCAAAAAAATTTCTGATGTTGGTAAGAATAATTTTTCACCTCCCCCAAAAATTGATTCAGTAATTTTAAGAATCACAAAAAAGACTAATTTGGATAAAAATTTAATTTCTATTGTTAATGATATTTTTTCTTATAGGCGTAAAACTGTAAAAAATATTTTAAAACAATTCAATAAACAAAGTACAATAGAGAAACGTGTTGATGATCTTTCTGGAGATGAAATAATTAATCTTGCAAAACAAATTCATGAAAAATGATGAATATCCTCCATCAGAGGATACTTTTTTTATTGCAAATAATATTGAAAATGAAAAAGGTGATCATGCATTAGATATTGGAAGTGGTTCTGGTTACTTGACAAAATTACTGTCTAAAAATTTTTCTCTTGTTATTGGAACTGATATTAATTATAATGTATTACAAAAACAAAGTTCCTATAAAACTGATAATTTGATTTGTTGTAATAGTTCTGATGCATTAAAAATTAAATTTGATTTTATTGTTTGTAATTTACCATATTTAGCAACTGATGAAATTATAGATATTGCAACTGATGGTGGTGCTGAAGGATTTGAAATCCCTAAAGAAATATTTGACTCTGCTATAAACAATCTTAAAAAAAATGGCAAATTCATTTTTGTTACTTCTTCGTTATCTAATTATTCAAAATTGATAGATTATGCACAACAACTAGGATTAAAAACTAAAATAATTGCCCAAAAGAAACTTTTTTTTGAAGAATTAATTCTTGTAGAAGCAATAAATTAATTATTTTCTTAAATTACTTTTTGCATATTTGATTATTGCATCTGTCATTTGTGTAGTACTTGCATTTCCACCAATATCCCATGTAACTGTTTTACCTTCATTGATAACTTGCTCAGTTGCAGAAAATATTGCATCTCTAATTTCTCTTTCGCCCATATAATCTGCCATCCACGCACCTGATAGTACAGTTGCTGTTGGATTTACTTTATTTTGCCCTGTAAATTGCGGTGCACTTCCATGAGCTGCCTCAAACATTGCATAATTATTTCCAATATTTGCTGAATAGATTAATCCAATTGAACCAACTAAAGCTGATGCAAGTTCTGAAATAATATCCATAAATAAATTAGTACTGACTAATACTGTACCATTAAACTGTTCAGTCGCAATTACCATTTGTTGTACCATGTTGTCTATGTAAATTTCTGATAGTTCTATGCCAGTTCCTTCAACAGCTTTTTGTGTTTCATCCCAAAATATTCCGTCCGTTTCTTTTAAGATATTTCTTTTTGTAATTGCAACCATTTTTTTCATTTCAAATTTATTTGCCCAATCCACTGCAGAATTAACTAATCTTCTACTTCCTTGTCTTGTAATTTTTCTAATTGCTATTGCTGCATCATCAGTAATTTTTGTTTCTATTCCTATGTAGAGTCCTTCAGTTGCTTCTCTAAAACAAACAGAATCAAGTTTTCTATTTGGTGTTAATCTATCATAAGTTTTAATTGGTCTAATATTTGCATAAAGATCAAATTTTTGTCTTAATGTTACTGCAACACTTCTCGGTGCACTTGGTACTGGGATAGTTGTGGTTGGGCCTTTAAAACAACAGTCCATCTCTTCTAGTATTTTCATAGTTGAATCTGGAATGTACGATGTGTCTTTTCTACCATTTTTATCCCATTGCTCAGAACCTGCTTCACATAAGATTAATTCTGATTGGAAATTACATTCTTTTAGAACTTTTAGCATTGAATCTACAACTTCTGGACCAATACCGTCTCCTTTCATCACTGCAGCTTTTTTACTCATCATTGCAAGATTTTTGTCTACTTCTAATTAATTCTACCATTACTCTTTTAATGATAACGAATGAATTTATTTACAGATACATCTTGGCATAATTATGCGGGGGTCGCCTAGCTTGGTAGGGCGTAGGATTGCTAATCCTATGTTCGAAAGAACTCGTGGGTTCAAATCCCTCTCCCCGCGCCATTAAACCTTAATAGACCAATTTAGAAAGTTTTTTTCATGGGACGTAGAAAAAGTCAAAAAATTATTCGTACAGGTCCTAAAAATGCAACTACTGGAATGTGTCCACTATGTATGACCATTGGAAAAATCTTTCTTTTAGGCTCACCTGGTCAAGAAAGAGCAAAATGTGAAAAATGTCGTCAAGAATTCAAATTATAATTTAAAAATCGTCTACTAAATCAAACTATACACCAATAACTTTTTAAGACAATTTTTTATTCATAATTTATTATGAGTTCAGATGCTGAAACCATTTATGAGCGGGTTGCAAAACTTGAAGATGAAATTGCAGTACTTAGAAGTGAAGTAGATATTTTGAAAGCAGCTTTAAGAAATAAACTTGCTCGTCATGAGATATCACTGATCAAAAAAGGTCAAGATATCAATTCAATAATTGATTAATCTTTTGTCTTAATACTTCTAATTAATTCTAAAATAAAATCTACATCCTCTGCGTTAGGATTTATTTCTAAATATTTATTCAAATACTTTAAAGCATTTTCAGAATTTAGTAATCTCTGCTCTAAAATCCCTTTATCTCTGATATCTTCTGGATTTTCTGGTTCAATTGCTAATACCATATTTACACAGCGTAATGCTTTATCATACACAAATGATTGTATGTAAGAATTTTTCAAATTACGAACCATCCTTATCAGAATTTGTTCTGATTTTATTTCATCAAGAAATTCTGGTTTGAATTCTAAATCTCCATCAAAATTATTATCTAAAATTTCTTGTAAATCATCAATATCTAATAAACGCCCATCAAAAAAAGGATCTAATATCATTTCTTCGTTATATTTTACTAGTATATGGCCTGGAAATCCAACCATTTTAAGATCTAATCCAATAAATTTTGCAATTTCAACATATAGAATTGATATAGTAATTGGAAGGCCAGTTTTTTTATCTATTACTTCATTAAGAAAATTGTTTTTTGGATTATAGTAATCATCATCATCTCCACTATAACCTAAATTCTCAAAGAGATATTCATTTAACATTGAAATTAGATATGTTGGATTTTTTACATCACTTATCGATTCCTTTAATGTCATTCCAATGCGGTTAATTTTTTTTATATATTCTTCAACTTGTAATTCTGGATATTCTATTAATTGTGAAAATTTAAGAGATTTCTCAATTAAATTGAAATTAGGATTCCTTACAAATGATATCCATTCTGCAACTAACGGATCAAATTTTTCACTCAATTATTACAATCTCAGTTTTTTTAGATATAATTGAGGATCTTTCAATTCTTTTGTATTTGGAGGAATTTCAATCATTTTTTTGAATGTACTGGTACCTAATTTTTCGTATATTATTTTTGTAAAGTCTTTGCCAATATTTTTTCTTATTTGATAAGCTGAAAAATCAGTGCCCATAAAGGTGGTAAGATAATTTTGAAAATCTTTATCTTCTTTTAAAATATTTTCAATTACAAAAGCTGCCATTCCTTCCATTGTTGTAAATGCTGCGTGATGATGTTGTATTGGCACTAACCATTTTTTATAAATCTCTAAAAGTTGAGGAATGAATTCGCCTATTTTTGGATCTATTTCTACATGAGTAAATGTCATTACATCTGGTCCTATCTGCTCAATTAAGAAATGATCTGGATTCAAAAAGAAAAATAGATTTGCTTTTTTTGCAAATGGAAAGTCATCTGGTACCGCCTGCAATTGGCAGTACTCTGAAAGTTTGTTAATTATTTCAGCATCTAATTTTAAAATTATGCTTGCTAATTCTTCATTTATTTTATTAACTTGTATTGCTGCATTTTTGTTTATTTGTTGTAGATTTTCTTGAGTGGCATGAATTAATTCTTCAATAACTGTCATTTTTACAGCTCCGATATATCCTGAATTTACATTATCAAATTTTACATCATATGGTTCAGCCTGCTTATGAAGAATTATTTCAGGATATCGTGATAAAATAAATTTATTCAAATAAATTATTGAATCCAAATAATCCCCATATGTTGTTGTAATTTTAGAAATGTATTGAATTGCATATGTTGAATACACTAAATATTTAGCAGTATCTTCTTGCATTAATTCTGCAATTTTTGTTTTATCTTCTTTTGCAACTGCATTAAACAGTTGTGTTACAAATTCTTTTGATTCCTTGTCTGCAAATACTTTTTCTCCTTTTAATTTTTTTAAATCTGTTAATTCTAAAAATTTTAATTGAATATTTTTTGGAATTTCTAATCCTAGAAATTCCTCTACTTTATTTTTATATGTAGAAAAAATATCTGTTGCAATATTTTCTAGACTGTTAAATTTTACTTTTTCTTTTAGATCTTCTTTTGCTCTACTGGCCAATTTAATAATCTCTTTTTCTTCATCAATTTCAACTGATAATTGCCCAAATAACGCCTCTGTAAATTCTTGAAATTCGCCCAATTCGCTTAAAATCTGGAAATACTACATTTAACATTAACTTGAATTTTTAGAAAAATCAAATACTTCATTACTAAAAAAAGAATAACAATGAAATATACATCTGTGAACATATAGTATGTGATAGCTATTATCATAATTCCAATTTTGGTTGTTGCTTTAGTGGCAATTCCTTCGTATCTTGTGTATAAATTATTTTTAAAAGATTTATTGTCCAAGCGATCTATTTTAAAAACACTTAAAAAATATAACATTGACAAAACACCTTCCCAAATAATTAAAGAATATTATGAAAATAAAGGCGAATCCTTATCTCATAAAGAAATTCAAAAACTTGAAAAAAATTATCGACAAAATGAACCAGATCAATTTCTAGCCATGTACGATGCAATTAGAGAAAATTCTAATAATGCTGGGGAATAAATTTTTTATTTAATTTACTTATGGTTGAGTTGGAATTGCAATAAATGGTGTTCCACCTTCCCCTACGACAAGTGGAAGTTTACCATCCCATGCTTGGGTCTTTAACCATTCTAGATAGTATGGATTTTCTGATAATGCTGAATTAATAATTGAAATTGCTTCTGCTTCACCTCGTGCTTCTTCTATGTTTGCTGCAGCTAAACCTACTGCTTGAGCTTCTAATTGTCTAGCTTCGACTTCAATTCTTATTAGGTCATTTTCTGCCTTCTTTGCTTTTTGTTCTGCTTCTACTTTGGATTCAATTGCTTGAGCAAATAATACTGAAAATTCAAAATCTGTAATTGAAATAACTTCGGTCTCTACATAAAATTGAATTAATCTTTCTCTAATTGCATTTTCTATGTCTGATTTTACTAATGGTCTTTTAGTGATTAATTCTTCTGCATTATAATTTGCAGTTACTTGTTTTACTGTTTCCTCAATTGCTGGTTGGATAACTCTACTTTCATAATTTAATCCAATTTCTTTGAAAAGAAGATTAACCTTTTCCGGATCTGGATGATAGTTAACGGTAACTGTTGTTTGTACGTTTTGAAGATCCATTGATGCACTTCTAGTTTGTGCATCATACTTTAGTGTACGAACTTCAACTTGGATTACTTCATCTTGAAACGGGGTAACAAAATGTATTCCTTCGCCCAGCGGTGGATTTTGTACATCTATTGCACTCCATGATGTTAAAACACCTCTATTTCCAGATTCTACTATTTTGATTGATGCTCCAACTATCACACCTACTATTATGAGTAAAATTATGATTCCAACAACGATTTTCGCACTATTCATGTTTACATTGACTCTAGGTGATTGATATTTTGACATCTGTAAATCGGTATAGATTTCCTATTATTATACCCATCATAATTTATTCTAAAATTATAAAATAATATACCTCAACAGATTTATTTTGTTCTTTTCTAGATATGACATGGAAGCTGATTTTTCATGGATTTACTTGCTAATCTTTTTGATGTTTCCATTAGCTCGAATTTTGCCCCGGGCTTTGAAAAAATTCAAATCTGATAATTTTAAGTCACAAGAAATTTCCCAAAAACCACTTGCGTCTGATTATAAGAGATACGAAGAACAATCTGACAAACAATTTGAATCCAATTCAACTGATTATAATAAACCTCCAAAATTTTCAAAACCTGAAACCAAAAATATGCTTGTTTTAGGTGAATTAAATCGAGGAGTAAAATTATTTGAAAATATTCAAAAAAATACTGGTTTAACAGTTGAAGAATTGAATTCTATTTTAGAAGACTTGGAAAATAATGGATTGATGAAATCTCAAAAAAAGTCAGGTTTGTTTGGTATGAAAACTGAATTATTGCCAACTGATAAAGGATTCAAAGAATATTATTCCTAGATTTTCTTAAAATTTTTAATTTTAATACTTACACAAATTTGTGATTTTGGAAATAATTTGTGTGCCGGGGGCGAGTTTTGAACTCGCGACCTCCAGATTATGAGTATTGCCTTATTTGGAGAACCGTTAGAGTTTACCAATTGAACTGGCACTCTAACCAGGCTGAGCTACCCCGGCATATTATATGGCTTAAAATTTGAGAAATTAAATGATTCTACTGGTATATTTTTTTCTTTTTTTAGATTGATTTTAAAATTTATTGGATTTTATGGATTATGTCTTTCCACTTTACATCCTCATTTTTTACCCAGAGAAATTTCTTTTGTAATGCTGCTGTGTACAATTTTTCCCATTCTACTCCAACTTCATCTGTCCATGCTTTGAAAACACGTGGATCTATGTAGTTTCTAAGAGATGTTCCAATTGCATAATCTTTAGTTTTTTCTGATAAATCTAATTGAAGTTCTAGTTTTTCTAATCTATCTTTATGTTTTGCTTTTTGATTTTTGATTTGTTCATTCAATGTGCTAATTCTTTCTGTCTTACTTTTCTTTTGAGTCTCTGTTTTTGGTTCATTTGATTCAACTTGCTTAAGTGTTTCTTGGGTTTTTTTCCATGGTTGTTCCTTTTCTAATTTTTTAATAGAATCTCGTTTATTTTGTAATGTTAATTCATATGTTTTAGGAATTGTTCTTTTATGATTACACATCATTGCAGCTTCCAAGTTTGCTAATTTGGCATGATATAATTTTTCATTTGGTGTTTTTGCTTTAATTGTATCGTGTTTTATTAGATAATCTTTAACAACTGTTGTTGCAAGATACGTTCTAAACACTTTGGCAGTCAATCCTTTTACAATTCCTGAATAATATTGATTCACATGCCTTGATGTTATATCTTCAAAAATTTCATCATTTGGTTTTTTCTTTTCTATAATATTTTTAAGATTTTCATGTAATTGTTTATCGTGACCTTCGGCAACAACTGTTTCTTGCCATCTAACACTATCTTTACCTAGAAAATCAAATTCTATTGTTTTTGCTGTAATTTTGACATGTTCTTTTCTTAGAGTTGTTGCACCAACTGTATCTGCTTCGTCTGGATCTTTTTCATCCCCTACTCTCATAGCAGTTCTATAAATCAAATAACAAGCAGTAGATATTTTATTAATTTTAGAATCTTTACTTTTCATATCGTTAACTATTCTGTCTTTAATTTTTTCAATTTCATTTCCTAGTTTAACTGCTTTTTCGTATTTTTCTTTGTCTCTATCTTGTTTTAGTCCTGAAGTATCTGCTAACCATACATACTTTCTTTTTTGTGTAAGAAAATCCATCCAACTAGCTAGCCACATTGAATCATTTTCATTAATAATTTTACCCCAATTACCTTCTGGTTTTTTTGCTTCCTTTCCCAAGTTTAATATTACATCTTTTGCTGTTACTCTGGGTTTCCATTTGCCTCTTAGTGGATGTTCTCCTCTACCGATGAATATTCCTGGTGGTTCTGCCATATAATTTCCAACTTCAACTTCTTTTCCGTCCATGATTGCAATTCCGTATTTTGTTTTTAATTTTTCACTCAATTCTTTTCTTTTAATGGCTAATGCTTTCCTGTCTTCTTTTGTCATCATTTCTTTGTAGTCTTTTTCTTTATCTACAATTTTGTAGGCATTTGAAAAATCAATTTCTTCATATGAAATTTTTTTAAATTTTGAATCTAATGTTTTGGTAAAATCACCTGTAAAGTTTTTTTGAAAAACTTTATCTTGTGCATATGGTGTGTCTTTTTTCTTTGCCCACTGATACACCATCTCTTCTTGATTGATGTTTAGATTGATAGTCTCGCCTTTAATTTTAATTGTAATTCCTTGCTTCTCGTATTCTGGAGGGAACAGGATTCCATTATGTTGTAATTTTTTCCATTTCATGTTGATTCTTAATTGTGGACTTTGACAAAATTTGTTTGTATGTGTATATAATTTAAGATATTGTGGTCATCATCATGGAAATAGTTCTTTACTCATGTATTTTTCAAATTCTATGTCTGTTTTGGATTGTTTTGCTTCGATAAACATGGCTGCATCCGTTCCTACAATATATCGTGGTAATATTTCATCACTGTGAATTGCCTTAATAATTACATTTGCAACTTGTGATGGCGGAGTTCCCATTTCTGCCATCATTTTAAGACCTGCAAGAATATGATCTGTTAATTTTTTGTATTTTGGTTCTGTCTTTGATTCTGGAATTTTCATAGAATTAAAAAAATTTGTTTTGATTACTCCTGGTTCAATCAACGTGGTTTTTATTCCAAATAGACCTAGTTCATATCTTAAACATTCACTAAATCCTTCTAAGGCAAATTTTGTACTGATGTAGGCTGGAGAACCTGGTAATCCTATCTTTCCAACTACTGAACTGATATTTACTATAATTCCTGATTTTTGGTTTCTCATAATTGGTGATACCTCCTGAATTATTCTGACAATGCTAAAAAAATTTGTTTCAAATTGTTTTCTAAAATCCTCTATTGGAACATCTTCAGTGCATCCAAATTGACCATATCCTGCATTATTTACTAAAACATCTAATCTACCGTATTCTAAAGAGATTTTTTTAATTGCTGAAACAATTGATTCATCCTTGTCTACATCCAATTCAATAATTTTTATTTTAAGATTTTCTTTTTTTGCGGCATATTCTAATTCTGCTGATTTTTTAATATCTCTCATACTTGCCAATGTTTCATATCCGTCTCTTGCTAGTGCTAATACTGTTTCTAATCCAATACCTGATGAACTACCAGTTACAAGAGCAACTTTTCCCATGGTTATCTTATTTTTTTCTTATATTTATCCCATTTTGATTTTTTTACCCAAATGGTTTCCTTTCTTCTACATCTTGGATATGAAAATTTTAAGATATATTTTGTAAGAAATATCTAATAATTTATTATTTAATTTATTTACTAATCAATGAGATTATTAACCTAGAAGCCATTTTCAATTTAAAAATGAAAAAAATAGAAATTAACAAAATATACAATCAAAACTGTATTAGAGGGATGAAATTAATTCCTAAAAATAAAATTGATCTTGTAATTACTGATCCTCCTTTTGCTATTAATTTTCAAGCAAAAAAAGCTAATTACAATAGAACTGTTTCTAGGGTTTTATCTGGATATAATGAAATAAAGCCTGAAAATTACTATGATTTTACATTTTCTTGGATGAGTGAAGTTTTTAGAATTTTAAAGGATTCTGGAAGCATGTATGTTTTTTCAGGATGGAATAATCTAAAGGATATTTTAACTGCTTTGGATGATGTTGGATTTGTAACTATTAATCATATTATTTGGAAATATCAATTTGGTGTTGTAACAAAAAAGAAATTTGTTACTTCTCATTATCATTGTCTTTATGTTTGCAAAAATGATAAACAAAGAAAATTTTTCCCTTTTACTAGATTCAAAAAAGATGATAAATCTGAAGATGGTCGTAGTCTTCACTATCGAGATAAAGAGGATGTTTGGGATATTAAACGTGAATATTGGATTGGGGATGAAAAAACTCCTACAAAACTTCCATTAGAAATAATTAAAAAATTATTAGATTATTCTAGTGAAAAAAATGATATTGTTTTTGATCCTTTTTTGGGGTCGGGACAAACTGCTGTAATAAGTAAATCTATGGACCGTCGTTATCTTGGATTTGAAATTGTTCCTGATTATTACAAATTTGCTAAAAAGAGATTAGATAAAGATCTATATCGGATAAAAACATTGAAATGATTTTTATTTTGTTTCATTAATGTCAGTTGTTTTTTGACCAATCTTTAAAGAAATTTCTTTTTGAAGTTCATTATCTGTCTTTCCCTCTGCTTTAATTCCAGCTGATTTTCCTATCATCTCTAATTTTTCTCTTTCTGTTTCTACTGGTCCAGATATTTTTGGTATTTCCTCAGTTACATCTTTCATTTGTTGTTGAATTTCATTTTTTGCTTTGTTATATTCACTCATAATTTTTCCCATTTTTTTAGCTGTACCTGGAAGTTTACCTGTTCCTAAAACTAATACAATTGCAACAAATATGATTATCATCCATTCACTTCCACCTATGTTTAATGAATATTCAAACATGTTCAGATATTTTTTGATTTAAAATTAAACGTAATGTTCGATTTTATGCCTAATTAATTAGTTAATTCTAAAAGTTATTTATTCACTAATTTTTAATGGCTCTAATTTCTTTCTTGAAATTATTGCTAGGGATGTAACTCCTATTCCTATTATTGCAAATATGATGTATGGTGTTTCGCCTCCAAATGATTGAGTAATTGGTCCTCCTACTGTTGGTCCAATTGCCCACCCAAATCCAAAAATTGTTTCATATGCTCCAATAATTTTTCCAGATATGCCTTTTTTTGTTTTACTTAAAATAATTTCTAAAGTTAATGGAAAAAATATACTAAAACCAAATCCCATCAATACCAAGGAAATTCCAAACATGATGATTGAATCTGCAACAACTGATATTGCTAATCCCACTGAAATTGCTAGTGTTGCTGCAATCAAAGTTTGACTTGTTTTTCTAGCAAATTTTCCTGCCAATGCAAGTGATACTACTCGTGAAATTCCAAAGGCAAAATATAGATACAAAATTTCTGTTGCACTAATTCCTTTATCATTAAGAAATGCTGGAAAAATCGTTAAAATTATTCCAAATGATGATGTACAAAAAATTAATAATGTTATAACTTCTGGAAATTTTTTCATGTCTTTAATTGCTGAAAAAGAAAATCGCTCGTGTTGCTTTTTGATTTTTTTTCTTGATGCAAGTAGTGCTGTAATTATTGATCCAGCTAAAACGAATGCTGCAATTTGGAATAATATTCTATATGTGACATCTAGGTTTTCTAAAAATGCTGTACCTAGTAATGGTCCTATCATAAAACCCATTACAAAAAACATTGTAAACCACGAGATATGTTTGACTCTATTTTTCTCTGTACTTTCATTTGAAATAATTGATTCACACGGTGGCCAGAAAAATGCGTGAGCTACTCCTGTTATTATTCTAAATCCTAATATTTCTGGAATTGACTGCGCAATTGATAAAAGGTAAATTGATGCTGAATTAATTGCTGCCCCTATAGCTAGTATGTACGCATTGTTTATTCTATCTAACAATATTCCTACAAAAATTGGTATGAACATGTATGGTACAAAATTTGCTAATCCTATGAAACCTAATTCTGAATATGATGCACCAATGACATTTTTTGCAAAAATTGGGAGTATAGGACCATGAAGACCATATGAAATTCCTATGATTAATCCTGTAATGTTAACTAAAATTAGAACTCTGTTCATTTGTATGCTGCAACCATTATTGCGCCACCCATGAGATCCTTTTCAAATTCCACCCGTGAAAATTTTTCTAATAGTAATCCTTCTAATTTTTTATTTTGAGGCCATCTTTGGAATGTTCCATACAATGTTCCAAATTTTAATCCTAATCGTCCTCCTGCACTAAATGCAAGAATTGGTAAAATACATCTTAGATAAAATCCAACTCCTGCTCTGATAAATCTGTTATCTGGTTTACCTAAATCTACAATTACCATTCTTCCTTCTTTTTTTATTACTCTGTGAATTTCAGAAATTGCAATTCTTAAATTAATTGCATCTCTTAATGAATAGCCACATAATACTGCGTCAAATTCCTCATCTCTAAATGGTATGTGTTCAAAAACACCATTAGTCATATCTGGAATTTTTTCAAAATATGAACTTGTATTTTTGAGCATAGGTATCAGGGGATCATAAAGTGTAATTGAAATATCTCCATCTGTGAGTTTTAGGGCTGTTTTAGACATATTTCCAAAACCAGAACCTGCATCTAAAATTTTATTTCCTTTGAATACTCTTCCTGAAATTCCTCGACTTCTGTGCTCTGTATCTTTGCCTAGTGATATTATTGAATTTACTTTATCATAAATTGGAATAATTTCTCTAAGTACTTCAATGACTTCGCTCCAATAACTACTACCTAAACCCATTATCTATTCCCTCATTAAATGTAATTGAATATTTTTCAAATTTAAAACTTCTATAAGTTTGTAAATTTGGATACGTTCTTAGAATAGTTTTCTAACTCTGACTCTGAAACTTTTTCAAAAACTTTTGATTTTGATGATACCTTGGCCATTTTGACATTTTTAATTTCATTTTTTAATTCTGCTTTTAAATTGATTGATGCTATAGATAATGCTGCTGCATCTTCTAAACTCATATCTGGATTATAATTTTTTTCTAAAAATGAATTAACATCATCAGCACCTGCACCTATTGCAACTGCTGTGAATTGTACATATGTTCCACTAGGATCTATCACATAGATTGCTTCTCCTTTTTGATCAACTCCTCCAATAATCATAGAGACCCCGTTTGGTCGTACTCCACCATATTGAGTAAATTGATGAGCTGTATCTGCTAAATATTTTGAAACTGTTGCAATTTCTACTGACTCGTCATAGGTCATTCTATTTCCTTGTGAAAATGCTCTTGCATTGTCTACTTGAACACGTGCATCTGGAATGTATCCTGCTGCTGCAACACCAATGTGATAATCTACTTGAAAAATTTTCTGTGTAATATTTTTAGTTTGTAAAGTTCTAGCTTTTTCTTCAACTGCCATAATGACTCCCTGTTTGGTACTTATTCCAATAGCTAATGTTCCTCTCTTTACAGTCTCTATTGCGTATTCAACTTGATAGATTCTACCGTCGGGGGAATACATTGTAGGTGTCATATCGTAACCGCGTGATGCCATCATGATATCACAAGTTTATTCTCAGTCAATTTAAGGGTAATTATCTATCCATTATTGTACATTTTTTCAAAATTTAAAATACCAATATTGATTTTTGAACCAAACTTATATAATCTAAATCGTACTAATCTCATCATTATGGTAAAGTCTGATCCCTTTGCTAATGCAACTAAACAAGTTAATGATGCTTGTGATATTCTTGGAATAAAAGACAAAGGAATTCGTGAGTATCTTGCAATACCAAATAAAATGTTGAGAGTTAAAATTCCTGTTAAAATGGATAATGGAAAAATTAGAATGTTTACTGGTTTTAGAAGTCAACACAATAACGATAGAGGTCCATACAAAGGTGGTATACGTTATTTCAATCCTGAAGGTGGTATTGAATACATGGAACGTGAAGTAATGGCTTTATCATCTTGGATGACTTGGAAATGTGCAATTGTTGATGTACCTCTTGGAGGTGGAAAGGGTGCTATCTATGTTAATCCTAAAACTGAGAAACTTAGTGATGGTGAAATGGAGAGATTGACAAGAGCTTTTACTTTCAAAATTTCTGAAATTATTGGACCTGAAAAAGATATTCCTGCTCCTGATGTATACACTACTGGTAGAGAAATGACTCAAATCATGGATACTTTTAGCAAATTAAACGGAAACAAATATTCTCCTAGTGTAATTACTGGCAAGCCATTTTCAATGGGTGGTTCTTTAGCAAGAAATGTTGCAACTGGTTTAGGAGTTGCATATACAGTTAGAGAAGCTGCAAAAACTTTGAAGATTAACCTAAAAGGTGCAAAAGTAATTTTACAAGGATTTGGTAATGCATCAACATTTTCTGGAGAATATTTAGAAAAAATGGGTTCAATAGTAATTGGTGTTAGTGATTCAAAAGGGTCGATATTAATTCCTAAAGGAGCTAAAGTTAGTAAAATTTTAGAGCATAAAGAAAAAACTGGTTCTGTTGTAGGTTTTACTGGTAGTAAAAAAGTTTCAACTGAAGATTTACTAACTGCAAAATGTGATGTTTTAATTCCAGGAGCTTTAGAAAATCAAATTACTGCAGCAATTGCAAAAAAACTAAATTGTAAAATTATTGCTGAAGCTGCAAATGGTCCAACTTTACCTGAAGCAGATCCTATAATTGAACAAAAAAAAATTCTTGTTATTCCTGATATTTTAGCTAACTCTGGTGGTGTATGTATATCATATTTAGAATGGGTTCAAAATAATATGGGATATTACTGGAGTTTTGATGAAGTTGCATCTAAGATGGAGAAAAATATTACACAAGGATTCAAAGATGCATATGCATTATCAAAAAAATATAAAGTCGATATGCGTAAAGCTACAATGGTTTTAGCAGTTGAACGTGTTTTGGAAGCATTTCATCATAAGGGTATCTGGCCTTAGTAAATTTATTTTTTAATTCATAGAATGTCTAATGTTTTATTAATACAAAATACTAAAATTGAAAATTCAGGATATTTAGGAGAATTATTATCTGAAGATGGATTTGATATTACTTCAGTTAATGCAAAACATGAAATAATTCCCAAAAAAGAATTTTCATTAATAGTAATACTTGGTGCCCCTGAGAGTGCTAACGATGATTTACCATATCTTATAGCTGAACAAAAATTAATTAAAAATTCTGTAAATTCCAATATTCCTGTTTTAGGAATTTGTTTGGGATCACAATTAATTGCAAAAACTTTTGGTGCCAAAGTCTACCAAGGCCCAAAAAAAGAGATTGGATTTTATCATGATCTGATGTTTTCAAATAATTCTAAATTATTTGAAGGATTCAAAAACCCATTTTCTGTATTTCATTGGCATGGTGATACTTTTGATTTACCTATTGGTGCCACTAGATTAGTATTATCTGCTAATTATCAAAATCAAGCATTTCGATACAAATCTGCAGTCGGTCTTCAATTTCATCTTGAAATAAATGAACAAATGGTGAATCTTTGGTTAGATAAAACTGAAGAAAAATTAAAACAAATTACATACATAGATCCACAAAAAATTCGTTCAGACATTAATGAAAATATTTCTATTGTAAAATCTAACATGGAACTTTTTTATAATAATTTTAAATGTGAATTTGGTCTTTGACCAAAGTTTAATATATTGAGTTTTGATTTCATCGATCAAACAATGACTGTTGTGAATAAACTTTTTCAAGAAACTATTCAAACCGATCATAAGGTTATCACTGAAGAATTATCTAAATCCATTCTCAAAACTTATGGAATTAAGGTTCCACCATATGCATTAGCCACATCTGCATCTGATGCTGTAAAACAAGCAAAAAAAATTGGTTTTCCACTTGTAATGAAAGTGGTATCTCCACAGATATTACATAAAACTGATGTTGGTGGAGTTAAAGTTGGTATTAATAATGTAGGAGATGTTAAAAAAACCTTTGATGATATGTTTGGTCGTCTTTCTAAAAAGAAAGGTGTTGATGTAAAAGGAATTCTTTTAGAAAAAATGGTTCCTAAGGATGGAGTTGAATTAATTGTAGGTATTCAAAATGATCCTCAATTTGGCCCAATGATTATGGTTGGATTAGGTGGAATCATGACTGAAATTTTTAAAGATGTTGCATTTAGAATGCTACCAATTTCAACTTTTGATGCAAAATCAATGCTAAATGAATTAAAGGGTTCAAAACTTCTCAAAGGATTCCGTGGCAGTGCACCAATTGATCTTAACATGATTGCAAAAGCACTTGTACAAATTGGTAAAATGGGAGTTGATAATGCAGATTATGTTAATAGTATTGATTTTAACCCTGTAATTGTATATCCAAAAACTTACTTTGTAGTGGATGCAAAAATAATTTTAAATAATGAATTAAAAAAGAATTCAATTTCAAAAGATAAACCAAATACTACATCTATGGAGTCTTTCTTTACACCAAAATCTGTTGCATTAGTTGGTGCATCTGCAACACCTGGAAAAATTGGTAATTCTGTATTGGATGCGCTTGGTAAACAAGATTACAAAGGTAAAGTTTATCCAATTAATCCTACACAAACATCCATCCTTGGAATAAAATGTTATCCATCTTTAGATGCAGTAACTGAACCAATTGATCTTGTTGTTGTTTGTGTTGATCTTTCCGCATGTGGGGAAATTATGAAAACTTGTGCAAAGAAAGGAATCCACAATGTTGTAATTGTTTCTGGTGGAGGTAAGGAACTTGGTGGCGATAGAGCTTTAATGGAATCTGAAGTAAAAGAATTATCAATAAAGCATAAGATTCGTGTAATTGGTCCTAATTGTATTGGAATGTTTAATGCGGCAAATAGACTTGATTGTGCATTCCAAGGACAAGAAAGAATGGTGCGTTCAAAATTAGGACATGTTGCATTCTTTTCTCAAAGTGGAACTATGGGAATTAGTATGTTAGAAAGTGCTGATTTGTTTGGCTTATCTAAAATGATTAGTTTTGGTAATCGTTCTGATGTTGATGAAGCAGATATGATTTGGTATGCTGCAAATGATCCTCAAACTACAGTAATTGGATTATATGTTGAAGGATTTGGTGATGGAAGAAAATTCATCAATACAGCTAAACGTGTAATGAAAGAGAAAAAGAAGCCTATTGTTATTTGGAAAAGTGGTAGGACTGCAGCTGGTGCAAAACAGGCTGCATCACATACTGGTTCTCTGGGTGGTTCAAATGCAATGATAATGGGTGCCTTCAAACAAGCTGGAATTATTTCAGTTGACAGTTATCAAGAATTAGTTGGAGTTCTTAAAGCACTTGCGTGGCAACCTGCAGCAAAAGGAAATCGTGTTGCAATGACTAGTAATGGTGCTGGACCAATGATTGGTGGAATTGATCAATTAGAAAGATTAGGACTTACTATTGGAAATTTATCTCCAAAAATTCGTCAAAACATAAAGGATCATTTCCCACCTGCTGTTCCAATTCATAATGGTAATCCTGCAGATGTGGGTGGCGGTGCAACTGCTGATGATTATAATTTTGTAATTGAACAATTTTTTGCTGAAAATAATATTGATATTGCTATGCCTTGGTTTGTTTTCCAAGATGATCCACTCCAAGAAACAATTGTTGATTATTTAGCTGCTCTTTCAAATAAAAAGACGAAACCTATTCTGGCCGGTGGAAATGGTGGTCCATATACTGAAAAAATGATTAATTTAATTGAGAAACATAATGTTCCAGTTTATCAAGACCTTAGAACTTGGGTTGCAGCTGCATCTGCATTAGCCCAATGGGGCAAAATACTCGGTAAATAGATAACATTTAAGTTTCGTATAATTTTCTCTGTAATTATGTCTCTAGTTACCACATCTATTTCTGATGGCATTTGCACTGTAAAAATCAATAGACCCGATAAACTTAATGCTATGAATACTGATGTTGCAAAAGAATTAATCAAAACTTTTGAAACACTTAACCATGATAATAATGTAAAAGTTATCATTTTAACTGGTGAGGGTGAAAAAGCATTTTCTGCAGGAGCTGATATTGAATACATGTCAAAAATTTCTGCAGATGAATCTGTTGAATATGCAAAAACTGGACAACTTCTAACTGCAACTGTTGAACTTGTTAAACAACCAACAATTGCTGCAATCAATGGATTTGCATTAGGAGGAGGTTGTGAACTTGCAATGTCATGTGATATTAGAATTGCAGCTGACACTGCAAGATTAGGTCAACCAGAAGTAACAATTGGAATTCCACCTGGATGGGGAGGAACACAAAGATTGATGAGAATTGTTGGAATAGCAAAGGCAAAAGAACTTGTCTATACTGGAAAAATGATCAAAGCTGATGAAGCAAAAGAAATTGGTTTAGTTAACCATGTAGTACCTCTTACATCATTACAAGAAGAAACTTTGAAAATGGCACAACAGATCGCTGGATGTTCAACTATGGGTGTTCAGATGTCTAAAGTTGCCATCAATAAGGGAAGAAATGCAGATCTTGATACTGGTCTTTCTATTGAACTCCTTGCTTGGAGAAATTGCTTTACACATCATGATCGCGAAGAACGAATGACTTCATTTGTAAATAAATCCAAAAAATAACCTATTTTAGTCTCTTTTTTTATTTTTATATTTTATTGAGCCTATAAATTACTAGTATGTTAATGAGGAAAAGCTTATTATAATTTAAAATTGATTTTAGTTGTAATGGCAACTGAACAAACACAAAAAATGGTTACAGTTACTGCAAAAGCAGCTGAGAAAATCCGTGAATTCATGAAAGAAGAGGCAGAATCACCTTCATACTTACGAGTATACGTACAAGGTGGAGGTTGCTCTGGATTGTCTTATGGAATGGGCTTTGAAAAAGCACCAGAAGAAGATGATATCGTTCTTGAAGAAAATGGAGTAAAACTCTTAGTTGACAGTTACAGTGTTGATCATTTACAAGGTGCAAACGTTGACTATATTGAAAGCCTAATGGGTTCTGGATTTAAAATTAACAATCCAAATGTTACAAAATCCTGTTCATGTGGCCATTCATTTAGTACTGAATAAAATCATATAATTATTTTCATTTTTTAATTTTCTTATCTAATTCGTATTGAAAATTTTATTCATTTATGCGATACCCTCATATATTGTATAATGGAAATGTGGGTATAATGATACAGGAGATGAATTTATGCCTCAATCAGGAATTGTCAAATATCACGTTAAACTTTCCTATGAAGTTGATGGACTCGTTGAAAGAGCAGATATAATCGGAGCCATCTTTGGTCAAACAGAAGGACTGTTGGGCCCAGAGATGAATTTGAATGAACTGCAACGAGTTTCTAAAGTAGGACGTATTGAAGTTATTACTAAATCTACATCCAATACAACAAATGGGAGTGCTGTTATTCCGATGAGTACTGATATTGATACTTGTGCATTAATTGCAGCAGGTATTGAAAGCATTGATAAGGTTGGTCCATTTGATTGCAAATTTTCTTTAGATGGAATTGACGATGTACGTGCTGCAAAAAAAGATGAAATTGTAAGACGTGCAAAAGAAATTAAGCAAAAATGGGCAACAAAGACGGTTAGTGAAGGTGAAAGTATGCTAAATGATGTTCATCAAGGTGATAATGGTAAACTGTCCACATATGGACCATCCAAATTAACTTGTAGTTCTGGAGTGTTTAATTCAAAATGGATAATTTTAGTTGAAGGTAGAGCTGATGTAATCAACTTATTGAGAGCTGGTTATGATAACGTTCTTGCAATTGAGGGAGCAAAAATCGATGAATCAATTAAAGAACTATGTTCACAAAAAGAAACGGTTGTTGCATTTATTGATGGAGATAGAGCCGGTGGATTTATTCTTAAAGAACTAAAATCTGTGGTAAAACTTGATTATGAATTGCAAGCAGATGCTGGTGTTGAAGTAGAAGAATTAACTCCTCAAAGAATAGATGAAATTTTACAACCTATTGCTGATGAAATTAAAAACGGTAAACCTGCACCAAAACTAAGTAGTGATGACGATAAATCACTTGCAGATGTGGCATCCAAAATTTTCCCAAATCTCAATGAAACTTTAGAAGCTATTGCATTGGACAATGATAAAAATGAAATTTTCAAAGTTCCAATTAGTGAAGTAGTCAGTAAATTGTCCTCTCAATCTGGTATCAAGTATCTCCTATTGGATGGAATTATTACAAAAAGACTATTGGAAGGAGCAAGAGATGCTGGAATTCAATGTGTAGTTGGACACAGAGTTGTAAAATTATCTAACTCTGATGGCATGACTCTTAAGACATTTGCTGATCTAGGCATATCTTAGGATTTTAAATGACTGAACTAAAAATTCAGCATATTCTAACATTATCTTATCTTTTATCTAAAGGGGCTAAATACAATTATGTTACAATTACAACTTCTTCTTTAGGGAAAAATATTAATAAATCCCAGCAAGCTGCATCCAAACATTTACTTGAATTAGAACAAAACAAATTCATTACTAGAATAATCAGTGGAAGAAATTTATCTGTAAAAATTACTAGTAAAGGTTTTTCTGAAATGGTTAAACTATCTTCTATTTTACAAAAGAGTTTGGATTCCTCTCCTTCTTCTGTTGATCTTCAAGGTACTATAGTTTCAGGAATGGGTGAAGGTGCATACTATATGGCATTAAAAGGATATACAAAACAATTTCAATCGAAAATTGGTTATATTCCATTTCCTGGAACATTGAATATTCGATTGGATAAAAAAATTCATCAAGAATCTATTAAACAATTTGAAACTTTGGATGGAATTAAAATTGAAAGTTTTTCTGATGGTAAGCGAACATATGGTTGGGTAAAATGTTTTTCAGCTATATTGAATAATTCTATTAATTGTGAATTAATAATACTTGAACGCACTCATCATGATGATTCTGTAATTGAATTAATATCTAAAACATGTTTACGAAAAAATACTAAATTAAAAGATGGTTCAAAAGTTTCAATTAAAATTGAAATTAATTCTTAGATGCCATGAATTGACTCGCCATACTCTTTTTCTATTTTAGAACTAGAACTTTCAGGAATTGGTGATTGTAATCTAGCAACTTTAGCATCCAATTTAATTTTTTTACATCCTTCTGTAATGAATTGTTCTTGATGAACCTGATCATATCCTAATGCAATAATTTGTGGCCTTACTAAATTCACTGTTTTAAAAATATCATTTTCTTGTCCTATTAAACACAAATCTACCACGCCTAGTGAATTTACTAATTCTTGTCTTTGTGCTTGATTGTGTATTGGTCTTCGTTTCTTCATTTTTACTGCAGTGTTATCTGTTGCAACCACCACTACCAATACGTCTCCTAACGCTTTTGCTGCATTCAATGTGGATATGTGACCAGGATGAATGATATCAAAAACCCCTCCTGCCAATACTATTCGTAAAGAATCTCTTCCCATTTCTGATAATGTCGTTTTGTCCTCATTTACAAGATTTTTTTGTATGAGTTGGGAAATCTTTTCTTCAATTTGCTCAATTGAAAACATGCTTTTTTCTTTGATTATGTCTATTGGATTATTTCCGTTAATTTGACATACACATATTGCCGCAAGAATAGTCTTTTCAATTAATTCCAATGTTTTTTCTACCTTCTGACCCATTCATTAATTTATTGATGACGTTACATCTTTGGCTCAAGGCCTTTTGCCATCCTTAATGCATCTACTAACCCATCTGCATAACCTATACTCAAAATTGCAACTTCATCATGACCGTCATCTAAAAATTTCTCAGCATCTTTAACGTATAATTCTGCATTTTCTAAAATTATTTTAAATTCTTTTTGATTTTCATAATATGGTTTAATTTCTTCAAGTGCATCTCTAACCATTGGAACATATTTTTTCATCATTTGAATTGAAATTTTTTGCGTATTTTCAGAATTATCAAATGGCTCATCTGTACATTTTCCAAATAATTTTAATGCATCAGATTCTGTAAAATGCAATTTACCTGGAATAATTACTGTATGTGGTGCTTTTCCAAAATCTAATTTTAATAAATTCGATATTTTTCCTGAAATAATTGTTTGATCTATAAAACCAATTCTTGATGCAACTATTACATAACTTGATTCTGTTAGGACTTTTCTCCTTTCTCCTTTTTCCGTTTCTAATAGTCCTTTCAGTGCATCCTTGGGATCTAAGAAAAAATCTTTATTTTGATTGTATTCTAATAGCAGAATCGTATGGTTTCCTTCAATCAAATTTTTATAAATTACATAATATGGTGTTGTCAGTGATTTTACTTCACTCATTATTGTTGCTATTCTTCCAACTTTGTAAAAGTGTAAACCACATTCCCCTATCATTGATGTAAGTGATGATGATGCATGTATGGAATGTGTTTGTGTTTTGTTTTCAATTGCCCTTGCTCGTAATTCGACATGTGTTGTTGCAATGTACGGATCACCATAAGATAACAAAATTACATTTTTTTCTTTTGCCATTTCTAAAATTTCATTACCGTCTTCAACTAGCCATCTTTTTGCAGGGATAAATTCACCTTTTACTGCATTTTGAATTTTTTCTAAATCTGATTTACTTATAGGACTAGTAAACTGTTCTAGATACACAATATCTGCTTTTGATATTGCATCTAATCCTTCAATTGAAATAGACTCAAAACCTGAAATTCCTAAACCTACAAAAGATAACATTATTGCATTGTTTTATCATGTAGTCTTTTTAAATGCTGTAGAGTTGCTTTGAAAATTTCTATACCTTTTAGATACTCTTCAATTGATACTTTTTCATCTATTGTATGAGCTTCATGTGGATCTCCAGGACCATATGTTACAACTGGAATATTCCATTGATTTCCTAAAACATTCATGTCTCCAGTTCCTGTTTTTCTAATTAAGGTAGGTTTAGATTTTTCAACTTGCAAAATACCTAGTGTAAATGCTCTAACTAATACTGAATCATGTGGTGCTTCAAATGGTTCAGTTTCATCTAAAATTGAATAAAATGCTTCAACTTCTCTATTTTGAGAAATTTCTTTTACCAATACCGCAATTTTTTGTTCAATAGTTTTACAATTCATGTCAACTGGAATTCTAATGTCAAAAAGAGTTTCACATTCTTTTGGTGTTATGTTGTGACTTGTTCCACCTTTAATCTCAGTCATTGTTGCGGTTAGTAGCATTCCTTTTGTTTTATTCTCTTGATTTGCTTCTAGTTTTTCTTTTAATTCTTTTACAAATATCATTGATTCTTCAATTGCATTTTTTGAAAGCCATGGAGCACTTGCATGTGAACTATTTGGAACTGTAATTTTCAAATTAATTGCTAATCTTCCTTTGTATGCAATTGTGACTTGTTTTATTCCACTTGGTTCTCCAAATACTGCATAATCTACATTCATTTGTTTTTTTACAATATTTTTTATTCCAATTGCATTTCCTTCTTCATCTACTGCTCCTACAAAAATAACCGTTCCTTGATTTTTTTCAACTGATGCTGCTGCAAATAACATTGCCATTAATGGTGCTTTTGCATCTGATGCCCCTCTACCATAAAGTGAGTCTCCTTCTTTTCTAACTTTTATTTTACCTGGCACTACATCCATGTGTCCACACAGCATAATTGTTGGAGAACCTGAGCCTTTTTTTGCAATGACGTTACCTACTTCGTCAATTTCTATATCTTCAAATCCTAAATCATCACACTTATCTGCTAAAAATTCAGCCATTGGTTTTTCACTAAGAGATGGTGTGTACAGTCTTAGTGATTTCTCTAGCATTTTTGTTGCAAATTTTGAAGTTACTGTAAAATGATTGTCCATTTTATCTTTCTACTTTCATTGCATAATCCAGCATTAGAGAAGGTATGTCTACACCACATACCCTTACAGTATTTTTATATTCTGTTGTGTTATTAACTTCATGAACTACTAATCCTTTTTCTTCACTTTCCATTAAATCAACTCCTACAATATCTCCTTCTACTGCATTTTTTGCTTTGATACACATTTCTTCCATTTCTTGTGTAATTTTACATGGTTCAGCAGTTCCACCTAATGCCATATTTGTTTTCCAATGGTCTGACTTTCTGTAAATCGCAGCAACTATTTTATCGCCTACCATTATTGCTCTAATATCTCTAGGTGGTCTATTTACAAATTCTTCTAAATAATGAATTTGATAAATAGGATACATTGTTTCTCGACTTTCAATTATTCCTTCAGCCGATTCTTTATCATTTAATTTTGAAATTAATCTTCCCCAGCTACCTACTGTTGGTTTGATCACTCTTGGATATCCCCCTGCTTCTAATGCCTCCAATACTGCATCCTTTGAAAATGCAACAGTTGCATCTGGTGTTGGCACTCCAAATTTTTTTAGTAACATATGAGTAAACAATTTGTTTCCTGCAAAGATCCCTGTATTTAGACAATTGATTACTTTAACTCCTAATCCTTCAAGAGCTGCTGTAGAATGTACATTTCTATAGTAGCTGACACATCGCTGTATAACTACTCCATAATCTTCAGGATTTTTTTCTAAATCTAAAGCTAGTTTTTTACAATCAACCATCTGTATGTTGATGTCTTTTTTTTTACCAGCTTCTAGTAGAGCTTTTTCTTCCCAACGTATGGAATCGTAAAGAATTGTAACATCGGGATTCACTGTCCCCAATCCTCGCCAACCGTTTGGGCCGGCTTTAGTTCAAAACCATGTAAACCTTTTGCTAATTCAAAACTTGATCCACATTCTGGACATGTTACAATTTCTCCTTCAAGTGCATCACTTGGCACGGAAATATCTGCATCACATTCTTCACATTTTGACATATCTGTTATTCATTTCTCCTCTTTATTTATCTTCAATAATCTTTTTTTCAAGTCTATCATCAAGTGGAATTTCTAATAGGTCTCCCATTCGTAGATTTTTTAGTCCTGATGCCACTGCCTTTGCACCTGCTTCATCACTTTCTAATCCTAGTAATGACATCAAGTAGGCTGCACCTGTTTTTCCAGCTAGTTCTCCAAATACTATTGTTCTTCTATTTCCTACAGCTCGTGGTGGAATTGGTTCATACGCTGCTGGATTTTTGAGAATTGCTGCAAGGTGTGTACCTGCCTTGTGTTTGTATGCTGATGAACCTACAATTGGTTTTGAATCATATGGTTTGATTTTAGTATAATCTTCAATCAATTTGGATAAATCCAATAACATATCTAATCTAAAATCATTTGGAGATTTGTACAAGTATGTTAGTGCTACTGCAACTTCTGCAAGTGGTGGTATTCCAGTTCTTTCACCGATTCCGTCAATAGTTGTATGAATTTGATCCACTCCTGCATCACATGCTGAAAATGCATTTGCAACTGCAAACCCAATATCATTATGAACATGTGCATCCAATGGAACACTAATTTCATCTCTAACCTTCTTTACAAAATTATACATCCCAATTGGTCGCATAATCCCAACTGTATCTGGAAGACTAATTCTATCTACTCCGGCTTCCTCAATAGCTTTACAGACAGTTAGTAAAAATTCTGGTTCTGCTCTGCTTCCGTCTTCTACTGTAAATCTAATTTTTAATCCATGAGATTTTGCATACTCTACAGTTTCTACAGCTCTTTCCAAAGCTTCTTCTCTGGAAATTCGTAATTTATCTTTTAGATGTATATCTGAAATTCCTAAATATGCAGCACACCATTTTGCATCACAATCCAATGATATGTCTATGTCTTCTTTGAGTGCACGCCCATGTGATACTATGTCTGCTGATAATCCTTGTTTGATTATTGTTTTAGTGGCTTCTTGATGATCTTTTGAAATTATTGGAGATATTTCAATTTGATCAACTCCAAAATAATCTAACATCCATGCAATCTGAATTCGTTGTTTATTTGTGAATGAAACCCCTGGATGTTGTTCACCTTCCCTTAGAGTACTATCTAACACTCTAATCTTTTTTGGGTTTTTTTCATATGCGTTATACAAATTTGCATAGTGATTCGGATCTATCATTACTAATTTCGTTGCTTGAAATTGATAATATAAATATATTCGTACTATTTCCGTTGAAAATAATTCTAATTGATCCTAAATTAGTTTTAAATCACAATTTTAAACCGAAACTCGTTTTAGATAACTTTTCTTAAAATAATTACGGTATTGGTATCTACCACACCTGGAATTTTTCTTAATGCATCTATACTGTTATTAATTTCTGCAATACTTGATGCATTAATTATTGTTGTAATATCATATTGTCCTGTAATCTCATACACAGTTTTTACTCCCTCTAGTTTTGCAAGTTTTAGAGATACTTTGGATGTATCTGCTGCAGAATCTACTGAAACTAGTACAATTGCACTAGTGACGTTTTCTTCTCCTAATTCTATTGTAAATTTATTTATTGTTTTACTATCTACTAAATTCTTAACTCTTCTTCTAACTGCTGATTCAGAAAGTTTTAATTTTTTGCCAATATCTACAAATGATTCTCTGGAATCCTCCTTTAGATATCCTATAATTCTTTCATCAATTTTATCTTTAAACATCCTTTCGTTGTTCCTCTTTAGTTATTACAACATCTAAAGCATGTAAAACTTTTGTTATGTCTTCCTCATTAATTACTAGTGGAGGTAATATTCTAAGAATATTTCTTCCTGAATATAACATTAAAACACCTTCTTGGATTAATCCCATCAAAATATCCTTTACTTCAAATTTCATTTCAACTCCAATCATTAGTCCTTTTCCTCTAATTTCTCTAATCATTGTATGTTTTTCTTTTAATTTTTCTAATCCTTCTTTAAAAATCTCTCCCATTTTTTTAGAATTTTCAATTAATCCATCTTCTGTTATTGATGTCAGTGCCGCAATTCCTGCTGCACATGCAATTGGACTTCCACCAAATGTTGATGAATGCTCTCCTTTACTCATTGCTGCTAAAATATCTGGTCTAACTAATGTCGCACCCATTGGTACTCCACCTGCAATTCCTTTAGCAAGGCATAAAATATCTGGTGCCGTATTCCAATGCTCTCCTGCCCATAATCGACCAGTTCTTCCTAACCCAGCTTGAATTTCGTCAAAAATTAATAAAATTCCTTTTTCATTGCATAGCTTTCTAACTTCCTGTAAGAATCCATCTGGAGCAACAATAATTCCACTTTCTCCTTGAATTGGTTCCAAAATTATGAATGCTGTATCTTCATCAATTACTGATCGAAGTGATTCCATATCTCCAAATGTTGCAAAAGAAACTTTTTCAACTAATGGTGAAAATGATTTTCTATATTTTGGATTAAATGTTAATGATAGTGATCCAAATGTTTTTCCATGATATGATCCTTTCATTGCAACCATTCCTTTTTTTCCTGTATACTTTCTTGCAAATTTCATTGCAGCTTCAACAGCTTCTGCACCACTGTTATTAAGATGAACTTGAGTTAACCCTTTTGGAGCTATCCCAATTAATTTTTTTAAAAATGCTTCCCTTGTTTTATTGTAAAGTGAACCGTGTACAGTAATTATTTTATCAATTTGTTCCTTGATTGCATTATTTACCCTTTGATTTTGATGTCCAACTAATGCTACTCCATATCCGCCCATACAATCGATGTATTCCTTTCCTTCTATATCCCAAACATGAGCTCCAATACCTCTTTCAATTGTAACTGGAAATCTTTGATAGAGATTTCCCATGTGTTCATCTTCACTCATTTTCAATCACCGTACAATTATCGTGTGAAATTGCTGAGGATATAGGATTTTCTTTTTGACCATTTGCAATGAAAGCTTGTTTCACTCCCATTTCCAATGCTTCTGTGGAAGCCAAAATCTTTTTTTCCATTCCTGGACCAATTTTTGGTCGAATTTCTTTTGCTTCTATTAATGTCAATTTTGATACTACTTTGTCATCTATTAAAAGCCCATCTACATTTGTAATGAATAATACTTTGTCACAGTCTACACTACCTGCAATATATGCTGCAGCCCTGTCTCCATCTACATTAAGAAACTCTGATTCTTCACTAATTGCTATTGGTGAAATTACTGGTGTTAATCCTTGCTTAAGTAATGATTTGATAAATTCAGAATTTACATTTTTAATTTTACCTGTATATCCTCCATCAATTGCTTGTTTTCTGCCCTTTTCATTTATAATTAATAATTTCTTTTTTCTTTCTGCTTCTATGACTTTGGCATCTACTCCGGATAGCCCAATTGCATTAATTCCATTTTTTTGTAGCATTTGAACTATTGTTTTATTAATTCTTCCTGACATCACCATTGTAAAAATTTCTGCAGTTTCTTTGTCTGTATATCTACTCTTAATTCCACTTGGTGATGTTACAAATTTTGGTTCTTTGCCTAATTGTTTACAAACTTTTGTAACTTCTTTTCCTCCACCATGAACTATTATGATTCCTTCTGTTTCTGCAATTTTTTTAATATCTGAAATTGTGGATGGATGCAAATCATCTACTACACTTCCACCAATTTTAATTGTGATCATTTCTAAACTGGAGTTAATGGAGTGTATCTTAGTCCATTCATTTCATCAAAACCACACATAACATTCATGTTTTGAATTGCAGACCCTGCTGCACCTTTCATTAAATTATCTGATGCTGATAAAGCAATTAATCTATTGTTATCTTCATCTATATCAAATCCAATATCACAAAAGTTTGAACCTACTAGGAATTTTGGATCTGGGAATTTATACAATCCATTTTTATCTCTAATTAATCTGATAAATTTTTCTTCTCCATAAGCCTGACGATATATTTTCCATAATTCTTTTTCTTCGATATCTTTTTTCATGAATGTATGATTTGTACATAAAATACCTCTAACAACATCTACTGCATGAGGACTCATTGAAACATGAATTTTTTCCCCTGCAATTTGACTTAACTCTTGTTCGATTTCACCTGTATGTCTATGCTTTGCTGGTTTGTATGGTCTAATTACTCCTGCTCTCATTGCATGTGCAGTACCTGAACCAGAACCTGCGCCAGATGATCCAATTTTTGAATCAACAATGATATGATTTGTATCTATGATGTCATTTTTAATTAATGGTGCAAGTGCTAGAATTGAAGTAACAGCCATACATCCTGGACAAGAAACAAGTTGTGCTTTTTTAATTTCTTCTCTATGTAATTCTGGAATTCCAAAAACTGACTTTGGTAGATAATCTGGATGTGGATGTTTCCAACCATACCATTTGTCATATGCATCTTGTTCATGTAATCTGTAATCTGCACTCAAGTCAATCACTTTCATTCCTCTATCATAAAGTGCTTTCACAATTTCTGTAGCAGTTCCATGTGGTACTGCTGTAAATACTACATCACATTGATCAGTTAATTTATCATAATCTAATTCTGAAAACTTAAGTTCTGTGAATCCCTTTAAACTAGGTTGAATTCTATGTAGGTATTCTCCAACATGCTGTCTTGATGTTACCATGCTGATTTCAACATCTGGGTGATTGACGAGTAGACGAAGTGTCTCTCCTCCTACATAACCTGATGCTCCTACTACTCCAACTTTCATGATGATTCTTTTGCTAATGGAGTATAATTTATTTTATTATGTTGGATACTAGATCTCTATTTCTACAGAATTGGTGATTTATCTAGTAAAATTTCAAAAATCTCGTATTCTTTGAGGAAATTCCTATTTTTAAAATAAATTTATAGGAAGTTTTGGATATGACTGTGAATAATTTGTCTCCAAAAAATATTGTAACTTCATTATTTCTATTTGTTATGGCGGGATTTTTAGAAATTGGTGGAGGCTATCTTATTTGGTTATGGTTACGACATGATTTTAGTTGGATATTGGGTGGATTGGGTGGATTTGTATTGTTTCTTTATGGAATAGTCCCAACATTTCAAAAAACTCATTTTCATAGAATCTATGCCGCATATGGTGGAGTGTTTATTGTAATGTCTATTTTTTGGGGATGGTTAATTGATGGAGTGCCCCCAGATCAGTATGATGTAATTGGAACGATTATTGCAGTAATTGGAATTTTAATAATTTTCTATTATCCTAGGAAAGGAGAAAAATTTGATTGATGCAATAACATCATTAAGTATTTTCTTTTTTGCTGCATTATTGGAAATTGGCGGGGGCTATTTAGTTTGGAGGTGGATAAAAAATCATCAAGGAAAAATTATTGGAATAGTTGGAGGGTTGATATTATTTTCATATGGTGTATTAATGACTTTCCAACCTGAAAATTTTGGAAAAGTATATGCAACATATGGTGGAATTTTTGTTGTATCTTCTTTATTGTGGGGATATTGGATAGATAAGAAAAAACCTGATAAATTTGAAATTCTTGGTTCTATTGTAGTTTTAATTGGTATTGCAATTATGTTTTATTTTCCTAGATGAATCTTTTTTATTTTTGTTATTTTCTAGAATAATCTAAAGCAAATTTTATCATTTCTTTTGGTATGTTTCTTTTTGCAACTTTTGATAATCCTTTGAATTCTACTGTATTGTTAACTTCATGTACTACTATTCCTTTTTCTTCATCTTCCATCATATCTATTCCTAAAATTCCTCCCCCCATTGCTTTTGATGCTTTAATTGCCATCTCCCCCATCTCTTTTGTAATCTCACAAATTTCTGGATTAGCCCCTAATGAAATATTTGTTTTAAAACCACCTGATGATTTTCTATACATTCCAGCAATTGGCTCTTCTCCAATTGTAATTATTCTAATGTCTCTTGGTGGTCTTTTTACAACTTCTTGCAAATAGTAAATTCTATCATGCGGACTATCTGTAATTTCTCTAATTTCAACAAGTGCATCCATAGTATCCTTGTCTTTAATTGGCATGATTCCTCTTCCCCAACTACCTATTACTGGTTTAATCACAAGTGGATATCCAACATTTTCTAAATTTTCTGTAGCACTTTCACCTGAAAATGAAAAATATGTTTTTGGAGTTGGTATGTTATTTTTTTTTAAAACTAATGTCATAAACATTTTATTTCCACAAATATTTGCAACGTCAAATTTGTTTAAGACTGGTATGTCTAAAAATTCTAGAGCTGATGTAAAATGAAGACCTCTAAAATAACTAACACATCTTTCTAATACCACATCACCTAAATCTAAATCCTCTTTTCTTGTGTCTGTGTTGATTTGAGTAATTTTTGCATCTAACATTACTGCGGTATGACCTAATTCGGCAGCTTCGTCTTGCAGCATTTTTTCTTCCGTTCTTAAACGGTCAAAAACAATGCTGATTTTTGACATTACTCTCCCCAGTCTTCGCCTACGCTTTCTGCGTGTTTGAGCTCAATTCTTGATCCTTCTTTTATAGAAATCTCAAAATCATCTCCACAATCAGAACAGGAAACTATCTCTCCTACTGAGGCATCTTCTGGGATATTTAATTTTGCATCACATTCTGGACAGTTCATGTTTTTGTTTTCATTTTCTTTTGTAATTTATTAGCTTCTGTTGACTGAATTCCCCACAATTCAACAAATCCTTTGGCTAATCTTTGATCAAAAGTTGATTTTGAACCATAAGTTGCAATGTCATGACTGTACAGTGAATTACTTGATTTTCTTCCGACTACTCTAATACTTCCTTTGTACAACTTTAGTTTTACAGTTCCAGATACTGGTTTTTGTGATGCTTCAATAAATCCATCAAGATCTGTTTTTAGAGGATCCTGCCAAAGTCCAGAATACACCAAATATGCCCATTCATCATCAATCATTGATTTGAATTTGTTTTCATGTTTAGTATGTACCATTTTTTCTAAATCTGCATGAGCTTCAATTAAACAAGTTGCTGCAGGTGTTTCATATACTTCACGAGATTTAATTCCTACCACTCTATCTTCAATATGATCAACTATTCCCACACCTGCACTTCCTGCTTTTTTGTTAACGTATTCAATTAATTTTATTGGTTCCATTGTTTTACCGTCAACTGCAATTGGAATTCCTTTATTAAATTTAATTTCCAAGTAAGTTGGTTTATCAGGTAAATTTTTTGTTTTTACCCAAATGAAAGCATCCGCAGGTGGTTCATTATATGGATCTTCTAAAACTCCTCCTTCAATTGCTCTTCCCCATAAATTTTGATCAATACTAAATTTTTTAGCAACTGCATCAATTTCTATTCCATGTTTTTTTGCAAATTCTAATTCTGTATCTCTATCTAAATTTTTATCTCTAATTGGTGCTATGATTGGAAGATCTGAACCCGAACGTAATGTTATGTCAAAACGAACTTGATCATTACCTTTACCTGAACATCCATGTGCTAATGATGTCACTTTTTCTTTTTTCGCAATTTCTAAAACTTTTTGTGCAATTAATGGTCTGGCGAGAGCAGTTGCTAAGCAATATTTTTTTTGATAAAGTGCATTTGCTTTAATTGCTGGAAATATGTAATCGTCAACAAATTCTTTTCTTGCATCAATATTGTAATGTTTTATAACTCCTAATTTTTTTGCTTTTGCAGCAATTTTTTTTAGATCATCTCCTTGACCTACATCTACAGTAACTGTGATTACTTCCATGTCGTGCTCTTCTTGTAAATATTTTACAACAACTGATGTATCTAATCCTCCCGAAAATGCAAGAATTCCTTTTTGAGTCATGAAATATTTATCCCGTAGTATTTTCAAATTTATCTCTTGTGTAAGGCATATTTTTTTATTTTTTCAATTTTTTCATGACTAGCTTGAGCTAAAATTCGATGATTATTTAACCGCCAAATATAACGCTGTTTTATGATAACCAAATTGTTACTTTCTGTAGGTATTGTTACTGTAATTTTGGCTTCTATTGTAGGTCTCAATTTAAATTCTAATGAAGTTCCTGTTGAAAATAATTTAAGAATAGCATATTTTGCAAATATTGGTCATGCAATTCCTATTGTTGGAATAGAAAATGGATTTTTTTCTGATGATATTGGTTCTGATATTAAAATCGAAAGTAGAATTTTTGATAGTGGTCCTCAAGTTATAGAATCACTTTTTACAAATTCTGTTGATATTGCATATGTTGGATCTGGACCTGCAATTAATGGATTTTTAAATTCAGAAAACAATAATGTTAAAATTTTATCTGGAGCTGCAAGTGGCGGTGCAAGTTTTATTGTTCATCCTAATTCTCAAATTAATTCTGCATCCGATTTTAAAGGAAAGAAAATTGCTACACCACAAATTGGCAATACTCAGGATATATCTTTACGTCATTATCTGTCTGAAAATAATTTAAAACCTGCTGAGAAAGGTGGTTCTGTAATAATTTATAATATTTCTAATTCTGATATTTACACCTTATTTGTAAAGGGTGATATCGATGGTGCATGGGTTGCAGAACCTTGGGCAACAGTTTTAGAAGTTGAGCTTGGTGGAAAAAGATTGTTTTTTGAAGAAGATTTATGGCCCAATAAACAATTTGCATCAGTATTATTAATTGGAAATATTGATTACGTTAAAAAAAATCCTGAACTTATTTCTAAGTTTCTTGTTTCTCATAAAAACACAGCTGATTGGATTAATGACAATCCTATTGAGACGAGAATAATTTTTAATAATTTCTTTAAATCACATTTGGGAAAATCTTTGTCTAATGATATAGTTGATATTTCATTATCTAATCTCAAAATTACTACTGATCCTGTAAAAGATTCTGTTTATTCATTTGCTGAAAGAGCTAATGAATTGGGTTATTTGGGAAGAAATGGATATGATATATCTGAAATTTTTTACACTATTGATTCAAATCCTAATCTTGAGGGAGGTACTTGAATGACTAAACTTGAGGCAAAAAATATTGTAAAATATTTTAGTCATGATTCACATAAACTCAAAGCATTGGGTGGAGTGAATTTAAAAATTGAATCTGGTGATTTTGTATGCCTGGTTGGACCTTCTGGTTGTGGTAAATCTACCTTTTTACGTATAGTAGCTGGTTTAGAAAAACCTGATGAAGGAGAAATTATCTTTGATGGTCACCCTGTATCTGAAACTAGTCCTGAAAGAATAATGGTTTTTCAAGAAGGTGCATTGTTTCCTTGGTTAAAGGTTCAAGATAATGTTGAATTCGGATTAAAGATTGCTGGAGTTTCAAAAGAAGAAAGATCCAAAATATCTCACAGATATTTAGACATGATGCAATTAACCAAATTTGCAGATTCATTTACATATCAACTATCAACTGGAATGAAACAACGTGTAGCAATTGCTAGAGCTCTTGTGATGGATCCTGACGTTTTATTGATGGATGAACCATTTGCATCTCTTGATCCACAAACTAGAGATTTATTGTTAGTTGAAATGCAATTAATTTGGGAGAAAACTAAAAAAACTATTTTGTTTGTTACTCATAATGTTGCAGAGGCATCTGTTCTAGGAACTAAAGTTGCAATTTTTAGTAATAGACCGTCAATAATCAAAAAAGAATTAACTAATGATTTTCCTAGACCTAGGAGTGCTGAAGATGAGTCTTTAAAAAAATTTCAACAAGATATCTTACTGCAACTTAGACCTGAAGTAAAGAAAAATTTGGAGTAATTATTTTGGCAAAAAATTTTATCCCCCATCGAATTGCATTTTACATTGGAATTGTAGTAGTATGGCAAGTAATTGCAATGATTGGAATTTGGCCTGATAATATTTTTCCATCTGCTTATGAAGTAGCTGAGGATTTGTTTTATGGTGGTGTAGATGGTAGTTTATTTTATGGAATTGCAACAAGTATGTGGAGATTATCAATTGGATTAGTAATTGCAATTGTTGGTGGCATTGTATTGGGAATTTTGATGGCAAGAGTTGAAGTAATCAATCAAACTATTGGTTCTCTAGTTTTAGGATTACAATCCATTCCTTCAGTTGCTTGGGTTCCGCTGGCAATACTTTGGTTTGGTTTAACTGATGGTGGAATTATTTTTGTTACTGCAATTGGTGCAATTTTTGCTGTTGCTATCAACACCTATACTGGAGTTAAAAATATCGATCCTCATTTTATTGAGGCTGCAAGAAATATGGGTGCCAAAGGAACTCAATTAATCATATCCGTTTTGATCCCTGCTGCATTTCCTTATATGATTTCTGGATTTAAACAGGGATGGGCTTTTGCATGGAGGGGTGTAATTGGTGCTGAAATATTGTTTTCGTTTTTAGGATTGGGATTTTTACTAAATGCTGGACGTTCTCTAAATGATGTTTCACAAGTTATTGGAATAATGGTTGTTATCATGTTAATTGGGTTGATAATTGATGGTATAATTTTCAAAAGATTAGAAACTAAAGTAATGTCTCGTTGGGGCTTAAGATGATTTTTTTATTTTTTAATTTTTAATGAAACAATGAATGCGCATACAATGATTGCAATTGCAAAATACATTACAGCAATATAGTCAAACATAAATGCAATACTTCCTGCTACTAACGGTCCGATAACTGCTGCAAATGATTGTGTTCCACTAAATATTCCTGTTGATGTTGAATGTGGATTGTTTTCCATTAGATGAAAATTTCCTCCAATAAATAAAAATGCCCATGTAGCACCAACTAGTGACATAAATGGCATTGCCATCCACCATTCTGTTACAAATAATAATCCAATAAATACGAATGTAGTGAAACCGATTCCAATTTTAAATTTAGTAATATTAGAAAGTTTAATTTTACTTGTCATAATGTTCATTAAAATGAATGCTGTCAGTGTATTGGAAACATAAACTACAGAAATATGATACAAGTCACCTCCCCATTTATCTACAATCATTATGGGAAGAATTGTCCATACTGCAGCAGCGCCAATATGTCTTAGTAATAATGATAAAAATAGAAATTTATTTTTTAAAATTACCAATTTTGTTGTTCCTGATTCTATTTCTTTTTTCTGTTGTGGACTTGGAAGTTTTATTGTAAAAATTAAGCCTATGATAAATGAAACTGCGCTAATTATGAAAATTAATCTCAGATCACTTGCAATTCCTGCAGCTGAAATTCCCGCTAACCATCCTAAAGCATGAAATGATAGTATTGTTGCCGCTCTCTTTTTATCAGTATTTATTTCATATGTGTAAGCAATCATTGCTGGAATCATTATTCCACTTGCAATTCCTGCAGCAATTCTTACTAGAAATAATAATGTCAGATCAGTAGCAAAATAATGTAATCCAAATGCTATTGCACAACATACGAATCCAATTCTAATGAATTTCAGTCTAGTTCCTTTCTTGTCAGAATATCTTCCAAAATACATTTCTGATAGAATTTGTGCAAAACTGAATGAGGATATCAACAATCCAATTTCAAAAATTGAATCTGTTACCCCTTTACCAATTATTGGCATAAAAACAAAAACAATTGAAATTCCTGTATGTTGAAAAAAGGTTGCACTACGAATTAAGTTGTTTATTTGTAACTTTGACATAAATATACACTGATTTCTATTTTACCTAATTTCAACATACGTACACATTTTAGATTTTTTCTATTTCTATCTGAAAAGAGTTAAACTGTGGAAGTATTTTTTAAAATTAATTGATTGAAAAAGAATCTTTCTTAGATGCATTAAAAACAAGAGTTTTACTTTTTGATGGAGCGATGGGTACTGAAATTCAAAAATATGATCCAACTCCTGAAGATTTCCCAAATAATCAAGATGGATTTAATGATGGTTTGATATTGACTCACCCTGATTGGATTAAACAAATTCATAGAAATTATCTAAATGCTGGCGCTGATTGCATTGAAACAAATTCTTTTGGTTCTAATAAAATCAAACTAGATGAATATGGTTTTGGTGATCAAACTGTTGAGTTTAATAAAAAAATTGCACTCTTGGCATGTGATGTTTGCGCTGAATATTCTGACACTACTAGATTTGTAATTGGCTCTATGGGACCAACAGGTTATTTGCCAAGTTCAAATGATCCTGATTTGGGACAAATTCCTCTTGATAAAATTCGTGAAGCTTTTGAATTGCAAGCTGAAGGTTTGATTCTTGGGGGTGTTGACGCATTACTTATTGAAACGAGTCAAGATATTTTAGAAGTAAAATTAGTTATTGAAGCATGTCATAATGCAATATCTAAAATTGGAAAGAGTGTTGCGATTATTTGCAATGTTACTTTGGATAAATATGGAAAAATGTTACTAGGTACCAACATTCAAGCTGCATACACTACAGTATCTGATATGGGGATTGATGTATTTGGATTGAATTGTTCTACTGGTCCTATTGAAATGAATCCTAGTGTACAATGGCTTGATGAGCAAAATGAACATAATCTTTTGGTTGTTCCAAATGCTGGTATGCCTGAAAATCAGGGAGGAAGAGCTGTTTACAAAATGACTCCAGAAAAAATGGCTGATGCTTTAGGTGATTTTCTTAATCAATATAACAAAGTTAAGATAATTGGTGGCTGTTGTGGCACAAATCCTGAACATATTAAAATATTAAGAAAAATTATTGACGAAAAAGCCAGTTCTACCAAGGATTAAGTATTTACAAAAACTAATGTGATTTTAGAGTATGACTGTTCCAAGAGTAAGTTCTGCATTGAAGGCTGTTGACCTTAAACAAATTCCTGCCCCTTTAATTATTGGGGAGAGAATTAACACTCAAGGTTCTCGAAAAGCCAAAAAACTTGTGCTTGCCGATGATTTTGATGGCTTGATTGATTTAGCAAGAATTCAAGCTGAAGATGGTGCACATTGTTTGGATATTTGTGTTGCTACAACTGAACGTTCTGATGAACGTGAATTCATGTTAACTTTGGTTAAAAAATTGAGTTTAGAAATTGATGCTCCTTTGGTAATCGATTCAACGGATCCTGATGTTATTGAATCATGTGTAAAACAAATTCCTGGTAGACCTATAATTAATTCTATTAATTTAGAGGGTGATGGAAGTAAATTTGAAAAACTAGCTCCTGTAATGGCAAAATATGGTTTGCCTGCAATAGCTTTGTGTATTGGTCCTAACGGAATGGCAAAAACATCTCAGCAAAAAGTTGATACTGCTGAATTACTTTATGAGACTGGTAAAAAATATGGATTAAAAATTGAACAATTTATTTTTGATGTACTAACTTTTACTTTAGCAACTGGTGAAGATGAATTTCTTGATGCTGGTAAAAATACTTTAGAAGGAATTCGTCTTGTTAAAGAAAAATTTCCTAATTGTTTTACTACTTTAGGTTTGAGTAATATTAGTTTTGGATTAATGCCTTATGCTAGAAAAATTGTTAATTCAATATTTTTACACCATGCTGTAAAATCCGGATTAGATTCAGCTATTGTAAATGCTAAAGAAATTATTCCTTATGGTGAAATTGATCCAAAAGAAAAGAAACTTGCTGAAGATTTAGTTTTTAATACATATCCTGATGCACTATCTGAATTAATTTCCTATTTTGAAAAAACAGGTTCTCAATCTAGTAACACTGCAAAAAAACTTGATGTTGATCCTACTTGGCCTCCTGGTAAGCGTGCTAATTTTAGAATTATAAATAGACTCAAAGATGGAATTGAAAATGATGTTGTTTCTGCTATTGCTGATAAACTGGATAAAACTGATTTAATTCAAAATAATAATGGAATTTTGAGCCTAGATCTTCCTAAGGACGTAACTCATCCTGGTGCAATTAAGACTCTCAATGAAGATTTACTTCCTGCAATGAAGGAAGTGGGTGATAGATTTGGAGCAGGTGAATTGATTTTACCTTTTGTTTTAAAATCTGCTGAATGTATGAAAGCCTCTGTTGGTGAACTTGAAAAATATTTACTAAAAGAAGAGGGAACTAGTAAAGGAAAACTAGTTTTAGGAACTGTTTATGGTGATGTTCATGATATCGGGAAAAATTTAGTTAAAACTATTTTTCAAAATAATGGGTATTCTGTATATGATTTAGGGAAACAAGTTCCACTACAAAAATTCTTAGAAAAAATTGATGAAGTAAAACCTGATGCCATAGGTTTATCTGCATTATTGGTTTCAACTTCTAAACAAATGCAATTTTTTGTTGAGTATGCCAGAAAAAATAACATGAATGTTCCAATTCTTTGTGGTGGAGCTGCAATTAACAGTAATTACATTAATCGAATTGCAAAAGAAGGTGGGATTTATGAGCCAGGTGTATTTTATTGTAATACTATGTTTGAAGGTCTAAAAACAATGGACACTTTAGTTTCTGATGATAAGTCAAAACTTTTGGAAGAGTGGAAAACAAAATTAGAAAATTGGAAAGAAAAATCTAGTACCTTTGTTGATCCTACTACTCTTCCTAGAAGTAATATTAAACCTGTTAACCCTCCTAATCCTAAAATAATTGGAGAACCTATTCGTTTAAAATTAGATCAAATCAATATGAATGAAGTTTGGACGTTGATTGATAAAAAATCCCTATTCAAATTATCTTGGGGACTAAGAGGTAAAGCAGGTTCAGAATCTGAAGAGTCACATGAGCAATTATTAACAGAATGGAAAATTAGATTAATTCGTGATAAATTAATTGAGCCTGAAATAGTGTATGGGTATTTTAAATGTCATAATAATGGTCAAAAATTATTAGTTGAAAATCCTTTTGGTGATGATGTGGAATTTGATTTTCCACGTTCTACTCGTCCTGAGCATCTATGTTTAACTGATTATTTTGGAGTTGATGATATAGTTGCATTTCAATCAGTGACTGTTGGTAGAAAAGTTGCTGATATTATAGAAAAATGGAATGAGGAGGATAAATATTCAGAGGCATATTATCTCCATGGATTAGCTGTTGAACTTGCAGAAGCTTTAGCACAATGGGTTAATAAAAAAATTAAATCTGAATTGGAATTAGATGAAGGTGGTTTACGATATAGTTGGGGGTTTCCAAGTTGTCCTGATGTGTCTCAACATCATTTGGTATGGAAATTATTACAACCTGAAAAATCTGGAATGAGTATTACTGAATCTGGTCAAATAATTCCTGAACAATCTACTGCTGCAATAGTACTTCATCATCCAAAAGCGCAATATTTTGTAATTTAATTACCAGTTCTTTTCTAAATATTCTTTTAATCCATTAAAATCATTAGGTGATGTAATTAAAACGTCTCCTGTAATTCTGTATGCTTCTTTTACTAATTTATCAAAATTCTTATTATATTCTTCTAGATTCAATCCCAAAAAATCTGCTGATTTTTGATTTTTTTCTGATGGAAATAATATGATTGGAATTATTGAAAATTGTTTAAGATTATCTGCAAGGGTTTGAACTTGTTGAATATTTTGAATAACTTGAGTCATGAATCGTTTAGGTTCTGCTTTAATTTTTTTCTCAATTTTTAAAAAATTTGGTTTGTTAGAAATTGAAAGATATAATTCAATTTTTGAATCATATTTTTTCTTTTTTAAATTTGAAACTACATCACTTGGAATTAGGCCTGACTCCACATCTTTTAATTGTGATGGGTCGCCCATAATTATTAAAATTCCTGTAATTCCTATTGATATGCATTTATCTACAAATTTTTCAATTTCCTCCTCATTTTTGTCTCTAACTCTTAGACTAACTGTAATTGGAATGTTTGGAATTTCTTTTTTAATTATTTCTCCAATTATTATTGGAGATACTCTTTGATGTCCTAATACATTTTCTGTTAGGTGAATTGCATCACATTTTTTTGATATGATTTTAATTTTTTCAATAAATCTTTTAATTGACTCATCTGTATCTACATCGAATAAAATTTTCGGTGGATTCGCTTCATATCGAATTGTCATATTTTCATTTTTTCTATACTTGGTTAAAACCTTTGAATACTAAAACCTCCATGTAATTGTAGGAAAAAAAACTATGTTTTTAGATGATTTAAAATTTGCACTTTCCACACCTATTAATCCTAAAATTAAATTTGATATGAATCATAGATTGGCATCTGTACTTGTGGTGATTTATGATCATTCTCCAAAAATCATAATGACTAAAAAACCAAAAAATATGAAATTTCATGCCGGTGAAATTTCCTTTCCTGGTGGAAAATTTGATGTTAATGATTCTGATCTTTTAGAAACCGCTTTACGTGAAACCAGTGAGGAAATTGGATTGATTATTTCAAAGGAACAAGTAATTGGTCAATTAACTCCTGTGAATACATTGAATTCTGGTTTTTCAATTTTACCATTTATTTCAATTTTAGATAAAATTCCACCACTTGCATCAAATTCTGAAGTTGAGAAAATTTTTCACATACCTCTGAATTCTTTATTAAATACTCGTAGAAATGATACAGATCCAAATCATAATCTTATTGATGAAATGTATACTTTTGAATATCGGGCAGATGTCATATGGGGAGCATCTGCAAGAATATTGAAACAAATTGAAAATAAACTAAACTTGTGAGATTCATTTAAAAAGAGCTCTTCGCGCCTGAAAAACTATGGCTGCTCGCAAGTCCTCACCAAGAAAAATTCGTCTGTTAAAAAAAATAAAACAGAATTCAGCAGTACCAGCCTGGATAATTCTAAAAACAAAAAGAACTGTTAGAAGTAATCCTCAACGAAGGGCTTGGAGATCAACTGATGTGGAGGTAGGATAATTGTCTCAAGAATTAGAACGAGTTTATACAATCCCTTTAGGTAAAGCATTGATTTCCCAATCACAACATAGGGCGGTACGCGCTATCAACATGATTAAAGAATTTGCTAGACACCACATGAAAGTTGAAATTATTAAAATTGATGAAGAGTTAGCACACAAAATTTGGGCTAGAGGTGTTCGTAGCCCTCCAAGAAAAATAAAGGTTAGAATGAGTAAAACTGATGAAGGTTATGTTCTTGTTTCACCATTTAGCGATGATGTAGAATCTATAGTTACTCCTGAAAAAGAAACTAAAAAAGTTGAAGATAAGGTAGAGACTAATACAGAAGAATCCCCAGTTACCGAAGAAGCACCAGCTAAAAAAGAAGCACCAGCTAAAAAAGAAGCACCAGCTAAAAAAGAAGCACCAGCTAAAAAAGAAGCACCAGCTAAAAAAGAAGCACCAGCTAAAAAAGAAGCACCAGCTAAAAAAGAAGCACAA
>SXGT01266831.1_pt1 | contig 52090 bp, 49 predicted proteins | sample 3176221 | NCBI WGS metagenome assembly SXGT01 (sample SAMN11356862, study PRJNA531348) | freshwater metagenome | isolation source: freshwater sample F1-120 | place: China: Fuxian Lake, Yuxi | collected 2017-12-25
CGCCACCATGCGCCATGTCGCTCTCAACCTCCTCCAGACCGCTAAAGACAAGCGCGAGTCCATTAAGCGATTGAGAAAAAAAGCCGGTTGGGATAACCACACCCTCAAACGCATCCTCCAAATCTCATGAGGGAGCCCTGGTGAGGCCTTGCGCTCGGCTTGCAAAGTCTGCAGGGAATTCCTATGTTGCAGCCAGTACAACGTTATTTGGAGACGCGCACCCGCGCTAGCCGTAGCGCCTGGAGACACATCACATGCCAATCCTGGGCGTGGGAAACCAGGCTGTAACCCTCGACGCCGGACCACCCACGGTCGCGGACCCGCTGACGCCTGCAGCAAAAGAACGGCACATTTGAGATTCCCCAGATAGGGTTCTGCGCTATCTGAGACACATCGCGACCCCTACATTGTGTCATCTCCGGTCTCGAGTGCCTTACACACCATTGTGATCTCAGTCATGGCCTGGTCCAGGACGCCAATGAGATAGTAGATGATGTCCCTATTGTCTAGACTGGAGCTAGTGTTATAGTTCCCAATCAGAGTTTGGGCAACGTAGTCTGCGAGGATATCTCCGTCTCCCGCTACGTATTCCCCTTGGTCGTTGTAATAGTCGGTGAGGGTGGGTAATGCGGTACTGGCGCGATTGAGGATCCGTTTGAGGGTCATGGCGATGGCCTTTCGTGTGGGCTGGAGTTACTGGAGGTAGCCTTGGAAGCCTACGACATGGTATGTGGCCGACAAAAGACCCAGGAGGTGGCAGGCAACAACACAGCACGCCGATCTTGCCAGTATAGGCGACCATTCCAGGGCTTGCGCCGTACTTAAGGTGCATATGTGATAGTTCCCCTCTATGATTTCTAGATAAGATGGCTCTAAACGCTCAATGTTAGAAACAGTGCCACAGCAACGGCGCTTCCCCTTCCCTTTTACCCTACATACTACGGTTGTCGAAGATAGGCATTCATTAAGACGGCGTTCTCAACATCTGTAGTAAACCAGGATATTGCTTGGAGAACAAAATCAAGAACTTCTTGCACATAGTTTTCCTGCGGTCGTAGTAATTCCCCATGTGCTATGGCACATCGTTGCTCAACGAGATCGTCAATGAAATGGCCGTATTTTGACCAATGCGCAGAGTAATCTATGCCGAGCGTCTGGCAGATATTTTCAAAAACCTCGGCATTAAGATTGGACTCCGTGTCAATTGCTGCTTTTGAGTCAATACGAACATTAGACATGTGGTAGTTGGTGAACTGATGTACAACGTTTAGATGTGGGGTAATCCGCCTTGTTGCTTGGGAGGCTATTGTGAGGTAAGTACGACAGACGATGGCCTGGAAATTAGCAGTGAGCGTACCGAATAGGGGGGATCTGAAGGCCACATACTCAACATAGGCGATTGCAGCATCCTTGACAAATCCTTCCCAGTGGGCGTATGAGAAAACTATAGCGCTTCGACGAGCAATTTCACGCTCATGTTCACGTCCATGCTTGACAAACTGGTCGAGAGTGATTAACTCTCGCTTTCGAGGCTGACTCATTTCGGACAAGCGGTCAACAAGTTCTTCTTTGCTTCTTACGCGCATTCCTGAAGCCATGAACGGCCAAAGGCCACTGTTTTGGAGAGACGAGTGGACGCCCGGATACCTGATCCTATGAAGCCGGATAGTCTAGTACCCCATCACGCTGGAAGTGATGGATAGAGCCGCTGGAGTTTCTGACGCGCATCGGTGATTGAGAAGCGCCAGTCAATGGTGGCCTGCTCGGCGTTGCGCTGCTCTTCCCAGGCGGCGATTTCACGTGTGAGCGTTGTTTCGTCAGGGATACGACGGTCAAGGCATTGTTTCTGTAAGACACTCAACTCGATCTCGGCCATGTTCAACCAACTCCCATGCTTGGGGGTGTAATGCAATTCCAGCTTCCTGGCAATCCGCCGCGCCTCGGCAGGCGCAAACGCTTCATACAGCGACGCGATCTTATGCGTATTGAGATTGTCCAGCACGACCCGAATCACGATGGCGTCGGGGTACCCTTCGTCCACCAACCACTGCATGGCATGGGCGAAGTCGACCTTCGTACGCTGCGCCGTCACCTGCACATGCCGCCTGCCAGCCTGCGGTTCCACGAAGAGAAAAAGGTTACGCGTGCCGTTGCGCTCGTATTCATAATCATAGCGCTGCGGCCGCCCTGGCTGCGCCGGCAGCAGGTGTCGGGTCTCTTTGATCAGTTGCTTGGTCGTCTCATCAAAGTTGACTTTGGGCCGCGTCGGATCATACGGCTCGGCGTAGACCTCCAGGACGTCTTCCATCGGGGCGACGAACTCTGCCCCCACCTCCGGAATGCACCATTGCTTCTTCAGCCACGGCTTGAGGACCGTTTTTTTAACACCCGGCGGACGCTCTCATATGAATACGATGCCGCCAAGCCGAGGGCGACTACCCGATCGGCCAGCAGGTGCAAAGTCCAACGCTGGCGTCCCTCCGGCGCTGCACTACAGGCTTCAGCAATCAAACGGGCTTCGGCCGGCCCATCGAGCTTGGGCTGTGTTCCAGGGCGCGGCCGTTCCTCCAGCGCCCCGAGACCTGCTTCGACAAAGCGCTGGCGGGTGCGTTCGACCGTGGCGCGCCCAACGGAGAGGGCGGCAGCGATGGCGCTATCCTCCGCACCCTCGGCGGCTTTGAGCAGGATACGGGCACGGGTCACTTTGCGGGTCGCGTGCGTCCCACTATGCAGCAGGTGGGCAAGTTGTCTGCGTTCATCGTCCGTAAGCGTGACAAGATATTTTTTCTGGGGCATCGCTGGTCGTCCTCCGGTGAATAGGTTGACCAGATGTTACCCGATTGACGGCTTCTCCATCCAATTCACTGTGATGAGGCACTAGGGTCTGCCCAAAGTGATTGATGCCTAGAGCGCAAGTGCTCCTTATTTGGCAAGCTTTTTCCTTCCAGAATCCTATGTCCGAGACCCACCCCTACAATCTCAAACAACGAGATAAGCGTTGACCCAAGATACCGGCTCTTTTGAGCGTCATATCTTCGAAAGCTGTCTTGTTCCAAGGAATCAGACAGAAAATCAAAGGTTTTCTTAAAAGCAAGGTTTACATTTTCTCTATTAAATGAGGGGTCAGTAGCTTTCTCGACTAATTGATCAGTTAGAAATGAGCCGAGTTCATCGATGCCACTTAGTGCAGATACATCACTCGTTGCAAGAACGACAAATCTAGTAACAAGTTCTAGGTCGAAAGCCTCCTCAATACCACGTTCAGTAAATAGAATACAATTTCGAAAATTTTCATAACTTCCTAATTGCTGAATCCAAAAATAAAAATCACGCTTGGTCATTATTAGGATGCAATTCCTAAGTTCTTGGTCAGTGGCTTCCGTTCCACCCCTGTTTAGTCTTTGGAAGATTTCATACTTTGCGATTTCATCACTGGTGTTTTTTACAATATTAATGTCTAAGCGCGCCCGCTTTATCTTGATGCGAGCTGATTCTGGAAGTTCTTGCTCTGGATTCTCGGCATCCCACAGTTTATCTTCAAGGCTGGGTAAATACCGTGTCCGTATCAATTTTAAGCGTGGCTGGAGTTCCTTGTTCTCATCCCGCAGTTCTCCCATGACCTGTAAAATTGTGGATAGGCGTTGCAGGCCGTCAATGACGTCCCATTTTGAGTCACGACGTTCGGAGACAAAAATCGGGGGGATGGGGATTCCGAGTAACAATGATTCAATGAGTCTAGATTTCTGCTCATTTGTCCAACGGAAAAACCGCTGAAACTCAGGATGTAAATCGAGTTCATTGTCTCGATACATCGATACTAATTCTCCTATAGACATCGAGTACGAGTTAGTAGACACTACAGCAGAATGCTTCTCTATTTCAGTTTCAAGACTCATTTATTTCTCCCCGAGAAATACGCGAGAACACGCACTGCAGCCAGCTGTTGAACTCGTCTAGAGGAAGCTTGAGCGTATTCATTTTGATATAGGCATTCAGGCTATCATAAGATGGCTTTCAAAGCCAATAGCCGTATAGACGTATGCCCGATAAGGTACGGATGACGAGAGTGTTCACTCCCCATTCGCTCAATCAATTGCGAATATATGGTGGCGCTGGCAACACGGCCTACGTCACCGCCACCGACCCTCGAACGCTTCCGCGACCTCCTGATGCCCCAAGCGTGAGCCATATGCGGCTCGATGCGCTAGACGCCACGGATGCCCTCGCCCTCACCTTGCTGGCGCACGCCGCTTGTTTTGCCCCTGGCGAACCGACTCCACGGTCACTGCTGCCGGCCACGCTTGGGCCAGCCTCCGAGGACTGAGGGCCTATCCCGGTAGGCTCTCTATAGCGTTGGAGGGGCGACCGGCCGGTGGCCCCTACTGGGAGAGGCTCTGAGTCGCGCAACGGCCGTATGCTCTTGGCTGGATCGAGCCGGTGGCCGGGGATGCGGTGCGGCTGCACCGCTTGTGGGCGGCCTGTGTGCAGACGGCTCAGGGTGATGCGGCAGCGCGCTCCTAGACTGTGGGCTCAGCCCAGTATACACCGTGGCAGCGCTCTGGTACCATGGTGGGAGGATAGAGAAGGCGCAGAGGTCAATCGTCAGGGAAGATGCTGTCTAGGAGCCAACTCATACAATCCCTCGTCGAGCGTTGAGGGCAATGACCTGCGCCAGTACAGTATCACCTGATAACGCGTTTTGCGCGGGAAGTAGACGAAGTCGAGGCCCAACCAGCACCACAGCCACAGCAACGGCGAGCTGGTCCTGGGCAGGGGACAAGCATCAGAGCTGACGATGGCGATGCATCACTTCCCGCAGTCTTGTGGCTGGGGGAAGCCTTAGGAGAATCTCTACGGAGGAGGCCCCACATGGCAGCGAAAAAAGGCGACGGTTTGCTCATGGTGTACTGCGACGTCCCCGCCGAGCACGAGGACGAATTTAACCGCTGGTACAACGACGAGCACATCCCTGAGCGCCTCGCCATCCCCGGCGTCCTGAACGCGGCGCGCTACGAGGCGGTGGCTGGCGGTCCCAAATACCTGGCATGCTATGAGCTCGCCACTCCCGACGCCTGGTATAGCGCCGACTGGCAACAATGGCTAACAAACCCGACGCCGTGGTCGCAGCGCATGTCCCCCAGCGTCATTGCCACCAGCTACATTCGCAATCTGTATCGGCGCGTCCACCCGGCAGATGTCCCGGCGGACACGGCGCAGGCCGACATGTCGCCGGTACTGCTGGTGGGACGCATGGCCGTCCCACCAGCCTTGGACGCCAAATTTAACGCAGCCTACAACAACGAGCGCCTGCCCTTGTGTCTGAGCATTCCGGGCTACATCCGCGCCCGGCGCTTTGCCGCGGTGATGGGCGAGCCTACCTATATGACGGTGCACGAAATGGCCTCCCTCGACGTCTGGAAGAGCCAGGGCTGGGACAACTGGCGCACGGCGGTGACGCCGGTGTGGAATAGCGAGATACGTGATCATATGGTGCACGCGGCGGGCTCACCGGGTGTGTATCGCCGCATTTTTCCCGCGTAAACGCACGCGTACCACGACATTATCTTTATATAGAGAGAGACGATCATCATGGCCGTACCACCCAGCAATGCTGCCTGGCTGGCGCTCACCACCGAAGAGGCGCTAGAGCCTGCTCTGCCGATTTGTGACCCGCACCATCACCTGTGGGGCCCCCGCCCTGGGCACCTGCAGCCCCTCTATCTAATCGATGAGATCGTGGCCGATGCGCAGAGCGGTCACAACGTGGTCTCCACGGTGTTCATTGAATGCGGCGCCATGTTTAAAGCCGACGGCCCGGAAGCCCTGCGGCCCGTGGGCGAAGTCGAGTTCGTCAATGGCATCGCCGCCATGAGCGCCTCAGGTGAATATGGCAAGACGCGCGTGGCGGCTGGCATCATCGGCACGGCTAACCTGCTGCTGGGTGACGCGGCGGGCGCGGTACTGGATGCGGAAATCACTGCTGGTGGGGGTCGCTACCGCGGCATTCGCCTGGGGGGTACCTGGGATGCCAGCGACGAGGTGCCGAACCATCGCACCAATCCGCCCAGGGGCATGTTCCTACAGTCTGACTTCCGCGCCGGATTCGCGCATCTGGGGCCGCGCCAGCTCTCGTTTGAAGCCTGGTGCTATCACCATCAGCTCTCCGAAGTGACGGATCTGGCCCGCGCCTTTCCAAACACCACGATTATCCTGGATCATTTTGGCGGCCCCATCGGCGTTGGCCCCTATGCCGGGAAGGCGGACGAGGTGTATGCGCAGTGGCGCACGGCGATCAGCGAGCTGGCGACGTGTCCGAACGTGGTGGCCAAGCTGGGTGGGCTCAATATGGAGGTCAACGGTTTTGGCTGGCACGAGCAAGCGCGTCCACCCACGAGTCAGGAACTCATGGAGGCCACACGGCGCTATTATGAGTACACCATCGAGCAATTCGGGGTGGCGCGCTGCATGTTTGAGTCGAACTTTCCGGTGGACAAGGTAACGTGCAGCTATACCGTACTGTGGAACTCGTTTAAGCGCCTCACGGCTGGCTATTCAGCCGCTGAAAAAGCACAATTGTTTCACGATACGGCAGCGCGTGCCTATCGTTTGGTCTAAGAGCCTATCTCGTTATGCTCTTTATAGACCAGTCTTCGGTGTAGAGGCGACCGGCCGGTCGCCCCTACTGGGATAGGCTCTAAGGGTTATCAGGACATCCGCTACGGGGAAACGGCGCGGAGAGAGGACGAGACATGTATCGGGCGATCCCCTGCGGCCTCAGAGGTCTGTTCTGGCTCGTAACTTGCCTGACAAGTCTGCCTGCGACCAGCTGGGGGGCGATCTATCGGTGCCAGGACGCCGCCGGGCAGCCATTCTTCAGCAATCTGCGCTGTCCGGGTGCGGTCATAGTGGTGGCAGATCATCCGCCTCTCCCAAGGTCGGCAGGCCTACCGGCCTCGACGTCGCGGGTCTTGCGTGCTCGGCCGACACGCCGCGTCCCTGCAACCCTCCCGTCTAGCGCTGCGCCAGGGGAGTCCGCGTTACCTCCGGCGTGGCACGAGTGGCCACCCGATCAGGAGGAGTTGGCGACGCTTCCCGAGCGTGGGCAGCGCCTCTGCCAACGGAAGCCAGCGCTGTGCGCCGGGCTGAATAGGCAGCGCTGTGGCAACAATGGGGTGGCCTGCGACGCTCCCCAAGGCCGCTGAGAGCGTGCGACAGCCTAGCAGGTAGGCCGCGGCACGCTCTCAGCGGTCTCCTCGGGGCGCAGCGGCGACAATGGCTGGAAGGCCACCGTGACCCGTAAGGCTTGTAACCCCTGCGCCCCCTGAAGCTCCTCCAACGCCAGTGTTTCTACCTCATCGGTTAAGGCGCCCGTCGCGTGGAGGTAGGCGATATAGCCACGATACTCCAGCGCTTCCCGCGGTTGGGTGTAGACAATGGCGATCTTGCCAGGCTGGGTCAGACGTTCGTACGTGTCTTTGATCATCGCTTTGTCGATGCGTTTCTTGACGATTTCGTAGTGCATGTTATAGGCGCCATCAATGTCAAAACGCTTCTCATCAAAGCGAAAGCGAATGGCCAGGGGCGTATCCTGGACGAGAATCAGATGCGCGACATCAAGGGGCACTTTGAGAGCGGCCTTGACGTGTGCCGCTTGTTGGGCCAGTCCGCACATCGCCAGTAACTGCCACAGGCGGAGATTATGCACGTGCATCCTATCAAAGCCGCCGTGTTCGAGCAGGGACGCCCCCACATAGATCCCGAACTCAATGCCGTCAGATTTATGCTGTTCAAAATAATGCGGGATCATCGCCTGGGCTTTGTCTTCTTCACCCTCCAGATACGCTGCTAACGTCTCATTGAGCTGCATCACGCTGTCCTCAAAGTCCCGACGCTGCTGATAGAACGTCCCGAGGCGCGGATGCAGCAGACTACGATACGTGTCGATCTTCGCGCCGACCTCACTGCCGTAGGTGTGGAGATAGGCGAACACGGGCTCGATGTCACGCCGCAGGAAGTCCAGCACGGTGGTCTCGTCACCGGCACAAAGCCCTGTCTCCAGGTGTGCGATGTGCGTACTGACGTGAAAGGACATCGCCGTCAGCAGGGGCAAAGTCCGGTACACATGCCCAAGCTGCAAAATTTCTCTGGCGCACTCCAAGTGGGCAATCAGATCGGCCTGAATTGCTGTATTGCGGTGCGTCGAGGAGCCACGAATGTCCGACACACCGTACAGCGGGTAGACATCCTCAAAGACAATGGGCTCCATCTCGACCGGCGTGCCACGCTGGCGCCGCTCGCCCCAGTGCATAGCGGCCTGGCGAAAACGCCACTCTACGGCCGGATGAATGGCCGTACACTGCTCTTTGATCACCGCCTGAATCCGGGTATTGAGTTCATCCATGCTCCGCTGCACCGCCATGGCGAACAGCGGCAGCACTTCCTGCAATTGCACCGTATTCAGGGCATGGAGAGCCCCAGGTCGGGGGGAGCGTAAGATCAAGGCGCCAATGATGCTGTCTTGGTAGACGAGCGGAGCAATCACGCAGTTGCGCACCCCGTGCAGGAGCATGGCCTCTTCGATGGCCGAGCGCGGCGTGTAGGTCGTCAGATCCTCAATACACACGCGCTCGCCCTGGAGCACGGCACGCGCATAGAGCGAGCCGTCTAACTCAGCCGTAGCATAATGGGTGGAGTCCGCATAGATGCACTGATAGGCCAGAGGCGTCTCGGCATGTAAGAGGAGGAGTTGCGCTCCCTCCCGGGCGGCAAGGCTGAAGAAGAGATCGGGCTGTCGAAACAGGGTGCGCAGGGTGCCCTGCAAGCTGTGGAAACGGTGGCGTGAGATGAGTGACTCGCGGTCAATGAGATGGTGCTTCAGTGACGACAGCTCTTCCTGGGCCGTGACTTCCAGGGCGTTCAAGACGAGGAACCCATGGAAAACAAAATGCTGAGGAGGTAGGAGGCGCATGAGCTGTTCGGGATGGCCGCGATGGGTCATGATATCGCGGCGCAGGGCGTCGGTCATGGGCGGGATGTCGCCGACCGTCTGCACTTCGAGAAACCGTGTATTCCACTGCGCCTTAAAGTGGCAGTCGAGGCCCGTGGCAGGATCCGTACCGGTGAAGATGAGCGGATAGTCAAAATCAATATCGATATGGTAAATACGCTTGAGCAGCAGGGCGTAGGCGTGCACCGTACGGGCGTACGCCCGGTCCGCCTCATCGACATTGGAACGCCCGCGTATCATGCCATGCTCGTCTAGCAACAGGCGGGAGAAAGAGGGGGTGGCGTAGAAACTCTGCAAACGGGAGGGTGTTAAGACGGCTGTACACATCCTCCCAGGCCGCCTGGGGGATAATGACCTGCATGAGCCTGTCGAGCAGGGCCTGATGTGGCGCGAGGAGGGCCATATCAGCAATGGGTGCGAGTAAGGCTGGGCACTGCTGCAAGGCCACCTGGAGCTGCGCGGCAAACGCGCCCTCCGCGGCGGCCTCTCCATGCAGGCTCTGCTGCCAAAACGTGACTAAAGGCTGCAAACTGAGCTCCGCCACAAAAGGGAAAGAGCCCGTTGTCGATGGCGTGGTACTGGGCTGCCACGCAAAGGTACCATGCTTGGACATCACGGAGGACTGTGTCATAGGGATTCTCCTGGTACCCTACCGATGTCGTTGCAGCCCGGCAGATCCTCGCTTTACAGGGCGGGGCAGAGGTCACAGGCGCGCCTCATCAATAGGCATCCCGAGCCAGTAGCGTCCGACAAGTTCGTAGTGGGCCAGGCGTGACTGGGCATGCTGGCTCATAACATGCACATCCTGAAAGATCCGCTGGATCGGATTCCCATCGTAGATCGCCGTGGCCCCCGCCGCGGTATAGATCGCATCCACGACCTTGATCGCCAACCGAATGGCGTGCGTGGTGGCAATACGATGCGCGGCGCGTTGATCCATCGTCAGCGTGCCAGCCGTCACCTCGGCCCATGTCTCGCGCACCGTCTCCATCAGCAGCGCTCGGGCGGCACGCAGATTAGCTTCCGCGTGGCCCATCTCCGCCTGTACCATGGGCTGCTCGCGGAGGAGACCCTGCATGGCGCGTGGCGTTTTCACGCCGGCCAGCTCATAAAATATGTTCAGGCAGTTACGCGCCGCACCTACGGCGACGGCGGCATCACCGGAGGCAAACAACAGGGTACGCGGGATGTGATACAGGGGCCCGGACTCCAGGAGCGGGGCATCCACAGCCAGCACCCCCCGATCCTCGGGGACAAAAACGTTGTGGACGGCAAACTCATGCGTCCCCGTGCCACGCAGACCGCGCACGTGCCAGGTATCGAGGCGCTCGGCTTCCGTCACCGGCACAAACAGATAACGCGTTTCTGGGTTGCCATTCGGTAGTACCCGCGGCGTACCATGCTCAAGCACCCGCGCGTGCGGCGCGTGCCACGAAGCGTGCCGACAGCCGGTGCTAAACCCCTGGCGCCCTGTGACACGATAGCCTCCTGGCACCACGACGGCTTCCGCCGTAGCCGCAGGGGTATTGGCCACGACACCACGCGGGGTATCAATCCAGATGGCGCGAGCGATCTTGTGCGGGATGCGCGCCGCATAGGTCGCGAAGATCGAACCCTGATTCATGACCCAGGCTGTGCTGGCATCGGCCTTGGCAATTTCTTCGATCACCCGCACATAGCTCGGCAAGTCGAGTTCTGGACACCCGAGAGAACGTGGCAACACGAGATGAAATAACCCGGCGTCAGCTAGCGCCTCAAAGAGTGGCAGCGGGAGTTCCCGCGTGTCCTCGATCTCATCAGCGTAGGAACGAATCATCGGCGCAAAGTCCCGTGCAACCTCAACGGGTGATTGAACGGCAATTCCAGGCATAAATAACGACCTTCCGGGAGTAGGGACGCACGCGCGGAGCTGCATCAACGCGAGGAGACGCAACCCCTGCTCTACATGGCACACGAAGCATCGGTGAGGATACAGACTTTGCGCGCGTCCGTCCAGAAGGCCAAGGCGCGGGAGCGACCTCCACGCCATGGGCAGCCAAAAACTTGGGGGTTGCATCTTTGCGTGACTTCATGCACAATACAGCCCTCGTGCATGCTGAGTGTCGTTGCATGCAGACACGGGGCGTAGCGCAGCCTGGTAGCGCGCCTGCTTCGGGAGCAGGAAGCCGGAAGTTCAAATCTTCTCGCCCCGACTTCTTCGTCAGACCAACGTAGCACGTGCGAGAGATGATGCACGGGCACAACTCAAATGTGGTTCTCCACAAGCGTAGGACACATACCCCATCCCTGGGCGTGTAGAACTGGGTGGAAAGGTGGACGCATGAACGGTGGGCTCCTGCTGGTCCTGCGACGTGTAGCAAAACCCTGCCTTCTCGGTCTTTTCTTGTGTGTAGGCGGCCTACAAAGTGCGTGTGCCGGCGGGGGAAGAGATTCCGTGCCTCCCATCCCGTCGCACCGGCCCGCAGCCCAGGGCGTCTATCACGAGGTGAAACCTGGCCAAACCCTGTGGAGTATTGCCCAAGCCTATAAGGTGGATGTGCAAATGCTCATCCGCGCCAACCAGATGGCTCTAGAGGTCTCTACGGGGCAAAAGTTGTATATCCCGGGCGCGACTCAGCAGCGTGAGGTGGTCAGCCGTTGTCCATGTGAGCCAGCCCCACTGCCACCGGTGCTCTCGTCATCTGGCCCCAACCAGCGCTGGCGCTCGACCCCACCCATCACGCACACGGCCTTTGCTCCCAATCCGTCGCCGCCCCTTCCCCGTGCCACGCCGCCCCATGAGTTGGCGACCTTGATCTGGCCCACCGATGGAGAAGTCTCACGTGGGTTTGGACGCCATGGCACCCATCGCCATGATGGCCTGGACATTGCTGCACCTCGAGGCACACCTATCTACGCGGCTGCGGATGGTGAGGTGCTTTTTAGTGACTGGGGGCCAGGGGGGTATGGCCGGATGGTCATCCTGCAACATCAGGCAGATACGGTCACGGTCTATGCGCATAATCATACGAACTTGGTGCAGGTTGGGCAGCGGGTCCGCCAGGGTGAACGTATTGCGACTGTAGGACAGAGCGGACGGGCGACCGGGAATCATCTGCATTTTGAAGTCCGTCGCAATGCCACACCGATTTCTCCCACTGATCTTCTACCGCGCCGCTCCAATAGGCTGGCGGCTCTTGATCGTGACTAACGTGGCCATCTGAAGTAGACCGCATGCCCCCCGATCCCACGGATACGGCGTGCTGCTACCCAGTGGGGCGGCTAGCGGGACTCTCCTGGACAAAGAGGGCTTTGTCCGTCCAGAAGGTGCTGGACTTGAGGTGCTGCCCAGCACTGGCGTATCAGCCATGCGTAAAGGCGACGTAGCATGTTGCAACAGTTAGCGGCGAAGATTCGTGACATCCCCGATTTTCCCAAGCCAGGTATCGTCTTTAAGGACATTACGCCGCTCCTGGCAGATCCGCAGTCGTTTAATATGACCATCCAGTTGCTGGCCGAGCAGTACATTGGACGCCATATTGACCAGGTAGTCAGCGTGGAGGCGCGTGGTTTCATTCTTGGTGCAGCGCTGGCATACAAACTGAACGCTGGTCTGGTGCTCGTACGCAAGCCTGGCAAGCTCCCGGCTGCCACACAGCGGATCGCCTATGCCTTGGAATACGGGGAGGATATCCTGGAAGTACATCAGGATGCGCTCGCACCTGGGGCGCAGGTGCTCCTCGTTGATGATGTCCTGGCCACGGGGGGGACCATGCGTGCCACGGTGGATCTCATACAAACCCTGCAGTGCCACATTGTGGAAATTGCTTTTTTGATTGAATTGCGCGCTTTACAAGGGCGCCAGCGCTTACAAGAGCACCGGGTATTCTCCTTGTTGCAGTATTAACGATGGTGTCTTGGCACGCCGCCCATCCCGGTCGTCCATGCCTGGCACGCGGTCATCACGTGCGACAGGATGGCAGGCTGTTGGCAGTAGTGTACCATCCCTTTGGCGCTTGGCTCACTGCAACGTCTTATGTTACCAAGCGCACCTGACTTGTCTCTACACTGACATCACCATTGGCAGTCTAGAAAATGTCGCCTGCCTGTACCGCAGAATACTTGCAGGCACGTCGCAGACCGAAAGGAGACCAGGATGGCCACGCAACATTTTCTCGTTCCCATCGACTTTAGTGAATATGCTGATCATGCTTTGGAGTATGCCATGACGTTGGCTGGGAAGCTCGATGCGCGTATCACGCTCCTCCATGTGCTACAGTCTGTGGCACTGGGTGGCGCGGATATGGGCGTTACCCTGCCGTATAGCTATCTCGAAACCCTCGAAGCCGAAATTCGCTCGACGCTCGAGTCGTATCGTACCCGCATCACGGCAGCGGGACTGGAAGGCACTGCCGTGCTTGTCCATGGCGCACCGTTTCACGAGATTATTGAGATAGCCAAGGCACAGCAGGTGGATCTCATTATCATGGGCACCCATGGACGTACCGGGTTCGGGCACCTGTTCTTGGGCAGCGTGGCGGAAAAAGTCGTGCGCCTGGCCCCCTGCCCCGTGCTCGTGGCACGGCAACACCCGGCTGTGCCTGCGGTATAAGGCTGCTGGTCACGTAGGGGCCGCCGAGCACGCGGTGACTGCGGCAGGGGTAGGAGGGGATTGAGGGCGTGCCAACGCTGACGCGATGGTTTCTCAAAACAGCTATGATGTATTTTCTGACCGGGTTTCTCGTCGGCGGGGTCTTGCTGATTGAGCTCGGGTGGAGGGGGCGGACGCTCTTTAGCGTCTTGCAACCGGTGTACTGGCATCTCCTCCTTGTTGGTTGGCTGATGCAGTGCGTGTTTGGCGTGGCATATTGGATGTTTCCGACGTTCTCGAAAGCGCAGCCGCAACGTAGCAGCAGGTTAGGATGGGTGACATACGGCAGCTTGAACCTGGGGCTGCTCTTGCGGGCCGTGGTTGAACCGTGGCACAGCCTGGCCCCACACCACGGCGTAGGATGGCTGTTGGTTCCCGCGGCATTCCTTCAAGTGACCGCGGGGTGGTGTTTTGTCTATAATACGTGGGGCCGTATCCGCGACCGCCGGCGCTAGCCCCGAGGTCGGACAGCGCCTGGAGGCGTCGATATGCCAAAGCTCAGCCGCTGTTTTGTGCGTGGCGGTATCTTGTCTCTGGCTATCGGGCTGATTCCCGGTGGCCTCATTCTCATCCAGAAAGGGACGGGCTGGTTTCCCGCCTTCTGGGTCTTGCTGCCGGCGCATACGTATCTGGTTTTGATTGGTGGTATGGGCCAGTTCACGTTGGGGATGTGTTATTGGGTGCTGCCACGTTTGGACGGGGGGGCTCGAGGGCATACTGCCCTCGCCTGGGGCAGCTATTTCTTGCTGAATAGTGCCTTAGCCTTGATTATCGTGCATCCCTTGCTCGAAGTCTGGGGCGGGACGATGGCCGCTACGCTCGCCTTCACCAGTGCGGGAATCCTACAAAGTGCCGCAGCCCTGACGTTTGTCTTGCATATCTGGCCACGCATTCGTCCCGCCACAACGCCAGTGCCACGGCGCCTGTCGTGAGCCTCAGACCGAGCCGCCATTGCTTCACCAGCATGCCTGTGCTACAACCAGTGCAATGAAGACAGAGCCGAGGGATCGAGGCACATGGCGTTTCGGCACAGCGCGGAACGCTGCGCCCAGTCGAAGCGGGGCCGGGAAGTGGGTGACCCATGCAGATACGCGTCTTTTATCCCTACTATGCTCTCCTCCTCCTCCTTGGCCTCCTCGTGTGGCACTGGTTGCGCGCCACGCCGCGACGTCTCTCGCCGTGGCGACGGCGTTTCGTGCTTGGTTGCCGCCTCGGCGTGCTGCTGCTACTGGTCGTCGCGCTCATGCGCCTGAGCATCACGCAACCCTCAGAGCGAGTCAACGTGGTCTTCTTACTCGACGTTTCACACAGTATTGCGGCCACAGTTCAACAACAGGCCCTCGAGTTCATCCGTACGGTTAGCCAGCACAAACGCGCCGCAGATGGTGTAGGGCTGGTGGTGTTTGGGGCTGAGGCGGTCGTTGACCAGGGGGTATCGCCACACTTCGCCTTCGCGGAGGTGACCTCCCAGGTCGAAGGGACGTCCACCAATATCGCCCGCGCTCTCCAGGTCGGGATGGCCAGTTTCCCGGCAGAGGGGGAGCGCCGTATTGTCCTGCTCAGTGACGGCAACGAGAACGTCGGTGCGGCGACCGACGCCGGGCTGATCGCTCGCTCCCTGGGCATAGAAGTCTTTGTCGTGCCCTTGGGCCGCGCGGTGCATGAGCCTGAAGTGCGGGCAGAGCGCTTAATCGTGCCGGCGCACCTGCAAGGGGGCATGCCCTACCGCGTCGAAGCGGTGGTCTTTAGTACCGTGGAGACCTCTGCCTCCATCGAACTCTGGCGGGAAGGACAGCTCATCGACCGGCGGGAGGTGGCCCTCCAGCCTGGCAAAAATTACTACCAGTTTACGCAGCAGGCCAGTGCCGAAGGCGTGCAGCTCTACCAGCTCGTCGTCAACAGCCCCAAAGATACCATTATGGACAACAATCGCCTGCAGGCTTTTACCGCGGTCAGTGGACAGCCCAAGGTACTCCGGGTGTATGACCCCCCGGCCACGTCCTCGGCGCTGGCCGCAGCGCTGCGCCAGCAAGGCTTTACTATTGATGACCGCCCCTGGCAGGAACTCCCGCAAACGCTCAGCGGCTATCTCGACTATGCAGGGCTGATCTTTGACAATGTGCCCAGCTTTGGTATTTCGGTGTCGCAGATGGAGACCCTGGAGCGCTATGTGCGGGATATGGGCGGTGGTCTGCTCATGGTGGGCGGGGAAAAGAGTTTTGGCGCCGGAGGGTACTACCGGACAGCGCTCGAAAAAATGTTACCCGTGGATATGGATATCCCCACCAAGATGTCACTGCCGAGTCTATGCCTGGTCATGGTCATTGACCGTTCCGATAGCATGGGTGGCAATGTGAGCGGCTCGCAGTCCACTGGGAGACCCGACGAACACACCACGAAGATGGACGTGGCCAAAATCGCCGCCTTCTCGGCTATGAAACTGCTCAATCCTTTCGACCAGACTGGCGTGCTGGCTTTTAACGCGGATTGGGAGTGGACCGTGCCCATCACCGAGGCGGGCAAGCGCGAGCAGATCGCCGGGAAACTGGCAGGCTTGAAACACGCCGGCGGCACTGATCTCTATAAAGCGCTGCAAGAAGGTGTGCGGGCCTTGCAAGACGTACGGGCGGTCAAAAAACATCTGATTGCCATGTCCGACGGCCTGACCCCCAATATGGATTTCGAGGCCCTCATGGCCGAAGCGACAGCGCACAACATTACCATCAGCGCCGTGGCCCTCGGCAAAGACGCTGACCGCACCCTCATGGACGCCATTGCCCACTGGGGGCATGGCCGGAGCTATGCCACGGACGACGCCCACAATGTGCCGCGCATCTTCACCACCGAGACGATTTTGGTCTCACGCGGGCTCCTGGACGAACACGAGTTCCGCGCCACGTTGCAGACGGAGCATCCCTTACTCCACGGCATCGCTGTGGCGCAAGCGCCGCCCCTCTATGGCTATGTCGTGACGTATGGCAAACCTACTGCAGAAGTGCTCCTAGCGACTCCGAAAGGCGATCCCTTGCTCGCCGTGCAACGGTACGGCCTCGGGCGGACCGCTGCCTTTACGGCGGATTTGGCGCAGCGTTGGGGAAAAGACTGGGTACACTGGTCCCAGTTTGGCGTCTTTACGGCCCAGCTGATGCGCTGGGTGCAACGGCAAGACAGCCCCGAACACGTGGACGTGCAGGTCGAAATACGCGCTGGTGAAGCGGTGATCCAAGCGGATATCTATGATGCGGAAGCACGCTACCTCAATCACGTGGATCTCCAAGAGAGCCGGGTTCTCCTCCCGAATCGTCAGACCCTGGCTGTCACCTTCACAGCGATAGCTCCAGGGCGCTACCAGGGACGCTTTCCGATGCAGGGTCATGGGCAGTACGTCCTGACACTCTCGGGACGGCAGGGGGACACCACGATCGGTCCCAAGACACTTGGCCTGACGCTGCCTTATTCCGCCGAATACCTAGGCCTCGACACCAACTATCGTCTGCTCAATCACCTCAGTAAGCAGACGGGGGGGCACGTCCTACGGGCTGAAGCGCCACGAGACGCGGTGGAGGCGTTGTGGGCGCTCCAGCGCCAACAATTGACCGCGTTGCACGATTATTGGCCGTGGTTTGTGCTGCTGGCGCTGGGCCTGTTCCTGCTCGACATCGCCATCCGGCAGGTCTGGCTCCCTGTCTCCTGGACAGCGCGGTGGCAGCGTCCAGGGGCCCTGACTCCGAGCGAACTGCCTGTCTATACCTATGATGACCTGGCAGCGATTGTGCACCGCCGCGCTGAAGATCAGCGCCGCCGCAGTACAGCGCTCCGTGAGGCGCGGCACGTCGCCATTTCTGCAGGAGAGTCATCACGCTAGACCTCTGTGCCTGTTATACGATAGAGTGAGTTATGAAAATTATCACTGCAGAGTTTATCACGAGTGCGATCTCCGATGACCAGTATCCACGTTCGCCTTTGCCCGAGGTCGCGTTTGCCGGACGCTCGAACGTCGGGAAATCCTCGTTGATCAATACCCTGGTTCATCGGAAGAGCCTGGTCAAAACAAGCTCCACGCCCGGCAAAACGCGCACGATTAATTTTTTCGTCGTGAATCACGACTTCTTGCTGGTGGACTTACCAGGGTATGGTTACGCCAAAGTGCCCCGCGCGATCCAGGCCAGCTGGCGTCCCATGGTCGAAACCTATTTACAGCAGCGCACCACGCTACGTGCCATCGTCCATCTCGTGGACTTGCGGCATCCCCCCACCGAGATGGACCAGCAGCTCCGGGCCTGGTTGCTGCGGCGTGATCTGACGATCATTACCGTGGCCACGAAAGCCGATCAGGTCACGCACAGCCGGCACGTGACGCATCTGCACACCATACGTCAGACACTAGGGCTGCCCCCAGACGATGTGCTGCTGCCATTTTCCTCCCACAACCACGAAGGGCGTCTGGCGCTCTGGCACTCCCTCATGCCCTTTCTCACGCCCGTGGCCCATGCGTAGGTGTACAAGACTTGACCCCCAGGCAGATTTGTGGAATAACTCCTGTGGCGCACACGCGCAGGCAACGCGGTTGTCGTAGCGCAGGGATACGCAGGGATACGCAGGGATACGCGAGAGCAAACTCGGAAAAAGGAAGAGGCATGCGCGTTACATTTGCATCGGAAAGTGTGACCGAGGGTCATCCAGATAAAGTCTGCGACAAGATTTCAGACAGCGTGCTTGATGCTGCGCTGGCGCTGGATCCCAAGGCGCGTGTCGCCTGTGAGACCCTGGTCTCCGAACATCTCGTCGTGATTGCCGGAGAAGTCAGCGAGGTCGTGCTCGAAAAGCTCAACATCGAGGCGATTGCCCGGCAAGCCATCCGCGACATTGGTTATACATCAGACGCCATTGGTTTTGCTGCTGACACCTGCCATGTCTATGTCTATTTGAAGCCACAGAGCCCCGACATCTCGCAAGGAGTCTCTGCGGGAGAAGGGCTCTTCAAGGAACAAGGGGCTGGCGACCAAGGCATGATGTTTGGCTATGCGACCAAAGAAGCCCTCCTCAACGGCGTGGATACCGAACTGATGCCCACGCCAATTTACTTCGCGCATCGTCTGACGCGGCGCCTCGCAGAGGTCCGCAAACAGGGGATTATCCCTGGGCTCTATCCCGATGGCAAATCCCAGGTGGCGGTAGAATATGAAGATAACGTCCCCGTGGCGATTGCCAACTTGGTGATTTCGACGCACCATGCGCCCACCTTGGCCTTGCGTGATCTGCGTGCCCTGCTCATTGAACACGTCATGAAGCCAGTGATCCCCAACCGCCTGTTGTCACATCAGGTCATGGATCAAGAACGCGACAAACTTGATAGCACCATTGTCTTTGTGAATCCCACCGGGGCGTTTCTGGTCGGTGGCCCCAAAGCCGACGCTGGCCTGACCGGACGGAAAATCATCGTCGATACCTATGGTGGCATGGGGCGCCATGGCGGCGGGGCCTTTTCGGGCAAGGATCCCAGCAAGGTCGATCGTTCGGCAGCCTATATGGCACGCTATATTGCGAAAAGCGTGGTGGCGGCGGAACTGGCGGATGTCTGTGAGGTGCAGATTGCCTATGTCATTGGGCATGCCAACCCGGTGAGTGTGTCGGTCGAGACGGTCAACCCGACTGTGCCCAATGAGAAAATTAGCCAGGCCATCCGGGAGGTGTTTGATATGCGCCCTGCCGGCATTATCGACCGGCTGAATATGCTCCGGCCGATTTACCGCGACACGGCAGCCTATGGGCATTTTGGTCGTCCAGAATTCCCCTGGGAATCCGCCGACCGCGTGGCGGCCTTGCAGCGTGCCACCGCGTAACGCATGAGGAATGGAGGTGATGGGAATGCCCTACGTCATTGCAGAGCCATGCATCGACGTCCAAGACCGGGCGTGCGTCAACGTGTGCCCGGTGGCGTGCATTCATTATGAAGCGGAGAAAGATCGCAAGCTCTATATTGACCCGAATGAATGTATTGATTGTGGCGCGTGTGAGCCGGCATGCCCAGTAGAAGCTATTTTTGCCGAACTTGATCTGCCCAATCGTTGGGTAAAGTATGAACGGATTGATGCACTCTGGTTTCGTGACAAGCATGCAGCACGGGCTCTCGTTGACGAGGCCAAAAAGCGTAGCTAGCCTTCCTAGCACGTGGCGTGGCCCAGGAGGAAAGCAGTATGGCAAGTTTAGAAGAGCGGTTCCAAAAGGGGCTTGAGACGCGAGGGAGTCTCGCCGGTGGCGAAGGTCGGGTTTTCCGGGGCTCCGTACCCGTGGCGTACGAGTTAGCGCCGGATATGTTTCGTATTACCACGGAAAGCTTGTATGGCTCCCTGTGGAGCCGTCCGGGACTGGACATTAAACATCGTGCCATGGCCAATTTAACGGTCGCGGCCATTCAAGTGGCCACCACCCAGGTGAGAGTCCACATCCGCAATGCCCTCAACGTGGGCATTACGCCCGAAGAGATCATTGAAATTTTCATGCAGCTGGCCTTCTACGCGGGGATACCAGCCTCCTATAATGCGCTGGCCGTGACGAAAGAGGTGTTTGACGAACGCGGTTTCCACGTCTCCCTCCCCGCCACGTTTGATGCCACGCTCACGCCTGAGGCACTGTATGAGCGCGGCGTAGCCAAGCATCAGGAACTGATCCCCGATGTCTTCGGCTATCACCCAACCGAGCCCACAGAGGAAGAACAGGCGTTGGACGTGCTGATGCAGGAATATCTGTGGGGCGCCATCTGGACGCGGCCTGGGCTGGATATGAAAAGCCGTATCGTCTGTGCTCTCGTGGCCATGGTGGTCCGGGGACAATACGACTTGTCAATACGGCGCATGATTGAAGGCGCCCTGCGTTATGGCCTGACGCGCACGGAAATTATGGAGCTGGGCATGCAGCTGGCCTTTTATGTCGGCGTGATGCCAGCCCGTTCCTTTATGCACATTGCCAAAACCGTCTTCCGCTCCCCGGAGTTCTCCGCGGCTACAGGCGAATAGCCGTGTCACCCTCCTGTGAACACCGGCGGAGACGCACGGTGTTCACGGCACCCCGGCATGCTGCCTTCAGAGGGCACTCCTGGCCTGGAGTTGCTCGGCAGAGAGTCGGAGTGCATCGCTCTCAGGAATGATGCCAGTACCACATTCTGGATGCAGAATCTCGGCAAAGATTTCCAGGCCATTCACTAAGCGCGGTCCCGAGCGACTCGTGTAGGCATTGGCATTCAGGACATACACTTGCCGCTGTTGCACGGCTGGGAGTGCGGCCCACTCCTCCTGTTGGGCAAGCAGGGCGACATCCTCCAAGGCGCGTGTCACGTTGAAGCCACACGGCATGACCATAATGACATCGGGCTGACTGGCGACAATCTCTGGCCACTCCAGGCGAAATGAGCCCTGCTCTTGGGTGCCAAAACAATTGACCCCACCTGCCAGCTCCACCATTTGTGGAATCCAATGCCCACCGCACATCAACGGCGCGACCCATTCAAGGTGTAAAACACGCGGGGTATGCGCCGCGGTGGCGACACGCGCCACGACCGTATCAATCCGGGCTTGGAGACTGTCGACAAGCGGTGCTGCGACCGCCTCCGTCCCAGTCGCACGCGCCACCCGCCAGATATCTTCGAGGACGTCCTCAATCGATTTCGGATCTAACGACACCACCAGCGGGGTCTTGGGCAGCGCAATACTCGCTTCGGCAACCTGCCGAGTGGAGACGGCTCACACCTCACAGATGGCCTGCGTCAGGAGTAAGTCAGGGGCTGCCGCCGCCAACACCTCTTGCTGAATGTCGTAAATCCCCAACCCTTCCTTGAGCCGCTGGCCGATGATCTGGCTGATATCGCCACTGCCGAGAGGCGTGTCATCAAAAATACTGCGCACGACGCGCGGCTTGGTCTGTGCATCTGGAGGATAGTCGCATTCAAAAGTCACACCATAGAGGTGCTCTTGCAAACCCAACAGGTAGACGATCTCGGTCGCACTGGGAAGAAACGAACAAATATGCATGTCCATCCTCCTGAAGTCATCTGAAACGCGCCATGTTCTAGAGCTATGATACACGCTCTGCGTGCCAGAACCAAAGGAGAGGATTGCTACGACACAATTGAGACATGGCGCTGGTGACAACTCCCCACGGCTCAAACCCGGGGCTTCTCGGGACGAGTCCCAGACTCTGTTGTCCCAGAGTTACAATATGTAAGGCGGCGGCGTAACGCACTGCAACCACGCCGCATCGTGCATGCTTTGGGCAAGGCCATGATGGTGGACCATCCGCCTGACCGCCAAGTCTTCAACGGCAATGACATCGAACCGATTGACGAGGCGGCGGCTTTCCTGATGCGTGCAGTTGGTGCGTCTGTTGGTTATCCGCTCAGGCACGCGGACGACAACCTGGCGACGTTTGCTGCGCTCAGGCGTGCCTTGCGTCGCGGCACGTAGGCCTGAAGCGCCAAGTCGATGCACCTCACGCTCACAACCAAGCAGGAAACACTCCCTGTTCGCACCCATTGAGGGTGCCCACAAGCCCTTTCTTCTATCTCCATGGATACATCCATGGGGTTTACGCAGGATTGGCTAATTGACAGATAAATCTTATTACTCATTCTTATTTTTCTCTTGACGTTCATTGACAGGCGGGGTACGCTGCCCTGGTAGGTAGTCAGGGTTAGCACTACTGCGCTGTGGGAGAAAAACTAATGCCGAAAACAGTACATCATGTTGTTACACATCGGGGCCGGAAACACGGGGATGCGGATGTCCAAATCACCGTAGCTGATGATCTGGCCACTGTGCCGGGTACCCGTATGCGGGAAGCGGACGTGAGTTTTTATGCTCGCGTCTATCCCGAAGAAACCCAGAATATCGTCAAAGCTGCCGACCGTCGTTGGGTATGGACAGTGTACCACGACGAAATGAAGATGTATCGCCAGCGTCATGACGACATCAACGAGCCCCTCGTGGATGCCGCCGCGGTCTCCGGCGACCTCGAACCGACGGGCACGCCGACGGGTGAAGACGTCACCGAACTGATCCGCCTGAAGGCGCGTGAGATGGGTTTTGGCGAAGTCGGCTTCACGAATATGGATCGCCGGCACGTCTATACCAGCAAGAAACGCTGGGTGAAGTACGATCACGCTATCTGCGTGGCGCTGGAACAAGATTACGTGCAGACGCAAACTCTGCCTGGTATGGAAGCGGAATTTGCCCATTTCGGTACGTATGAAATCGAAGGGGCGCTGCTCCTCGATCTCGCCGACTATATCCGCTCGCTGGGCTATCATGCCCAAGTCCACAGCCCCAATGACAATAGCGCGGCATACATCCCAATGTTCGTAGCCGCCGGTCTCGGGCAGTTGGGCGCTAATGGCCAGTTGCTGTCCCCGCATTTTGGGTCACGTGCGCGTATCGCCATGATCACCACGGATGCTCCGGTGAGCTACGATGAGCCCGTTGACTTCGGTCTCCATCAGTTCTGCCAAGAGTGCCAAGTGTGCGTCAACCGTTGCCCAGGCCGCGCGCTGGTGCGTGAGAAGGTGTGGTGGCGTGGTGTTGAGAAGAACAAGCTCATCTACGAGCGCTGCCGTCCAGTCATGGCCCGTTACGATGGCTGTGCGGTCTGTATGAAGGTGTGCCCCATTCAGCGTTTTGGTGCTCCAGCGGTTATGGAACACTATGTAGCCACCGGGCAGGTTCTTGGCAAAGGCACGGATCTGTTGGAAGGGTATTCGTTGATGGAAAAAGGCTACTTCGGACCTGGCCAGCTGCCGCAGTTTGATCGGCAGTTCTTCGAAATTCCTCATGGCCGTAACGAAGATTGGCTGGTGCAGCAGTTCAAAGAGAAGCTGATGAACCAGGGTATGCCTTCCCAGGAAGACGCCCTGAGTTTTGTGCATGAATTGCACGGTATTCTGGACAGGGGCAATACGACTATCGGCGACGAATAGTCCTCGATGGTGTCCAGGATGTCAGCGTAAGTGAGTGTATGGGGTCAGATGTGTTCCTCTGACCCCATATTACTTTGTGGGCCAAGAGCAGAAGAGGTCAAAAAGCATGTTTGATAAAGCACACATTGAAGCATTGTTTGGAGAGATTGAGAACAGCTGGCGCGGGAAAGATGAATTCGAAGCTATCTCACGTCAGGCGCATTTGGGTATTGCGTACGCCGATGCTGGACGTTCCTTAGAGAAGATCGACTCTCGAGTGGTTGCACTCATCGAGAAGCACAAGCCGAAATAACCGTGACGGCTGTGTGGGTCAATGGCTAGGAGAGCGAAACAGGCATGCCACGGAGGGCGTTAGGCTTGTAACCCCACCCAAGCTGACGCCCCCGTAGACTGTGGGTCATTGTAGATGTTTAACGTTGTCCAGGATTTTGTGCAGCGTACCCAAACTTATGTGCAGGGCCCGTATCCTCAACACCCGTCTGCAACGCCTTGACCTGTTCCTGCCAATGCGGCGCAATCACTTCCAGGCGCTGCTGCAACGACCGACTCTGGCCATCTCCCATGACTAAGATCACCGCACTCGGATCCGAGCAGGCTTGCGCCGCTTTGACGAGTTTGGTGTGTGCCTCACGCCCCATGGCCAAGAGTTGCTGCAGATTTTTGGCAGCAAAGCGTCCTACCGCCCGAGCATTCATCTCGTCCACCGAAGCATAAATCCGATACGGGGCCCCTCCCGACGCGACGGATTCGAGCCCTTCGAGCGTCACTTGGTGCCACCACACCATCTGGCATAAAATCTCACGCGGGCCGTAACGTCCAAGTTTAACCTTGGATGTGCTTCCTGGACCCTCAAAATAGGCCAGCCCGCTCCCTACACTTTGTTCGAGAGTGCCCACGAGATCTTCAAGTTGCTGAGTTGCCGCCATGACGAAACCTTCCTCCCAAGAAACAGTCCACAACGCCCACCGATCACTATGTACGGTACGCCGAGAGTATACACTACGTGCCCTGCAATCTACAGCGCTTCTTGCTGCGTTGCCAACATAATTTTTTTTCTCTGCGGTAATGACTGGATAATCCCTGCAAAATCGGCTATAAAAAGGCACCGTGTGGTGTGAACCTCCCGCATGCGCTCTACGTTGAGCCTATGTGTATGAGGCTAGGCTGTCCACCAAGTCACCAGAGGAAGATCCCATTTATGGACGAAAAAATCATTCTTGCGGAGTTGACACCTGCAGTCAATGCACTCAGAACACTCTCCTTGGTCGCTCTCGACCTGGAAGACCCCCATCCTATGGCCTTGCCGGAATTGCCCGAAGCCGAGAAAGTGGTGGTCTACGATCGGCAGATGGCGGCTATTGCCGCGCAGGTCAATCCCAGCCATCGCAAGCTGCTCGATGCTTCCGCAGGTGAATATCGGTGTGGCTTTCCTGATCGTGCCGTGATCCATCTCCAAGAGCTCCTCACCCATTTTACTAAGGATCCTGAGTATATCTCCGTATTCTCCTCCGCCGCACAAAATCGCTTCAAACTCTTCATGCGGAGTCTGCACGACGTGTAGCATGTCGGTGTGACCTCATACGCCAAGACAGGCCGACCGCCTCAAGCAACATTTGAACGGTTCGGCCTCCTCTTCCCTCTTACAACAACCATCCCTCCCTGTTGCCATACGCTCTCACGCCATCAATTAGCAGTTTCCGGCGCAGGAACCTTGTACGGAAAGGAGAGTCCCCGTGCCCGTTATCAGCCTGGACATCATACAGCGTCGCCCTTTTATGGAGGGTCACCCCTTTGGCGCCAGCGGGCCATATCAGCTGCTCGAAGGCCGCGTGCAGTTCGCGATAGACCCACTCCATACCTGCAATGCCGCCATCACCGATGTGACACTCGCGCCCAGGGATGCTGTGGGCATGGTGCACTTTTCCGCCCACTTTGCCATGCTCCAGCCGCTTGACCCGGCACGCGGTAATCGACGCCTGCTGTTTGATGTGGTCAATCGGGGACGCAAAACGGTCCTCAGCTTGTTCAATAGTGCGCCGCGGCCTCTTGACCCCACTACACCCCTAGATCCGGGGAATGGCTTTCTGATGCGTCATGGTTATACAGTGGCCTGGTGTGGTTGGCAGGCCGACGTCCCATCCCTCCCCGGCTTGATGGGCCTGCAGGCTCCGGAAGCGCTCGGGCCAGACGGCGCACCCCTGGTCGGCAAGATCCTGAGCCAATTCCAGGCGGACGAAGGGGTATCGATGTTCTACCTGGCCGACCGGCAACACCTCCCACACCCAGCAGCCACGCTGGACGATCCAGAGGCTGTCCTGTACGTGCGGGACCATCCGAATGCCCCGGCGCGCCCGATGCCACGTGAGGCGTGGTCTTTTGTCCAACTGGATGGGGCCCCAGATCCGCACTATGTCGCCCTCGCCGGCGGCTTTGAGGCGGGCAAGGTGTATCAGGTGGTCTATACCACGCGTGGTAGCCGTGTGGTGGGCCTTGGCTTTGCCGCGGTACGGGACATCGTCTCGTTCCTCAAATATGCCTCCGCTGGCTCTGGGAATCCGTGTGCAGACACCCTGGATTATGCCTATGCCTTTGGCGTCTCCCAGAGCGGTCGCTTTTTGCGCCAGATGATCCATCTGGGATTAAATGAGGATGAGGAGGAACGCATGGCCTTGGACGGCCTCATCCCACATGTGGCTGGCGGCATGCGTGGCGAGTTTAATCTGCGCTTTGGTCAGCCCTCCAAAGACGTCTGCTACATCATCCCGGAGCTGTTTCCTTTTACGGATACGCCGCAAACAGACCCGGTCACGGGGCAAACTGGCGCGCTCCTGGAGCGCCTGGCGGCACGTGGTCCGCTCCCCAAGATCATGTTTACGAACACCTCGGCCGAATACTGGCGTGGGGATGCCGCCCTCATTCATACGGACCTGGAGCACATGACCGATGCGCCGGAATCCGCCGCAGTACGGCGGTATCATTTTGCCGGATCACAGCACGGTGCTGGAGTGTTTCCGCCTCTGAGCGTACGTCCCGCCGATGGCCTGCGCGGCCAGCTGCCCTTCAACACGGTGGACTACACGCCGCTCTTGCGCGCGGCACTGACCCAGATGGATCGCTGGGTCACGACCGGCGAAGCGCCAGCCCCGAGTTGCCACCCACGCCTGGCGGATGGCAGTGCGGTGCCCTCGCACACCCTCGCCGCGACATTCCGTGCCATTCCTAGGGTACAGTTCCCACCACGCATGCTACAAGCCCTGCGCTTAGACTACGGCCCGGAGACTGCCCTGGGACGCACGCTGACTTTACCCGCGGTGGAGGGTGAGGCGTATCCGGCTCTAGTGGCGGCTGTCGATGCCGATGGGAACGAAGTGGCCGGAATTCGGTTGCCCGATGTCACCACACCGGTGGCCACACACACGGGCTGGAATCTCCGGCATCAAGACGTCGGGAACCCGGAACTGGTCATTGGCATTACCGGTGGTCTGGCGGGCTGGACGCTGCCATTTCCGGCCACCCAGGCAGCGCGGGAAGCCAGTGGGGATCCGCGCCGGTCGATTGCCGAGCGCTATGCATCGCGGGAAGCTTTCCTGGCGCAGGTGCACTCTGCGACGCAAGCCCTGATTGCCGAGGGCTATGTGCTTGCAGAAGATCTCAACAGCATCGTCGCCGGGGCAGGACGCCGCTACGATCTGTTCCGCGCTGCCGTAGAGCCTGATGAGCAGAGCACATAATTGTCATTGTGCTTGACAAATTGTATGAGCATGATGTACATCTTGGCGCAAATGTAAAACTGCGAGGTTGCCTTGCCCTGTAACCGACAACCTCGCGCACGCGCACAGGAGGAGAGAGAGCATGCATGGTGTCCAGCCTGATCGGCTGTCACAGGCCATCAGGCGTTCGCAAGACTATGTCTTATCACAGCAACTGCCAGAGGGATACTGGGTAGGAGAACTCGAAGCGAACACAACGCTGACCTCCGAATACCTGTTGTTCCGTCGCCTGCTTGGCCTGGTCGATACGAAACGTGAACAGAAATGTGTGCGCTATCTCCTCTCGCAGCAGCAAGCCGATGGTGGCTGGAATTTGTATTATGGCGGCCCCGGCGAGATCAGCGCCAGTACTGAAGCCTATCTGGCCATGCGCGTGGCTGGGGTCAATGCCCAGGAACCGGCGATGCAGCGTGCCAGTCAGTTTATTCTCTCCCAGGGTGGTGCGACGAAGACGCGCGTTTTTACGAAGATTTTTCTCGCTTTATTCGGGCAATACGATTGGCGTGGGATTCCGGTCATTCCGCCTGAGATTATCTTCTTACCGCGTTCGTTCTATATTAATGTCTACGAATTTTCCAGCTGGTCGCGCAGTGTGATTGTGCCGCTCAGCATCGTCTTCGCCAAAAAGCCGCTGTATCCCCTCCCCGCAGAACGCAGTGTGGAGGAATTATTCCTCGAGCCCTGTGGACCGGCGCGCTATGCCATGCCTAACCGCGAGCGCGGGCTGAATTGGGGCACGTTCTTTGTGTTGCTTGACAGCTTCCTCAAACTTTCGGAAAAATACACCTTGCAGACGTTTCGTGATGCTGCCATGCGCCGTGCGGAACAGTGGACGCTTGAGCATCAGGACCACACGGGAGATTGGGGTGGTATCATGCCCGCCATGATGAACTCGGTCCTGGCGCTGTTTAGCTTAGGGTATCGTCTGGACTCGCCGCCCGTGGCCAAAGGTTTGAAGGCTATCGAACGCTTTGGCATCGAAACAGCCGACACGTTCCGCCTGCAGTCGTGCGTCTCACCCGTGTGGGATACTGTCTTGTCCATCACCGCCTTGGCCGACGCTGGCGTGCCACGCACGCATCCGGATATTCGCCGCGCTATGCAATGGATCGTCGGGAAACAAGTGTTGCGCGAGGGTGATTGGAAGGTGAAAAATCAGCGCGGCCAGCCTGGAGGCTGGGCGTTCGAATTCAATAACGACTTTTATCCTGATAACGACGATACGACCGCCGTGCTCATAGCGTTGAACAAAGCGGGCTTGCCAGACGAGGAAAAAGGCGAGGTCTTTCAGCGGGGTCTGCAATGGTTGTTGAGCATGCAGTGTGATGACGGTGGCTGGGGCGCTTTTGATTTGAATAACAATAAGGCCATCCTCAACAAAATTCCGTTTGCCGATTTAGAGTCCATGCTGGATCCCAGTACCTCCGACCTCACGGGGCGGGCGCTCGAATTGCTCGGGCTCATTGGGTTTCCGCGTACCCATCCTCTTGTCAGCAAGGCGCTACGCTTTGTGCAAGACAATCAGGAGCCTGACGGGGCCTGGTACGGCCGTTGGGGCGTCAATTATCTCTACGGTACCTGCCATGTGTTGTGTGGCCTGCGCTCGGTGCATGAGCCGATGCAGCAGCCTTATATCCAGCGCGCGATGCACTGGCTCCTGGCGCATCAAAACGCCGATGGGGGATGGGGGGAGACCTGCCGTTCGTACGAAGATCCCACCCTGCGTGGTGTGGGCGTTAGCACGGCGTCCCAGACGGCGTGGGCGTTAATGGGTTTGCTGGCGGCAGGGGCGGGACGCCAGGAGGCCGTCACCCGCGGGGTGGATTTTTTGCTCCGCACGCAAACAGCCACGGGCTCATGGTATGAACCCGAATTTACCGGCACGGGCTTCCCCAAGTATTTTTTTATTAAATACCACATGTATCAACACTATTTTCCGCTGATGGCGCTCGCACGCTATCGTCAGAGTCTCTTGGATGCGTAGAGACGGTGCGCAAATACAAGAGCTTGGCCTGGAGGCTACGCTAGGAAACGCTGCATGGCTGGTTCTCTCGCAATCCTTACGGCGTGCGCACATGAAGCACAGCTCGTGCGCCGCGCGCTCCAGGACCAACGGCAGCTCAGCTGCGAGGTTGGCTCGCTGTGGCAGGGCACTGTCCATCGCCAAGAGGTCACCCTCCTCCAGTGCGGCATGGGAGCCGCGCGGGCAGCCCAGGGTGTCCGTTGGCTCCACAAACACGCGCACCTGACTGGCGTGCTCAGTGTAGGCTTCGCTGGCGGCTTACAGGCGGACCTCGGCGTCGGGGATGCTCTGCTCAGTACGCATGTCTTCGCCCAAGACATTGACGCTCCCATCCTCCATCCTGATGCGCGTCTGGCACACGTCGCCACGATGGCGGTGGCCCAGACCGCTATCGTGAGTCATGCTGGTACCCTGTTGAGTACCACGGCAGTGCTGGCGCAGGCGGCAGTCAAGCAGATGGTTGGACGTCTCTCGGGTGCCCTCGCTGTGGATATGGAATCCTACAGTGTGGGACAGACCGCCACGACGTGTCAGCTACCCTTTGCCGTGTTACGGACGATCTTTGATCCCGTGCACGAAGATTTTGCCCTGCCAGTGGCGACCTGTACCACAGTCACCGGCTCTCTCCAGCCTGTGCGTCTGGCGGGCTGCCTCTGCGCGCAGCCGTGGCTGTTGTCCAAGCTGCCGTACTGGTGGTGGGCCTCCCGTGTCGCCGGACGCCATTTACAACAATGGTTACAGGCTTTTTTCCTCCTTGTGGAACAAGGAGCATGATATCCTGGCGCATCGCAGCCCTGCGGGCTGTGCGCTTCCCGGCGTATGACCCCAACCCTTAGAAAGGAAAGCGGTTATGCCTATTGCTCAACGGTTTGTTGCAGAAATTATTGGCACCTTCTGGCTAGTTTTCGGTGGTTGCGGGAGTGCTGTGCTAGCGGCGGCATTTCCTAATGGGGGTATTGGCCTGCATGGCGTGTCCCTCGCCTTTGGTCTCACCGTCTTAACCATGGCCTACACCATTGGCCACATTTCTGGTTGTCACTTAAACCCGGCTGTGTCTGTAGGGCTCTGCGTTGGACGGCGTTTTCCGGCGAGAGACGTCCTACCCTATATTATTGCACAGCTCATCGGTGCGATTGTGGCGGCGTGGCTCCTGTCCGTGATTGCCAGTGGGCAGGCCGGATTTGATGTGGTGAAGAGCGGCTTGGCCTCCAATGGTTATGATGCGCATTCGCCTGGTAAATATGCCATGAGTGCTGGCTTTGTGGCCGAAGCAGTCCTGACGTTCATGTTTCTGCTGATCATCCACGGCGCAACAGACAAGCGTGCCCCGAAGGGCTTTGCCCCGATTGCCATTGGTCTGGCTTTGGCTCTCATCCATCTCATCGGTATTCCGGTGACCAATGTGTCGGTGAATCCGGCCCGGAGTACAGGTCCAGCCCTCATGGTGGGTGGGTGGGCCTTAGAACAACTCTGGTTGTTTTGGGTGGCTCCCCTCGTGGGTGCGATTCTGGCAGGGATTGTCTACCCGGCAATCTCCGGTGGGGCCGAGGCTGGTAGCGACTAAAGATGTGACCTAGTACCTCAACCGAGCTCATGTGCGACGTACCCTGGGAGCGCCACGCTCCAGCGTGGCTTCGGGAGCCGGGCTGGAGCCCGGCGATCCCAGGAGGCAGTACCTGGCAACACAGCTCGGTTAAGGCACGAGTGTCTCTATGGCCGCCGCGTGGAGGGGAGGTCGGTGACAACCCTGGTGACAGGTGCAACGGGTTTTATCGGGGCCAATGTGGTGCGTGCCTTACTCGCGGAGGGCGCTGCCGTGCGTGTACTGAAACGCTACGGCAGCGATATGCGCAATCTGGCGGGCTTACCCGTGGAGATTGTGCATGGCGATGTCCGCGCTCCTGTCTCACTGCGTGCCGCTCTCGAGGGTTGCCACACGCTCTATCATGTAGCGGCCTACTACAGCCTCTGGACACGCTTCCCCGATGATCTGTACAGCACCAATGTGCAGGGCACCAAGCATCTCTTCCAGGCGGCACTTGAAGCCGGCATACAGAAGGTGGTCTATACGAGTAGTGTGGCGACGATTGGACTCCCAGCCGATGGCACGCCGGGGGATGAAAGCCTGTTTCTGGACCCTGAGCAGGCCATTGGCCACTATAAACGCAGCAAAATTCTGGCGGAACAAGCGGCGCTGGCGTTTTGTGTGCAGGGTCTGCCGGTGGTGATCGTCAATCCGACGGCGCCGATTGGTCCGTGGGACATCAAACCCACCCCTACGGGCAAAATCATTGTCGATTTCTTGCAACGCAAAATGCCCGGCTATATGGAGACAGGGCTCAATCTCGTGGATGTGCGCGATGTGGCCCGCGGCCATCTACTCGCCGCGCAACACGGCAAAGTCGGGGAGCGCTATATCCTCGGCTGCCAGAATATGTCTCTGCGCGACATTCTGCTCTTGGCCTCGGAGATCAGTGGCATACCAGCGCCGCGCTGGCGCGTGCCCTATCGTTTGGCCCTGGCCTTGGGGTATGCCTGTGCAGGCTTGACCTACCTCACCGGCAAAGCACCCCTGGTCCCGCTCGATGGGGTGCGTATGGCCCGGCGCCCCATGTATTTTAGCGCGCAGAAAGCCGTGCAAGAGCTCGGCCTGCCCCAGTCACCGCTCGACGAGGCCATGCGCCAGGCGGTGGAGTGGTTTCGCGAGTATGGTTACGCCTGATGGAACCTTCTTTCCTGACCTTGCTGCTTGGGACGGTCCTGCTGCGACCCTATGTCTTTGTGTTTCTCGCCGTCTATCTCACGTTTAGCACCTGGCAATTTGGCTTGAAGCGCACCCTCAGCTTTATGGTGCTGGGGTACTGGCTGGTGTTTCTCGCTGAATACAGCTCCACCCGGAATGGCTTTCCCTTTGGCTGGTATTACTATATTGATACCACACGCCAGCAAGAACTCTGGGTCAGCAACGTCCCCTTCATGGATTCGTTGTCGTTTATCTTTCTGGCGTATGCCAGCTATGCGACGGCCTTATGCTTGTGTGCACCGTTGTGGCGTACGCGGTATGATGTGCAAATCATTGACACGAAAGCCCTACGGCGTTCCCCCGCGGTCCTGGTGCTGGCGGTGATGTTGTTTGTGCTCATCGACGTGGTGATTGATCCGGTCGCGCTGCGCGGTTCGCGCTGGTTCCTTGGACAAATCTACGGCTACTACGAGGAGGGGATTTACTTTGGCGTGCCGCTGGCGAACTTTGGGGGGTGGGCCATTGTCGGCGCGGCGCTGGTCACCTTGCATCGCCTCCTCGATGGCGTGTGGTGGGCTGGTCCGCAACAACGTGCCGATTGGGGCGTCCGGTGGATACCCTATCGGGGATTGTGCGGTCCTCTCCTCTATCTCGGCACCTACGCATTTAATGTCGGTATCACATTTATGATTGGCGAATACTTGCTGGGCTATGTCGATGTGCTGCTCGTCGTGCCCTTGGTGATCCTGGCGTGGACCCAGGTGACCCGTGTTGCCAACCGGGCCACCCAGGCTGACGTGGAGGCGCACTGTCGCGATTTCCCGCACAGTCCCTTAGGCCCGCTTATTTCACAAAAGTAGCCCAGGCTGACTTCGCCATGTTGACGGGGTTGCTCATAGCGTCGGTGACCGCCGAAGCTTCATAGCCACAGTGCACCATGCAGTCGGCACAGCGCGGGTCATTACCCGTGCCGTACTTCTCCCAGGCCGTTTCTTCCATCAGCTCTTTGTAGGTCGTGGCATAGCCATCGGCCATGAGATAGCACGGTTTCTGCCAACCGAGCACACTGTAATTGGGATTGCCCCACGGGGTGCATTGGTACTCGCGCTTCCCTTGCAAGAAATCGAGAAAAAAGGGCGAGTGGTTCAAATCCCATTTCTTCCCAGCAAAGACTTTACGAAATAACTCCTTGGTACGCTCGCGTTTGAGAAAATGTTCCTGATCGGGGGCTTTGGCGTAACTATAGCCTGGTGACACCATCATGCCATCCACGCCAAGTGCTGAAGTGTAATCAAAGAACGTCCGCAGGGCGCCCGCGTCCTCGCCTTCAAAAACCGTGGTATTCGTGGTCACTCGGAACCCAGCGGCCTTGGCCGTTTTAATCGCCGCCACGGCGGCGTCAAAGGTGCCCTCACGGCACACCAGTTCATCGTGGCGCTCGCGCAGCCCGTCGAGGTGCACGCTGAGGGTGAAGTACGGCGAGGGGGAAAAGCGCCCCAGATGTTTTTCTAACAGCAGGGCATTGGTACACAGATAGACAAACTTTTTGCGTGCAACGAGACCGTCGGCAATCTCTTCGATCTGTGGATGCAGCAGTGGTTCGCCCCCGGCAATCGACACCACCGGCGCACCGCATTCTTCCGCGGCATGAAAGCAGTCGGCTGGCGACAGATTTTGCCGTAAGATTGCCGTCGGATGTTGGATTTTGCCACACCCGGCACAGGCCAGATTGCAGCGAAACAGCGGTTCTAGCATCAACACCAGCGGGAACCGTTTCTGGCCTTGCAGGCGTTGTTTCACGACATAGGCGCCAACCATCAGCGCTTGGCGCAGTGGGATACTCATTCCGGTCCTTCCTTTCGGCTCTCAACACGGTCCCATGCAACCATCAGGCATCGAGCTGGTCTTCCGCCAGGCTGGGAGTATGCTGACAGGATTCAAGCTGGGTGCAGGTATAGTGTAGTGACTCATCCGCATGTTCGAGCACTTGTTCTGCATACTCACTATTGGTACGGTTGGCTGCAAAATCCGCTGCCACAAACTGGGCTTCAGCAGCACAACTGGCATCGACGATGTAGGTTTCTCGATGTTCGATGGATACGCGATATTTCACGCAGTCGTCTCCTCGTACGATCCATGCTGACATGCCTGGATAGGCTCGTTGCTAAGGTGTACCGTATCTGCACTCGGATGCCAAATCCAAACCTGTGCTGATGGCCAGCACACCCGCTTGCCTCACCGCCTTACCCGTGGTGAACGACCTTGCGATACACCGCTTCGACATTCGTGCCAATGCGATCCCGATACTGCCCCATGGGGTATTTGGTCATCCCTTGTTCGTACTTGGGGCCCAGTTGATCCGCCACCACCGGCGTCATGTCCTCCAGGCTGGCACCGTCTGCCGCGGCCTGCTTGACTGCGGCAATCAGATCGGTGAGATAGTTACGCATGAACACCACCCGGTCTTTGGTCACCACATCGCCGTGGCCCGGAATGATGTGCGTAAAATCCACTTGCTCAAGCGCCGTTAAGGTGTGCACCCAATCCTCGGGGTAGCCGTCACCGAGGAACGGCATCCAATCGACCAGGGCGTCTCCAGTGGCGATAACTTTTTCTTTGGGCATATAGATGAATACGTCGCCATCCGTGTGCGCCCGGCCCAGGAGCAGCAGTTGGATCTCGCGTCCGTTCTCATGCAGGGTGGTGACGGGGGCGGACACGGCGCGGGTGGGCAACGTCGGCTTCAGGGTTTGCAATTCCGTGAAGAACGCCTCGGCTTGCTGGAGGTTGTTTTCCAGATTGGCTTTCTGCTCAGGAGTGGCGGCGTGTACGATCTGATCCTTGATCTGGGCAATCTCTGCTGGCAACGCGGCGAGCTGCCGCGCGATATGCGGAATACCGCCTACGCCGGCCTCCGCATCGGTCAAATTCTGGTGGGTGCGCTCGGAGACGATGATTTCCAGGGTGGCCGAGGCCTCCGCATAGACCTCATTCCCCTGCCAATGATCCCAATGAAAGTGGGTGTTGATGAGCTTGTGGATGGGGTGCTTGGTGATGCCCTGGATTGCGTGGTACAGGGCCCGTGCTGCCGACGGCTTGGAGTGGGAGTCCACCACCACGACGCCATCGTTGGTCAGAATCACCGCGGCGTTGGAATTGACTTTATATTGTGGCGCCGCAATGGCGGCATACACGCCATCGGCGACCGGCTTCAGCTCGAAGAGATCTTTCGTGACGGTGTTCCCGTCGGCTGGAAACACACAGCAAGGCTCCCGTTCCATCCCATGCGTGCTCATGCGCCCGTCTCCTCCAGAGTGAGGTCATGCTGGTCTGCCGCCTACCCAGCCCAACTGGGTAGGCTTTCCATACCTTAGCCTGTACGCCAACGTCAAGTAAAATGTGCGGGACGCTCCGCAGTGCCTGCGCCATCAGACCGCCTCACAGCGCCGCGAGCTCCCGCGTCTCATCCGCAAAGGCCTGAGGATCCACCACGGGGCGCCGCGCCAGGATACGCTCGCGTGCCGCTTCTAGAAGCTCTGGAGCGCCATTGATGAACAGCACGGCTTGGAGCATCCCGTCGGCGAAGTACCCTTGGGCGAAGCCCGGCTCTACACCGAGCGGTCCCCGTCGGACGCTGTGCTCACGGCGCCCCATATCGCCCACGACGTCAATGTGCAGCCCACCCATGTGTGAGAAAAAGTACGGCAGGGCCTCATACATGCGCCGCTCGCCAGTCATATTGGCCGCCGCCACCCGTCCATGCTGCAAGGCCACATCATAGTGCTCGACGCGGACGTGACGTCCGAAGAAGGGGCTGTAGTAGCGTGCCATATCGCCCGCCGCATACACCCCCGGCGCGGCTTCGAGATACTCGTTCACCACCACGCCATTCTCGACTGTGAGCCCCGCCGCTGCGGCCAGCTCCGTGTTCGGGGCAATACCGACGCCAACGGTGACCAGATCCGCCGCCAGTTCCGTGCCCGTGTTCGTGACCACGGCCCGCACCCGGCCCTGCTCGCCCACGAAATGCGTTGCGCCCGTATTGGTGAGGACCGTGATGCCCTGCTGGCGTAAGAACGACTCCATAAAGCCGCTGGTTTCCGCATCGAGCACCAGGCTCAGCACGCCAGACGTCAACTCCACCACGGTGGTATCCAGTCCCAAGTGGGCCAGCCCGGTGGCCACTTCGCAGCCAATAAACCCGCCGCCGATCACCACGGCACGGCGTGCCCCCGGCAGGGCACTGCGGATGGCGTCTGCATCTTCCAGATTGCGCAGATAGTAAATGCCTTCCAGGTCAGCCCCAGGCAGAGGCAGGCGTCGTGGACGACCGCCAGTTGCCAGCAACAGCTTTTCATAGCCGAGCTGCTCTCCGTCTGCCAGCGTCACCTGGCGCGCCGACAGATCCAGTGCGGTGACCGCCTGGCCGAGGCGTAACTCCACCTTGTTGCGCTCATAAAAACGCGCCGGGCGTAAAAACACCTGGTCGCGCTCGGTTTCCCCGAGTAAATACCCTTTCGACAACGGCACGCGATCATAGGGCGGATGGGGCTCGGCGCCAATAATCACAATGCGCCCCGTCTTATCGCGGCGGCGTATGGCGTCCGCTGCGGCAACGCTGGCGAGACCGCCACCGACAATCACATAAGGAACGTATTCCATAACGCGCCTCCGCAAGAGTGCACGCTGACGTGCGTGATCTTGTCTTCTCCCCGTGGGTGCTCTATCATGAGCCCCTATACTATCACAAAGCTAGCCCAGTGAGGGAGTGAGCGATGGTCTATGACGATCACACCTGGCAGGCAACAACGGCGCAGTTCTACGGCCAGCTCTACATGTGTGTCTGGCAGCATCTCACCCCGTTGCTCGGCGTTGCGACCACCGCCGAGGTTCTCACCTCGTGTCGGCTCGTCTTACACGATGCGTACCCTTTCCTGTCGCGTTGGCGCTGGTCGGCGCAGGGGCTTGACCTGGCGAGCGTGCTGACCGCCATTGCGACTGAGGAACGCGCCCATGTCGAGGCCGGCTGTGAGCAATGGCTCCAGGGCGTGCACACCATGCTCCACGACCTTGGCGGTCCACTGCTGGCACAGCGCGTGCAAGCCGCCACCGAACAACTCCGCCTCCGCTTTGAACCCGCCTTCAGTCATCCTGCCGCGCCTGAGGAGGTGGCCCACCTGGCAACGCCGACCCCACCGCACGAAGCGGCCCTGGCGCTGTTACAGAGCATGGGCCAACAGGCGCTGACACTGTATCGGCAACTCCACGCACAGCGTGACGCCACCATGGCGGCGCAGGCAGCCTTGCTCGCGTCTCAGCCGGTCGGGCCAGTCAGCGCCGAACCGCCGACACCGCTGGTGGCGCCGATGGATCTGGCACGCTCCGAAGCGTTTTACCATTCGCTCTTTGACCTCGCACCCGACGGGGTGATTGTGGCCGATAGCCATGGGATCATTGTCCAGGCGAACCCACGTGCGGCCGAAATCCTGGAATGTGATCGTCCCCAGGAGTTGATTGGACGGCACGCCGTCGACCTCTACGTGCATCCAGAACACCGTGCGATTCTCCTGGAACACGTGGCACAGCGGCAGTACCTGGAAGGACGTCATGGCGAATTACGCACCTATCGTGGGCGCACAATTATTATTACGTCCTCGCATCGCTTGATCGACTATGAAGGGCAACCGTGTCTCTTGTCCGTGATTCGTGATGTGACAGACCGGGCCCGCTTGCAACAAGAAATGGAGGACTTTGCCTACTCCGCCAGTCACGATCTCCAGGCGCCCCTCCGCACGTTTGAGGGCTATGCCCGTTGGCTCCTGGAGGATTACGGCGAGGTGCTGGATAGCGCGGGTCGGCAACTATGCGAAGAAATTATTGACGATGCCTTGCACATGAAAAAACTCCTCGACGGCCTCTTAGAGTATTCCCGTATTGGGCGCTTACACACCCAAGCGGTGGCGGTGGACGTCCGCACCGTGTTGGATCGTGTGGTGCACGATCTGCAAATCGAGATCCACGATACGAAGGCCATCCTGCATGTGCCGGACGCCCTACCGACTGTGCGCTACCCCGAAGTCCGTTTGACCCAGATTTTTAGTAATCTCCTGAGTAACGCGCTGAAATTCACCGCGGGCACGACCCCGGAGATCCACATCGAGTGTCAAGCCTACCCACGCTATTATCGGTTTACTGTGCGCGATAACGGTATCGGCATTGCCCCGGAGCATTTTGGGCGTATCTTTGAGATTTTCAAACGCTTACATACCCGTGAAGAGTATCCCGGCACGGGCGCCGGACTCACCATCGTCAAAAAAATTGTCGAATCCCATGGCGGTCAGATTGGTGTCGAGTCCGCACCTGGTGCGGGCGCAACATTTTGGTTTACCATCCCGAAGACGGAGGCCGCGTCATGCGCCAGCTAACTGTGCTGCTGGTCGAAGATAATCCCCGGGATGTCCGTTTAACCCAGCGTGCCTTTAAGCAGGCGGGCCTGCCGCACGAGCTCCGCGTGGTGCGTGATGGGGACGAAGCGCTGGCATATCTGCATCGCGAGGGCCTGTACAAAGACGTGCTGAGCGCGCCGCGCCCAGATATGATTCTCCTGGATTTGAATTTGCCCCGCATGGGGGGGCATGATTTTTTACGAGTGGTCAAGCAAGACGAGCGCTTCAAACAGCTCCCCATCATTGTCCTGACCACCTCGGAACGCCCCGATGACGTACGCCTGGCGTATGCCGTCGGCGCTAATGCCTATTTGCACAAGCCGGTCGAGTTCAGTCGCTTCACCGAGGTGATTGGACAACTAGGGAAATTCTGGCTGGAAATCGTCAAACTGCCCCCAGAAGCCTAGGGGCCAGCCCATAGCCGTAGGAGGGCTCTCGTGATGGCCACGCCATCTTATCGTCTCTTAGTCGTTGATGATTCGAAACGCGACACATTGCTCCTCGAACGCATCTTGCAACAAGCCAGCGATGCGACTTTTACCGTGACCCATAAAGAGTCGGCGCAGAGCGGCTTAGAGGAGCTCAGTGCGCAGTCCTATGATCTCGTCCTCCTCGATTACTATCTCCCTGATATGGACGGCCTGGCGTTTCTCGCAGCCAAGAGTCAGCGTGGTCTAAGCACCCCGGTCATTATGCTCACCGCCTTTAGCCAGGAGCGCCTGCCCGTGGCCGCGCTGCAAGCCGGGGCGCTCGATTATTTCCGCAAGGATCAGGTGAACTCCAGCCTGCTGGGCAAAGCCATCCAGCAGGCCATTGACAAAGCGCGTCTGCAGGCCAGTGCCGCGGTCGAGGCCGCCAGGATACGCGAGCTCGAAGCACTGGTGGCGCAACTGCAACAACAGCTCAACGCCCAGCAAGCGTGAGTAACAGGGGAGCGCCATGACGACGCCTCCTATCCTGACAGACGCCGTGCTCCGTCACGCGGCGCCACTGCGCCTGGACGCAAAAAAACCCTCAGGGGTAGACACACAGCGCTCGAGGCCCGCAGTCGGAGCACATGCCTGAACTGGCGACCGTCTTGCCTGGGGACCACCAGGAGCATGGCCCACGTGTTTCTGGAGGGATGGCCCTGTCCCGTCCCTGGGTGAGACGGGACAGGGCCTGGTATTAACTCTGCGCCGGGTCATCGGTCTGTTGGATGGCACTCAGTTGCCAGGCGTTGGGACCGCACGGACGCGTAAAGGTCCAGTACTCCTCAAATTTCACCGGGGTCGTGCGGCTACCGGCGTACACCTGGGTGCCGCTGACATCAACGGTGTAGTCCAGCAACGAAGCGAGGATGTGTACGGTGACAAAGTCAAAACCGGTCTCTTGCCAGGCTTCTGTCACCTGCATTGAGCGTACGGAGATGTTCTCCAAGCGATTGATCCGCCCGGCGTCCCGCAGTTGCTCGCACCCCTTCCGCATCGTTTCATACATTTCCGGGTTCAACACGTTACGGGCACTGGCCATATCACAGGCCGTCCAGGCAGTCTGGACAATGAAAAAGGTATCAGACGCGGTCTCGACAAAACGTTCAGGATCAAACGCCGCATCCATTTGCTGAATATGTCGCAGACCACGGGCCAGGTCATGCTCTGCGCCGGCCATGCTGACCATCGCCGGCCCCGAAGACATTTCTTCCCCCTGTCGCGTCGTAGAATTGTATGGGTTGGTTGGCGTTGTGTGTTGGCGGCGGCGCATGTAGACGAACGCCACATACAGTATGGCGCCAATAATCAGTATCTCTACAAAACCTATACCGCCAAACATCCCGCCCCCCAGGCCGCCGAAGAGTAAACTCCCAATGGCCCCGCCGATTAGCAGCCCGGTGAGCCCACCCATCATGCCACTCATCCAACCCGAACGCTGCGGCATCGGTGGTTGGGCAACGGCTTGCGCTCCAGCCTGCGGCGCGGCGGTAGACGGCGTAGAGGCACGCTCTGCTGGTGGCGAGGCGCTGTGCGAGCCTCGGCTCCCAGACGACTTGCCCCCACCGGCCCGCGCCCACAAATCATCGGTCCAAGCGCTGATGACCAGGAAGAGCATCAGCGTGCTACTTATGGCTACGAGACGTTTCATGACTCATTCCTCTTGCGTGTAAATTTCTAGGGCAGGAGTCGGGCCTGAGCCCGACAAAGGTAGCGATACACGATGAACGCCATGGCTATCTTTTGAGAAGTGTACTAGTGATGGGGACGACGCCACAAATAGAAAATTTCTCCTCCATACCTCGGAAAAGCGGGGAGTGTGCACGAGGCCCGAGCATCCACAGACCATCCCAGGCAGCCTGATGGGGCACCTGTGGAGGGTCGGCGCTCCGCCGGTGTGGGCTCACCGCATCTTCCAGCTCTCTCACTGGGCAGCGTCACCCTCCAGCCCTCCTGACGCTATAAGTGCGCCAGGGGCTCCGGTGTCCGCAGGCACGCCTGTAGCTGGACGGTGAGCCCGTCACAAGGCGCCACGGCCTCGTGCGAGGAGACGGACACCGCTGGAGGAGGCGCCATGCCCTGCAGACAAGCGGTATCCCGCGACGTCTAACCACCCAGAGATCCAGGCGCGAGGCACTGACGCCACAGTCGGTCCGCGTGACCACGCGCCGTCGAGCACTTATTACGACCTCCCACTGGTACGCTCGTTCCCGCACCTGGTGCAAACAGCCCGCACCCGCCGATCTTCCTGGGGGGCACCGCGCCACAAGTCTTTCGGCGTATCGTGGCCTATGGCAACGGCTGGATGCCGACGCGCAGCACCCCGGAGCTGATCCAGCACGGACGCGCGGTGCTGAGTGAGTTAGCCACAGAAGCGGGGCGTGACCCGCAGTCGATCACGGTCCTGGCCTATTTGGCGCCAACGGATCGCACCATCCTGGCGGAGCTGGTGGACGCTGGAGCGAACGGCGCCGTGGTGCGGCTGGATGGTGCGTCGGAAGCTGAGGCCCTGCGTGGGCTGGAACAGATCGCGCAGCGGGTGCTATAACGCGGGCTGCGGCACAGCCCGGCACAGGCACGCAGTACCATCACGATCTATGCATCCCTCCGTGTCCCCCCACCGTGCGCGGCCTACACGCCCCATGCTACCGGATCCCCCTCCCCAGACGCGGCAGTGGGGAGCCGGCCCGCGACCCTGCAGACAGGCGGCTCACCAGTGTGCCTCGTGGCGGGGGGGCCGACGCGGTTGGAGCGCAGCGTGGCAGACCTCCAGGGATGGGATGTCGCGGACCCTTCGTCAAACGCTCCCAAAAAATGTGGCGTGTGTTGCGCCCCTCAAACAACAAACTCCATACACAATAGCAGGACTCGTTATTTTCAGTTGGTGCGTTAGGCATTATCGAAGGAGGTTCTCCCGGCCCAGGGTCGTTGCAGACCCAAGCCCCTGGCGCAACGTCATAGCTCGCTCATGCTGATTGCGCCTGTACACCGTTCGCCTGTGTCTGTGAGACGACTCCATCTGCCTTGGAGCACGATGTAAGGTTGTGGGACATAACCTACGGATACAAGGAAGACCATCATGGGTAGACACACAGCGATAGCTGATCTCAGCCGGAGAACCTTTCTGAGCACGACGAGCGCCGCTCTGGTAGGGGCGGCTCTGGGCGGGCTGGCGCCGCAGAGTGAGGCCGCCAAACGGCATCCGCAGCGCGGCGGGGTGCTCGCCTTTGCGACGCGCAATGAGCCCGGCGGCCTCGATTCCCATCGCCAGAACCAAAACCACGCTTCGAATGCCACGGCCCTGCTGTACACTGGTTTGACCGATATTGACCGGCAGGGCAACATCATCCCGGGGATCGCCGAGAGCTGGGAGCCCAGCAAAGATCTCATGGCCTGGGTTTTCCGCCTGCGCAAGGGCGTGCTGTTTCACAACGGTCGCGAGGTCGATGCCCAAGCGGTGAAGCTCAACCTCGATCGCATCAAAGACCCCGCCATTGGCTCCGATTGGCACCGCGGTGCTATCGACACCATTAAGAGCGTCGAGGTGGTCGACAAGTACACGGTACGCATTCACTCGCACGTGCCGGACGTCACCGTGCCGTCCAGCGTCATGCACTACCCCACCAACCTGCAAGCTCCGGACAACTTTGACAAGGCTGCTGAGTATCCCATTGGCACCGGACCGTTCAAGTTTGTGTCCTGGACACGCTGGAATGAGACCCGCCTGGTGCGCTTTGAAAATTACTGGGAAACCGATGCCGAGGGCAACAATCTGCCCTACCTGGACGAAATCATTGCCAAACCCAAGAAAGAGGACTCGGTGCGGCTGACCGCCCTGCGTACCGGCCAGGTGCAGCTCATTGATTCCATGGCCTATGCCGATGTACAGCGCTTCAAGGAGGGCGCCGGCGACACGTACACCTTGTGGCCGACGCATGCCGGCGGCTTTTTTGTGGCGTTTAATTTCCGCCGCGGACCGTTTCAGGACAAGCGCCTGCGCACGGCGGCGGCGCACGCTATCGATCGCCAGGCCATTCATCAGTCCGTCCATTACGGTCAAGGCGAGATGCTCGACCAGCCCTTTCCGTCGGGACACCCCTGGCACCTCGAGAGCCGCGGCCTGGAGTACGATCCCGACAAAGCCAAAAGCCTGCTCAAAGCGGCGCGCGCCGTGGGCACGGAGATTAAGATCGTCTGCAACTCGACCGTCACGGCCTACCGCGAGACCATGCAAGTGCTCCAGGCCCAGTGGGAGAGCATCGGTTTCAAAGTGGCGGTCCAGCCCCTGGATACGGTGCCCTTTACCCAGGCCCGTAAGCAGGGTGACTTTGACGGTTTGATCAATGGCCACACCTATCGCTTTGACCCGGATGATTTCTTTGGGCGCAACCTGCACTCCAAGAGCGAGTACACGCAGGTGCTGTCCGGGTGGGAGAATGCCCGCGTGGATCAGTTACTGGAAGAAGCCAAACGCATCACCGACCAGGCGAAGCGCAAGGAACTGTACACCGAGGTCTGGAACATCGTGAACGTTGAGCTGCCGCAGTTCCATCTGCATGAGACCACTATCACCATGGCGACCACCAAGGCGGTGAAGAGCTATCAGCCGGCGGCGATGGGCGCGTACGCCTACAAAGACGGTGGCATGCGTGTCGCCTATATGCAAACGTGACGCACAGCGCGAGACGGTACGCCTGTGAGCGCGGTCAACATGTCCGTCCTCCCAGGCGCACCGTCTCTGAAGAAGGCACGACACCTTACCATTGGTGGAGGGCAAGCGTTCCTATGTGTTTACGTTGGCCGATGGACGGCAGGTCAAGGGACAAGACCTTCTGGACAGGGTCATTCAGTTGTCCACGTGGGGCAAGCAACGGACGTAGTGTGCCTGGGAGCGCAGGCGTCCCGCCCGCTCCAGAAGCAGGAGAGACGCCTGCGCTTCCAGGCACAGGCCAAGCCAAAACCGACAACTGAATGGCCCCGCCTCCTGGAGCCCTCGGGGTGGTGCTCGGGTGATCACCCCTGGGAGGCGCGGGTCCGCTGTGCACGCGTGACAGCGACGAGTCCAACCTATGGACCGGTGACCGTGGTGATCATCGACGAACCAGGACAGGGCCGCTGCTATTGGTTGTGCCTGTCGACCGCACTGACCGCACCGCAGCTGCTCCGTCGGTTGCGCCGTCGTCAGTAGAGCGCATTTTGTTTGCGCACGCTGAAGCATCTGTTGGCCACTGAGGCCTGTAAGGTGCACAGCGAAGATGCCTACGCTGGGCACGTGGTCTTGCCTGATGGGCAGCTTGGTGTTATTCGACACCACACTGGTGCTCTGCAAAGGACGGATGACCATGGAGGAGATAGTGTGTAGTCTCAAGCACTACTGGCGCTTCGTGGATGCTGAAGTGTTGGAATGATAAGGACTTTCATGGGGTACAGAACAGAATGCCGCATGAATACACGCTGTGATCACAGAACGGAAAAGTGAATTTTCTACACTGGACATCACGCTGACTCTCTGCTGCAGACTGCATTGACATACGACCCGACTGTGTTTGCACGACTGCCTGGAGAACCATAGAGGTAAGGATTACTCACCTTCGCGTTCTTGAGGAAAACTAGCATGGACAGACACACGGCTACCCGCGACATCAGGCGAAGAACCTTTCTGAGCACGACGAGCGCCGCTCTGGTCGGGGCCGCGCTGGGGGGGCTCACGCCCCAGAGTGAGGCCGCCAAACGGCATCCGCAGCGTGGTGGGGTCCTGCACTTTGCCACCTCGGTTGATGTGCCTGGGCTCGACTCGCACCGTTATGGCCAGGTTCCCAGTATCATGCCGACCGCGGCAATGTACACCGGCCTGACCGATATTGATCAGCAGGGTAACATTGTGCCGGGGATTGCCGAGAGCTGGGAGCCCAACAAAGACCTCACAGCCTGGGTTTTCCGACTGCGTAAAGGCGTGCTGTTTCACAACGGCCGTGAGGTCGACGCCGAGGCGGTCAAACTCAACTTTGAGCGCATGAAAAACCCTGCCATTGCCCATGGCTATCTGCAGGGCGCCATCGACACCATGGCCAGCGTCGATATCCTGGATAAATACACCGTACGGTTTCACACGCAGGTACCGGACATCACCCTACCCTCCAGCGTCATGCATTACCCGGCGAATCTGCAGGCACCGGACAACTTCGACAAGGCGAACGAACATCCTGTCGGGACTGGCCCCTTCAAATTTGTCTCCTGGACACGCAATAGTGAAGCAAAAATGGTGCGTTTTGAAAACTATTGGGAGACCGATGCTGAGGGGCATGCCCTGCCCTATTTGCATGAGATTATTGGTAAACCCAAGAAAGAGGACTCGGTCCGCCTGACCGCTCTGCGTACGGGGCAGGCACAGTTGATCGATACCATGGCGTACGCCGACGTCGAACGCTTCCAGAAGAGTGCCAGTGACCAGTACACGCTCTGGCCAGCGCATTGGGGTGGCGCGTTTGTGGTCTTCAACTGCCGCCGCGGGGTCTTCCAAGATAAGCGCCTGCGCACTGCCGCGGCGCACGCCATTGACCGCAACGCCATCCATCAGTCAGTGTTTTACGGGCAGGGAGCCATACTCGACCAGCCCTTTCCTCCTGGGGACCCCTGGCACCTGGAAAGCCGTAGCCTGGAGTACGATCCAGACAAAGCGAAAGCCGTGCTCCAGGCGGCGCGAGCCGTGGGCACCGAGGTCAAAATTGTCTGTAACGCCAGCTACACCTGGATGCGTGAGTCAGCGCAAGTGGTCCAGGAGATGTGGAACAGAGTCGGTTTCAAAGCAGTGATGGAGTTTCTTGACCCTGTGCTGTACCTCCATGCCCGTAAGGAGGGCAATTTTGACGCCCTGAGCGCTGGCCACACCTTCCGCTACGACCCGGATGACTTTTACGGGCGTAACCTGCACTCCCAGAGCGACTACACGAAGGTGCTGTCTGGTTGGCAGAATGCGCCCTGTGATCGCTTGCTGGAAGAAGCCAAACGGACTCTCGATCCGGCGCAGCGCAAGGCGATGTACACCGAGGTATTGAAAATCGTCAATGACGAATTACCCCAGTTCCACCTGCATGAAGTGACCACCATTTCGGCGGGGTCCAGGGCCCTGCGTGGCTATCAGCCAGCCAGAATTGGTGCGTTCACCTACCAGGGTGGTGGCATTCGCACGGCGTATATGCAGGCGTGAGGCACAGGATGTCTGGGAGCGCGGGTGTCTCGCCCGCATCCGGAGCAGGCGAGACGCCCGCGCTCCCAGGGGAGGGCAAGCCAATAGACATTATCGGGCATAAGAAACCGTGATGCTTGCCGACACTCCTCCCCCCAGCGGGGGGAGGTTGGGAGGAGGGCACAGGGCGGCCAGGAGTTCCCCGTCTCCTCACCCCCCGTCGTGTCCCCCATCCTGCCTCCCCCCGCTGGGGGGAGGTTCCAGATCCCAGGAGGGGGCAGCGTGGCCGAGGAAGCTCCTGCATGAGCCCATCTTCTATTCCCGATAATGTCTAATAACCAAAAACTGCATGACCATGGCCAGAGGTGGAACAGACTTGACAAGCGCCGCTATCTCTCGTAGAACATGCGAACTTTATACAGGTAGTATCCGTTGCTCTGAGAGCTCACTCTGCTTCGACGGCGCGACCGACCGCTCTCTTCTGTGTTACTACCTGTTCTACACTTGACCTTGCTTGCCTGCAAGCGAGGTGTGCTGCCCTGGACATGTCCGTGTTCCGGTGGGCAGCGCCTGGTGCACACGATAGTTATGACGTTCGAGGAGAGCCGATGATGGACTACGACCAACCGACAGCTGCACTTAGCCGCAGGACGTTCCTGGGCACCACCAGCGCCGCACTCCTCGGGACCGCCATGGGTGGTCTCGTCTCCCAGAGTGAGGCAGCCCAACAGCATCCCAAGCGCGGCGGCGTGCTGCAGTTTGGCACACGTCTCGATGCGGACGGCCTCGACTCCAATCGGCATCAGCAGTATCACGTCTCCCATCCCCTGGCGGCCATGTACACCGGCCTGACCGACATTGATCAGAAGGGCAATATTGTCCCAGGCATTGCCGAGAGCTGGGAGCCCAACAAAGAGCTGACCTCCTGGGTGTTTCGTCTGCGCAAGGGGGTTTTGTTCCACCATGGCCGGGAAGTCGATGCCGAGGCCGTAAAGCTCAACATCCTGCGTATCAAAGACCCTGCTATCGGCTACTCGCAGGCCCGCGGTGCCTTGGAAAGCATCGCCACGGTGGATGCCATGGACAAATATACCGTGCGCTTCAATTTGACGACCCCTGACGTCACCCTGCCCTCCAATCTCATGCACTATCCGATCAACCTGCAAGCGCCCGACAACTTCGACAAGGCGTCTGAACACCCTATTGGCACCGGCCCGTTCAAATTTGTCTCCTGGACGCGCTTTAATGAGACCAAGCTGGTGCGCTTTGAAAACTATTGGGAAACCGATGCCGAAGGCAACAATCTGCCCTATCTGCACGAGATCATCGGCAAGCCCAAGCGCGAGGACTCGGTGCGCCTGACAGCCTTGCGCACCGGGCAGATCAACCTGATTGAGAATATGGCCTTTGCCGACGTGGAGCGTTTTCAGAAGGAGTTCAGCGCCCAGTATAACGCCTGGCATATGCACCACGGGGGCGTCTTTGTGGTGTTCAATTTTCGTCAGGGGCCGTTCCAGGACAAAACCATACGCATGGCGGCGGCCCACGCCATCGACCGCCAGGCCATCCACCATTCGGTGTTCTATAAGCATGGGGTTATGCTCGATCAAGTCTACCCCCCAGGCAACCCCTGGCATCTGGAGGGGATTCGCAGCCTAGAATACGACCCGGACAAAGCGAAAAGTTTGCTCAAGCAAGCCAAAGCCGTCGGCACGGCCATTGAGCTGATCTGTTTCTCTAACCTGGCCTACAACCGTGAGAGTGCCCAAATTGTCCAGGAGATGTGGAACAGCGTCGGTTTCAAGGTCAACGTCAAACCCCTCGAACGCGTGCCGCTGCTTGAAGCACAGCAAAAGGGCGATTTCCACGGCATGATTCAGGGCAACGCCTACCGTTTCGACCCTGATGGCCTGTTTGCGCGCAACCTGCATTCCAAGAGCGAGTATGCCCAGAGCCTGTCCGGGTGGAAGAACGAGCGCTACGACGCGCTGGTGGAAGAAGCCAAACGCACCCTCGACCAGACCAAACGCAAGGCGCTGTACACCGAGGCCTGGAACCTCGTGAATGTCGAGCTGCCGCATTTCCACCTGCACGATCTGCCCATGACTTCCGCCGCGGCGAAGACGGTCAAGGGCTACCAGCCGTGCCAGGTTGGCCCGTTTACCTACAGTGGGGGGGGGATTCGCACCGCGTATATCGAGGCGTGATGGCACGCCGACGAGATGTCTGTTGCATCAATGCACTGCCAGTGTCATCAGGAGTCAGGCTTCAGCACGACCTACAAGGAACAGTGTAGATTGGTCTTCAGTCCGACAAGGCACTGGCGCCTGACTGACGCAATAGCCCTGCTTGCAAAGAAAGGACACAGACATGCTGAAGTACACCTGCTATCGTTTGTTACATCTGATCCCAGTGTTACTCCTGCTGTCGATCTTTGTCTTTGGTATCGTCCATGCCCTGCCCGGCGATGCCATTGATGCGATGGTGCCCCCCGATGCGGCGGGCAATCCGGCGACGCGGGCGGCGTTGGAAAAGGAGCTGGGCTTAGACAAGCCGATCTACGTGCAATACGCGCTGTGGCTGGGGAGAATTGTGTTGCACGGCGATTTTGGCAAATCGATCACCACCCGGCGCTCGATTGGCATCGAAGTGTTTAAGCGTCTCCCGGCCACCATCTACCTGGCCGTCACCGCGGTCACGGTGTCGCTGTGCATTGCCATCCCTCTTGGCACCATTGCCGCGGTCAAGCGCCGCACGCCGGTGGATTACACGGCAACCGCTACGTCGCTCATCGGGGTGTCCATCCCGGAATTCTGGTTTGCCATCCTGTGCGTCTTGTTTTTCGCCCTCTACTTAGGCTGGTTGCCAGCCTCCGAGTACCACAGTCCGTTTGAGAATTTCCGGCTCAGCCTCCTGCATCTCATCCTGCCCGCCAGCGCCCTCGGGCTACGCCTGGCGGCCATTACCACACGCCTGACCCGCTCCGCCATGCTCGATGAAGTCCGCAAGGAGTATGTCGATACGGCGCGCGCCCTCGGCCACTCCGAGCGTCGGGTGATCTACAAGTACACGCTGCGCAACGCCCTGATTCCCACCATTACCGTCGCTGGTCTGCAGTTTGCTCGTTTGTTGGGCGGTACGGTGGTGATCGAGTCGATTTTTTCCTGGCCCGGTATTGGCCTGACGCTATATGAGGCCATCCTGGGTCGGGATTATCCCATGGTCCAGGCCTCGGTGTTGATCCTGGCTACAGCCTTTGTGCTGATGAATCTGCTGGTCGATCTCACCTATCGCCTCTTAAATCCACGCATTCGTCTCGCCTAGGGCGCGACTCAGGAGACCTGGCATGGCCGAGGCAACTGTCCCCCAACCGTTACGCACCAGGTTGAGCTTCGATGAGATCTCCGAGAGCACCCAGGCGCAGCGCCGTGGCCGTATCTGGCGCGTCTTTACTGACGCGCTGTGGGAACTGTGGAAGAATCGCCTGGCTACCCTGGGCGCTGGCATGGTGCTGCTGCTCTTTCTGGTGGCGATCTGTGCACCGCTGCTGGCACGCTATGATCCCGTGAAACAGAATTATCGGGAGATGCTGCAAGGCCCCAGTGCGGCGCACTACTTTGGCACCGATAAATTCGGCCGCGACATCTGGTCGCGGGTGGTCTGGGGCGCCCAGCGCTCCGTGACCATCAGCGTGTTTGCGGTACTCGTCGGCATTCTCTGTGGCGTGCCGCTCGGCACCATCTCTGGCTATTACGGCGGCAAGCTCGACGCCATACTCATGCGGGTGGTCGATGCCTGGTTGGCTTTCCCCGGTATTTTGTTTTACCTGGTGGCGGCGACCATCATCCATGCCTATAAGCTGTCGCTGTTCTGGAACACCGTTGGCCTCATCATCGCCCTGGGCACGGCGCAAACCCCCGCCATGGCCCGCCTGGTGCGCGGCTCAGTCCTCGCCGAGCGCGAACGGGAATACGTGGAGGCCTCGCGCGTCATTGGTGAGGGCAATCTCTATATCGCCTTTCGTCAGATCCTGCCCAACTGTATGTCGCCGATCATCATCCAGTCGACCATTTTACTGGGCGTCGAAATGCTAGTCTTGGCGGCGTTGTCCTTCCTGGGCTTGGGCGCCCCACCCCCGACGCCTGACTGGGGCGCCGATCTCAACTTGGCGCGTGAGCATATGGAGACCTTGCCGTACCTGGCGATTTTCCCTGGGCTGGCAATTTCCTTTGCCGTGTTGGGTTTTAATTTATTTGGTGACGGCCTGCGTGATATGCTCGACCCTCGCGTGGCGGACCGCTAGTGAGACACCTGGAAGGCTGTGACTGGAGAGCGATGCTATGGCTGAGCCCGTATTGCAACTGGAAGATCTCACCGTGCGGTTTCATCTCAAGCGTGGCCAATTGACTGCCGTGGATGGGGTGACCTTCACGGTGCACCGCAGCGAAACGTTCGGTTTAGTCGGGGAGTCTGGCTCAGGCAAAACCGTCACCGCGCGCTCGGTGATGCGGCTCGTGCCCACCCCGCCAGGCGAAATGGTCCGTGGACGCATTCTCTTTGAAGGGAAGGACATTCTCAAACACTCGGCCCGCGAGATGCGCGAACTGCGTGGCACCCACATGGCCATGGTGTTCCAGGAACCCATGAGCGCCCTGAATCCCGTCTTTACCGTGGGGTATCAGATTGCTGACGCGCTCAGAACCAACTTAGGGATGACGAAGCACGAGGCCAAAGAGCGCGTGCTGGAGTTGATGCACCTCGTGGGCATCCCCTCACCCGCCTCGCGCTATAACAATTATGTGCACGAATTCAGCGGCGGGATGCGGCAGCGCGTCATGCTGGCCATGGCCCTGAGCTGCAACCCGACTTTTCTCATTGCCGATGAACCCACCACGGCGCTCGACGTCACCATCCAAGCCACGATTCTCGAACTTATCCGCAGCATGATCGAGCGCTTGCAGATGTCGCTGATCTTCATCACCCACAATCTGGGCGTCGTGGCGCACACCTGCGATACCATCGGGGTGATGTATGCCTCACATCTCGTCGAACTGGCGACCACAGACGAGCTGTTTACCCACCCGCTGCACCCCTATACCATTGGTCTGCTCAACTCCATTCCGCGTCTGGACGCCCAGACCAAGTATCTCACGCCGATTACGGGGTCCGTGTGCAATATGCTAGAGCCACCGCAGGGCTGTAAATTTCACCCCCGCTGTGCGCATGCCATGGACATCTGTGCCCAGGAAGTGCCACGTTTCCGTGAGGTGGCCCCGGGCCATTTCGCGGCGTGTCACTTGCATCCCTAATGCCCCCGCGAGGCCGACGGAGCGCTCCTTATGAGTGACGCTTTTCTCGAAGTGCAGCACTTGACGAAACATTTCTCGCTGAATAACGACGTCATTTCCCGCCTGACCGGGAAAACGCGCACGCTGAAGGCCGTTGATGACATTAGTTTCTTTATTCGCCCCGGCGAAACGCTGGGCCTGGTGGGCGAGAGCGGCTGCGGCAAGTCGACCACGGCGCGCCTGATTACGCGCCTCATCGAACCCTCCAGCGGCAGTATTCTGTTGCGCGGCGAGGATCTGTTAGGCTTGCCGCCCAACCGCATGCTGGAGATGCGCAAGACTATCCAATTGGTGTTTCAGGATCCCTACAGTTCGCTCAACCCGCGTAAGACCGTCATGCAGATCCTCAGTCGGCCTCTCGAAGTCCACGACCTGGCGCATGGCTGGGCCGCCAAGCGTCAGCATGTGTTGCAGCTGCTGCGCCTGGTGGGTCTGGGGGTCGAGCACGTTGACCGCTATCCGCACGAGTTCAGCGGTGGCCAGCGCCAGCGCCTGGCCATTGC
>SXGT01209847.1_pt1 | contig 52088 bp, 45 predicted proteins | sample 3176221 | NCBI WGS metagenome assembly SXGT01 (sample SAMN11356862, study PRJNA531348) | freshwater metagenome | isolation source: freshwater sample F1-120 | place: China: Fuxian Lake, Yuxi | collected 2017-12-25
ATAAATCCATTTAAAAGTTCCGGTTAATAAATACTTTTGGCAATTCTGTTTAGCACACTATCTTTGTTCTATGGCAGATGAATTTGGTTTTTCAAACAATAAAAAATTGGAACCTGATGATTTCTATTATAGTGAACAAGGATATATTGTTTTTACTGAAAAGTATTTGTTAAAACGAGGCTATTGTTGTCAGAATGGATGCAAACATTGTCCATATGGTTTTAATAAAGACAAAGGAAGAATAGAGAAAAAGAAATGATTAACAGCACTACCAACATTTATGCATTATTTTTTCCCCGAAAGAGAATTCTACTCTTATCAATTATTTTTTTAATTTCTATCAGTTCCTTTTCAAAAGGAGTTATTGATAGTTTAGAAAAAGTAATTGCAACAACTACTGGAACCGAAAAAGCAAAAGCATTGATTGTTCTTTCGGTAAAATATGGTGGTGATAAGGATACTGTAAAAGCATTTTCTCTAGCAAAGGAAGCTCACGACATTTCTTTAAAAAGCGGTTACAAAAAAGGGGTGGCAAATTATTATTTTTATCGTTCTAAGCTGTTAGCTGCTCAGGGTAATATTGATGAGGCGCTTGCATTTTTAAATAAATGCTTTGTGCATGTTGATACTCTTAAGCCTAATTCTGAGTGGGGATCTTATTATATTAACTTAGGAAGTATATATGGTAACATCTCACAATTGGATATTGCTTCCTCAGCATATTTAAAAGGGCTAATGATTTTTGATAAAATCAACGATACGGTTGGTATTGCCCGCTCATGTCATGGATTAGGCTTTGTGCAACTCGAAGCGGGAAATCACGTAGATGCCGAAAAATACTATTTAAAGTCGTTAAAATACTATGAATTAGCTGGTTTAAAAAGAGAGCAAGCCTCAATACTTTCAAATATGGGTGCTTTATTTCTTACTAAAGCTATGAATGGTGGCGAAGAAAGTGATTATGGAAAGTCTCTCGATTATTTGAATAGAGGCGTTATCATTGCCCAGAAAATCAGTGATTACAAAAATCTTTCTAGTTGTTACAATAATCTAGCTTCATTGTACGGTTCAAAAAACGAATTGGACATTTGCCTTGAGTATAACTTTAAGTCACTTGATGTAAACAAAAAAATTGATAATCCATACGGAAAAGCAAATGCTTTAGGAAATATAGCAAATGCCTATTTGCAAATGAAACGATATGATTTGGCGGAAAAGTATTGTTTGGAAGCGATAAGCCTCGCAGAAAAAAGTAATCTTGTTTCTATTATTGCGAGCAATTATGGACTGCTCTCTGATATTAAGGAAGCCAAAAAAGATTTTAAAGGCTCTTTGGAATATTATAGAAAATCGAGAAACATATTTGATTCCTTGAATACTGCTGATAAGATAAGGTCAATGTCTGAGATGGAAAAAAAATATGATTCGGATAAAAAGGATAAAGAAATTGAGTTATTAAATCAAACTCAACAAGCAAATGATGCTGAAATAGCGCGTCAAAAAATATTGAATTATGCAATTGGAATTGGGTTTACATTAGTCATTATTTTTTCTTTTTTTATTTTGCGTTCTAATCGTGAACGAAAGAAAGCAAATGATGAATTGCTTTTGAAGAATAATATCATCGAAGAAAAAAATAAGGACATTACTGATTCCATCAATTATGCAAAACGTATTCAGGATGCGATTTTGCCAGATTGGGAAACGGGAAATAAACTATTTCCGGAAGCATTTATTTTATTTAAACCAAGAGATATTGTAAGTGGAGATTTTTATTGGTTCACTGAAAAAAATGGAAGACGACTCATTGCAGCTGTAGATTGTACCGGACACGGAGTGCCAGGAGCCTTCATGAGTATGATAGGAAACGCTTTTCTGAATGAGGTGGTGAACGAAAGAGGAATAGTTGAACCGGGAATGATTCTTAGTGAACTGCGTCATTTGGTGATAAAAGCATTGAAACAAAAAGGAGCAGGTGGAGAACAAAGAGACGGAATGGATATTTCCTTGTTGAGTCTTTCTTCAGATAATAAAACTATCGATTGGGCCGGAGCGAATAATCCTTTGTGGATTATCAGGGATGGAAAAATTATCGAACATAAACCCGACAAACGTCCAATCGGATTTTTTATGGGAAAAGGTCTACCGTTTAAAAATCATACTATCGATCTGCAAAAAGGAGATACATTGTATATTTTTACAGACGGATATGCCGACCAGTTTGGAGGAAATAAAGAAGGTGGTAAAAAATTTAAACTTAGTAGGTTGAAAACACTTTTGCTATCACTTCAGGATCAGTCAATGGATATTCAAAATAAAAAATTAGAGCAAACAATATCCGAATGGCGTGGGAATCTAGAACAAGTTGACGATATTTGTATTATAGGTATTAGAATATAAGAATGTATATGAGCGATTTTAAAAAACAAATATTACAAGGAATACCTTCAGAACTTCCTGAAGTTAAAGCTTACGATTCGGCAATCAACCATGCTCCGAAACGAAAAGATATTCTTAATAAAGAAGAAAAAAAATTAGCGCTTAGAAATGCACTTCGCTATTTCGATAAAAAACACCATCCTGTTTTAGCAAAAGAATTTGCACAAGAGCTAAAAGAATATGGCAGAATTTATATGTATCGTTTTCGCCCAGATTATAAAATTCATGCACGACATATCAACGACTATCCACATCAATCAAAACAAGCTGCAGCAATTATGTTGATGTTGCAAAACAATTTAGATTATGCTGTTGCACAACATCCGCATGAATTGATAACGTATGGTGGTAACGGAGCAGTGTTTCAAAATTGGGGACAATATCTTTTGACTATGAAATATTTGGCTGAGATGACCGATGAACAAACACTAGTTATGTATTCTGGTCACCCGATGGGATTATTCCCTTCGCATAAAGATGCGCCTCGTGTTGTGATTACAAACGGAATGATGATTCCGAATTACAGCAAACCCGATGATTGGGAAAAATTTAATGCTTTGGGTGTAACGCAGTACGGACAAATGACTGCGGGTTCATATATGTATATCGGTCCGCAAGGAATTGTACATGGAACAACCATTACCGTTATGAATGCTGCAAGAAAAATTTCCAAATCAGAAGAAGACAGAAAAGGAAAACTTTTTGTGACTTGTGGTTTAGGAGGAATGAGCGGTGCTCAACCCAAAGCAGGAAAAATTTCAGGATTGGTTTCGGTGGTTGCGGAAATAAATCCCAAGGCTGTAAAAACCAGACATTCGCAAGGTTGGGTAGATGAGGTGTTTGAAGATTTACCTTTACTAATTGCAAGAGTAAAAAAAGCACAAACTTCAAAAGAAGCTGTTTCATTAGCATATCAAGGGAATATTGTCGATTTGTGGGAATACTTAGTAAAAGAAAATATTAAAGTTGATATAGGAACAGATCAAACATCTTTACACAATCCTTGGGCGGGTGGTTATTATCCTGCCGGATTTTCTTTGGAGCAGTCCAATGAAATGATGGCAAAAAATCCCGAGCAATTTAAAAAAGAAGTTCAAAAAACTTTGGTGCGCCATGCCAATGCAGTAAATACATTGGCAAAAAAAGGAATGTATTTTTTCGATTATGGAAATGCATTTTTATTAGAAGCATCACGAGCGGGAGCTGATATTGTAAATAAAGATGGAACGTTTATTTATAAATCTTATGTGCAGGATATTTTAGGGCCAATGTGTTTTGATTATGGATTTGGCCCTTTCCGTTGGGTTTGTACTTCTTGCGACCCAAAGGATTTAGCTACGACTGATAAATTGGCTTTGAAAGTTTTGGAAGAAATGTATAAAACTTCTCCGGCAGAAATAAAGCAACAGATAAGTGATAATATTGTTTGGATAAAAGATGCGATGCAAAATAATTTAGTGGTCGGTTCACAAGCAAGAATTTTGTATGCCGATTCAGAAGCAAGAGTAAAAATTGCAGAAGCATTTAATAAAGCAATCAAATCAGGAGAACTTTCTGCGCCTGTAGTTTTAGGAAGAGATCATCACGATGTTTCCGGAACAGATTCTCCCTATCGTGAAACTTCAAATATTTATGATGGCTCCAGTTTTACTGCTGATATGGCAGTCCAAAATTTTGTTGGAGATGGATTCAGAGGAGCAACTTGGATTTCTTTACACAATGGAGGAGGAGTTGGCTGGGGAGAAGTAATTAATGGTGGCTTCGGGATGGTTTTGGATGGAACTGCGGATAGCGATAGAAGGTTAAAATCTATGCTTTTTTGGGATGTAAACAACGGAATCGCCCGTAGAAGTTGGGCCAGAAATGAAGAGGCATTATTTGCCATAAAACGTGAAATGGAGCGCACTCCGGAGCTGAAAGTTACCTTGCCAAACTTGGTAGACGATTCATTATTGAGCGATTTGTTTTAATTTTCCTTTTTTCACAATTATTTTGGAATGATTTTGGCATACAGGATTAAACCATCCCCGGTATTATAAGTCTATAAATAAAATCATACAATGAAAAGATTAACCTTTTTGCTTTTTTTGTCAACGATAGTTTACACTCAAAGCGCATTTTCTCAAGCAACTGAAAAAATGGATTCTCTTGGTTTGCCGGGAGACAATTTAAATCTTTATTCTGTTTTGGATCTTTTTCAAAAGTCAGAAACATTTGAAGCCTTCGAAAAAAGTTTAAATGCAGAAGATTCAAAAATCAACAACCTCGATTTAAACAATGATGATAAAACAGATTACATAAAAGTAATTGATCATCAAAAAGGAGAATCACATGCGGTTGTTTTGCAAGTGATGGTAAATGAAAAAGAAAATCAGGATGTTGCAGTTATCGAAATTGAAAAAGATAAAGATGGAAAAGTGGTTGTTCAGATTGTTGGGAACGAAGAATTGTATGGGAAAGATTATATAGTTGAACCAACAGAAAATGATCCGACAGCAAAAGCATCAGAAACTAAAACTCCAGAGAGTGATAAAACAACAGTTATAAATAATACTACCAATAATTATTACAACACTTCATTGCCAAACACACAATATGTTGTTGTAAATCAATGGCCAATTGTTCATTATGTTTATGGTCCGCATTATGTTGTTTATTCTTCTCCTTGGTATTGGGGTTATTATCCTGGATGGTGGAGACCTTGGTCACCATGGTACTGGCACAATTACTATTGGCATCACCACAATCACAATCACTATCATCACTACGGGCATTATCACAGAACACATCATTACCGTGCTCCTTTTGCTCATAGTCATTATGGTCCACATCGTTCGGTTTCTATTACTGTTCACAATCATAGAACAGCAAATGTTTATAATAGAACATATGCTTCAAAAAGCAGAAAAGGTGATGGAAAAATTGCTGGGCCTAAAGCAAATCCAGCATACAATTCTAAAGGAGGAAAAAATACAAACGCAGTTCGTAGCAATAAAAAAGATGGAGTAAGTAAATCAACTCCTAATACATCAAAACCAAGCGGAAGCCGTGCGACTACAAATCAGAAGAGCAAGCCTTCTAGTGGAGGAGGTAATGCAAGACCAAGTAATAAAACCAGCCCGAAAGCGTCAGGTAAATCATCACCAAAACCATCCAGTGCTCCTAAATCATCTGGGAAAAAAGGTGGAGGAGGAAAAGGAAGATAGGTTTGTGATTTAGTAAAATGAAAAGAGTCCGGAGGCTAAAAACTCTGGACTCTTTTTTATTAAACGGTTTTAATTTTATTCTACGTATGTAGGAGTATTGCAAGTTTCTTTTTGTCCGCCAAACTCATATTTTACTCCCACTCTTAATTGAATATTTTTGTTCTTGATATGTAAGTTTGGGCTCACATAAGCCGGCATCATATCCGGATTGTAAAATGCTTCCACTAAAAATTTAAAATTGGTAAAACTCACAAATTCAACTCCTCCACCAAATGCCCCACTAATATGAAGAGGTAAAAAGCTAGTAGTAACAGCAGGAGAGCTTGTTCCTTGTGATAATTTATATTCTAATTTTGGTCCAACCATTATGTAAGGAATGATGCTGTACATTTCGTAACGCAATTTCAAATAATTATTCCATGATAAATAAGATAAATGATTGGGATAATCGTTTCCATCAGGTTGTCTGTCAATAGAACCTTTTTGGTCATATTGGATTTCTGTTACCCATCTAGCATAATCGTGACTAAAAAATTCTCCGAACACACTGGCATTAAATCCAACAATGTATTTTTTTCTGGAAATAGAAAGTGGTTCAGCAAAATAAAACTTTTGATTCCCTGCCGAAACACCAGCAGTAATACCAATACTGTTTACGAATTGTGCTTTTGTTTGCACAATCATTAAAAGAGTAGCTGAGAATAAAATTAATTTTTTCATGTTCTTAATTTTCAGAATAACGCCTTACTTAAAAGGATAGTATTTAAAAATAGAATCAATCGGTCAACGCATCAAAAGCTGAGGTGACAATTAAACAGCACTAGCAGCTTCCATTGCAGGGTTCACTTTTTTAACCAATCCTTGTAATACTTTTCCCGGACCAATTTCTGTGAACGAACTAGCTCCGTCTGCAATCATCCGCTGAACGGTTTGTGTCCATTTTACAGGCGCAGTCAATTGCGCAATTAAATTCTTTTTAATTTCTTCCGGATTTGATACAGCAGAAGCAGTTACGTTTTGGTAAACCGGACAAATTGGTTGATTGAATTTAGTAGCATTAATTGCAGCTTCTAATTCAACAGCTGCTGGTTGCATTAATGGTGAATGGAATGCTCCTCCAACCGGTAAAACTAAAGCACGTTTTGCTCCGGCAGCTTTTAATTTTTCACAGGCAATGTTCACTCCGTTAATAGAGCCGGAAATAACTAATTGTCCGGGACAATTATAATTAGCGGCAACAACAACATCACCAGCTTTTGTAATTTCTGCACAAATATCTTCTGTGATCTTATCATCTAAATTTAAAACAGCAGCCATAGTAGATGGATTCATTTCACATGCTTTTTGCATTGCTAAAGCACGTTTTGAAACCAGCACAAGCGCATCTTCAAAAGCCAAAGTTTTATTTACAACCAATGCAGAAAATTCTCCTAAGCTATGTCCGGCAACCATTTCAGGTTTTACACTTTCGCCTAAAGTAGCTGCAAGAATTACTGAATGTAAAAAAATAGCAGGTTGCGTTACTTTTGTTTGTTTTAGTTCTTCATCTGTTCCAGCAAACATTACATCCGTGATTCTGAATCCTAAAATGGTATTCGCTTTTTCAAACAATTCTTTTGCTAAAGGAGAAGTTTCATAAAGTTCTTTTCCCATTCCAACAAATTGGGAACCTTGTCCCGGAAATACATATGCTTTCATACTCTTGATAATTAAGTTTTATATACTTCAATATTAGTAAAATAAAAAGAGTCCTGAATTTCTCCAAGACTCTTTTTATTCACAATGAAATGTGTGATTATTTTCTGCTTCCAAATAAGCGAAGCAAGAAAAGGAATAAATTGATAAAGTCAAGATATAGGTTTAAAGCACCCATAATTACTAATTTGTTGGTAGATTCAATACCAAATTCAACTCCGGCACCAATACGTTTTAGTTTTTGTACATCATAAGCGGTTAATCCGGTAAATACCAATACACCAATACAGCTAATGATATAGCCCATACTGTCACTTTGTAAAAACCAATTGATAATACTTGCGATGATGATTCCGAATAAGCCCATCATCATAATTGAACCAAATTTAGTTAAGTCGGTTTTAGTAGTATAACCTACAACTGCCATTAAACCAAACATTCCGGCAGCTGATAAAAATGTTCCGAAAATTGATCCTGTTGTATACACCAAGAAGATAAAACTTAAACTAGCTCCCATCACTCCGGCATAAACTAAAAATAAAAACAACAAAATCGGGTATGAGAATTTGTTATATCCTAAGGACATTGCCAAAACAAATCCCAAAGGAGCAAACATTACAACATAACCAAGAGTACTTAATCCTCTTCCTTCGGCATTTACAAGTAATGAAATTAATTCCATACTGTTCCCGAAATAATAAGCAACAACTGAAGTTATTACTAATGCTGCAGCCATCCATGAAAAAACACTCGCCATGAATGTTTTTGACATTGTTGATGTTTCCTGTTCTGATTGAACGTAATTAAAATTGTTAGTTTCCATTTTTTTTATTTTTTGTATTGTGAATACGAGTACAAAGATAATACCGATTGGGCTTTTATGCAAAATTGTCAGTGTTTTAACACTATTTTGCAATTAATGCAATTTTGCGCCAATCAGGTTAATAAACTCCGAACGTGTAGTTTCTTTCAAAAACTCACCTGTAAAGGCCGATGTTGTTGTAACGGAGTTCTGTTTCTGAATACCACGCATCTGCATACACAAATGGGAGCATTCCATTACAACGGCAACTCCTTTCGGGTTCATAGTGTTTTGAATACAATCACGGATTTCATTTGTCAGACGTTCCTGAACCTGTAATCTGCGGGCAAAAGCATCCACCACACGGGGAATTTTACTCAAACCGACCACGCAGGTATTGGGAATATAAGCCACATGTGCTTTTCCGAAAAATGGTAATAAATGATGTTCACACATCGAATAAACTTCTATATCTTTTACAATTACCATTTGGCTGTAGTCTTCCTTAAACATAGCCGATTTCAATATTTCTTCCGGATTCAGATCATAACCATGCGTTAAATATTGCATAGCTTTTGCAACCCGCTCAGGAGTTTTTAATAAGCCTTCACGAGAAGGGTTTTCACCCATATCCAATAAAATATTTTTGTATTTAGATGCAATACCTTCAATCGATTTTAAATTGTATCGATCGATTTTTTTGTAGCCTTCTACATCATCAAATTCATCGTGCATGTCAGTTTCAAGTTTTAAAAAAGTTTATAGTTTCAAGTTTTTTGGTTTGCTATTCTCCAAAATACTCTACATAATTATTTTCTGTTTCGAACAACTTTACACAGTGTAACTTACAATCCAGTTTGTTTACATGTGGCAACAATTCTTTCCAGATTGCTATGGCTACATTTTCTGTTGAAGGCATCAGGCCTTTCATAAAGTCAACATCTAAATTCAGATTTTTATGATCCAATTTATCAGTAATATGAGTTCTGATAATAGTACTCAACTCTTTTAAATTTACAGAATAACCCATGTCTGGATTTACTTTTCCTTTAACAGTTACATATAAATTGTAATTGTGTCCGTGCCAATTCGGATTCGCACATTTTCCAAAGGTTTCCGTATTTTGTTCATCGGTCCAGTTTGGATTGTGTAGCTTATGTGCTGCGTTAAAATGTTCTCTTCTTGTTATATAAATCATTTCAGTAAAATATAGGGTACAAATATACTATGTTTTGATGAGGAATGTTTAAATTTAGGTAAATTGCGCACATGAAAATTCTCATCGTTTCTGCTACTGAATCCGAAATTGCACCATTGTTGAATCATATGGATAAAATGCACAGGGCTGGCGGACCAATAATCAATTGTACTTATAAAAGTTTGGAAATTGATATTTTGGTAACAGGTGTTGGAATGTCGGCAACAGCTTTTTATTGCGGAAAATGTATCAACGATTCACATGAATTGGCATTGAATGTAGGAATATGCGGAAGTTTTAATTCAAATCTTGAAATAGGCACAGTTGTAAATGTTTATGAAGATTGTTTTTCGGAGCTGGGCGCTGAAGATGGAGAAGCATTTTTAACGTTGGATGATTTGAAATTGAATGGCCATACAAAAATTAAAAACAATTCCGGAGCGATAAATGTTGAAATAGAAAAGCTTCCAAAAGTAAACGGAATAACCGTAAACACATCGCATGGAAATGAAACGAGCATAAAAAAAGTAGTTGACCTGTTTCATCCAATAGTTGAAAGTATGGAAGGAGCAGCATTTATGTTTGCCTGCGAAAACGAACGTATTCCTTATGTTCAAATAAGAGCAGTTTCCAATTACGTTGAAAAGAGAAACAAAGAAAATTGGAACATTCCATTAGCGATTGAGAATCTGAATAAGAAAGTACTAGAAATTTTAAATGAATTAGGTAAATAATTTTGCCCTTCGACTACGCTCAGGGTGACGGCTAAAAATGACATTGCGATAGACGAATGAATAAAACTAACCACTCCGAACTCCGAACTCCTGACTCCCGACTAACCCTAGGTTTCAGCCCTTGTCCGAACGACTGTTTTATTTTTGATGCGATGTTGCATGGAAAAATAGATACAGAAGGTCTGGAGTTTAAAGTTTTTATGGAAGATGTGGAGACCTTGAATCAAAAAGCGTTTAGAGGTGAGTTGGATGTTACAAAATTGAGTTATCATGCGTATGCCCATCTTGTAAAAGAATATCAATTGCTAAATGCTGGAAGTGCTTTGGGAAATAATTGCGGACCTCTTTTAGTTTCTAGCCTGCCTGCCGGACAGGCAGGTTCCCAGTTTCCAGTTTCCAGTTCAACAAAAATTGCAATTCCAGGAAAATATACTACTGCAAACTTTTTATTGTCATTGGCTTTTCCTGAAGCTAAAAATAAAGTAGAAATGGTTTTTTCTGAAATTGAAAATGCTGTTTTATCCGGAAAAGTAGATGCAGGATTAATCATTCACGAAAATAGATTTACCTATGAACAAAAAGGTTTGAAAAAAATAATTGATTTGGGTGAATATTGGGAAGAACTGGCAAAAGCACCAATTCCGTTGGGAGGAATTGTTATTAAAAGAAATTTTCCGGAGGAGTTAAAAAAGAAATTCGACCGTGTTTTAAGAAAAAGTGTGGAATATGCATTTGCAAACCCTAAATCTAGTCTTAACTTTGTAAAAGCAAACGCTCAAGAGATGAGTGAAGAAGTAATGTACAAGCACATCGATTTGTATGTGAATAACTATTCGGTGGATTTAGGAGTAGAAGGAAAACGTGCTGTTAAATTATTGTTTGATAAAGCACAAGAGTTGAGAGTAATTAATAAAATTGAAGAAGAAATATTTTTAATATGATCATAGTAACAGGCGCAGCAGGATTTATTGGAAGTTGTTTGGTGAGTAAACTCAACCAAGAAGGATTTACTGATTTAATTTTGGTGGATGAATTTGACTCTCCTGAAAAGATGAAAAATCTGGAAGGCAAAAAATATTCTCAAAAAGTTCACCGCGATGAGTTTATTGTTTGGTTAAAAGAAAATCAACGCTTGGTGCAATTCATTTTTCACATCGGTGCTCGTACAGACACTACCGAATTCAATAAAGAAATTTTTGACAGATTAAATTTGAATTATACAAAAGACATTTGGAATGTGTGTGTGGAGTTTGGATTGCCATTGGTATATGCATCTTCGGCAGCGACTTATGGTTTGGGCGAATTTGGTTATGATGACAATGAAGCTGTCATCGATAAATTAAAACCGTTGAATCCTTACGGAGATTCTAAAAACGATTTTGATAAATGGGCATTGAAGCAAGAAAAGAAACCTTATTTCTGGGTAGGTTTAAAATTCTTTAATGTATACGGACCGAATGAATTTCACAAAGGAAGAATGGCATCTGTAATTATGCATGCGTTTAATCAGATTCAGGAAAAAGGCTCCGTAAAATTATTCCGTTCTCACAATCCGAAATTCAAAGACGGAGAACAGTTGCGTGATTTTGTATATGTGAAAGATGTGGTGGAAGTGTGTCACTTTTTATTGCATCACCGAAAAGATTCTGGAATCTACAATCTTGGTTCTGGAAAATCACGCACGTTTTTAGATTTAGTGAAAAACACTTTTGCCGGAGTTGACAAAACACCGCAAATTGATTTTATGGATACACCAATTGATATCCGCGATAAATACCAATATTTTACCGAGGCGAATATGACCAAATTAAAATCTATTGGTTACTCAAAACCATTTCATACTCTTGAAGAAGGTGTGAAGGATTATGTGAAAAATTATTTGGTCGGGAAGAAGTATTATTAGTATTATACTTCTAGTTATTAAAGCTGGTTTAATATTTTTACAACTGTTCCTTCATTGTCTAAGTGCTTGTCGTAATTAAGCATAATTATTACAGCTGTTTTTTTTGCATTGTCAAACGCATAGGTTGTCCAATATCCGGGTATTGACCCACTATGAGAAAAGACAGTGATATTGTTGTCCAAATTATATACTACTGTTCCTAGTCCATATTCAACATTTGTAAAAGTTCGTCTGATAGCTTCCGGATATTTAATCATACCATTTTGCATTATCATTAGGGATTCTTCTGAAATTATTTTTTCCTTAGAAGTTCCCATTAAAAGAGATAAAAAATTTGATAAATCAGAAGGAGTAGAATATATGCCTCCTCCTGGAACACAATAACCCAGGCCTTTGTGTTCTATTCTTGGTACTCTTGTGTTTTTATGATTAAGCCTTCCGTTATCGGATATACCTGGTGCAAGTTTATTTAATTTGTTTTTAGGAACATCAAAATAACTATTGTGCATTTTTAAAGGAATAAATATTTTATCATTTATTAATTTGATATACGAAGTATTTGCTGCTCTTGATATGGCAAGACCAAGTAAGGAATATCCAAAGTTTGAATAAACCATTTTAGTATTTGGTTTGTGTATTAATTTAGTATAGGGAATTGACAATAAAGTTTTCGTTTCCCATTCAGATGTTGCTCCTCTTCGCATTCCGTTTATGCCTGGCTCTCTTTCAATGCCGGCAGTATGACTTGCTAATTGCCTAAAAGTTATTTTAGTAGAGTCTGAATATCCTTTTAATGATTTTACTTCCGGTAAGTAATTTTCAATCGGGTCATCCAACTTGAAATATCCTTCTTCCGCAAGTTTTAGCATTAACACTGTTGTGAATGATTTTGTAACAGAACCGATTCGAAACAAAGATGATGTGTCTGGTAAAAAAGGATTGATCTTACTTATTTTTCCATATGATCTGAAATAAGATATGCTATCATTATCTAATATTGTAACTGATAAGCAACCTATATTATCTGTAATTACTTCAGCGACTAATTCTTTTGTGATAGTTTCGATTAATTGATCTTTAGATTTGTCAGTACTGGGCACAAAACCGAACAACAGTAAGAGAATTATTAATATGGGGATAAGGTATTTCATCTTTTGAAGTCTGAACACATTGTGCCAGACAAGTGAGTGTCATCTTTAAATAAAATTAAAGTGCAGCTCTCAGATCGATCAAGGTATTCTTAATCGCTCTCAATTTATTTTCGATTTCTGAAAATTGATTTTTCTCAACTTTCATTTCGTGTTTAACTGTCTTTTTATTTTCCTTCAGATATTTTTTGGCTCCATCCAAAGTCAGACCTTGTTCTTTCACAAGGTTGTAGATTACTTTAAAATTATCAATGTCTTCTGGAGTAAATAAACGATTGCCTTTTTTATTTTTCTTTGGTTTGATAATATCAAATTCTTTTTCCCAAAAGCGAATCAGGGAAGTGTTTACTTCAAACATTTCCGAAACTTCACCAATGGTGTAGTACAATTTAACGGTATCGGTTTCTTTATAAGGCAAGAGTTGAAATTATAAATTGAAAATTATGAATTATAAATGATATTTCAATCGAAATTAAGCAATATTTTAATCAAACGACTGAGATGATTGTTCTGATAATTCAATCAACTTTTGGTATTGCTCCGGTGTTAAGTCATTGTAATAATAATTGATTGGGTTCATTTTTTCGCCACCTTTCATAACTTCATAATGTACGTGTGGAGCTGTGGATAATCCTGTGCTTCCTACAAAGCCAATTAATTGTCCGCGTTTTACTTTTTGTCCAGGTCTCACAACAAACTTCAACATATGTCCATACAATGTTTTGTAGCCATAACCGTGATTTAAAACCACGTGATTTCCGTAACCTTGTGCTGCTGCATCGGCTCTTTCAACGGTAGCGTCACCTGTAGCGCGGATTTCTGTTCCTTGCGGAGCTGAAAAATCCATTCCAGGGTGAAATTCAGGAGTTTTATAAATCGGGTGAGTTCTCCATCCAAATCCTGATGGCTGATGTCTTAAATCTTCGTTAGATATTGGCTGAATAGCTGGAATAGCAGCTAAAAGTTGTGTTTTCCCTTTCACCAATTTCACAACTTCATCAAAGGACTTCGACTGAATATATAGTTGTTTGCTTACTCTGTCCAAACGTTTACTGGTCTCAACCATCAAATCTGAATTGTTATATCCTTGTAAGGCTTTGTATCTGTCAACTCCTCCGAAACCCGCTTTACGGATACTTGCTGGAATAGGCTCCGCTTCAAAAATAGTACGGTAAATATTGTTATCTCTTTCCTGAATATCGTCCAGAACTTCGGCTACTTCTTCTAAGCGGTTATTCAACAATTCATATTGCAGGGAAATGACTTCATTTTCACGTTTTAATTGCTTTTCCTTTGGTGAATCAAGGTAATTAAGAGCAAGAATAATAGTGATGGTAGCAAACACCAATCCCGTAGCCAAATAGGAAAGCACCTGCCATACCCGTTTCCGGATAGGCACAGTCACCTTTTCGTAGGTCAGCGACTTTGTGTTAAACTTATATTTGATTTTGCTCATATTTTCTAGTGAGGCTGTGTTTTTACAATCCTCAACGAGGATATGTGAAAACACTTAGTCCGAACTATCCCGAGGAAACTCGGGATCTCATTTTCTTAACTTATTTCACTTTGCTTAATGCGAATTTACGCAAATAAACTAAATTTGCAATCCGTAAAGAGTTTGGAGTTTAGAGTCGGGAGTTTGGAGTTGAAATTTTAATTTGAAAAGAATAGTATTAGTTATATGGAATCGAGTAGAGTACGTCAAGCATTTTTAGATTATTTTAAGTCGAAAGGACATGAAATTGTGCCATCATCACCTATGGTTGTGAAAAACGACCCTACTTTGATGTTTATCAATTCGGGGATGGCGCCTTTCAAAGATTTGTTTTTGGGAAATGCTCCTATCAAATTTCCGCGTGTGGTGGATACACAAAAATGTTTGCGTGTAAGTGGAAAGCATAACGATTTGGAAGAAGTGGGTGTTGATACTTATCATCATACCATGTTTGAGATGTTGGGAAACTGGAGTTTTGGTGATTACTTTAAAAAGGATGCAATCACTTGGGCTTGGGAATTATTGACAGAAGTATATAAGATTGATAAAAACAGATTATACGTTACCGTTTTTGAAGGCAGCAAGGAAGATAATTTAGGATTCGATCAGGAAGCGTATGATATCTGGAAACAATTTATTCCGGAAGAAAGAATTTTACGCGGAAATAAAAAAGATAACTTTTGGGAGATGGGTGATATTGGTCCGTGTGGACCATGCTCTGAAATTCATTACGATGGAAGAACAGAAGAAGAGATTGCAAAAGTTGGTGGCGCATCAAGAGTAAACAATGACGATCCGCAAGTGATAGAAGTGTGGAACAACGTGTTCATGGAATTTGAACGCAAAGCAGATGGTTCCTTGGTAAAACTTCCAAAACAACATGTAGATACAGGAATGGGATTCGAGCGTTTGGTGCGTGTGTTACAAGGCAAACAATCGAATTACGATACAGATGTTTTTAAACCTGTTATTGATAAAATAGAAGAACTTTCCGGATTAAGATATAAGCCTGAAGAGGAAGACAAACATCCAAAACAACTTATTATAAATATTGCAATGCGTGTGATCGCTGATCATATCCGTGCGATTTCATTTAGTATTGCTGATGGACAATTGCCATCAAATACAGGAGCTGGATATGTCATCCGAAGAATTTTAAGAAGAGCAATTCGTTATGGGTATCAATCCTTAAATTTAAAAGAACCTTTCATGTATCGTTTGGTTCCTGTATTGGCTCATCAAATGGGACACGCATTCCCTGAATTAGTTTCTCAAAAATTATTGATTGAAAAAGTAATCAAAGAAGAAGAGATTGCATTTTTCAGAACATTGGAAAATGGATTGAAACGTATCGATCAAGTTTGTGCGAATACGATCAAAGAGAAAAAACAAATTGTAGATGGAGCAATCGTTTTTGAATTGTACGATACATTTGGTTTTCCAATAGACTTAACTTCCTTGATTGCCCGCGGTTATGGATTGAGTATTGATGAAGCAGGATTCCAGAAAGAATTAGAAAAACAAAAAAACCGTTCGCGTGAAGCAACTGCTGTTGATACGGGAGATTGGGTTTTGGTAGAAGGAAGAAAAGCAGAAGAAGGTGGAAGATTATTTGTTGGATACAAAGAATTAGAAGCAGAAAGCAAAATTATTCAGTACAGAAAAGTAAAAGCGAAAGGCAAAGAACAGTTTCAGGTGGTGTTGGACAAAACTCCTTTTTATGCGGAAAGTGGTGGACAAGTCGGAGATATTGGAGTGTTGGAATCTCCTAATGAAACAATTACAATTACCGATACAAAAAAAGAAAACGGAATTATTATTCATTTTGCAGATAAGCTTCCGGAAAACTTTACAAAAACATTTGTAGCAAAAGTAAATGCAGAAAGACGTTCCTTAACAGAAAACAATCACAGCACAACTCACTTGATGCATGCTGCGTTACGACAAGTATTGGGAACGCATGTTGAACAAAAAGGAAGTTTGGTAAACGATGAACAGTTGCGTTTCGACTTTTCTCATTTCTCGAAAGTAACGGATGAAGAAATTGCACAGATTGAAGCAATCGTGAATCAGAAGATTCGCGAAAATATTACTGTTGACATAAAAGAAATGCCAATTGATGAAGCAAGAAAAACAGGAGCGATGGCATTGTTCGGAGAAAAATACGGTGATTTAGTTCGTGTTGTTACAATCGATAAAAAATTCTCAATAGAATTGTGTGGAGGAACACATGTTCCGGCAACAGGACAAATAGGGTTATTTAAAATTGTTTCAGAAGGAGCAGTTGCGGCAGGTATCAGACGTGTGGAAGCAATCACATCAGTGAAAGCGGAAGAATATTTCAACCAGCAAATTGCTTTAGTAAACGAAGTGAAAACACTTTTGAAAAATCCGAAAGATGTTGTGAAAAGCCTGCAAGGATTAATGGATCACAATTCCGAATTGCAAAAACAAATCGACCAGATGCTTCGCGAAAAAGCAAAAGGGATAAGAGTGGAATTGCTGGCGAAGAAACAATCTATCAATGGAATTAATTTCATTGCCGAAAAAATTGATTTGGATTCGGCTGATGCGATTAAAGATTTGTTGTATGAAGTAAGAAGTCAGGTTGAAAATTTATTTATGGTGATAGGTGCTGAGGTGAAAGGAAAACCAAGTTTATCGATTATCATTTCTGATAATTTAGTGACTGAGAAAAATCTGAACGCTGGAACCATCATGCGTGATATAGCAAAAGAAATACAAGGTGGCGGAGGTGGACAACCTTTTTATGCAAATGCAGGAGGAAGCAATTTACAGGGGATTCCTAAGGCGTTGGAGAAGGCTAAGACTTATTTAAACTAGCTTTTATTTTTTATAAGAACGCTCTGTAAAAAAACAGGGCGTTTTTTTTATTCCTAGTCATTTATCATTATAATTGTAATATGAAACTATGCAATCGTTTACTCCTTGTTTTTGCAATTTCGTTTACCAATGTGTTTTCACAAGACGTGAAATATATTGATTCTCTTCAAAAGGAGTTTGATAAAGCCACTGTTGATACTACCAAAATTGATATTTTATCAGATATAAGTGATGCATGGTATTTATCGAGTCCCGAAAAAGCACTTGAAACGAATAATAAGATGCTTGAGCTAATTGAAGAGGCTATTCCAAAGTATTCGGGTGTGCCACAAAAGCGTTTGTATTTAATGAAGGCAGGAACCTATAATAATTTAGGAATGCTTTCAATGGATAAAGGAGATGTGATGAAGTGTCTGGAATATTATAATATGAGCGTTCCTCTTTTCGAAGCATCTGGCTTTAAAGAGTATTTAGCAAGTGCTTACAATAATATTGGTTTTGTTTACGAAAATCACGGAGATGTTGAACGTGGAATGGAGTTTTATTTTAAGAGTTTAAAGTTAAGAGAAGAAGTAAAAGATGACAGAGGAATTGGCGAGTCGTACAATAACATTGCCTATATGTATAATGCGCAAGGTGATCAGGAAAAAGCTTTGGAAACTTTTGTGTTAGCTCTCAAATATTTTGAAAAGGCAAAAAATGACCAAGGAGTTGGTATTATCTATAATAACCTTGGAGATATATATAAACAAAAAGGAAATTATCCGGAAGCTTTAAGTGTTCTGCAAAAAAGTATTGCCATTAAAACAGGTTTGTCGGATCACAAAGGTCTATCTACCGTTTATGTGAATGTTGGTGATATTTATGAAAGACAAAAACTATTCGACTCAGCAAAAAAATATTATAATTCAGCTTTAGTGGAAGCTCAATTAGCCGAAAATAAATCCAAAACTTCCGGAGCTTTGCAAAATTTAGCATCTGTGTTTTTGCGAACGGGTGATGTTTCCAAAGCTTTTGAATATGGAAAGCAGGCGCTTTCTCTTTCTATTGAAGTTGGTTTCCCTGAAAAAATCAGAGACAGCTATTCTATCTTAAGTGAAATTTATGCAGCTAAAAATGATTTCAAAAATGCTTATGAGTCATACAAGTCTTTCAAAGAAATGTCGGACAGCATTTTGAGTGATAATACCAAGCAGGATGCTATCAAACAACAAATGAAATATAGTTTTGATAAGCGTGAAATAGAAGTGAAAAAAGAAAAAGAGCAAAGTGAATTTGAACATCAGATAGAAGTAAAGCGACAGAATCAAATTATTTATACATCTGTTGGCGTTTTGTTACTGGTGATTATTTTCTCCGGTTTTCTTTACAATCGTTTCAGAGTTACAAAAAAACAGAAAGCTATTATAGAAGAACAAAAACATGAGGTAGAAGAACAAAAAGAACTGGTTGATGAAAAAAACAAAGAAATAACAGACAGTATTAATTATGCAAAACGAATTCAACAGGCGATACTTCCTCCTGAAAGAATATTTCAGAATACATTGAACAATTCATTTGTTTTATTTAAACCAAAAGATATTGTTGCCGGAGATTTTTATTGGATGGAAATTGTAGGCGATTGGATAATTTTTTCTGCAGCAGATTGTACAGGTCACGGTGTGCCGGGAGCAATGGTGAGTGTTGTTTGTCACAATGCATTGAACAGAAGTGTAAGAGAATTTGGGTTGACTGAGCCGGGAAAAATTTTGGACAAAACCAGAGAGTTGGTGATTGAAACATTTGAAAAAAGTGATCATGAAGTAAGAGACGGGATGGATATTTCTTTGTGTGCGTATAATAAAAAAACAAAAGTGATGAATTGGTCCGGAGCCAATAATCCATTGTGGATAGCCAGAAAGCGAGAATGGATAGAAGTAAAACCGGATAAACAACCGATAGGGAAGTATGAAAATTCTAAACCGTTTACCACCAATAAAATGCAGATGGAAGAAGGAGATGTGTTTTATATTTTCACAGATGGTTATGCAGATCAGTTTGGCGGACCGAAAGGAAAAAAATTCAAGTACAAACCTTTTCAGGAATTGTTGATGGAAAATTCTGCACTTGCTTTAGATGTGCAAAAACAAAAGTTGGATGTAGCATTTGAAAGCTGGAAAGGAAATTTGGAGCAAGTGGATGATGTATGTGTGATTGGTGTGCGGATATAAAACTACTTTCTCGTATACAACCAAGCCATCCAAATCAAAACACCTTGCAAGGGTAATCTTGCAATCGCCATCCAAAGTGATGGACTATTTTTTTGCCAAAAGTTTATTGCCATTTGAATGTTTGCCGGAAAAATAGCAATCAGCATTGCAATAATTAACCAGGCTGCAATGGGTCTTGTACTTTCTGGAATCAACAATATTCCCAATACAATTTCAATTACGCCACTGATGTAAATTAATTGCAAATGCCAAGGAAAGTAAGGCGGCATTATTTTCATATACAATTTCGGATTCACGAAATGGTAAATTCCTGCTGCTACATAAATCAAAGACATGAAATAGAGTAGTGCTATTTTCATTTCACAGCTTTCATGGGAATTTCATAATGCTCTACCACATCTGAAATAAAATTTTGAAGGTGCTTTAATTTGTCGTTCTCTAAAGCTTTATCGGCAATGCTTTGCAATTTTTCAACGTATTGTTTGCGCTGCGTTGACGACCACTGAGAAGCATAATAAATGGATTTGATAGTTAAATCGTTTTCCAGATTTTTATTGATACCCGCAGTTAATTTTTCGTAACGTTTGTAACACTCCTGAATACTTTCATTATCTTCTAAAAAGAAATAACCCAAGATTAATGTTGCGAACAAAGCATCATACAAGCGTTGGAAAGCAATTTGTTGAAAATTTACCAAAAGGTATTCTAATTTCTCAACAGCTTTTTTAATGTCGTCTTTCGAACCTAAAATTAATAGTCCGCAATAAATATTATTCAAATTGATGAAACGCACATGCATGCCTTCATTCCAAATAGGCTTTGCCAGAATTTCTTCACACTTCAGTTTGTAAAATTCAATTTGTGATTTTACTTCTTTCGGTAAATTTTCGTTGTAATCTTTTTTGTAGCCGTGACAATAATGTGTTAGAAAATAACTTGCCTGAATGCTCAAATAAATAATTTCAGGCGTGTTCACATAGTTTTTCCAGAAACGAAGAGGTTCGCGTTGTTTAATTAAAAATGCAGATTCTTTTTGCAGCTCATCTCTGCTCATTGATCCAATCAAATGTTTCAACTTTAAATAATCTACATTCAATTGTATGTCGTCAGAAAAAGAAAAAATAATAAAAGCATTTTTCTCTAAGTCATCTATCAGCTTATTGATCTCATCTAAAATTTCCTGACTGTAAAAACGAGTATCGTTCAAATAATTTAAAGTGTGGAAATAAGCATATCTGCTCAACATTTGAATACTCAACGATTCGTTGTTGCGGTATTTATCATAAAAACTCAAATGCTCTTCCATCTCTTTGTCCGACAAAACACTCTTGCCTTTAAAGTTTAAATTTTGACGCATATACAAATACATCAAATTAATGATGTGTTCGTTTTTCAATAATTCGGTAATGCGTTGATGGTATTTTATTGCTGCATTTTTGTTTTCCAACACAAATGCTTGTTGAGCAAAATATTTTAATACAGCAATGGCGGTAGGAAAGTCTTCTGTTTTTTCAGCAATGTCCAATAAAATTTCAGAAAGGTGATTTGCTTTTTCAAGTTCACCCTTATTGATTAACTGCTCAATTTTGGAAATGTTATTGGTGAGATAAGAAGGATGGTTGCGGCTTAAAAAAGAGGTTAATCGAAAAGTATAATGAACTAACTGAAAAAATTTCTTTTTACTTTTTTCATCTTTGGCGCCATAAACACTTTTACATAAGTCATCCGACTCTTTTTGTTTCCAATCATCTTTGCGGATTTGCAAAATTAATTTGAGGGGTAATTCTGCATTATTTTTTTTCAAATGAAGTTTGAATTCTTCAAAATGAAAATCGTCTAACAGAAGTATGACCCTTTGGATGCTTAACATAATTTTTTTTCTCGCCCTAAAGTATCAAAAAATTAGTTGAAATAAAAGCCCGGTAAAATTTTACTATTTTTCTAAGCGCCAATTAATGGGTAAAATGCCTTGATGTTCCAAAATCTTATTTGTTTTTGAAAAATGTTTGCAGCCAAAAAATGCGCCTCTGGCAAGTGGAGAAGGATGAGCTGCAGTTAAAATAAAATGTTTGTCTTTGTCAATCAATTCAGCTTTGGTTTGAGCAAAATTTCCCCAAAGTAAAAAAACAATTCCTTTTTTATTATCTGAAACAGCCTTTATAACTGCATCGGTAAATTGTTCCCAACCCTTTTTTTGATGTGAGCCGGCCATTGTTGCCCTCACAGTTAAAGTTGCATTCAACAATAAAATGCCCTGATCGGCCCAAGGTTCCAAATTCCCATCTTGTGGAACAGGTATTCCCAAATCACTTTCTAATTCTTTAAAAATATTTACCAAAGAAGGTGGTTTCCTTATGCCCGGACTAACAGAAAAACAAAGCCCGTTTGCCTGCCCGAGACCATGATAAGGATCCTGACCAATAATCACTACTTTCAACTTATCAAAGGGAGTGCGGTTAAAAGCAGAAAAAATTTGATTTCCGGGAGGGTAGACAATGTGCTGTTTTTTTTCGTTTATGAGGAAAGATTTAAGCTCCGAAAAGTAAGGAGCAGCAAATTGTTCGCCCAGAACTTTCTTCCAACTTTCATGAATTTCCACCTCTGTTTTTTGCATATTTATCGCTTTTCAGTGCCAAAAGTAGCCTTATTTGTGATTTTTACAATTTTGTGTAAAATATTTTGTCAATTGGTTTGTTTAAATCTATATTTATTATAATTTTGCAGTTCAACACAAGGTTATAAAGTACTAATTATATAAGATTTCTCATGAAAAAATTATTTGTAATTGTCCTATCAGTTGTTTTTGTCGGTGCTACTTTATCATCCTGCAGAAGCCATGAGCGTTGTGCTGCATACGGAAAAATCAACAAAATTGACTCCGGTAAAACCATTACCGATAAAACTGAAAAATCAATTTAACCTTCAATTATACGATGAAAAAATTTTCACTTATCCTTCTAGCTGTATTCGTTACAGGTTCTATCTTAACTTCTTGCCGTTCTAAAGGTGATTGTGCAGGAATTACTACTCAGAAGGTTGAAAAAGTGAAAGTTAGCGCTTTACCTCGCTCCATCTAATTCCGTTTATTATTTCATGAATTGGTTACCGCTAGTCGCTGAAGAACAGTTGACGGAAGTTAGTCTTTTGTCGCATAAAAGCGAAATCAAAGCTGTAATCTTATTTAAACACAGCACCCGTTGTTCAACCAGTTCAATGGTTTTAGACCGCCTGGAGAGATTTTGGAAACTGTCAGAAAAGGAAGCTCCCGCCTATTTTTTAGATATGATAAAACATAGAAATGTGTCAGATAAAATCGCACAACTATATGGTATTTCCCATGAATCGCCCCAGATTTTACTCATCAAAAACGGGAAATGTATTTATTCGGCTTCGCATTCTAATATTAGTGCTCCCGATATTGAAGCAGTTCTTAATAGTTGAAAATAATTGTTTGTTTCAGCTCCCGACTTAAGCTTTTGGCTACCGGACAAGTATGAGCAGCATGTTCTAAAAGACTTTTATCCTTATCAGAATAGCCGTTTTTGGGCATTGTAAATTCCACTATAATTTCGCCTACTCTTCTTGGATCAGCTACCATAATTTTGGTAATTTCTACGGCAGTTCCGTCAATATTTAAGTTATGTCTGCCCGCTACAATTCCCATAATGGTAAGCATACAACAACCCAAAGAAGTTGCCAATAAATCTGTTGGTGAAAAAGCTTCTCCTTTTCCATTATTATCAGTTGGCGCATCGGTGATAATGGTGTTTCCCGATTGCAAATGAGTGGATTCTGTTCTCAAATTGCCCTTGTATACTATTTTTGATGTTTTCATCGTTTTTAGGTGTGGGATTTTGTATATTTGTTATTCCGATTGTTCGGAAGAAAATTCATCACAAAGGTAAGCGAATGCGTAAGAATAATTATCTATTTATTTTATTTTCTCTTTTTTCTTTGTCCGTTTTCGGACAAGAGTTAAAAGACGATCAAACGCGTTTGGATAATGGTGAAGATTTAAAAGTGCTTTACCGTAACGAATCCAGTTTCGGATTGTTTGCTCATTCGGGTGGAGGAATTGGAATTGCTTACCGCAGAGGTTATCACGTTCATGGTACCCGTAAACGGATGTTGGAATTGGAAGCTCAAAATTTCAAACATCCGAAAGAAATTAAAAGTGTCAACTCGTATTACGATAATTCAAAAGGTTTTATTTACGGAAAATTAAATTCGTTTTTACTGATTCGTCCGGGAATTGGTTTTCAAAATATTCTTTTCGAAAAACAGGAAAAGAAAAATGTGGAAATCCGTTTCTCTTATTTTGTAGGAGCAACATTGGCGTTTGCTAAACCGGTTTACTTAGAAATTATTGTTGAGAATCCACCGGAGGCACCATCTATTTCTCAGGAAAAATATGATCCCGATAAACATTTCCCTTCAGATATTTATGGAAAAGCACCTTTCTTCAGAGGAATGGATCAGTTAAGAATGATTCCGGGTGGTTACGGAAAAATTGCTTTGAGTTTTGAATACGGCAAACGTTACAATGTAATTAAAGCTATTGAAACAGGTGCCACACTTGATGTTTATCCTACCCATCTTCCGATGATGGCATTCGCTCCGAAACAACAAGTCTTCGCAACTTTATACTTGAAGATGGTTTGGGGGAAGAAGTGGTTCTAGGGAAGAAAAAAGTTAATTAGGTTAATTGGGTTAAGTAAGTGAAGTATTATACTCAGTTAAACAAAAATTAGTAATCCCCTAATTAACCCATTTCCAAATTAACTTAATTAACCAATTACAATTAGTAGATTAAAGATTATCGATTAAGAATATGTCAGAAAGCACAATCACATCAGAGAGAAAGTTTCAAAAAAAACCGGATTGGTTAAGAGTAAAATTACCGACCGGAAAAGAATATGCGCAGGTCCGTGAAATCGTTTCCAAACATAAATTACATACCATCTGCGAAAGCGGAAATTGTCCGAATATGGGTGAATGCTGGGGAGCAGGAACCGCAACGTTTATGATCCTTGGAAATATCTGTACACGCTCCTGCGGATTCTGCAATGTTGCTACCGGAAGACCGTTAGCTGTTGATTTGCAAGAACCGGAACGTGTTGCTGAATCTGTGAGATTGATGAACGTAAAACATTGTGTGATTACTTCGGTTGACCGTGACGATTTAAAAGATGGTGGTTCTGTCATTTGGGTAGAAACAATCAATGCCATCCGTAAAGCAAGTCCGCAAACAAAATTTGAAACACTAATTCCCGATTTTCAAGGCAAGTGGGAAAACCTGCAACGCATCATTGATGTGAAACCCGATATTGTTTCGCATAACTTGGAAACTGTTAGAAGATTAACAAAACAAGTCCGCATACAAGCAAAATACGACAGAAGTTTAGAGGTGTTGAAACGCTTAAAAGATGCCGGAGTAAAAACAAAATGCGGAGTGATGTTAGGACTAGGAGAAACAGAAGCAGAGATTCTTGAAACGATGGATGACCTGAGAGCAGTAGGTTGCGATGTGTTAACACTCGGACAATATTTACAACCTTCCCCAAAACATTTACCTGTAGTAGAATTTATCCGTCCGGAAGTGTTTGCAAAATACAAAGAGATTGGTTTAGCAAAAGGGTTCAGGTTTGTGGAGAGTGGACCGCTGGTGAGGTCTTCGTATCATGCTGAAAAACACATCTTCTAACAAAAAGGTTTAAACACATAGACACATAGAAAAAAAGGAAAAGGTTTTGTGTGTTATTGGATAGAAAAATAAATTTTTAACATAGAAATACCTCTATGAATTGAAGCTTGCTTCAATCCTATGTAAATCCCCGGAAAAAAAAGAGCAAACAAATTAGAATAATTGTAATTTTACAGCACAAGCACATTCGTTTCTAAAAAACAAAAAACTATGTGTCTATGTGTTTAAATTTTCATGAATAAAAGACAAACTTCTAAATGAAAAAAATTAAAGTTGCAATAAACGGTTTCGGAAGAATAGGCAGAGTAACCTTACGGATTCTTTTGACACGCGATAATATAGAAGTAGTTGCTATCAATGATTTAACCGATAGCAAAACGTTGGCTCATTTATTAAAATACGATTCTGTTCATGGAAAAATTGATGCTGTAGTTTCTGCTGAAGAAAAAGCAATTATCATCAACGGAAAAAAAATCGCAGTGTTTGCAGAAAAAGATCCGACCAACTTGCCTTGGAAAAATTTAGACATAGATGTAGTAATTGAATCCACCGGATTTTTTCTTGACAAAGCAACAGCAGGAAAACACATTACAGCAGGCGCAAAAAAAGTAATTGTTTCTGCTCCTCCAAATACAGATGATATTAAAACAGTTGTACTTGGAATAAACGATGAGATTTTAAAAAGTGATGATGTGATTATTTCCAATGCATCTTGCACCACCAACTGCGCAGCACCAATGATACAAGTATTGGATGCCAACTGGGGATTAGAAGATGGTTACATCACAACCGTTCACTCCTATACAGGCGACCAACGTTTACACGATGCACCGCATAAAGATTTAAGAAGAGCAAGAGCAGCAGCACTTTCTATTGTCCCGACTTCTACCGGAGCAGCAAAAGCCATCACAAAAATATTTCCTCACTTAACCGGTAAACTAGGCGGTTGCGGAATGCGTGTTCCTGTTCCCGATGGTTCATTAACCGACATTACCTGTGTACTCACAAAACCTGTTACACCTGCCGAAATAAATGCAGCATTCAAAAAAGCAAGTGAAACCTACCTAAAAGGAATTTTAGAATACACCGAAGACCCAATTGTCTCCATTGACATTGTTGGAAACCCACACTCCTGTATTTACGATGCCGAATTTACTTCTGTAATTGGAAACATGGTAAAAGTTATTGGCTGGTACGATAATGAATATGGGTATTCTAGTAGATTGGCGGATTTGATTGTGAAGGTAGGGTGATTGCACAATATTGTCTTAGATTCTCTCCCTTTGCTCTTAATCCTCTTTTTGTGCTTTTGATTAGGAATTTTAGACTAAAAATTGTAATTTTCTAGTAAAAACGTTAGAAATCATTAAGTTTGCCAACGCAAAAATAATGAGATAGGATTTAATGTTACCAATATATAAAGCAATAAGTTTTGACAAAGTCTTAGATGGGGGTTCTACTCGCCCATGGCTTGTTGTAGTTAGAGCTGGAGATGCATTAACTCCCTATGTTGTCAAGCTTTATAAAAAGCAACATGTTGACCAAAGTTTTTCAGTTGCTAAAGATGTTTTTTGCTCGATTTTAGCCAAAGAATTTGAGTTAGAAACTCCTGAAGCAGCATTAATAGAGTTTTCTGATGCTTTTATTAAAGGATTGCCACCTGAAATAAGGGCTGAATTAGTAGCTAAGGACAAAAGAATTAAGTTTGGTTGTCAATTTATAGAAGGGGCATTTCAATATTTAGAAGATTTACATAGAGACAATCTTAAAAAATATCAAATAGAGACAATATACGCTTTTGATAACTTAATCAAAAATTCTGATAGGAGAATTGGTAAATCAAACATCTTATTAAAAGGGACAAGTTCATATTTAATAGATCATGAGTTAACATTTACAGTTAATGCGAGTACTATAGAAGATTTTAAAAATAATGTTTGGGTGTATTTTAAAGCCAATCATATATTTTATAATTTTCTAACAAAAGGAAGCCTTGTTGATAAACGAACTTACTTTCAAGATTTTGAAGATTCTATAAAAGGAATTAATTTTGATGTTTTAGATTCGTATAATGAGCAATTAATTAAATTTGGACACCATACAGAGGAGAATTACTCAATTTTAAAAGAATATCTTTGTCACATAAAACAAAATTCAAGTAAATTCGTTTTTCTATTAAGGGCGGATATTGCATAAAATGAAAACAGATTTAACATATTATATTCTTAATTATTTCCATTCACAATTTTTGGGAGAAAAATTGAATGTCGGCATATTATTTCATTCAAAGAATCCATCAAAAATAATATTTAAACATCCTAAAAATTTTAAAAGAATTAGAGAATTATATAGCGACTTTACGGAGTCTCAATTGAAAATAAATTTGAATGTCATAGAAGAAAGAATAAATATATTAAACAATAAAAACTCACTTTTTTTTGACAAAGAGAGTTCAAATATTGTAAGTGAATTATTTAGACAAGATGCAACAGCTCTTGTATTTTCTGAAGGCAAAAGAGCTATTGTAGATGGAAACCTTGAGTTGGCAATTAAAGATTATTACAATTTATATTTTTCAAATTATCATGAACCTGAGAAAAAGCAGAAACATGATGAAGAATATTTATTAAGAAATTTCAAGAATCGTCTAGCCATAAGAAACTCTAATGCACATCATTTGCTTAATAAAGATGTTCAAATCAAATCGCCACAAACAACGGTAAAATTTGATTATAAATGGAAAAATGGAGTAGAAAATTTGGTAAAATCTGTTGGGTTTGATTTGGAAGAAGAAAGTTCTATTAATCATAAGGCAATTCTTATACATGGTCAATTAAACTTTATTGCAGATGAACTTAGGAATAAGAATTATAATGTAGATTTATTAATTTCCCGCCCAGAAACAAAAAATAAAGGCTTGTTAGATGCTTATGAGAGAGGAATTGAGATAATTAAGACAGCAAAAATTTCAAAAAATCTTATAGAAGAAGATGTTGTTGATGCCTATGTTGATAAAGTTGCTAAGGAAATAAAATCTCCATTTTAAGAAGCTAGACTTCTTTTTACTATTATTTTGGTGTGATTTTTAGTTTATTTGCCTAGTTTTTTATTTGCAATACTCTCAATTAACCATTTTATAGCATTATCTACTATATAATTTGAATCATAAAATTGTTTGTCTTTTCTTGATACCCAACCAAGGCTCTGTTTTTGGTTTCGATCAAAATCATAAATATTTTCGAGTATTCTTTTAGGCTGAGAAAATTCATGTCTTGAGTTGTAGAGAGTATAATTGCCATCAAAATATTGTACATGCAACATTGATTCTGTTAATGAATTATAATAATTCATTTTAAACCTAATAGAACAGCTAAAGCCAAAAGATCTGAATACAAAAACTGGTTCGCTCTGTTCTTCTTCAAATGGAATAGTAAATCCTTTTTTATCAACTAATATTTTTATCTTTTCTTTTAAGTTATTGAACATGTCTAAGGTGTGATTGTGTGCAGCATCTACCCCTTCTTTTGAATCTAAGAAAGCAACGCGATTATTTTTATATTCAATTTCACTATTAAAGTCATCTATTTTGTCAAGGTTTTTTTCAAATTCTGTTTTTTCAGGTAAAGGCTTTATATTTTCAGTTGAAAATTCTTTTTCCAAATCAGATATTAACATTCTTAGGGCATTTAAAAAATCTGGTTCTTCAAATTCTTTATTCATAAGTGCTGGAAAATTGTATGGTAGGTCTATTTGCTTATGAATAAATCCCTTTAATGAATCTATTAAATTTTTTTCAACTATCGGGCGAATTTTTTTTCCAATAGCGGTTGCAAACCCAATCTCTTGGTTTATCCATTGTGTTCCAATAGATTGACTGGTTATTATAGGAATAACAACCTCAGAATTTTTTATTCCTTCACTTACTTTTTGAGCTAAAGGCTTAAGGGCTTCTCTATTTTCAGCGATAATTAATGGATAGAAAAGAATATGTCCTTCAAGTTCTTGCTCTATTAATTTCACTTTATGAATATCTAGATTGGAATAGCTGATAAATAGAGCATGCTTCATTTTTAAAATATTGTTTTTGATTTAATATTGCATTATTAATTAAACAACATAGCTAAAATGTTAGCGTAGTGCTATTTCAGAATCAAATGTTTTAAACGGAAGATTCAGTTTGCTTAAAAGTTTCTTTAGGTTATCTTTCGAAAAAAGATCAGTTTTAGGGTGGAAAACAATTTCAAAAGGTAGGTTTTCAAAATTACTCATAATGATACTCAACCCTTTGTTAGCCATAAGCTTTTTCTTATCATTGATTGTCCATCTTTCTTTATCTTGATATTTTTTCCAAATTTTTTCTGGATTGTTTTTTACAAGGCATATCCGAAACTCATTTTCATGTTGGTAGCTTAAATCTTTTGTAAAACCAATCTGAATTTTATCAATAACATCAGCAATGTTTTCATGTAGATTAACAAAATCAATGTATTGTATTTTGCCTAACCTGATTTCATAAAATTCTTCTAATTCAAGTATTTTAAATTGTTTTTTATTAAAAACTTCTTTCAAGTATTTGTATTTAATTTTAATAGCTACACTATCTTTATTGCTATATGCAGACCACATTGCCATTGATTCGCGCTTGCCAATTAACCAACAATTTGTATAAAAAAGTTGTTGATATAATTTAGTTTCTGCTTCTCGACTCCATTTTAAAATGCCATCACTAAGATGAACAGCAATTTTCATTAATAGATGTTCGAATTTTTTCTCTGATTCTTGCTCCAGTTTATGAAGAGTTAATTTCTTAATTAAGTGTTCAACAGGAGCCCCTTCGTGTACATCGTCTAACTGATCAAATCGAGATAAGTGTAGTTTTTTTTCTAGTAAGAATGAAAGAAGTTTATTGATATCTATATATCGCCATAAATAATCTTCGTCATCAGGTTCATTAAAATATTTGATGACATTATTAGAATTGGATTTTGATATATTTTTTTCTTTATCCATTTTTTCTGTCTAAACGATAATAAATTTATAATTATCCTACTTATACTCCTTCAACTCCAACTTCTCGCCATCAAATACAGCATAGGTATTGTAATTGATCCATTCACCTAAATTGATGTAGCGGCTTTTTTCGGAAAGTTTTATGTCCAGTGGTAAATGCCTATGTCCAAAAATGAAATAATCGAAATGTTCGTTTTTTAAAATTTCTTTTGCAAAAACAGCTAACCATTCGTTTTCATCGCCTTTGAATTGTTCGTCTTTTGGAGCATTGGAAGCTCTGCTGGTTTTTGACCAGTAATGTGCCATGCCTATTCCAAAGTTCGGGTGAAGTCTTGCAAACAACCATTGGCATATTGGATTGTGAAATATTTTTTTGATGAATTTATAACCGTAGTCTCCGGGACCCAAACCGTCACCGTGTGCTAAATAGAATTTTTTGCCATTGTATTCGCGTTTGATGGCATTGCGGTGAATGGTAACGCCTAATTCTTTTTCTAAATAATCAAACATCCAAACATCGTGGTTGCCAATAAAGAGTGAAACGGGAATTCCGGAATCTGTTATCTCAGCAATTTTTCCTAATAAGCGGGTAAATCCTTTCGGGATGGCGTGTTTGTATTCAAACCAAAAATCAAACAAGTCGCCCATCAGGTAAATTTCCTGTGCGTCTTGTTTTACTTCGTCTAGCCACTTTACTATAAGCTTTTCACGTACTATGCTTTTTTCATAGTTTGGAGCGCCTAAGTGGAAATCGGAGGCAAAGTATATTTTTTTATTTGGCATTTCGCTTCGTAACTCTTTTTTAAACACATAGACACATAGTTTTTTTGGTCCTATTTGCTATGATGCTTGTGTCATCTATTTATGGTATTCGTAACGTGTTTAACTCGTTAGTTCTCTCCGCTTCGGTCGAGAGGACATTTAGTACGCATCATTGTTTCGACTCTCATTTTTTGTCATTTCGAGCGGAGCCGAGAAATATTTTTCTATCTGTTTTCTTTTCCTTTAACACACCCAGCAAATCTATGTGTCTATGTGTTTAAATTTTCACGCTACAGCGCTATAAACGCCTACAGCGAAAAGTTCCTTATTAACCCAAATGGATTAATCAAATTCAAATTTAATGTAAATCTTATTGTTTCAACATATTTAATATCATTCGCATCTTTATAATCCTGAAAGTTTTTTGAGATCAATACAGGAAAGTATACTTCAAAGAAATTTTTTCTTAGTGAAATACAAACTCCTGCATCGTACAATACTTTTTCATCTAATAATGAATTTGCATCTGCTGTTCCAATGTCTGCGTATAAATTAATCGGCAGTTTCATGTTTCCTAAAGATGTTTTAATATTTAATGCTGCCAGCCAGGTGTTTGACTGTCCGAGTGGAGAATAAAATTTCATTGCACCATCGGTATCTGTAAATTGGTTACCCAATAATCCATCGTCACCAACCGGTTCGCTTCTTCCTAAAAACACATTGTCGAAAAGATAATCCTGTGTACCTGTTTGTCCGCTTAGTCTGAAACGATATGCTCCAGCATCACCGGCTTCTGTTCCAATAAATGTTCCTGCAAAAAAGCGGACATCAAAACCTTTGTTTTTATTTTTATAGTTATAAGAATAATGAGCAGTCAAAGCTGCTTTCATTATTTTTTCTCCTTGCTGAAAATTAAAACTCAAATCGTAAGGAGTGATGGCATCGTCTTTAGAAAAAGTAAATGTAAGGTCGTTAAAGTTTGTTGTTACTGAATCGCGTTTGTAAATTGCTGGGCTTACAGTATAAAATGCATTATAAGTTTCTTTCAGAATAGAAATATTCCGGTAACGGACATTGCAATTGAATGGACTCCGTAATTCAGCTTTTTTTAATTTGAAAGAAAGTTCAGGAGCTATTTTAGTAAAATTCAAATTTAATGGATCTCCGTTTGCATCATCCGGATGACTGGCGTATGTATAACGTGTGCCTGTTACTGCAAAAGTTAAGCGCTGCAATCCGTTTTTTGGAAACATGTTATAGGCAATGTGTGCATATCCAGCAAAATCTTCTGTTGTTGCACTATACATAGGCATCAATTCGTATTCAAATTTCTTTTGCGGAAAAACATTGTTATACAATGCTAAACCAAACATCCATCTGTTATAATTATTCCATGCAGCAACCGGTGTCCAGAATAATTGTGTTTTATCTGGATTATCCAAACTGCCTAAAAATTGAAAACGAATTTTTTCTGTTTTTTTGAAGAGTCCTGTAGTGCGGATTTTATTATTGTTCCTATTTACTTCAGGCATGTCTTCGCGTGCATCAATTTTGAAATAATCAATATCGGCAGGAGGGAAGGTTACTGCTTGCTTTCCGCTGAAACCATCATATATAACTTCGCCAATTAATTTTTTGTCTTTATATCCTTGAATAAAAACAGGGCCATTTATCTCCCCTTTGTTTTTTACTCCAATATCCCAGGAGCCATCTTGATTTTTATGTGCGAATGTAATTTTGTAATCCAATTTTTTTGTGGAGTTTATTAATCCATCAAATAGCCACGATAAATTTTTGCCTGTAGTTTTTTCTACAGATGTTTTGAAATCCTGCGGCATGGGATGTTTGAAATGCCATTCATCAAAATACGCTTGCATTACTTTGTCCATTTCCGCTTCTCCTAAGTATGCCATCAAGTAATCCATTACAATAGCTGTTTTAGAATACATTACTCCGGCATAATTTATTTGAGTGTAATCGGTAGACCGGAATTCAATTGGCTGGTCTTCATTTTTTTTAGCAGAAAAAAGGTAAGCTAATTCGTACTGACATTTATGAGTATATCTCGACAAGTCAAATGCTTTTCCAATCGGACCATCAGCGAGATCACCTAATAATTTTTGATCAGGATATTTTGTTTCGATGTAGCGGTGTTCGTTAAAAGAATTAAATCCTTCATCCATCCAACCGTGTTCTCGTTCGTTGGAGCCCAGCATTCCATAAAACCAATTGTGTCCAACTTCGTGAGTGATTACAACATCCAATTGAAAAGCATTTCCGCTTCCACCAATAACGGTGATGTTGGGATATTCCATTCCTCCACCTGCACTAATTGTTCCATCAACAGCAGTGCAATGTGCGTAAGGATAATCTCCATTCCACAGCGAGTAATAATAAATAGCATCGTTGATATACTGAACACTGTTTTTCCACAAATGGGCTTCTGCATTTGTAAACATTGCCCAGGTTGTTACTTTGTTTTTGTTGTGAGGCGTAATTACTTCTCCTTTTAAAACGTGGTAGCGTTTATCACAGAACCATGCGAAGTCGTGCACATTTTTTTGTTTGAAACGTAGTGTTTTTGTTTCAGCATCGGAAGCGGGAAAAGATAAATCATCTTTATTAAAACTCTTTAATGCTTCAGTTGCTTTTACATTTTGTTCCAGCCAGGCAATTTCTTTTTCTCCATCCACCATATCACCTGTTGCACCCAAAACATAATTTTTAGGAAGCGTAATACTTACATCAAAGCTTCCAAACTCCGAATAAAATTCTCCCTGATTTAAATAAGGCATTTGATTCCAGCCTGTTCGGTCAAACACGGCAGGCTTTGGATACCATTGTGTGATTTGGTACGACTGACCGATATGCCCCATTCTGGAAATTTCTCCCGAAGGAATTTTCACATGAAAAGGAGTAGAGATAATTATTTTATCTCCGCTTTTTAAAGGTTCGTTTAAAATAAGTTTACAGATGTCGATGCTGTCTTTTAAATAATCCCATTTAACAGCTACATCATTTACTTTAAAATCCAATTGATCGATATACCCTTTTTCATCGTCTTTCGCATAATAAAGTTTAGTTGCTCCGCCTGCAAGAAGTTGTTTGGCCAGCGCAGTGTTGTTATTTTTATAAGCATTTGGCCAAAGATGCATATAAATATAAGTCAGAGTTGTGGGTGAGTTGTTGATGTATTCTATTTTTTCATCACCTGTAAATTCGTGTTTTACGTCATCCAATTTTACATTGATGGTGTAATTTACTTCTTGTTGGAAATAGGTTTGTGCGTTTGCAAACTTTGCAAATAAAGAAAAGAAAAAAAGAATAGAATATTTAAGTTTCATTTAAACTGTTATTTTAAAACTTCTGCCAGTTTTGCTTCCAATGCTTCTCCGCGTAAATTCTTAGCTAAAATTTTTCCTTCTCCATCAATCAACACACTTGTAGGAATAGCATTGAAATTATACAAAGCCACAACCGGAGACTGCCAGAATTTAAAATCGCATACATGATTTTTCCAGATCAGTCCGTCTGTTTTAATGGCCAGCTTCCATTTTTCCATGTCTTTATCCAACGAAACGCTGTATATATCAAACCCTTTTGATTTGTATTTATTGTATGCTTTCACAACATTAGGATTTTCTGCTCTGCATGGTCCGCACCAGGATGCCCAGAAATCTATTAACACCACTTTTCCTTTCAAGGAAGAAAGTGCCAATGGTTTATCATCAGGTGTATTCATTAAAATTTCAGGAGCTAATGTTCCAACTGCTAATTTTCTGCTGCTTGAAACACCTTCATGAAATGCTTTAATGTATTTTGAGTTTGGATATTTTGCAAACAGTCCGTCATCCAATTTAAAATAAGTATCCATGTATTCATCAGGCTGTAATTGCTGAATAGCAGCTAATGATGCAAAGGATGAAGTGTGTTTTTCAATAAAATTTTTCAGGTATTCGTTGTGTTCGTTAACCAGTTTTGTATATGGCTTTTCTAATTCGTTACTCATGGAATCAATACGGAGCGAATCCATTTGTGTCATGTTTACGAATGCCTGAAATATTTTTTGCAGTGAATCTCTTTTTCTGTAACTCTCAGCAGAAGTCATGTTTATTTCCCAGAACAATTTTGAATCTTCGGAACCTTCTACATTGTATGTATTCCCAAGATCAGCAACATCACCGGTGATGGAAACTTTTTGGTTGTTATCAAAAATAAAAGTTGCAAAATTTCTGTCGGATGTTTTTAAACGGTAGAAACCAATTTCAGTTATCACAGGGTTCATGGTAAATTCACCATTCTCATCCAAAATAGCAGTATCCACTTGTATCAAACCATCGGTTCCCATTTGTTCCAAAAACAAAGTATCGCCATGCGCATTCCCAAGTTTTCCTTTCAACTCAAAAGCATCAGAGGAAGAATTAGAATCCGAACAAGCGGAAAATAATAACACAAAGATTGAAAAATAGAAAGTGATTAATTTCATTAGTTTATTTTTTAATTTTTTCTTTTTTTGTCTATTGTCTACTGCAGAATTGTCGACTACTTCTCCAACATTTCCTTCACCAACTCAGTCGCCACTTTCGGGTCTGCTTTTCCTTTTGAAAGTTTCATTACTTCGCCCATAAATAAACCCAGCAAGCTTGTTTTTCCGGCTTTGTATTCCGTCACTTTATCAGGATATTTTGCGATAGCTTGTTTTACAAATTCATTTATTGCTCCACTGTCGCTTTCCTGAATCCAATTATTTTCCGCTGCAATTTCTGCAGGCGTCTTTGAATTGTTTTCCAACATCATTGGAAATATTTTTTGTGTCGCGATGGTATGACTTACTTTTCCTGAATCGATAAAGTTTACTAAATCAGCAATTCGTTCAGGTGTAATTGTAAATTCAGAAATATGCAATGCGCTGTCGTTCAAATGTGATTTGATTTGTACAGTTAACCAGTTGGAAGCAGATTTTGCATTTTTTGTTTTCGCAATAATTTTTTCGAAGTATAAAGCAATTTCTTTCGAATCGGTTAACACACCAGCATCGTATTCCGATAAACCAAGAGTTGTATATTTTTTAAATAATTCGTTTGGTAGTGGCGGCAATGTTTGTTTTACTTTCTCGATGTATTCTTTTGAAACAATAACAGGTTGTAAGTCGGGTTCAGGAAAATAGCGGTAATCGTTTGCCATTTCTTTACTTCTCATCAAATAGGTTGAACCTGTAACAGCATCAAACCCCATTGTGTCCTGAGAAATTTCTCCACCACTTTCAATCACATCAATCTGACGTTTTATTTCAAATTCGATTGCACGTTGAACGTTACGAATCGAGTTCATATTTTTTGTTTCGGTACGTTTACCAAATTCTTTCGCACCTTTTAATCTTACAGAGACGTTTGCATCGCAACGCATGCTTCCTTCTTCCATATTACCATCACAAATATCGAGGTAACGAACAAGCTTACGAACTTCTGTTACGTATTGATATGCTTCTTCACCACTGCGAATATCCGGCTCACTAACAATTTCCAAAAGGGCCACACCAGCACGATTCAAATCTATGAGTGTATCAAATGGATCAATGTCGTGAATACTTTTTCCGGCATCCTCTTCCATGTGAATGCGGGTAATGTTGATTTGCTTTTCTTTTCCGTCTCCAGTTTTGATGGTGATAAAACCACCCGTACAAATCGGAGTTTTATCCTGAGTTATTTGATAGCCTTTTGGTAAATCGGCATAAAAATAATTTTTGCGGGCATATTCATTTACTTCACGGATAGTGCTTTTACAAGCGAGTCCTAATCGGACAGCATATTCAATCACCCGTTTGTTGGATTTAGGTAAAGTTCCCGGATGTCCTAAAGTAATCGGACTGACATTGGTATTTGGCAAAATTCCGAACTCGGTTGAATCGCTGGAATACGCTTTTGTTTTGGTGGATAATTGCGTGTGAATTTCCAGACCAATAACAGCTTCGTATTTATCGTAAATGCTCATTTTTTAGTATGCGGTTTTAAAGCGCGAAAGATACGAAAAAAATGAATGGGATAAAGGGGAAAAATGGGGCTTGATTCGCCAAATATTGTCAATTTTTGGCTTTTGCAGAAATAAAAAAGGCTTCCGAAAAATAAATTTCAGAAGCCTTTTTTTATAAAAACAGTTTTTACTTCTTAATTACTTTCTGTGAATAGTTAATTTCTTTTCCTGTTATTTTCAAAATATACATTCCACTATCGAATTGTTCCAAACGAACTGTTTTTGTTGTATTGCCAGATCCTATAGTTTCTTTTTTGTCAAAAATTTTCTTTCCGCTTATATCAAACAATTCAAATAAAACTTCTTCAGCTTGAACTAAATTTATTGAAATCGAAAAATAATTGTTCGCGGGATTCGGGAAAACAGAAATATTATTTTCAGAAATATTATTTTCCTTAACTCCTAAAGCAAAAGTAGCATCCAGAATAAATAAACCATTCTGCATATCGCCCACTAAAAACAATCCGCTTGGTAAATCAATGTATGCGCCCCATGCACCATGATAGGTATTGCTTGTAGGAAATCCATCGTTTAATCCGTGCAAAGTATCGGTATCAAAAAATCCGGTTTTTACTACGTTTGAAGGGTTGCTCACATCAAATATTTGTAAGCCATCCTGATAGTAAGCAATCACTGCTCTGTCGGCACCATACATGTACGGATTGTGTGCTGTAGCTCCCTGATTGGATTTAATTGTATCCATCATGGAAACATTTGTTATATCTGTTACATCCAAAATTTTAACAGTTCTGTTTTCCGGAACTTCATCACAAAAGACAAGTGTTTTTCCATCCGGAGTTAAAGCACTGCTGTGATTATAACCTTGATCTACATAAGATGTTAATGTGTTGAGTGTGGTAAAATTATTTGCTCCCACATTGTATTTAAAGAAAAACAAACCATCGTATCCGCAGGAGGCATAAACAGTATCGTTTCGCACAAGCATATCATGAGCCCATGTAATAGAAGGGTAATCTTGATTTAATGTGCGAAGCAAAGTTGGAGCCTCTGGATTTGCAAGACTGTAAACCGCCATAGAATAAATTCCTCCCGGCACTGCTTCTTTAACTGCTGCGACATATAATTTATCGCCATCAACATATAATGTATGAGCACGTTCGAAAATTGAGGTGTCGTCATGCACAATTTTAACTGAATCCGGTAAATAACTTAAATCCATAATTTGAAAACTGTTTGGAGCAATATCATCACTTATAGCGTATAAATATTTTCCATAAGTTTTGTATTCTCTCCAGATACATCCCGTTTGTTTTCCAGGAACAAAGTCAACTTCTACCGGAGCTGTTGGGTTTGATATATCAATGATGTGAGTTCCGGAGCCGGAACCCAGAATAGCATATTCTCGGAATGAATCAGCAGTATCTACCCAGCCCCAAACACTGTTATACTTTATTCCATAAGTTGGTTCAGGAGGTTGAGCCGGATTATACCATTGTCCCACAAAAAAAATATTTTGCGAACTGTATTGTGCAGATAAATTAATGCTAAATGTTACTGCAAGAATCAGAAGAAGAAAGTAATTTTTTTTCATATTATAAAGATACAAAACTATTCGTACTTCTCATGGAGTATCCATTTTTTTGCCATTTCATAATGAAATAATTGTCCGATTACCCGGTAGCTGGCGTCATTTATAGGATTATCTCCTTTTAAATTTTCTTCCATAACTCCGATTTCAGGTTTGTAATAATTGGAATGAATAAATTTTATTTTTTTTCCTTCTTTGGATACAAAGCCAACGTGAGTATCTAAGCCAACTACATAAATTCCATCCGGACGGTTTTTAAAATAATCGATTACTACTTGTATGGATTTGTTGGAAAATTTTTTTACGCTTGGATTGATCTTTTTGATCATTGTTTCAGATGCGAGTTGTGCCCATGTGGAGCGGGGAATATCAAATCCAACATCGCGTATAACGGTTGTAACAAAATATCCGCAGGCAATTTTTCCTTCTCCGGGAACTTGAGTAATTCCATTAAAATCCCATTGGGTTTTGTACCAGTAGGTAAAGACTTCCTGAGTAATGTTCCGCAAAAATTCCTGTGAATATTTAATCAATGAATCTTTTCCTAAGCTGTCAGCAGCAAGATATTCAGCATTTATTTTTTCCCGAATGGAAGCAATATTCGCTTTAAATTCCTCATAGGATAGTGTTGGAATTACTATTTCGTCCTTGGATTGAGTTTCAGAACTACAGGATACAATACCCGCAGTTATTAAGAGAGAAAGGATTCGCATGATACAAGAGATTAGTATATACGGCACATAACGGGAAAGAAGAAGAGAATATTACAATTCCTTCATTAATTCTTTCATAATAAGGGTCATTTTTTTCTCAGCATGAGCTGCTACTTCCTGAACTTCCTCGTGGGTTACTTCCACAATTTTGCCGGGAACACCTAAATCGGTGATAATTGACATGGCAAAACAGGGAATGTCCATGTGGCGTGCAACGATCACTTCGGGAACGGTACTCATTCCAACAGCGTCTGCTCCCAATATTCTTACCATATTGTATTCGGCAGGAGTTTCAAATGTTGGTCCGGATAAGCCCAAATAAATTCCTTCTTGTACTTTAATACTGTTTGCGGAGGCTACTTTTTTTGCTTTTGCAATAATTGCTTTGCTGTATGCTTCACTCATGTCAGGAAAACGCGGTCCCATTTCTTTAATGTTTTTTCCGATTAATGGATTGGATGGAAAAAAATTAATGTGATCGTTGATAATCATCAGATCACCAATTTCAAAATTCGGATTTACTCCACCAGATGCATTTGAAACAAAAAGATTTTTTACTCCAATTAATTTCATTACACGAACAGGAAAAGTAACTTGTTGTAAAGTGTATCCTTCATAATAATGAAAACGACCTTGCATGGCAACAACATTTTTACCGCCCAATTCTCCAAAAATTAATTTCCCTGAATGGCCTTCTACGGTTGATACAGGAAAGTTCGGAATTTCTTCGTACGGAATAGTATGTTTGATATTAATTTCTTTTACCAATCCGCCTAAACCTGTTCCTAAAATAATTCCCACTTCAGGTGTGAAAGAAATTTTACTTTGGATGTATGCTGCTGTGCTTTTGATTTGCTCTAACATAATGGAGTATTTGTTCGTTGAATTCGTTTTTATCTTTGTTGTGAAATTCAATTTCTATTGGGATATAAAAAAGAGGAAGATTTTTTATTGCTTCAGCGTATTCCGGACTTTTTAGTCGCATCACATCTTTTTCAGTAGTCAATATAATTTTATTTGCGGTTACAATATTATTAAATATTTTTTGAATGTTGCCAATATCTGCTTTTGTGAAATGATGATGATCGTTATATTTTATTGGAATGATGTTTTTTACTTTATCTTTTAAATAATATTCCAATGGTTTTGTGTTTGCAATTCCTGTCAATAAAGCCATTGAGAAGTTTCTTTCAAAATAATATTCTTTGGCCAAAGGATTTGTGCCATCACCAACTACAGGAATAAAATCGCCATACTTTATATAAGAGAAATAAACATGCTGATGCGGCTGAGGATTTATTTCAGTTATTAATCGTTTGCGCTCAATGGGCAATAAAATTTCCGGACATTTAGTAACAATAATAATATCGGCTCGCTGAATACCAGATTTGAATTCTCTTAAACTTCCGCTTGGAAGAATATTGTCATTCACATAAAGTTTGCTGAAGTCGGTAAGAACAATGTTTAGTCCGGGTTTCACAGCACGGTGCTGAAATGCATCATCCAATAAAATTGTTTGTAGGGAAGGAAATTCTTTTAATAAATTTTGAATTCCGCGCACTCTGTTTCCATCAACTGCAACCCTTAATCCACTGAATTTTTTTTTGAATTGCAAAGGTTCATCACCAATATCTTTTGCAGTTGATTGAGTGTCGGACAAAACAAATCCTTTTGTTTTTCTTCCATAACCTCTGCTGAGTGTAGCAATATAAAATTCGGGTTTTAAAATCCGGATGAGGTATTCAATGTGTGGCGTTTTACCTGTTCCTCCAACTGTCAGATTTCCCATTGAAATAGTTGGAATAGGAAATTCTTTTGAAGAAAATACTCCGAAATCGTAAAGCTTATTTCTTACAAACACAACACAGCCATACAAGATGGAGATGGGAAATGATATGATTCGAAGAAACTTCACAGCCCTAAAATACAAAATAATGTGCTCCGAAGGAGTCCCTTCGGGACTGATTAGGAGATGTGCTGATGTGCTGATTGAAAAATGTTAGTCTTCGACTCCGATCAGACTGACAATTGAGTTGTCACACTGAGCGGAGTCGAAGTGTTTACGGAGCATATGTTATAATTGTTTAATTTCGCAACATACTTAGTAGTTAGAATCATTAATTATCAGATCATGAAATTAAAAGAGATTACCAGTCATATAGAATCGATTGCCCCTTTGGCATATCAGGAAAGCTATGATAATGCAGGATTGATATGTGGCAATCAGGACATGGATATTACCGGAGCTTTAATTTGCTTGGATAGCACAGAAGCTGTTATTGATGAGGCGATTGCTAATAAATGTAATTTAATAATAGCTCACCATCCGATTGTTTTTTCGGGATTGAAAAAGTTCAATGGAAAAAATTATGTGGAAAGAGTTATCATTAAAGCCATTCAAAACAACATTGCTATTTATGCAGCTCACACTAATTTGGATAATGTATTTAACGGAGTAAATGCAAAGATTGCTGAAAAGCTTGGTTTAATTAATTGTTCTATACTGGCTCCACAAAATAATACGATTAAAAAGTTGGTTACTTATTGTCCGGATGTTAATGCTCCAGCAATAAGAGAAGCTTTGTTTGCTGTAGGGGGAGGATGTATAGGGAATTATGAGGAATGCAGTTTCAATGCAAATGGGTATGGGACTTTTAAGGCTGGATCAAATGCAAATCCACATGTTGGTGAGATTGGGAAACAACACCAAGAAAAAGAAACCAGGATAGAGTTGATTTACCCTTCTTATATTGAGTCGAAATTGCTGAAAGCCTTGTTTGTGGCTCATCCCTATGAGGAAGTGGCTTATGATGTTGTGGAGCTGAGTAACAAGAACATGCAAGTAGGAGCAGGAATGATAGGGGAATTGGCGACTGAAATGGACGAGAAGGACTTTTTAAATCACCTTAAGAAAACGATGAAAGCAGAAGGAATCAGGTATACGGCTTTGAGGGGTAAAAAAGTGAAGAAAATAGCTGTTTGTGGTGGTTCCGGCAGCTTTTTACTAGGAAATGCCAAAAGCTCGGGGGCGGATGTTTTTGTAACGGCCGATTTCAAGTATCATCAGTTCTTTGACGCTGAAAATCAGCTAATTATTGCTGATATCGGTCATTATGAAAGTGAGCAATATACCATGGAATTATTTTATGAGATTTTAAGCAGAAAATTTACTACATTTGCACTCCATTTATCAAAAATTAATACAAATCCGATAAACTATTTATAAAAATGGCAAAAACTAAGACTGACGAAATTTCTGTAGAGGAAAAGTTAAAAGCCTTGTTTGAATTACAACAAGTAGATTCAAAGATTGATAAAATCAAAACTGTAAGAGGTGAATTGCCTTTGGAAGTTAGAGATTTAGAAGATTTAGTGGCAGGTTTAGAAACCCGTATCACCAATTTGACTGAAGAGTTAAAAACATTAGAAGAATCCATCACAGAAAAGAAAAACGTGATTAAAGATTCTCAGGCATTGATCAAAAAATACGAAACACAGCAAGGTAAAGTACGTAACAACCGTGAGTACGATGCTATCACTAAAGAAATTGAATTCCAGAATTTAGAGATTCAACTGGCTGAAAAACGTATTAAAGAATACAAAGCAAGCATCATTTCTAAAAAAGAAGTGATTGATGCATCAGAAGAAGATTTCAAAGACAGACAAAAAGATTTGAAAATCAAAAAGAAAGAGTTGGATGAAATTGTTGCTGAAACTGAAAAGGAAGAAACTGCATTGTTGAAAAAATCTAAAGCTTCTGAAAGTATTATTGAAGAAAGATTATTGAATGCGTACAAACGTTTGCGTTCAAATGTAATGAACGGATTAGGTGTTGTAACAGTTGAGCGTGATGCTTGTGGAGGATGTTTCAATAAAATTCCACCTCAACGTCATTTAGATATCAAAACACATAAGAAAGTTATTGTGTGTGAGCATTGCGGAAGAATTTTGGTGGATGCAGATATCTTAACCGGAAAAGCAAAAGCATAAAATTTTAGAAATATAAAATGAAAAGCCCTTCGTAATTTACGGAGGGCTTTTTTGTTGTGTATAGAACTGTATATATTTGAAGTCATCACCCCCTTTCTATTGAACGTTTATGCCTATTATTATCTTCCTAGACATGTATAATTATATACAATTTTGTTAAACTCCGCTGTTTGAAATTGCGTAGAATTGCTAAAAGAAAAGATGAAAAAATTAAAATTTCTTATTCCGACTTTAGCAATGATAGCAGATTGCCTATTTTCAGTAGGACAATCAGGAACTGTTATTAATCGCATGTCAGCAGATAGTTCTTCATGCAATTGTTTGATAGATGTTGATAGTACTTTCACTTTAGCATTGTCCCAGACAGATGATGGAACTACATCGAAAATTTTTCTGCCTTTTACTTTTTGTTTTTATGGACAAAATATAGATAGTGTCTATATTAATAATAATGGAAATATTTCATTTGATCCATATGGCATGTTTTCTTCTTTACCCTTTCCATCTAGTGGAAATAGTATGATTGCTCCATTTTGGGCAGATGTAGATACAAGAGATACTTTAGGTGGAATAGGTATAAATGGAAATGTATATTACAAGATAACTCCAACAGCATTTATAGTAAGATGGAAAAATGTTGGTTATTATTATAAGCAAAGCGATAAATTAAATGACTTTCAATTAATATTATCTAATTCTTTAGATACACTGATTCCAGGTGGAAATAATCTTCAGTTTTGTTATGGAGATATGCAATGGACGACAGGTTCAGCTTCTGGTGGAGTAAGTGGATTTGGAGGCGTTCCTTCTACCGCTGGAGTTAACAAAGGAGACGGGGTAGAGTATATGCAAGTTGGAAGATTTGACCAAGCAGGATTAGTTTATGATGGAGGATATGGTGCTAATGATGGAGTAGACTGGTTAGATAATAAAACTGTAATAATGAATACTTGTGGAACAACAGTTTCATCAATTGCATTAGACGAATTTTGTGATACCGTGAGTATAAGCAGTTCGCTTTCTTATGAAGAATTTGAAAACTCCTTTCAATTAAAAATTTTTCCAAACCCTGCAAATAATTTTATTGATGTTGAAACTGACTTTGAAAAATGTTATCTCTCCGTCTTTGATATAACAGGGAAATTAATTTTAAAACATAATATTGATCAAGATAAAACTCGAATTGATATATCAGATTTAGCAAATGGATTATACTATATTCGTTTGCTAACGGAAGAGAAGCAAATAAGCAGAAAAATTATTAAACAATAAGCTAAAATCGTTTTTTCAAAGCCCTTCGTAATTTACGAAGGGCTTTTTTGTTGGTGTTGTTTCGTCCCTATGGGACTCGAAAAGGGTACGATGGGCGTTGTACCAATATTATGTCCCTACGGGACAACTATAAAAAACAATAAACGATTTTGTTACTAGCATTGAATGTCCCGTAGGGACATAATGTTGGTGGAGAAAGATTAAATGGAGAAAGAAAGTCCCGTAGGGACGAAACATTTTATCACACAATTTATTTCAGTTCAACAAAGCTAGAATTATGCTTTTTTAAAAGGCATTCTTCAAGCATTTTCATAAATAAAATATTTTGCTATATTTACTAATAGCAATTCTAAAAACATTCCCATGAGATCAAAATTTATTTTATTTTCAATTGCCATCTGTTTAGCAATAGGAACAGTAGGATTTTTTTATCATAAAGTACTATGGGCTTTTGTTGTTGTTGGTCCAATAGTGCTTTTGGGTTTAAAGGATGTGTTACAAACCAAACACAGTTTAATCCATAATTTTCCATTGGTTGGAAGAATGAGATGGTGGGCAGAATGGATGCGTCCGAAAGTGTATCAATATTTTATTGAGTCGGATACTGATGGAGCTCCATATAATCGGTTGAGCAGAAATGTAATTTATCAGCGTTCAAAAAAAGCAACCGACTCCACACCTTTTGGAACTCAGTTAAATGTTTACGAAACAGGTTACGAATGGCTCAACCATTCTATTTCACCCTTGCCTTTAGAAAAAGGTGAACACAATCCAAGAGTACTTGTTGGCGGCCCCGATTGCAAGCAACCTTATTCAGCAAGTATTTTCAATGTATCAGCAATGAGTTTTGGTTCTTTGAGTCAAAACGCAATTATGGCATTAAATGGTGGAGCAAAACTGGGTGGCTTTGCACATAATTCGGGAGAAGGTGGAATGAGTCCCTACCACTTAGCTCCGGGTGGTGATATTATCTGGCAAATTGGAACAGGTTATTTTGGTTGCAGAAACAGCGATGGAACATTTAATCCTTCGGCTTTTGCTGAACGTGCTGTTTTGCCAAATGTAAAAATGATAGAAATAAAATTATCGCAAGGAGCAAAACCCGGCCATGGAGGAATTTTGCCTGCTGCAAAAGTGACGGAAGAAATTGCAAAAATCCGTTTGGTGGAAAAAGGGAAAGACGTTTTGTCTCCTTCTTATCACAAAGCATTTTCTACACCATTGGAATTATTAGCATTTATAAAACAATTGAGAGAATTGAGCGGAGGAAAACCTATCGGATTTAAATTGTGTATCGGACAAAAAAGTCAGTTCATTGCCATTTGCAAAGCGATGATTAAAACGGGAATTATGCCTGATTTTATTACAGTTGATGGAGGAGAAGGTGGAACAGGAGCAGCGCCATTAGAATTCAGTAATTCTGTTGGTATGCCATTGCGCGAAGGTTTGGCTTTTGTTTATGATGCATTGAATGGATTTGGATTAAAAAAACATATTAAAATAATTGCATCCGGAAAAGTACATACAGGTTTTGATTTGGTAAAAAACTTTTCACTGGGTGCAGATATGTGTAATGGTGCGCGTGCGATGTTGTTGGCAATAGGTTGCATTCAGGCATTAGAGTGTAATACAAATAAATGTCCGACCGGGGTTGCAACACAAAATCCGAATTTATACAAAGGATTGAATGTAGATCATAAAAAAGTAAGGGTAGCAAATTATCATCACGAAACGGTGAAAGCAGCTGTTGAATTAATGTCGGCAGCAGGAATTGAGCATCCTGATAATTTACATCGTTCACATATTTATAGAAGAGTGAGCGCGAATCAAATTCAAACTTATGCAGAAATGTATCCTTATTTATTAAAAGGTTCTTTGTTGGAAGCTCCTTATCCGGTTGGATGGGAGTTAGATGTGATGCACAGCAGTGAAGAAACTTTTTCGAATAGTTTGAGATATGCTTAAAAATAAAAAAACCTTTTTGTCATTTCGAGCGAAGTCGAGAAACAAAAAGGTTTTTTTGTAAGATAAATTTTAATTAAAATCTTACTCCGAACGATAACATAAAGCTCGAATTTTTATAACTGTTTTCTACAATGGTTGAGTTGGGTGTAGAGTATAGATAATTGAACTCATCGTATTTTGTAAGCACATAAGCAAAGTCAATAAAAAAGTGATCTTGTCGGTAACCAATGCCTGCAGTATAACTTGAACGATTAGCATTTTTGTTTTCGTTGTTTTTAAACGGACTTCCATACAAAGCATAACCTAAACGAATTGCAATCGGATCAAAACGAACTTCTGCTCCTGCCCGAAGATTTCCTGTACTTTTATATTTTGAACGAATAAGTGTATTTACATCGCTAAAAACATTTGGTTCATTTTGCACAGGATGTAATTGTGCGTAGGAATAATCTACGTATTCGTATTCAACATTTAAGATTCCTATTTTATTAAAAACAAAACCTGCACTTCCGATTGCTCTGAATGGAGTTGTAACTCTGTAGTTAAATTCTCCTTCTGGCGAAACAGTATCGTATTTAATGCCATTTTCTAAATCGGATTCCATGAAGCTGTTGTATTTATCATTCAGGCTGATTGTTGTTGGTGTATGAATTGCTAGTCCAACTCTAAACCAATCTGTTGGTTTTACAATTGCTCCGAGTTTTAAATTCACACCATTCCCACTTGTTGCTAAAGTTTGTCCGTAAGTAAAAGATTTAAAATCTGCGATGGTATCCATTTCATCTGTTTCTTCGAATGTGGATTCTTCGTTGTATCTCACTCTCACAATTCCAAAAGTTCCGCCTAAGTATAATTTACTTTTATAATTTCCGCCAAAACTAATTACTGTTTCACCCATTGAGCCGGTAGTTTCAACCAGTTTTTTTTGTTTAGTTCCGTAATCGGGAACAACATGGTTATATTGATATGTACCACTTGTATCAGGGTTAATAAGATATGTTTGCCATGCAAGATCAGTAGAAAATAAATCGAAACTATTTGGATCATTTCCATTTGCATCTTGCACAAAAGCATCTAATAAGGAGCTGGATTTATTATCTGCTTGTATATCCATTCTGTTATGAAAATTATTTGTTCGGTTATAGCCAAAACCAAAATTTATATTTTCCCAACCGGAAGTATTTTTTTCATTCATCAAATTTACACTTGCAACCAATCCAATATTCCCAAGATTAAAATTTAGTTTACTATCGCTTGATGTGTTGCCTTTGTAAACGGAAGAAGTAGTTTGTGAAAAGATAGCAGGAGAAATAGAAAGTTCTGTTTTTCTAAAAATGGCAATTCCCGCAGGATTAAAACTAAGTGTTGAAATATCGCCACCCAAAGCGCCCATTGAACCTGCCATTGAAGCAAATCGTGCAGTTCCTCCAAATGTAATTTGTGAGTAACGCATAGCATCGATATCGTTTTGTGCAACAGAAGTAAATCCGCTTAATAATCCGATTCCTATTATTAAAAATTGTTTTTTCATTTTAATATTTTTTCATTTCGAATCGTGTTTTTAATTTTCACATAAGCTTATGCAAAAATTAAAAACACGATTCAGAATAATTTATCTTCTGGGAGGTTTTGATCCAGATGGTTTACTCTGAGAGTTATCTCTTCCACTTGGAGCTGATGAAGAATTACTTTTCGGTTGTTCAACTTTTGGAGCTTCTTCACGAGGTTTCTCGTATTTAGGTTGCTCATATTTAGGTTGCTCAACAGGTTTATTTCTTTCAAAGTTTACCGGCTTTTCTTTGTATGAAGGTTTTTCTTCATAAGCAGGTTTATCATTATAACTTGGCTTATCATTGTAAACCGGTTTGTCATTGTAAGTTTCCTTATAAGTTGGATTTCCTTTGTAAGCAGGATTGTCGGTATAAGTAGGCTTAGTAGTGTTATCAGGTTTGTAAGCAGGGTTTACCGGACCAACAGGTTTAGTGCTGTTTCCAATGTTTATGCTGGTTGGTTTATAAGCATCGTTTGCAGTTGAGTTTGTATAAACAGGTTTGATTCTACCATAATCATCTCTGGTCCACTCAGCAGGATTTGTTTTTGCTTCTGTTTCCAATTCTTCTACCATTCGTGAAGCAAGTGTAGGTTGTGCTGTTTCTCTGCCATTTGAGCCAGTTGTTCCTCTTGGTCCATAATAATAGCTATTGTTGTCATAGCTATTAAAGTAGTTGTTGTTATACATTCCTGCATAATAGCCATCCCAATATCCGTTGTTGTATCCATAACCATATGGGTCGTATCCATAGCCGTATCCATAACCATAAGGATTGTAGCCATATCCATACGGGTCATAACCGTATCCGTATGGGTTATACCAAGGGTCGTATCCCCAGCCTTGGTTTCCGTACCAATAATAGCTTGGGTTATAAGTGTAGGTGAAATAACTTGGGCCCCAAAAATTGTATCCCATGTACACACTGGTTCCGTAGTTATATGGATTTCCGGTATACCAATAGGAGTTTGTATAATAATTATCATAATAACCGTAGCTACCACAATTGTTATGGAATCGTCTTAAGCGAACTGCATACGCGTCATCATAATAATCATCATAATCAAATTCGGAGTTGTCGTAATAGTTGTTGGTAGTATTGTTGATGGTAGTTTTTCCATCAGACGGAGTATAATAATCATCTGAAGTTGTGGTGCTTTGTTTAGCATTTTGAGCTGCTAAAGCTTGTTCTTCAGCTAGTCTTTTGGCTTCTTCCTCGCGTTCTTTAGCTTCTGCTAATAAGCGTTTTTCATTGTCTGCGGCTTTATCTTTCGATGAATAATAAATGTCATCGCTGTAAGCCCTTGATTGTGCACCTTCGGGTGATTTACAAGCAGTAAAGGCAAGTAAAACAACTACTAGAATCCTTAAATACGTTTTCATTTTTTACTATTTATAATGAAGGGGATGATTTTTAAAGCTTTTTAAAATCGACAAAAGGTTTAATTTTCTATTTTTACAGTCCTTAAAGTCTGATATAAAATTACAAATACTATACCACAAAAAAAAATTATGAGCAAGGAGTTATCAACGAGAGAAGGAAATTATTCGGAATGGTACAATGAGTTGGTTGTAAAAGCCGATTTAGCGGAGCATTCAGCAGTTAAAGGTTGCATGGTTATTAAACCTTACGGATATGCTATCTGGGAAAAAATGCAGCAGGCATTGGATAAAATGTTTAAAGATACAGATCACGTAAACGCTTATTTTCCGCTGTTTATACCGAAATCATTTTTTAGTAAAGAAGCCAGCCATGTTGAAGGTTTTGCAAAAGAGTGTGCGGTAGTAACGCATTATCGTTTAAAAACGGCTCCTGATGGAAGTGTTGTGGTAGATGAAACTGCTAAGCTGGATGAAGAATTAATTGTTCGTCCGACTTCCGAAACTATTATTTGGAATACGTACAGAGGTTGGATTCAATCGTATAGAGATTTACCGATATTGGTGAATCAATGGGCGAATGTGGTACGTTGGGAAATGCGTACCCGTTTGTTTTTAAGAACTACGGAATTTTTGTGGCAAGAAGGGCATACAGCACATGCAACGTCAGAAGAAGCAGTAATTGAAACAGAAAAAATGCTTCATGTATACGCTGATTTTGCTGAAAATTGGATGGCCATGCCGGTAATAAAAGGTATAAAAACAGCCAACGAGCGTTTTTCCGGAGCGATAGAAACTTATTGTATTGAGGCAATGATGCAAGATGGAAAAGCTTTGCAGGCGGGGACTTCACACTTTTTGGGGCAAAATTTCGCAAAAGCATTTGATGTAAAATTCGCAAATAAGGAAGGGAAACAGGATTTTGTATGGGCAACATCCTGGGGAGTTTCCACGCGATTGATGGGAGCTTTGATTATGTCGCATTCGGATGACAAAGGTTTGGTTTTACCTCCAAAATTAGCTCCTTTTCAAGTGGTGATAGTGCCTATTTATAAGAGTGAAGAGCAGTTGGCACAAATCAATGAAGTGGTAGCTAAGATGAAAAAAGCCATGGAAGCGAAAGGAATAAGTGTGAAATACGATAACAGAGATTCTCAGCGTCCGGGTTGGAAATTTGCGGAATACGAATTAAAAGGAGTTCCTGTGCGTATTGCGATAGGCGGAAGAGATTTGGAAAACGGAACAGTTGAGGTGGCTAGAAGAGATACCATGGAAAAAGAAACACTTCAGCAAGCTGATTTAGAGAATAAAATTGAGCATTTGCTACAACAAATTCAGGATAATTTGTATCAGAAAGCAAAAGCGATGACTGAAGCAAAAACCTATTCTGCTGATAATTATGATGAATTTAAGCGTATCTTAGATGCTAATCCGGGTTTTGTTATGGCACATTGGGATGGGACAGCAGAAACAGAGCAAAAGATTAAAGAAGAAACAAAAGCTACTATTCGTTGTATTCCTTTGAATAATAAAAAGGAAGAAGGAAAGTGTATTTATAGTGGAAAGCCCTCAAATCAACGAGTGGTTTTTGCGCGTGCATATTAAATCTACGAACCTGCCTGCGGTAGGCAGGTTACGAATTTTCACTAATTACGAAATTATTGAAAAATGGAAAAGGAAACGCCCAGAGAGTTGATTTTAAAAACTCTTAAAGAAAAATCAAGCATGAAGCAAGATGTGTATTCAAATACACTGGAAGCTTTTTTGATTTTAAAAAAAACGGCTAAGGAAGTAACTCAAGAGCTTTCCAAGGCTGTGCGTGCTATTGATAAAAGGGTAGTGATTGAGTACCGCGAAAAAGGGGAGTTTGAATTTGAATTAAGAGTGGCGGGTGATTTATTGATTTTTGCTATGCATACAAATATTTTCGAGTTTGATAAAAATCATCAGATTTGGAAAAGTTCCTATATTAAAGACGATCATTATCGTACATTTTGTGGAATGATTAATATCTATAATTTTTTGAATGACTCCTTTAGATACAACAGAGTCAATGACTTAGGCTATGTGATAGGGCGAATTTTCATTAATAAAGAAAACCACTATTTTGTTGAAGGGAAACGCCAATTGGGCTTTTTATATAATGATTTTGTTCATTCTGTTATTGATGAAAATGCCATTAAAGCGGTACTCGAATCTACCATTTTATATTGTCTTAACTTCGACCTATATACCCCGCCATTCGATGCAATCAAGGAAATTAGTGTCCAGGATATGCAATCTGTGAGTGATAGCATGCAGGTAAAAACGGGAAAACGCTTAGGCTTTCGTTTTCAGGCAGATAATGACTCAATCGATTGATTTTTGCTGAAAGTATGCGAAATATTTTGCAGAAATGGATTTTTCAGTTACATTTGCACTCCCAAAATTAAAGGTAAAATTGAGGGCCCGTTCGTCTAGGGGTTAGGACATCAGGTTTTCATCCTGGAA
>SXGT01150264.1_pt1 | contig 52056 bp, 34 predicted proteins | sample 3176221 | NCBI WGS metagenome assembly SXGT01 (sample SAMN11356862, study PRJNA531348) | freshwater metagenome | isolation source: freshwater sample F1-120 | place: China: Fuxian Lake, Yuxi | collected 2017-12-25
AACATTCAGCGCGCCGGGGCAGTGCGCAGAGCCTTTATGCTGCCGGTCTGGTTATCCACGGTCGAAGAGACGGAGATTTCGCTGCCGTTTTTGACGGCGGACGCCTCCGGTCCCAAGCACTTGCGCAGGATCCTGACCCGGCCAGAGCTTGAAGCTTTGTGTGACGATCTGATTTCGGCGACGATAGACCACTGCCGCGACGCCGTTCAAGCGGCCGGCGTGCAGGCCACCAATATCACTGATGTTTTGCTCGTCGGCGGCATGACCAAGATGCCGGCGGTGCAACGGTCGGTCGCGCAGTTCTTTGGTCGCTCGCCCAACCGCAGCGTCAACCCCGACGAGGCCGTGGCCGTCGGTGCTGCCATCCAGGGCGCGATCCTGGCCGGCGACGTTGGCGATGTGGTGCTGCTCGACGTCGTGCCGCTGTCGCTGGGCATCGAGACGGCCGGCGGACTGCTGACCAAGCTGATTCCGCGCAATGCGACGGTGCCGTGCAGCATCACCGAAGTGTTCACCACGTCTGAGGATTACCAGCCGCTCGTCAATATTCACGTGTTGCAGGGCGAACGTCCGCTCGCTGCGGACAACACCAGCCTTGCGCGCTTTGAGTTGGTCGGTATTCCACCGGCGCTGCGCGGCGTGCCCAAGATCGAAGTGACGTTCGCCGTCGACGCCAACGGCATCCTGTCGGTCAACGCGCGCGACCTGGGCACCAAACGCGAGCAGCTGGTGCGCGTCCGCGCGACCTCGGGCCTGACAGAAGGCGCGATTGAGCGCATCCTGGCCGAAGCCGAGCAGTTTCAAGACGCTGACCGCATCAATGTCGAACTGGCCGACCAGCGGCGTCGCATCCAAGGCCTGATCTACACGACCGAGCGCTCGCTGGCAGAGTCCGCCAATTACCTAACCGAAGGCGAACTGGCGCAGATTCGCACCGACTTGGAGAACGCCCGCCGCAGCGCCGACACCGCCGACCTGAACCGCATCCAAAGCTCGCTGCGCGACCTGGAGAAGTCGGCGTTCCGCATTACCGAGGTCATGTACAAGGACTTCGCGTAAGCCCCTTGCCGTTGCGCACGATGGACGTGTACGTCCCCGACCACTATCGGGTTCTCGGCGTGGCAGTCGCCGCTGACGCCTCGGCCATCAAAGACGCCTATCGCAAGCTGTCGCGTGTGTACCACCCGGACCGCCACGGCGGCTCGGCGCGGGCGACGACGTGCTTTCAGTACATCAGCTCCGCGCACGTGGAGCTCAGTGACCCGCTGCGGAGGCTGAACTACGACCGGCAGCTGCTGCTGCGCGATCCGCTGCGCATGGTGGAGGACCCGCGAGCGGCTCAAGCGCTGGACGTCTTAGATCTGGTCGTGCGCCGCATCAAGCGCCGGCCCGAAGCGCTGCCGGGAGCGGACCGCGGTCGCGACCTGCGGGTTCGCCACGAAGTCTCGTTTGAGCTGGCGGCTTTGGGTGGCACTGCGCTAGTGGCCGTCAGCTACGACAGTGTCTGTGGCACCTGTCGTGGTCAAGGTACGACCGAACCCGCTCGCAACCCGGTCTGCCACGTTTGTCAGGGCAAGGGCACCGTCAAGCACGGGCTTCGCCGAACCAACGACGAGTGCGGGTTTTGTGCCGGCCGCGGCGCGGTGCTGCTGGCCAATTGCCCCGACTGCTCGGGACGAGGCATCGCCCGGATCGAGCAGCAGATTGGCGTCGCGGTGCCGCCCAGAGCGACGGCCGGTTTGGTGCTGCGCGCGCGCGGCATGGGTGAGACACCGGCCCTTGGTACGCAACCAGGCGATCTGGTTGTCGAGTTGGCAGTCGCGCCACACCCGATTCTGGCCATCGACGGCGACGACCTGGTGGCAGCAGTGCCGATCACGTGGCTGCAGGCAATCGCCGGCGGGACGGTGTCCGTGCCGACGTTGGAGGGCATCGAACGGCTGACGCTGCCCGCCGATCTTGGCGGGCGGCGTGAACTGCGCGTGGTTGGCAGAGGCATGCTGCGAGCGGACGGTTCCCGGGGCGCGCTGCGCGTCCGCCTTGAGCTGGATGTGCCGCGGACGCTGTCCGAGGCGGATTGCGCGATCGTGCGCGATTTGCACGCAAACTGGGGCGACGGCGCCTTTGCCGCTGTCTCCGACTACGCGCGCAGACTGGCCCAGTGCGCGCCAAAGTCACCATGAGGCCGCCGCCGCCGACCGTCGGCCGTCTCGGCGAGGAACGCGTCGTCGCAGCGCTGCGCAGGCTGTTCGATCGGCAACCGGGCGACATCGACTTGCCGGTCGCCAATGGCGATGACGCGCTGGTGTGGCAGCCGCTGGGCCGCGTGGTCGCCACCGTGGACAGCGTGGTGCAGGGCGTCGACTGGCTGACTGATGTGACGCCGCCGGAGGCCATCGGTCATCGGGCTGCCGCGGTTAACCTGAGCGATCTCGCAGCCATGGGTGCTCGACCCCGGTTGTTGCTGCTGGCCATCGAAGCGCCGGCTGAACTGTCGAGTGAAGTCCTGCTGCGCGCGGCGCGCCAGCTAGCGGCGGTAGCGCAAGCCCACGCGTGCTCAGTGCAGGGTGGCGACTTTGGCCTGTCACCCGGCCCGCTCCGCTTGACGGTGACCGCGCTGGGTGAGTTGGACGGGCCGGCCTTGCGCCGCGACGTCGCACGGCCCGGAGACGCGGTGTGGCTGGTGGGTGAGATCGGGCAGGCAGCCGCTGGCCTGGCGTTCTTGAAGCGCGCTGGGGCGATGCCAGACCCGGGCGACCCCGCAGCAGACTGGGTGGCGGCGCATCTGTACCCGCAGCCGCTTGTCGCCGCCGGACGCGCGCTGCAGGCCGCGGCGGCCAGCGGCATTCGACTGGGCGCCATCGACGTCTCAGACGGCCTGTGTGCGGACGCGGGTCGCGTAGCCACGGCCAGTCGGATCGGCATGACGCTGACCCTGCCACTGCCGGGGTGGGCCGACGCTGCAGCGGAGCTTGCCTCGGCCCACGGCACATCCGTCGGGGCCTGGGTTGGCGCAGGCGGCGACGACTACGCGCTGTTGGTCACAGCCCCCCCGGACTTTGACGTCCGCGGTTCAATCCCTGGAGACACGGTTTGTGGGCTGATCGGTCGCTGCACGGTCGGACCGGCTGGCAAGGTGTTTGCTACCGTTGGCGACCAGGTCGTTGCCGGCCGCGGCTATTTCCACGGCAGCTAGGCCGTTGCCGCGGCCGCCGTGCGCTGGTATGGTCGCTCCATGGCGCACCCGCAGTTCAGCCGCCGACAACTGTTGCGATTCGCAGGGTTCGTTGCGGGCGCCGCGGCTTTGCCGGCATCGCTGAGGCTAACGGCACTGCTCCGGGCCGCTGAATCGCCGCTCTATCCCGGGGCGGGTGTCCAGTTGGATGTCCACGCCGACGCCCCCGAGGGCTGTCACGTGCGCCTCGTCGCCAGCGACGCCAGCCGCTCTGGCCTGTCCACAACGGTCGCCGCCGCGCCAGGCCAACAAGTACAGGTCACAGTGCCGTATCCGCACGACGACCTCGTCGAGGGCGCCTATGGGGTCCGAGCAGAGCTACGCGACGCCAATGGCGCCGTGCTGGCCAGCGTCGATCTAGGCGCCTACCGCGTTCGACGGTTTCGGTTCAGCGCATGAGTGGTGCATGGGCGCGGCGCGCGGCAGCCTGGCTGCTGGTGGCGACACTTTGCGGCCTGGGTGTGGTTCCGGCGTCAGCGCCGGCCAAGCCGCCCGAGCAACTGGTGCAGTCGGCGATTGCGATTGCACCGGTGGCGTTGCCGCAGGCCCGCATCGACCACCTCGACTTATCGGCGTGGCCCAAGGTCCGGGCGCTGTTGACCGTGCTCGATGGCCGCGGCGCTCCGGTCGAGATCAAGGGCCTGGTCAAGCTCGACGTGCTCGACGGTACCAAGAAAGCCAGCACGGCCAGCAAGAACAACCCGGCCATCGTGGCATTCGAGAAAGGCGTCGCGCTTGGCAACCGCAAGGACGCCAAGCTGATGCCGCGGCCGGAGGCCAAGATCGGCCTGGGTGCCGTCGTGGTTGCGCAGGGCTACAAGGTCACGGTCGAGCCGGTCGAGCAACAGCGCATTCGCGAGGGGCTGGCAGCGATCTTCAAGGGCCTGGGCAAGGGCGACCGCGCCAATGTGGTGTGGTACGACGATCGCTTGCACATCGCCACCGGCATCCGCGACATGAATACGCGCCTTGTCGACGTCGAAGGCTCGGATGTTCGCAAAAAGTGCGGCGACGCACGCCGCGAAGCCCGCAGCGGGGGACCGATCACCCTTGGGCCACCCGCGAGCAAGGACGCACCGGCACCACCGCCCGGCACGGATCTGTGCGGCCTGCAGGCCGACCCGGCCAAGGTTGCGGAGATGGTCAAGTCGGATACCGGTGCTGCCTTCAACGGAGCCTTTCCGCGCCTGTTTGCTCTGGGGCCGCCTTTTTACGACCTCGGGCGCTACTGCGCGACGCCGTCGGGCGCGTTGGGTGGGTTCGCTGGCTTTGACAAGCGTGAGTACGAACCGGCGAAGCAACAGCGCGAGGACGCCGAGTCGCGCGGTGAGCCGCTCGATTTCGTGACCTCGGCCATCGACGTCGGCCTGGGCATGTTGGTCAAAGACGGCAGACCGGGTGAGCAGTTGGCGCTCATCGTGATGTCCGACGGCCGCGACGGTTGGGTGCACGATCTGGCAACGTGCGCTGAGCACCCGCCCAAGCCTTGCGATGTCTATGACGCAAGCGCCGACGTCAATGCCAGTCGGTTTGCGGCGATGAAGAACGACAATCAGCGCAACGCTGAGCGGTATCGTCTGGCGACCGAGCTCAAGCGCTGCGTGGAAAAGAACAACGTGCTCAACGACCGGGTGGCCCGCTGGCAAAAGGCCTTCCACGACAAGGCCCAGCAGTGGATTGGCTTGGCGCGTGCGGCCAACATCCGCATCTTCGCGCTGGGCTTGCGCCGGCCCGGCGTCACCACCAACCCCTACGACTTGGAGCGTTTGAGGCTACTGGCGGAGCGCACCGGCGGCACCTATCGCGAAGTACCCGCTGGCGTCGGTCCGGCCGAGCTGGCCAAGCGCACCATGGCCGAAGTTGGCGGCCAGGTCGGGCTGGAGTTCACCCACCAGGACCCAGATGCCGTGGCCGACGCGGGCGACTCGTTCTCGATCAAGGTCGCCATCAAGCTCGATCCCAAGCTGGAGCATGCCATCAACAGCGGCACCGACTTGACGACGGTGGCCGTAACGCTACCGCTGCCCAAGTCGCTGTCGCTGTGGCAGCAGCTCAAAGACGTCGCATGGTCGCTGCTAGTCCGGGTCCAGGCGCTGATGGGCTACGAGGTGTACGTCATCTTTGGCTACGTGCTGGCGGTCGGCGCACTGTTGCTGGGTCTGTTGGTCCTGTACCGCATCGGCAAGAAGGTGTTCAGCCGGGCGCCCAAGGCAGCCTGAGCTAGTAGGCGGAACCTGCCGCGAACTTCGGGCCGGGAAGTACTAGGGCTTCTTGGTCCTGACCGCGGCCTTGGGTTCCGGCGGCACGCGGTCCGTGAACAGCAGGACCCGGCTTTCTTCAAGCGTCTTGTCGCCGCAGCGCATGATCGCGAACACTTTCCACACCTTGCGACGCAGGTAGCCCAGATAGCTGGGCGCTGTCTGCACGTGGTAGCAATAGTCGCCATTCTTCTTGAAGCCCGACAGCGTGCGCCACACCAGCGCACCATCCGCGAACGGCAAACCATCGATGTTCTTGCGAAATTGCGGCGAGTACGGCCAGTATTCCTCGGCGTTGGATAGGTACACGCCCTTGAACTGGACACCCAGCGTCCGAGCTGAGGCGGCAATGCCGACAAGGCCTTTGGACTCCAGCAAGTTGGCGGAAATCGGGCGAATCCGCTCTAATTGCAAGAGCCCGCGGATGTGCGCGTAGGCCGCGGCATCGTCCAAAAAGCTGGGGTGGCCGGACTTCTTGAGCATCGCCCGCAGCTTGGTCAGGCGCACCCATACCGCGCCGCGGCTCTGGCGGAAGGCAGCAATTGCCGACTTGCGCTGCGCCTCTGGCAGTTTGTCTTTCAGGAGCGCAACGCTGTCGACGGTGGCCTTCGGGTTCCAACGCTGCAGGAATGCTGAGCCGTCCGCGGACTCCAAGAAAAACACGCGGTAGGCCCCGTGCAGCGCGACCACCAAGGGATCGTAGTCGATCAACCAGGCGGTATGCGCGCGCATCCAGCCGACGAACAGGTAGCCCTGATCGCTGCCGACGCCAAGGTAAGCGCCGCCGAGGTCCTTGACCTTTGGCGCGAACAGGTCCAGCCGGTATTCGTCACCGGCGACGTAGTGCCGGCCCTTGAAGGCGTCATTGATACCGAACAACTCTTTGGGCGGCGCGTCTTCCGGGGACTCCCAGAACGTCTTGTGCTCAGCAGCCGACCACGCAGCGGGGTCAGCGGCGGCCGGCAAGCTGCACACAAGAGCGGCGGCCGCAGCAAGCGCGGACCAAGGACGGGCATTCAAAGTTCGCATGGGCGCGCATTGTCGCCGTCGCCACCGCGGCGTCAAGGCCTCGGCGGCGCGTAGCGCACCCAAAACCGTGACACAGCCCTCGGTTCAGCGTATTTTGGCGCCCGGCCACTTGGCCGACTGTGCCCGCCTTGAGTTCAACCGCTGCGCAGAGACGCCCCTTCGACATCGGCTTGTGCGCCGCGCTGGCGATGACTGTCGCCGCCATCGCCCACCGCTATTTCGTAACCAGTGCCGTGCGCGACGAGATGCCTGATGGCGCGACTTCACTCCAGGCGCTGCATGTGGCCGCGCAGCCCGCCTGGACCGAGGTCGTGGTCGTCGCAGCCATTGGCGCGGCGGCTTGGGCCATTGCGGGCGCCGTGGCCGGCAAGCCGGCTTGGCTGCGTTGGGCGGCCGGCGGTTTTGCCGCATTTTGGCTGCTGGTGCTGGCATTGTTCGGCGTGGCGCATCTGGAGCTGTCGCTGTCGACGCACTTTGGTCTGTCGTGGCCATTTCTGCGCGAGGGCTTCAAGAGCGGCGAAAACACCGACGCCATCGCGCACGCGCGACCGGACGAGGTCGTGCGCGCCGCGCTGGCCCCCCTGGCATTTGGCGCCAGCTGGTGGCTGTTGCGCGGACCGCGCGGGCGAAGGGCAGTGCAACTAGCGGTCGCCTCACTCAGCGCCGTATTGCTACTGGCCAGCGGCGCGGGCCAACTGCGGCGCGCCCCGCCCCTACCCGACGCGGTGCCGGCGTGTGCGAACCTTGCGCCGCTCTACTACTTTGCCGGCACCCTGCTGGACGGCGTGGCAACGACCCGCACCGCCAACGCCGCGCCGTGGTCGCCCGTCGCCGGCGCGAAGCTGGCCAAAGCCCACCCGCGCAACGCGGTGCAGGCCGATGGCGGCGCTCCCGAAGACGGGCCAGAGGACGACCCGGCTCCGCTACCCGCATCGGCGAGCGACCACGCCGACGCAGGCATGCGCTTGCGCGACCCGGCGTTCGTGCGCGCCAATGCCGACCTGCGCAAGCAGTTGCCCAACAATGGGGGCAAGCGCTGGAACGTGGTGTGGCTGGTGCTGGAGAGCACCGGGCTGCGGTACGCGCTCGGCAAGGTCACGCCGGCCGACAAGCCGCCGATGCCGTACCTGAACCACTTGGCCAGCGAGGGCTGGCTGTTGCAGCGCCACCACTCGACCAGTAATTCCAGCGCCATCTCGATGGTCTCGATGCTGACCAGCCTGTACCCGAGCCCGACCCACTACTCGTTCGCCACCCGCCGCGATATCGCCTTTCCTTCGGCGGCTACCCTGTTGCCGGGCCTGACGCGGGCGATGCTCGTCACCCCCGGCAAGCTGAACTACTACTTTCCACACGGCTTTTTGAAGAACTCGGGCTTCGCCGACATTGAGGGCTACGACGACGTGCCGGTCAAGAAGGACGCCGTGGTGCAGGGCACTGGCCGCGACGAAATTGCCACCGTCGATCACTTCTTGCGCAAGGTCGACAAGCTGCAGCCCCCGTACCTGGCGGTGTACTACAGCTTTGTCGCCCATTGGGACTACGCCAACTATGGGCCACAATGGCGGCGCTACCCGTCTTCGCGGACGCTCGACCGATACCTCAACAACCTGTGGCTGCTCGACAACCTGATCGCCAAGATCGTCGCGCACTTGAAGAAGACCGGTCGTGCCGACGACACGGTGCTGGTGATCTGCGGCGACCACGGCGAGGCCTTTGGCCAGCACGAGGGCAACTGGTCGCATCCATTCGCGATCTACGAGGAGAACCTGGAGACGCCGGCTGTGCTGTGGCAACCGGCCCTGTTCAAGCCGCGCGTGGAGGAGCGCCTGACCGGCCACATCGACCTGCTGCCGACGCTGCTCGACGCTGTCGGCGCTACCTGGGACCGAGCGCTGCTGCAGGGCGAGTCTCTGTTCCAGGCGGAGCTCGAGCGCAAGTACCTGTTCGGTTTTGGCAAGGACGGCGCGGTGTTTGCGCTCGACCCCGCCGGACCGAAGATTCAGCTGCCGCGCGAGGGGCTGTGCTCGGCATACGACTTGAAGTCGGACCCAAGCGAACGACGCAAGCTGCCCTGCGAGCGCTACGGCGACATGCTGGTTGCGCTCAAGAAGTGGAAAGCGTGGCACCGCGCTGCCATCGCAGCGCACAGCAAAGCCACTCTGGCAGCCACCGGCAAGGGCCCGGCAGCGGGCAAGGCGCCCGCCTCGCCCAAATAGCGCGGGTTGGCTCAGAGCCCCATTCGCAGTATCGTGCACCCCACCGCGCCGCGTGCGGAAGCCCTGACGATGGACGACACGATCCTCGCACAAGCCAGCGCAAGCGACGCCGCAATCGCGTCGGGCCTCAAGGGCCTGAATATCCCGGCGCATTGCAAGAACTACATCATCGCCGCTGGCGAGCCGCACGTCATTGACGGCGCCAACATCATCACCTTTCGCGACGATCCCGCGTGGGACTTCAGCCGGCACATGGGCGAGACCGGGTCGTCGATCATCGAAGACCGCCGCAAGCCCAAGTCGGTCGAGCCCGTCAAGACCCTGGAAGAAGGCCAGGATGTCGTCAAAGGCGTGCTCATCCACTCGGACATCACGCCCGACGCCGCGACCTGCTACCGGGTATTGCTCAGCCGCGGCTTGTCGACCCACTTCATGATCGACTGGAACGGTGTGATCTATCAGGGCACCGATCCGCTGCGCCAGGCCATGCACGGCGGCGGCGCCGAAAACACACTCAAGGACGCCAACCACTGGACCATCGGCATCGACATGAACTGCATGCTGGTCAAAATGACCGGCGACACCAAGCCCGGTGGCTCGCAGGGCGTGCGGCAGGTGTTCGAGGCGACCATCAACGGCGAGCCGTGGCGCTCGATCGGCTACACCGACGCGCAGTACGACGCCCTGGTCAAGCTACTCCGCGGCTTGAAGCAACTGTTTACCAAGATCGTGCTGATGCCGCCGATTGGCGCCGACAAACAAGTGCTGTTAGAGCAAACCGAGATCGACTTGGAAAAGTGCGGCATCTTCGGGCACTACCACATCAACGCCCAGAAGATTGACCCTGGCCCTGGCTTCGAGTGGACCCGCCTGATTGCCGACCTGAATCGGCAGGCCAACTCCTTTCCCGTCATCTTGGAACGCGCCAAAGACGGCAAGGCCAAGAACATCGACACCGTCTATAACGAGTCGGAAGTCACCAAGCTCGCCGAGTCGTACCACCGCAACACTGAAGACCCGCAAGACGGCACGGTCGGCGGCACGTTTCCGGTTGGTGCCAACGGCCAGTGGCACGGCGGTATCCACCTGCACGCGACGCCCAACGCGCCCGTCCTCGCGATGTTCCCGGGCAAAGTTGTCGCAGCCAAGAACACCCAACCGGGCAAGCGCGAGCCACCCTACGGCAGCAACAACTTCGTGCTGTTGCGCCACGAGATCGCGGTGGACGACACCGACCCTGCCAGCCGCAAGTTCAAGTTCTGGTCGCTGTACATGCACCTGGCGCCTTTTGACGCCGAGATCGACACCACCGAGGCCATGGCGCTCATCAAGGAACCGACGTTATCCGTCGATGTGCGCGACAAGATCGCGCCCGACTGGGTTCACCTGTTGCGGCTCAAGATGGCGGGCAAGAAGGCCGAAGAAGACGCCGCCGAGTTGGCCGCCGCGGCGGAGGAGCTCAAGAAGGCGGAGAAGGAAGCCAAGGCCAAGGCCAAGAAAGAGGGCAAGGGCAAAGACAAAGACAAAGACAAAGACGGCGGCAAGGGCAAGAACAAGAAGTCCAAAGGCGACGACGAAGACAGCGAAGCCACAAAGGATGAGGACGACGCGCCCGCGTTCCTGGAAATCGGCAAGAACGTCGACGCCCTGGTCGAAGGGCGTGTCGCGCTCATTGAAGACAAGTTTCCGGTCGACGTCAAAGTCGGCGACCGCATCGGGCGGATCGGTCGCTTTGGCGACGAAGAAAACCAGCAGGCGATGGTACACATTGAGGTTTTCAGTGACGGCGCCTGGAAAGAGTACGTCGACCTGCTGGGCGCGCACGCCGCCAACTGGCACGAGGCCAACCCCGACCCGAGCGACGACCTGTTCTGCGATGACGAAGACACGATGCGCTCAATCCTGCCCGAACAAAGCGCGCGCCACAAACGCAAGCTACGCGACTTCTTGGACGCCGGCACTCGGGTGATGGGCGACCAGATCGTCGATTTCTACAAGCAGACGCCGGCCGACAATGTGCAGGTGGCGCGGATGCGGCGGCAAATTACGTTCCACGTCTCCGAGTGGAGCGACCAGGTCGACTGGTTCAAGTCGCTGTCCAAGGCGCAGGACTGGGATGGCCGCAGCAAGGACATTGCGGAGCTCATCAAGGACCCGCAAGGCGGTTGGAGCGAGCGGCTGTTCGCCCGCCAGATCCGCCGGCAGTTGCCCTACATCTGGCTCAACCAGGAAGTCGCTGCGCACATCGGTATTGACTCCGCGAAGAACTGGGACGGCCACCTGTTCCACTTTCACCCGATTAACTTCCTGCTGTGGCTGACCTTCCGGTTCGGTACCAACAGAATGAGCCGGCCGACCGCCAACCGCATGGACGAGGCCAAGCAAAAGCAGTACCGCAAGGCCCAAGAAGAGGAAGAGCGTCAGCAGCGCGAAAAAGGCCAGCTGGAGTTCGGCGAAGAAGTCATGCCCTCAGCCGGCGGCGACTTAGAGCCACCCGGCGACGCGCTCAAAGACTTGTGGGAAGCACCGCGACTGCCGGGCGAGTGGCGGCTGCGCGAGGACTGACCGCCAAACGCGACCTGAATTCGTGCCGCGCTGCGCGCCAAGAACGAGGAATCCGTGACCCACGCCAAAGCCAGCGCTGATCGCGTCGCCTTTTACCCGGGGTCATTCGACCCGATGACCATCGGTCACATCAACCTGGTCGAGCGCACCCTGCGGGTGTTTGACCGCGTCACCATCGCGCTGGCACAAAACGCCAACAAGAAAGCCATGTTCACCCTAGCAGAGCGTCGGCAGCTCATCGAGGAAGTGTTCGCCTACGAGCCACGCGTTCGGGTGGTGACGTTTGAAGGCCTGATGGTCCACGCTGCGCATGCCCACGGCGCCGCTGCGGTCGTGCGCGGTCTACGCGGCGTTGCCGATTTCGAGTACGAGTTTCAGCTGGCCACCATGAACAACCTGCTGCTTCCCCAGTTGGAAACGGTGTTCTTGATGACCGAAAAGTCGCACTTCTTTGTGTCGTCGAACCTGGTGCGCGAAGTGGCGAGCCTGGGCGGCGATGTGTCTGCGCTGGTGCCAGCGCCCGTGCTAGCGGCACTCAAAGCGCGTTTTGGCTGATCGGCAGAAGGATGGCCCGCGGCAGCTGCGGTTGCCCAAGCCAGACTAGAAGGGTCGCTTAAGCGCACCCTTGTAGACGCGGTCAATGAAGCTCTGACGAAAATCCAGCGACGAGATCTTCACTTCGCTGCGCGCCAACACATAGAAAACGCTCGGCTTGTAGATACGGCCTTCGATGTTCTGCAGATCGAGTTCCTGCACACCCTTGTCGGCGTCGTTGACGCGGATGTTGCCGGAGCCTTTGCCTTTGACCTTGCTTTCCCGCTCGGCCGCTGCGGCGGAAACTGCGGTCAGCGTGACCAGAGCGACGAGTGCGGCGATAACCTTGCGCATGGTCTGGCTCCTTGTGGTCCGCGCCTAGGGTGGAGGCGGCGGCGGCGGCTCATCCGGCTTGCTACCACCACCATCCGGTGGCGGCGGTGGCGCCGGCTCAGGCGCGGGCGCAGGTGGCGGCTCAGGGGGTTTCTCTTCCTTCTTGTCGCTTTCTGGCGGCTTGCTCGGCTCGGGCTTAGGGGCCTCGGGCGGCGGCGCAGGCGGCGGGGTCTCTTCCTTCTTTTCGGGAGCAGGAGACGAAGGCGGCGGCGTACCGCTATCCGGCGGAGGAGCGGGTGGTGTGCCCCCATCTGATGGCGGTGTCCCGCCGTCGGGCGGCGGCGTCGGGGCAGTCTCAGGCGGCTTCTTGGCGGCCTCTTCCTCCGCCTTCTTGCGCGCCGCCTCGTCTTCCTCGGCCTTCTTCTTGGCGTCCTCAGCCTCTTTGGCCGCCTTGTCCGCTTCCTTCTTCTTCTTATCTTCCTCGGCTTCCTTGGAAGCCTTCTCGGCGTTGACGCGCTTGGTCTGCTCCTGCTTGAGGAAGATCTCGGCGTCACTCAGGTACTTCTTGAAAGACTCCAATTCTTTGCCTTCCAGCGCCGCTCCGCGCATTTCTTTGTAGGCATTGAAGTACTCAATCGCCTTGACAAAGCGCGCTTCGTCGGTGGCCATGTCGGTAGTCTTGTTCTCCAGATACAAGATGGCGAGATTGAAAAGGATCTCCGGGCGTTTGCTGTCCTGCGCGAGCGCCGCTTCGTAAGCGACCTTGGCTTTGTTGGCGCGATCAGGATCCTTGGTCACGCGCCACGCGCTGCCCAGGTTGATGCGCGCTTCTAGAAACTTAGGCTGGTTTTCCAGCGCCTTGTTGATGGCCTCGACGGCTTCCTCGCCCTTGCGGGCGACGATCCAGCAGATGCCCAAGTTGTTCCAGGCTTCGGCGTAATCGACGCGATATCCTACGGCCTTCTTGAAGTGGTCGCGCGCCGTCTCCCAGTCTTCGTCGCGCATGCTAAAGCGGCCGTACAGGTAGAAAATATGGGCAAGGCCAGCGTCGCGCACCAGGGCCTCGCTGCCAATGCCCCGCCACGATCCACCGCCCTGCGCGATGCGAACTTCGTACTGCTTCTTGTTTGGGGCGTCCGCCGGCGCGTCTTTGGCCTTCTCCGCGTCGTCCATGTAGATGCCATAGGCCCGCGTAAGCGCAAGTTTGGCCAGACCGTCGCGCCCGAGACCCAAGTACGCCTCGGAGAGATAGCGCATGATCTCCGGATTGCTCGGGTCGCGGCGCAGGCCGTCGATGCACGTCTTGACCGCATTTTCATGGTCGCCCGTCGCAACCTGAGCGCGCGCTTTGGCGCCGATCAGCATCACGTCGTCGCTGCGCTTGGCCAAGGCGTCGTTGATGACCGTCAACGCCAGTTGCGGCTCACCCTTGCGCAGGTGCAGCACGCTCAACAAGATCGAAGCCTTGGAGAACGTGGCATTTAGTGTCACCGCCTGCTTGGCTGAGGCGATGGCGTCATCGTCCTGACCCAAGCGGTACTGACACAGCGCCAGGTTGTACCAGGCGGTTGCTGACTTCGGGTCTTGCTTGGTGGCGTTGATCAGCCGCTGCTGAGCGTCGCTCAGGTTGTTCTCGGCCAGCATGGCCACGCCCTCAGCGAGCAGAACTTCGGCAGGCGACGTCGGATACTTGATGTCGGCCGGCTTGTCGTCGGCGAGGACATCGTCTTTTTTGGGCTCCTTGCCATCGGTCGGCGTTGCAGCGTCCGCCGGCTTGGCTGGGTCCGCAGCCGGCGCAGCTTCCGCCGGCTTTTCCGCGGGCTTGTCTGCCGGCGCCGCTTCCTTGGGCGCTTCGGGCGGCGCCTCAGCCGGCTTGGGCGCCTCCTCCTTGGGTTTGTCAGCAGGGGCGTCGGCTGGCTTGTCGGCTGCCGGCTTGGTGTCGGCGACGGGAGCGCCACCGCACCCACCCAGCCAAACACCAGCGACCGCGACGACCGACCACTTTCGCAAAAGGAGCGTCTTCATCAGCGCAGCTCCTTTTCCACTTGTGGCAGGGTCCCCAGCGGCACCGCATGAGCGCGCTTTTCATCGCGCAGCAGCGGATATTCTTTGGGCTTGTACTTGTTCATTTCGGCGCGCAGTTCGGTAACCCACTGGTTGACGACGCCTTTGGCCTCGGCGTCGTTGAGCGCGAGCTTGAGAGACTGGATCGCGCGGTTCTCGAACACGGAGCCGAGCTTGACCAGGAATTCTTCGTAGATTTCAAGCTCTTCGTCGGTCAGGTCCGCCGGCCGGGGCGCGTCGTAGATCTGGCGCGCGAAGTACTTGAGCAACCGCGCGCGGTAGAGGAACGCTGCGTACGACCAGTTCTGCGATCCAAAGCTCGCCACAGCCGACAGGTACTCGTCGTAGAGGCCGTTCTTTTTCGGGTCGACGTTGCACACCGCGTCGCGGCACTGCTTGTTGCCGAGCGGACAGTTGCCGCAGCGCTCAGTGGCCTGGCTGCCGTCTGGCGCTTTGAACTTGACCTCGGGACCGAGCAGCACCTCCTGCATTTTCTTGACCTGATTCTGCAGGTCCGGCATGCGCTTGGCCTTGGGCAGCTTCAAGTTTTCGACCAGCTTGGTCGTCATGAAGTCGTCGAACTCGGGCTTGAGCAACTGGAACGTCGATTGCGCCGCCGCCGAGGCTTCTGGGCCACCGTTGCGCTCGTAGCCGCCCTTGGTGAACGCCTCGATGATGCGGTTGTACATCTTGGAGGCTGCCACCTTGTCGCCTTTGTTCTCGTGGATTTCGGCGATGAGACCGTAAGCGCGGAACACCTTGCCGGAGGTGCCCTTGTCGTTCTGGTAACGGGCGATGAACACCTCGAGCGCGTCGATCTGCTTGGCGACGTTGTTGCGCGACTTCTCAATGAGGTAGAGCTGCCATACCGCGTCTTTGACCACCAACTGCTTTTCGGCGCCAGGCTCCTTCTCGAAGCGGGCGATGATTTCCTTGTTTAGTTGGATGGCCTTTTCCCAGTTGCTGTTGAAGAAGGCCATTTGGGCCGCGGTCTTGAGGTAGTAGTCGGCCTTCTTGCCCTTGAGGTCGTTCTGGTACAGCAACACGAAGTCGTTGATGGCCTCTTCGATCTTGAAGAACTCAAAGTTCAGGTTGGCACGAATTTCGAGGACTTCGGCAAGCGCTGCGGTACGTTCTTCTTTTTCTTTGGCATCGGTAGGTGCCCACTCGCGCAGCATCTTTTCGGCTTCGGCGAGCGTGTCCACGCACTTGTCCCACAACTCTGCGTGGTGGTAGGCGCGCACCGAGTTGAGCAGCACCTGGCGCGACAGCTTGATGCGCTCGGACTCCTTCATCTTCTCGACTTTCATCACGTCTTGCCGCACCTGGCGGAAGTCGTCGGCAGCCATCGTGAATTTCTTGCGCGCAGTCGCAAGCAGCTTGCCGGCGTCGTCCGGGTTGGCGGCTTTTTCGGCCGACTTCTCGTCCGCTTCGGCCTCTTTGAAGCGCGCGAAGGCACGATCGGACAGCGCGTTGAACTTGATGGCGACTGCGGTGTCGATGACGATCTTTCGCTGCTTCTCGTCGATTTGCTCTTTGTACTTCTCAATGACGACCTGCAGCGACTCGATGTCGTTTTCCATCCAGTAGCTGGTAATCATGTTCTTGACCGATTCCGACGCAAAGCGGGTGCCCGGGAACTTCTTAAGAATGCCCTCAAAGCGCAGCCGTGCGGACCAGAATTCCGGCGGCGTGCGTGGCGTGGCGCCTTCTTTCCAGGGGTCGAAGTGGCGATTCTTGTACAGCAACTCCGCAGCCTTGAGGGCAAGCTTGGCCGCGCGGTCGGGATCGTCCTTGCTCAAGAACTTGTCGGCGTTGGCCACGTAACCGTCGGCCGCCAGAATCCACTCGACCGCCAGTGGGTCAACAGGCACGCGCTCCATCCGCTTGATGCCAGCGATATTGGCCTCTTCATTGGCCTTGACGATGGCATTGTCCTTGTCGGTACTTGGACGAATTTCGGGCAAAGATAGCGTCTCAACGCGCTCCGGGTCACCCTTGGGAAACGCCGCGCGCGCTGCCAGGACCTGCTCCGCCGCACCGACAGCCGAGTAGGCAGCCTCTTCGGTCTTGTCCATGGGCTTGCCGTCGTCGTCTTTGCTGCGCGTGCCCTTCCAGTCGCGAACCATGTTGTAGTACGCGATCGACTTGCCCATGGCGCCGCACGCCTTCTTGATGGCAGGCAACTTGTCCGCGGGCCAGGGCACGACCTCTTCATCGACCAGGACCAGGTTGCCCTTGTCGCGCGGCGCGTTGCACATCACGCCTGCGAAGTACCAGATCTCAGCCAGCGTCCACGCCAGCTTGTAGGCGTCGGGCGCGTCTTTGTCGGCGTTGAGCAAATCCTCGTAGGCCGAAGCAGCCTCAGCGTACTTGGCGATGGCCTCCTCGATCTTACCTTCGCCTTTGAGCCTCTGGGCTTCGGCGTGGTTCAGCATCGCGAATTCGCGACGAATGCGCGACGTCTGCTCGTCGACCTGGGCGGCAAGATCCTTGTCGCCGCCCCATTTCTTGTACCATTCCGAGCCCTTGCCGAACATCTGCATGTAGCGCTGACGCTCAACGATCTGCCGGCCCTTGGCTTCGTTGGCCATTTCCAGGCCCAGCTGCGCGTCCTTGCCACCTTTGCCGGACTTAATCTCAGCCTCATAAGAGGCGCCAAAGCTGGCCAGAATGTCGACCGAGCTGATGATCTTGCGCTGCAGATCTTGCGCCTCGCGCACCATCGGATAGTGCTCGATGGTGTAGCCCATCACCCGGATGGCCTGCCAGTAGTAGTCGTCTTCACGCTGGTTGTAGAGCGTCAGGCCATACGTCAGCAGGATGTCGAAGACGTAGGGCTTGCCGTTGATGAGGCCTGCGCGCACCTCGTTGCGTGCCGCGAAGTTCTTCTGCATGTTGGCGAGCACATCGCCTTTGAATGGCGCAGCCCAGTTTGTTTGCTCAGGAGCCAGTACGGGATCAAGGACACTGGCCGTGTAGAGGATCGGCCGCGCCCGCGGATCGACGATCGGGCATTCGCCCTTGGTGGTGGTCGAGCCAAAGTCGTCGCAACTGTCGTCGTCCCAGCTTGGCTCGGCCAGCGATTTGGCGAGGTACTCGATCGCCTCTTTGCGCAAATCAAAGCCGGACTTCTTCTTTTCTTTGTCGTCGGGCTTTTCGGCGGCCTTGACCTCGTCTTCAAACTCAATGAGCTTCTGGAACCAGCGCACTGCGACGGCGTACTTGTAAAGCTGGAAGTTGGACCAACCCAGCTTGTACAGCGCAAGCGAGTAGTTGCCGTTGTCGCCCATTTCTTTGGCTTTGATGGCGGCGCGCTCATAGGCCTCGGCGGCCTTGTCGTATTCGTTGTTGTCGAAGTTGATTTCGCCGACGCGCAGCCAGGCCTCGGCGACGTACCGCGACTTGGGGTAGTGGTCTTCGAGCGCCGACAGGGTCGCGACCGCCTTTTGCTCGTATTTCGGCTCGATTTCGCGCATTTCGTACTCGCAGAAGCCCTGCAGGTACATCGCGGCGTCGCTGATGTTCTCACGCTTGCGCCACGCCGGGTGCTCATCGAGCACAACGCCCGCGAGTTTGCCGGACAGTGGGTCCATGGCCGTGCCAGGCGGCACCCAGTGCAGATATTTGTACAGCGCAATGGAGCGCGAGAAATCGCGCTTGGCATCGGTTGGCGGGTCCAGAAGCTTACCGCGGTTGTACAGGTCTAGTTCGCGCGAGAAGTTGTCGGTCGCACGGTTGTACGCTGCGATCGTGTCCTCGTAGTAGAGCTCTGCGAGCCGGAACATGGTGTCCGGCGTGTACACGTCGTGATCGCGGTGCCGGAAGATGAAGCCTTCCAGCCGGGCGATGGCGTCGCGACGCAGATCGAACTGTTCCTGGTCCAGCTTGTCGATTTGCGACTGGTAGGTGGTTGCTACGGCCTTCTGTTTGCCGCTGACGTCGCGCGTGATGAACTCTTTGACTTCACGCTGGTATTCATTGGCGGCCTGCTTGAACAACTCGTAGGCAGCGTCAAATTGCTTGCGCTCCTGGGCCACCACCGACGGGTCGATCACCGGGTCGCCGACAATTTTGTACTTGGGCATCAGCCGTGGAGGTGGCGGCGCGGCAAACGACGATGTGGGCGCAAGCACCGGCGGCAATGCCACGGCGCCAAGACACAGCAGCGCGACCAACCTGCGCCAGGCGCCACGCGACCGCGTCAGACCGCGGACTTGCTGGACAGCAGCGGGCAACATGGCTACTCCTCGCCTTCTTCGCCGGTCAGGTTCCGCAAGACGTCGCCCAGGCTCTTGACCCGGCTGCTGCGCTCATCCTGAAGTTCGCGAATGGCAGTGGCTTTCTGTTGCTTCTTCTGCCAGGCCACATCGACAAGGCCGAGATCGGCTTCGAGCAGAACATCGGACATGCGCTGTTGGGCGTCGCGAACCAGCTTGTTGCCAATCTGGCGGGCGAGCGAGCGTGCGTCGTCTTCGTAGGTGCGCATCGAGCTCTGGTATTCCGCGATGTTGCGCTGCTCGGCGGCAAGAATCTTCTTGATGCCACCCAACCGCTCAGACGCGCGCTCTTGCACCTGGGTGATGAGCCCCCAGATTTCCGCATAAAGTTTCTCCAACGCCAGCCGCGACAACCGCAGGCGATTCGGGTCGCCTCCGGTGCGCTCCAGACTGCCGACGTAGGCCTGCATTTCGTTGCGCTGGGCCGCCAGTAGTGCCGAGCGAATGGCGTTCTCATCGGCGCTGACTTTGTCGCCCGCGCCGACCGTCTGCGCAGCGACTTCGGCCGCTTGCGACAGTTCTTCGATTTCGCGGGCCACGCGACGCATCTCGTCTTTTCCCTGCTGCAGGGCGTCGCGGATCTTCTTTTCTTGGTCCTTGGTTAACACCACGCCCTCGCCGCCAAACAGCCGCTCGTTGAGCATCTTTTCGACGCTGAGCAACTGCTCTTTGACGGTTGCCAGTTGCGCCTTGAGCAGCCCGACATCGCCCGCGAGATTGGTAAAGTCCTGCACCACGCGATTTTGCCGCTTGATGTAGCTGCCAGCATCGGGGGGTATTTTGGCGTAGGCCTCTTCCAGCTTTTTGCGAACGGCGTTCATGGCGTCACCGCGCGCCTTCTCTTCCGGGTTCATCGACGGCATTGCGCGGTCGCGCAGCAGGTCGGTGATGCGCCTGCCGACACCGATGCAGCGGTTTTGTGCCTCGGCAAGGCGCACCCAGGCGTCTTTGAGGTCGGGAAACATGTCCAGCCGGGCTGAGGCGCGGAGCGCGGTGTCCAGCACGTTGGCGATCTTGGCCGATTCCTTGACGTCGGCGCGCTCTGCCGCCATGTCGTCGAAGACGGCGACAACATCGAGCATGGACTCGTCTTTTTCGAGGTACTTGGCGACGCGATTCGATACTGGCTGGATGACCGAATAGTCCTCGCTGCCGCGCGCGAGCAACCAGGCAAAAAACTGCTCCAAGTTCTTGTCGTTGCTTGCGAAATTGCGCAACTCACCTTCGATCGCGCTGTATCGTTCCACCACCTCTTTGTAGGCGGCGTCGGCCTTGTCGTACTGCTTGTCGAGCATATTGATGCGGCCGCGCAAAACTGCGGCCTGAACGGCCACGTTGTCGTCGCTGACGGTCAATAGCAAGATGTCCAGCACTTCCAAGGCCCGCTTGGGTTTGGCGCCGGCAACGTAGGTCGCGGAAAGCTCGAACAGCGCCTCCTCGTAGACCGCCGAATTGCGGTCCACCAGCACGTAGTACTGCGCGGCTTCGTCGTACTTCTTTTGCTGCAACAGCATCCGGCCTAGCGCCATGTGGACGTAGTCGGCCACCGCGGGATCGCTTTTCTTGCTTGGGTCCGCCGACTGTGCCCGCAGCGTATCGGCAACCCGCTTGAGTTCGATCATCGCATCGTCGGCCTTGCCCGATTCGATAAGCCCGGCGCCGATATAGAATCGAGCGCCTGCCCAGCGCGGCTCGCCGATTTGGATCTGGTCGAGAAAAGTCCGCGACCGCTGCAGACTTGCAGCGCGCTTGGCTGGGTCCTTGCTGGCAATGAAGAACGACCGACCAAACTGATACAACAACTCGCTCTTGCGGGTGTCGCTCGGCACCGTTTCCAGCCGCTTGGCGAGCGCTTCAATGTCCTCGGTTCGGCGCATCCGCACGGCAATGTCGACTAATTCGGCCAGGGCATTTTGGAAATGCTTGCTGCCGTTGGCCACGATGAGCTTGTCCAAGTAGCGTTTGGCGCCCGCGTAGTTGCGCAAGCGGTACAGGCAGTCCCCCAGCATGAACAGGGCATCGGCGTAATCAGAGCGGGCCTGAAATTCGGAATTCTGGACGAGGTCGGTGAGCATCACGGCCGCAGTGCTGAAGTTGCCGCGGTCATAGGCAAGTCCGGCCTCGACGAATCGGCGATCCAATGGGTAGCGCCGCTCGCGCTCACGGGCCTTCTTTAGATCGTCGTCGACCAAGCTGACGTTGCTGCGCAAGTTGCCGATGTCGTTGTCGATGGCCTGAGCCGGCTCGTCCGCTGCGGCCAAGATCGGCACCAACAGCACCGGCGACGACGCCAGGACCGCAAGTAGCAGGGCCAGCGAGCGCACGGTCGGGCCCACGGCACCAGCAAAGGCCGATGGGTTGGTTGCGCGCAACTTCACTTCGCGGCCCCCTCGCCTTCCTTGTCCTTCTTGTTCTGGATGAGCTTGACCTCGTACTTGATGTACGGTTTGTCCTCTAGATCCGTGCCGACGCCGCCCCGCTCATAACCCACGATGCCGACCTCAGTGATGCGGCCTTTGGTCGCGTAGAACGTATAGGAGCTTTTGAGCTTGAACACGTAACCTTTGAGGTAGCTGAACAAGTCGCTATTGCCCTGGTAGACCATCTCGACCGACAGGGAGTGGTTGCCCGGGATAACAGAGCCGTTATAGATCTCAAACTCCTTGCGCTGGCTCAGCAATCCGTTCGAGTTGTCCTGGTAGTAGATCTTCTTGCCGTCCAAGTAGTAGGTCACTTCTTTGAGTAGGAAGAAGTTGCCCATCTCGTTGCGGTGAATCAGCACCGCGCGCGATTCGGCGACGACCTGCTCCAAGATCTGCTCTTTGAGCAGCAATAGCCGCGTTTTGGTGTTGAAGATGCGCTCTTTGATGCTGACCACGCGCTCTTCGATTTGTCGCAGTTTGGCGTCGTACTGGGCATCGCCGCCTTGAGGCACTGCGGCCCCCTCGGCTGGCGCGGCTGCTGGCGCCGTGGCCGGTGTCGCCGCAGGAGCGGCCGCGGGTGCAGCAGGGGCTGGCACAGGTGCTGGTGCGGGAGCCGCACCGCCGGCCGCTTGGGCCCAAACGGTGGCCGCGGGGCTGACCATGACCGCCAGTAAGGCGGCGGCAGCCAGACGGGCTGCGCGTTGCACTGTGTTCTTGGGTCGCACTGTGTTCTCGGGTTGCACTGTGTTCTCGGTTCGCGTGGGCATCGAACGAACTCCCTTCGCAGGTAACGGTCCTGACGACCTACCCGGGTACGAATCGGCGCTGGCGAACCAGCGGTGGCGCACCCTGCGACGGCGGCGCAGGGTCAGATCGCGCGCCGTGATCCGGGCAATTGTGCCACGGATGCGGTTGCGCTGTCACGCCCCACGCGCACGGACCAGGCGGTCGAGCACATGTGACGTTACGCAGCGAAATATTTGCCGATTTTGTAATCGGCGCAGCCCTGGCGTGCTCGGCCACCTGATAGGAAACCTCTTGCCGCCGGTTGGCTGGGCCGCAAGCATAGGCAGGGGCGACCGACCGGTCAAATCTTGCGACGCTCGAGAGAGCGGCGCGAACGCTGGTCCTCACCATTCTTTGCACGCGCCGGCGGCAGCTCCGACGCTGAGGTCATCGGGTCAAAGACGGTGTCGGCGACCGCTGGTGGCGGGTCCAGATGGACGGCAACCGCGTCGAGAAAGGCCTCCAGGCCTGTTCGTGCGACGGCAGACAAGCCCAGCACCGGCGCAGCAAGCTGTGCCGACAGCGCGTTCACGGCCTCGTCGGCCTCTGGCCCCAGCAGATCGGTCTTGGACAAGCAGACGACCGCTGGCCGGCTGAGCAACTGGGCATCGAATGCGGCCAGTTCAGCCTTGAGCACGGCGAGCGCCGCGGCCGGTTCGACCCTGTCAGCGGGCGACAGCAAGAAGGCCAGCACGCGGCAGCGCTCGACATGGCGCAGAAAGCGTAGCCCGAGGCCCGCCCCAACCGCAGCACCTTCGACCAGGCCCGGGATGTCGGCGACGGTAAAGACGCGGCTGCGGTGACGGACAACGCCCAGGTTTGGGACCAGTGTCGTAAACGGGTAGTCGGCCACTTGGGCGCGACTGGCAGAGATGGCCCGGATGAGGCTGGACTTGCCCGCGTTGGGCAGGCCGACCAACGCCACGTCGGCGAGCAGCTTGAGCTCAAGCCGCAAGGTGCGAGTTTGGGCGGGCTGGCCTTGATTGGCGCGTTCGGGCGCCTGGCGCGTCGCGGTAGCGAAGTGCACATTGCCCCAGCCGCCGTTGCCGCCTCGCAGAAGCGTCACGGTCTGGCCCGGTAGCGTGAGATCCGCCAGCAGGTGCCCGCTATCGGCGTCCCAAACCTGGGTACCCGGCGGAACGGCCAGGCGCAGGTCGTCGCCGTCGCGGCCGGTCTTGCGCTGGCCCTGTCCGCCGGCACCGTCGCCAGCGTGGTAGTGCCGCGCAAAGTGATAGTCGAGCAGGGTGCGCGACCGGTCGTCGGCAACCAGGACCACGTCGCCACCGCGCCCGCCGTCGCCGCCATCCGGACCGCCGCGCGGCACGTGCTTTTCGCGGCGAAAGTGCCGGCTACCGGGGCCGCCCGCGCCGCTACTGGCCACGATGACGGCTTCGTCGATGAACTGCATGGGGTCATGGCCTCGCTGAGTCCGGCCCTGGCCGGCGGGCGTTTGTACACCGTGCCGCGGTTGCAGGCAACTGCCGACAACGACAAGGTATTGCGGGACAGTTGACAGATAATGTAGGCGGCATCGGCAGTTGCGGCGACCGACCGAATTTTGTCGTTCGCGGTGATCAGGTGCGTCGCGGCGCCGAGGGGAGTTTCTCGACAGCGACAACATCTAGTAGCGACATGGAGTTGTCGGACCGGAGCCGTTGGCAGGCCACACCTGTGGCCCCCGAGATGGCCAGTGCGGCGCAAACGCGTTCGGCGGATCCACCACCCGTAGCGTTGGGGAAAAAATTTGACGCTACCCGTAGCGGTGCGACGCTGCCGTGTGGAGCCGGGCGATTGACCGCAGCGGCCGATCGGGCTATCGTTGGAGGTGCGAATTGGCACAGCAGCCAACGCGACGGCGGACGGCATCCAGCCTGCGGATCGACACCGTGGGCAGCGGTGTACGCTCCGAGTCGATAGTTGCCACGTCGCTGTTCGCATCCCAATTGAGTTCGCTTGCGCCCGTTTCGACCGACCGCTTTGCTGCGGAGTGCCCGGTCGACATAGGCGAAGCCTTGCCTCGTGCCAGCCGCGGAACTTCGCGTCCCGACGCCCGCACGACAACGGATTGTGAACCGCACGCTGCGTCGCACCGCATGATTTGGGTGCCCGGCCAGCCTGCTCCACCACACGGCGCCCGCAGCGGGCGCTCTCACCCACGCCGAGCAGCCGATCCGCAGCGACCGGCATCGACGATTTGGAGCCCCATCATGGACGCCACCGCAACACGCGACACCGGTTCGAGCTTTGGCAGCGACGCCAGCGTTTTGACTGCCGCCGTTTCGACCCAAGCCGGACTTTTTGACACCATGGGCCCAGTCGGCCCTGCGCCTTTGCTGGCCGAAGTGACCGTCCCCGCAACCGATGCGGCCGCGCCGCGCTTGGACACCCAGAGCGTGACCGTTTCGAACACCGTCGCCGGCACGCCATTGCCGGCCACCCAGAAGGCCGACCGCGGCCCCGGTCTGCGCTGCCCGCGGCTGTTCACGCGGCCGGGCGTGCATCCGTTCGACGAAGTGGCGTGGGAACGCCGCACCGCCAGCATCACCAACACCAAGGCCGAAGTCATCTTCGAGCAAAAGGGCGTCGAGTTTCCGGCCTTTTGGTCGCAGACCGCAACCGCCGTCGTGGTGTCGAAGTACTTTCGCGGTACCCTGGGCACGTCAGAGCGCGAGTCGAGCGTACGACAGCTGATCGGACGCGTCGCAGGCACGATCTGCGCGTGGGCCAGGGCCGGTCGCTACTTCGCCAGCGACGAGGACCTACAGGCCTTCGAGATGGAGCTGACGTGGCTCTTGCTGCACCAGCGCATGAGCTTCAACTCGCCGGGGTGGTTCAACGTCGGCGTGGAGAGGGACCCGCAGTGCTCGGCGTGCTTTATCAACAGCGTCGACGACACCATGGAGTCGATCCTGGGCCTGGCCAAGACTGAGGGGATGCTCTTCAAGTATGGATCGGGTACCGGCAGCAACCTGAGCCCGATCCGCAGTTCCAAGGAAATCCTGGCTGGCGGCGGCGAAGCCTCGGGGCCGGTCAGCTTCATGAAGGGCTTTGACGCCTTCGCGGGCGTCATCAAGAGTGGCGGCAAGACCCGGCGCGCGGCCAAAATGGTGATCCTCAACGCAGATCACCCTGACATCTTGGAGTTTGTGCGCTGCAAAGAGCGCGAAGAGAAGAAGGCCTGGGCGCTCATCGACGCTGGCTACGACGGCCGCATCGACGGCGAGGCCTACACCAGCGTGTTCTTTCAGAACAGCAACAACTCGGTGCGCGTCGATGACGCCTTCATGCGCGCAGTGGCCAACGACGAGCCTTGGCAGACCAAGGCCATCACCAACGGTCGGGTGGTCGAAACGCTGCGCGCGCGAGAGGTCATGGGCGCCATCGCCGACGCCACCTGGTGGTGCGGCGACCCGGGCCTGCAGTTCGACACCACCATCAACGACTGGCACACCTGCCCCAACACGGCCCGCATCAACGCCAGTAACCCGTGCAGCGAGTACATGTTCCTGGACGACTCGGCGTGCAACCTCGCGTCGCTGAACCTGATGCGCTTTGTCGGCGAGGACGGCGAGTTCGACTTCCAAGCCTTCCGCCACGCGGTGGATCTGACGATTACCGCCCAGGAAGTGCTGGTGGACTTCGCCGCCTACCCGACCGACCGCATTGCCCGCAACAGCCACGCCTACCGGCCGCTGGGGCTGGGCTATGCCAACCTCGGTGCGCTGCTGATGACCCGCGGGCTGGCCTACGACAGCGACGAGGGCCGCGCCTACGCAGCTGCGGTGACTGCCATCCTGCACGGCCAGGCCAACCTGCGGTCGGCGCGCATTGCCGAGCAGATCGGGCCGTTTCCGGGCTACGCCAACAACGCCGAGCCGATGTTGCGGGTGATGCGCAAGCACCAGGCTGCGGTCGACGGCATCGACGCCCGCTGGGTGCCGGCCGGCATGATGGACGCCGTGCGCGCGATCTGGAACGACGCGGTGGGCTACGGCCAGGCCCACGGCTACCGCAACGCGCAAGTCAGCGTCCTGGCGCCGACGGGCACCATCGCCTTTATGATGGACTGCGACACAACCGGCATCGAACCGGACATCGCGCTCGTCAAGTACAAGAAGCTGGTGGGCGGCGGCACGCTCAAGATCGTCAACCAGGCGGTGCCGGCGGCGCTGCGGCGGCTGGGCTACAGTCAGGCTGAAATTGGCGAAATCACGAGCTTTATCGACCAGCACGACACCATCGAGGGCGCGCCGGGCCTGCGCGACGAGCATCTGGCGGTGTTCGACTGCGCGTTTCGGCCGGCCAACGGCGCGCGGTCGATCCACTACCGCGGTCACCTCAAGATGATGGGCGCGGTGCAGCCGTTTCTTTCGGGAGCCATTAGCAAGACCGTCAACCTGCCCAACGAGGCCACGGTCGAGGACATCGGCCGCACCTACGAAGAAGCATGGCACCTGGGCATCAAAGCGGTGGCTGTGTACCGCGATGGCTGCAAGCGCGTGCAGCCGATGAACACCCGCAAGACCGCCGAAGACAGCGCTGAGCGCACGGCGACCCCGGCGGAAGTGGTCGAGCGCATCGTCGAAAGGGAAGTTGTGCGCGAGGTGTTCAAGCCGCTGCGCAAGAAGCTGCCCGACGAACGGCAGGCATTGACGCACAAGTTCTCGATCGCGGGCCACGAGGGCTACATCACGGTCGGGATGTACGAGGACGGCGCGCCGGGCGAAGTGTTCATCACCATGGCCAAGGAAGGCAGCACGCTTTCCGGCCTGCTCGATGCCTTCGCCACCGCGATTTCGCTGGCGTTGCAGTACGGCGTACCGCTGCAAGTGCTGGCCGACAAGTTTACGGCGACGCGGTTTGAGCCGTCGGGCTTCACCGGCAACAAAGACATCCCCATGGCCAAGTCGATCACCGACTACATCTTCCGGTGGCTGTCGCTCAAGTTTCTGCTGCAAGGCGACGCGCAGGTCGAGTCGAGCGAACTGGCCCACGCGCTGCCGACGGGCCCGGTCGGCCAGTCTTCGACCGGCGTGGCGATCAAGGTCAAAGTGATGCCAGATCTGGTGCGGACGACCAGCCACGGCGACGGCCGCTTGACTCAGCCGCCGCCTGCTTCGCTGTCGCCGGATCGCCTCTATCAGGCCCGCGCGGATGCGCCGCTGTGCTCACAGTGTGGCCGCATGATGACCCCGGCAGGCAAGTGCTACCGCTGCGACTGTGGCGCGACTTCGGGCGGCTGCTCGTAGCAGGGTGCGTCAGGGCGCCGGTTCGATGAGCGACGCTGCGTAGTCGCCCGGCGCCTGATAGCCAAGCAAATTCAGGACAGTCGCCGCAACGTTGGCCAGACCGGCATCGGGCAGATCGCTACGCAGCCGCCAAGGCGTGGCAGTGCGGGCGTCGCGGATCGATATCGGCACCGGCGCCAAGGTGTGGGACGTCTTGGGCTGCACCGATCCGTCGGACCGCAGTAGCGGACGACCCTTGCCATCGCGCATCCACATGTCGTCGGCATTGCCGTGATCGGCGGTGACCACCAAGATGCCGCCCGCCGCGAGCACCGCGTCGCGCAGCCGGCCTACCTGCACATCCACGGTTTCGATGGCGCGCACGGTCGCCGCCAGATCGCCAGTGTGGCCGACCATGTCGCCGTTGGCGAGGTTGCAGCGCAAAAATTGAAAGGCCGGACGCTCCTGCAGCGCAGCGAGCACCAGATCGGTGATCTCCCTTGCCTTCATCTCAGGCGCGCGGTCGAACGACACCCGGTCGGAAGGCACCTCGGCGTAGCGCTCGAGCGCCGGTGACAGCACGCCGCTTTTGTTGCCGTTCCAGAAGTAAGTGACGTGACCGTATTTCTGCGTCTCGCTGACCGCAAACGAGCGCAGCTCCAGCGCAGCCAGGAACTCGCCGAGCGTCCGATCGATGGCCGGCGGTTCGACCAGGAATCGCGCCGGCAGGTGCAGGTCGCCGTCGTACTGCATCATGCCGGCATAGCGCACCTGCGGCCGGGTCGCGCGATCAAAGCCAGCGAACGCGTCGCCTTCGTCAAAAGCCTTGGACAATTCGATAGCGCGGTCGCCGCGAAAATTCCACAGAATGAACGCGTCGCCGTCCTGCACTGGGCCGATCGGTCCTCGCTCATCGGCGACGACAAATCCGCCGAGCGTCTGGTCCGATTGGCCGCCCTGCCGCGCGCGCAGCGCCTGCAAGGCCGTCTGGACACTGGCAAAGCGCTCGCCTTGACCGTGCACGTGCAGGCTCCAGCCGCGCTCGACCATCGGCCAGTCGGCTTCGTAGCGATCCATGGTGATGGCCATGCGACCGCCGCCGGAGGCCACCCTGGCGTCACAGCCGAGCGCGGCGGCTTCGGCGAGCGTCGCGTCCAACTGCTCAAGATAGCGTTCGAAGCTGGGATCTTGGACGTCGCGACCGTCGGCCAGAGCGTGGATGCGCAGCCGACGTACGCCATCGGCAGCCGCCCGCCGCACCAGCGCGTGCACGTGATCGATGTGGGCATGGACGTTACCGTCGCTCAGCAGACCGCACAGGTGCAGCGTGCCGCCGTCGCGCAGCGGGTCAACGAGCCAGTGCCAGGTGTCGGTGGCGAAAAGTCGACCGCTGGCGATGGCTTGGTTGACGAGCGCCGCGCCTTGCTCGAAGACGCGCCCTGCCCCCAGTGCATTGTGGCCGACCTCGCTGTTGCCCATATCGGCGTCGCTGGGCAGGCCGACCGCGGTGCCGTGGGCGCGCAAGGTTCGGGTCGGCGATCCGTGCCACAGCGCGTCCAGGTTCGGCTTGTGGGCCAGGTGCACGGCGTCGCCGCCGTCTTGAGTGCCAAAGCCCACGCCGTCCAGGATGACGAGCACCAGCGGACCGGTGGTCGGCGGCAGGGCACAGTGGCGGTCCAGGTGCTCCACGGTCATATCAACTCCGGATGATCAAAGGCGATAGCCAAATCCGAGCTCGACCCCAAGCGGACGGTTGAGGCGGTCGGTGCCGTCGAGCGGCAAGAAGTAGTTGGAGAGCGACACCCGAACGGCCAGCACAAAGTCGCGGCCCAGGTGCAGTTGGCCGCCCACGGCCGCGTGCGCGCCGACCAGGACCTGCGACTCCAAGTTGAGCAGGCTGCCGCGGTCGCATAGCCGGTGCTCCGTGCCGAAAAGCTTGCAGTCCGGGTCCACGGACGTCACGAAGCTGCCGAGCAAGTGTGCGTCGACGCCCAGGTTGGCGAAGTAGCGCAGCGGCCCACTGCGTCCAGCGCCGCCCAGGCCCGTGACCACCCGCACAGAGTTGAACGAGCGCAGCAGATCGCGGTACGCATCGGGCACGCTGGTGTACAGACCGACCCTGCCAAACCACTGCAGGTTTTGGCGCAGCACCACGTCGGCGCCGCCGGCAAAGCCAAGGCTCTGGAAGTCGCGCCGGGTCGGCTGGCGGAGGAACGGCGCCCACGACACCGCCATGTCGGTCCAGACCCGCAGCGGACTGACCGGCGCAACGGCGGTCGTGTCAATCGGCACGCACGCCAGCCAGCGAGAAAGGAATGGCTCCAGGCGCGATTCCAACTGGTCGAGCGGCAGGTGCGCTTCGGCTTCGACGAGGCGCTTGTGGGCAGAGTACACGGCAATCGACACCACCGGGCCGCGTTCGCCCTTGCGCAGCGACGTCAGTACCAACCAGCCGACGCCGAGCTTGCGCGCCAGGGCCGCCATGCGCTGGTTGTCGCCGTAGGGGCGCAAAGGATCGACCGTGCTCAGCAGATCGGTCAGTGCAGCCTGCAGCGCGTTGGCTGCGGCGGGTGGAAAAAAGTCGCGGCGAAAGCGGCGGTCTGGTTGCTGTGCGAAGCCTGCCTTGATCGCGACGTGCCCCTCGGCCGGCCGACCGCTGTCGACCAGCGCCACGCCGAGCATGAACTGCGCGTCCGCGCTCGATTTTGGGTCGAATACGTCGGCAAAGGAATCGGCGAATTCGCGGCTGGCGGCGCGCAGCTTGTCGACCGCGCGCGCCGACGACAGGCCAAGGTAGAGTTCTAGACCCATGCGATACGCAGCTTGGGCAGCCTGCACCCGGCCCGCCGACTCTGGCGCCGCCATCAGCGACTGCCGAGCCCCATCAGGCGGCACCACCTCGACGTAGGTGGCCGAGCGCAAGGCGGCCAGCACTGCATCTTGAATGGCAAGCCCGGCGAGGTCGCGCGCCGGTGCCGCCTCTGGTGCAAACAGGTCGCCGGGCTGCACCAGGTACGCCTTGACCGGCAGCACCGCGACGCTGCGCGGCTGTTTGGTGGCGTCGGGCACGTCGCCAGGGCTGAGCAAGGCCGTGCGCAAGGCCGGCTGTTGGGCCTGCGCCGTGATCGGACACGCTAGAAGCGCAAAGGCGATGGCGCGGACCCCGGCCCGCGCGGCCGTAGGTGTCATTGACCGCTGGCGGTGTTGCCGGTCGGCAACGGCAACGGGCACAGCAGGTCGGCCTCAGCGATATCGCCGGCTCCGCCAGTCTGCTCAAGCTCAATGGTGCTCGTGCGCTTGTGCAGCGGCGATCCGGGCTCGTCCACGGTCAGTACCAAAATGGCACCGCTGGCGGTTCGGCGCAGCGCGCCGCGCGTCCGCAGTTTGGCGCGGTCGGCGGCTCCGGGCAGGCAACCGTGCAATGTAAAGGCCGCCTGTGCTGTCGCCGCGTCGACCTTGCCGGCATGCAAGAGCGCACAACCGCACTGGCGATCAGGCGGATCCGGGTTGCGCGCGCGCAGCCACGCGTCGCCGTTGAAAAAGCGCAAGACGCCCGCCGCGTCGGGGCCGTACTCGCCGATAACCAGTTCCAGGGCCACCTGCGAACCGTCAACGCCATGCAACAGGTCGTAAGGGGCCGCGCCCAGGGGGGTGACGCCCCGCCAGGTACCGCCAAGATCGGCTTCCGTGCTACACGCGGTCGTCACCGTCAACGCCAAGAAGAGCGCCAGGCAGGCCGGGCGACCGGCAGTGTTCGACCTGAGCGCAATCAAGGTCTTTGCGACACGATCGCAGGCGCGGCCGACCGCTATTCGAGCGGCGCGCACACGACCTGAAAATTGTCGATGTAGATACCGGCGCCGCCGCGAATGCCAACCGACACCATGCCGGGTGGGCAGATGGCTTCAAAGGGCGTGCCGCCGACGCCGCCGACGCTTGAGAGGTTGACGTGATTCTTGCCGACCTTGACCTTTAGCTTGCGCTTTTGCAGCTCGTCGAGCGCGTCTTGCAGCAGCTTGGCCGTGAAGTTGCCCAGGCGATCGGCATTGGCCGCCTTTTCGGCCTCGTACGCAAATCCGGCCTTCTCAGCATACGGCACGATGCGCTTGCCATCGCCGCCGCCGGCCAATGCCGGTTCGTTCGACAGCGCCTCGCCCGACAGCGATTCGGCGAGAATTTCGCCGATGCCGGGCATGGTGATGACGATGATGGCGGTCTTGGGGTCGAGGTCCTTGGGCAGGGCGGCTTGGCGGCCGAGCGACAGCGCGTAGTGGCCGTTGTCGACTGCGACCCAGTGCTTTTCCTTCCAGAAAGCGCGCTTGTTGCGGGCCTTGCGCAGCTCAAAGTGCATCTGAAAGATGCCGGCCACCGGCTTATTGTCATCGTCTTTGAGCGTGCTCTGGTAGCTGAGCACCGTGCGGGTGTCGGCCTTGCGCCCGGGTTCGCCGGCCCAAGCCGTGACGGCGCTTGCCAACAGGCAGGTCGTACCCAACATTGCCAACGGACGGCAGAACTTGTCGAAAGAACGAATCATCCACGCTCTCCAGCGGCCGCAGCCGGGCCACAAGCGTACACGGCAGCGCCGCGCGCTTTCAATCGCCCGTGCAATCCTGAGTTATCACTACGGTTTTGAGACGCCGCCGTCGAGCCACACCCAAAGGGCGTCGCCGGAGCGGCGGACATCGGTGGCCACGCTGCCGGCGGGCAGCAGCAGCGACAGCGGCAACACCGGATCGGGCGCGAACATGCCCTGCAGCGCGGCGCGCACCAGTGCTTCGAGCGGGTTGGCCTGCGCAGCAACGGCACCACCGGCGATAGGGCTGGACACCACCGCGCTGTCCATGCCGCCAGATTCAAGATGCAGCGCCAGTTGCCCCGATCCGGTGACTTGCGGCCGCAGCACGCCGTGGACGCGGCCGCGAATGCTGAACACCACTGCGGGTACACCGCCGACGCGGCCCACAAGCTCCAGCGTGGCATCCGCCAATTGCCAGGCTATCGCCGGGCCAGCCGGGGTATCGACCAGTTCGACAACTGGCGTGGCATAGGGCAACAGCCGTGCCTGCGCCGGGGCGTCGTCCACCCAGCCCGCCAACGCGGGCGCCACCGCCGTCGCCCATTGCAGCGGCAGCCCCGTGACCGGTGCAACGGCGCCAGAGCGGCAAAAGGCGCCGGCGCGCGCAGCCGACCACGCGAGTCGCACCAGCGCGGTCTGATGCACGACCAGTGCGCGACGCACTACGGCTTTGGTCGACGGTGCGGGCGCCGGCGCCAATGTCTCGACCACGGCCAACGGCGGGCCCGCCACGTCCGGAGCACAGGGGTCGCGGACCGCAACGGTCGCCAGCGACAGGGAGAAGGTCGCGTATTTCGCGCCGAGCACTGCCGGCGTGGCGCCAGGCGGGCCTGGATAGATGGCTTGAACTTGCACGATTCCCGGTCCCACGCCAGGCGCCCACTGGCCGCCGACTGCGAGGCCGGCTGGGGCGACCGCGCGCAGGATCTGCAGGCCGGCCTCGCTCAGGCGCGTGAGCCAGGCCGATTGCACGGCCGCGTGCACGGCTGCCTCGATTTGTTGGGCGCCGCCGGTAGGCAACGGCAACAGGCACGGCTCGGGCTGTGGCGGCTTGCCTGGAAAGACTTTGAGCTCAGGCACCGCGGCCAGCAGGGCCTGCGTATCGCCCGACGACGTGCGCACAACGCGTACCCGTACGCGCGCGACCGCGGACTGGACCGGACTTTGCAACGCGCACGCCGGCTCGCCGACGCGGCCCACCGACAACGCCAGCGCAAATGGGCCGCTGGTCGCGTCCACTTGCAGTTCGCCGGGCGCGGCCCAAGCGACGGTGATCGCAGCAACGGGCAGCGTGCCCGAGAACGCACCCAGCAGGAACTCGCCACCGGCAATCGGCGTCGGCGCCGCGGCCAGTTCGATGCTGGTGCCCGACAGCGACCGCAGCGTCTCGGCCAATTGCGGCAGGTCGCCGTGATCGACGACGACGCGCACGGCGTTGACCTGGTGTGCCTCTTCGGGCAACGGCTCCGGCAGCGGCGAAAAACTGCCGCACGCCGCGAAAGGCGTTGCCAAGCAACTGCACGCGCCAGCCAGCGCGGCCCAAGGCGAAAGGCGGCGCATCGCCACGATCATGGCCATAACCCTGGTCCAACGGTGGCTGTCATCAGCCGCGCGCTGGACAAGGCTCTGCTGCGGCCGACTTCGATCCAGGCGATGTGGACACCACCATCGGGATCAATCGCGAGACTCGGCCACAATTGCAGACCGCTGCCGGCGTCTAGCGCAAGTTTCTGGCTGGGCGGTGCGAATGCACCGGTCTGGCGCTGCAGCAGCAGGCCCGCCCGCCACGACGAGCCGTTGAACCAGGCAACGGCAGCGCGGCCGTCGGGGCGCAGTGCCATGGTCAGTGCGGTGCCGACCCACTGCGGTGAAGCGGTGCCGGCTGGGCCCGGAGCGATGTTCGACACCACGGTCTGGGCCTGCACCTTGGCGCCGGCGATCCGCGCAAGTCGGATTTCGCCGCGGCTGGCATCGCGCCACGCCGCGACCAACGCGCCATCAGACGCCAACGCAAGCGCGTTCGGGTCGCCAGCGTCGCCGTCGTCTTGGCCCGAGGAGAGATCGACGCCAGCGATGCGCTGTGATCCCCACGCGTCGCCATTGCGCACCGACAGCACCAGGTCGCCATAGGTCGCGTCGTAAAGCGTCAACGCCACGCCACCCGACAGCGCCACCAGCGAGAAACTGCGGCCGAATTGCGCCGGTGCGGCAGTCCCTTTGCGCGGCCCAGGCGGCAGCGGCACCGCGTCGACCGACCACGCGCCATCGGGCTGGCGCTCGACGACAACGGGCAAGCCGGTGCTGGCGCGCCGCACCGCGACGATCGGGCGGTCCTCGGTGACGGCGATGGCCACCGGCGCCACGACGGCGCCTAGCGCTTTGGCGTCGACGGCGGCGACCTTCCAACCGATGGATGAGGAGCGAGCTGTCTGCAGCGACTCGTCGCCGGGACGAATCCAGGCCAAGTGAACGGTGCCGTCGCCGGCCACCGCGGCCGCAACGTCGCGCCCCATCGGTGGATCGGCGGCCGCTGCCGCCGGGCCGGCGACAAACGAGGTCGCCTTGCCGTCAAATGCCGCGAGACTTTGGCGTTCGGGCCAGTAACCGACCGCAAGGGCATGGCCGACGGACGGCGCGACCAGCGCAAAGCGGCCGAAAAAGCGCGGCGTCTGCCCGACCGCCGCGTCAGCTGGCTTGCACAGGCCGGTCCCTGCCTCGCAAGTATAGCCATCCGGACATGCGCCCGCCTCGCAGTGCGGCGCAGCCGGCGAACACCCGGCGAACCACGCGAGCACGAACGACGCCAACAACCCCAATTCGCGCTGCCGTTGGGCGACAAGAACCCTAGCCATGCAACTGCCGGTGCCACATGCGGATGAACTCCGCAGCGGTATCGTAGCGGGGAAACGGCGGCCCCGGCCACACCGGCTGCTGCGGCAACTGGAAAGCACCGCCCGCGGCCAGCAATTCTGCCAGGGTCGCGAACGCGTGGCTCGGTGCGACATCAGGCAACAGGCGCAAGAGGTCCTCGCGGGCGGGATGCAAACGAACGGCCCGAGCCGGCTGGTCGCGCCCGCCCACGTCAGTGACGACGTCGATCCAGATTTCTGGGGTCGCGCCGGGATGATCGCGGTGCAGCACGAGACCGACTGCAACGGCGCGGACTTCCGCTGGTCCAAGCCGCAACCAGGCGTCGCCGACCAGCGCCAGCACAACGCCGTCTTGCGCGCGGTCGACCGCAGCGGCCAGCGCCACCCGCGGTACCGCCGGATCTTCGAGTGTCTCAGGGGCGACGAGGGGCGACGGTTGGCGGCCTGGGGCATACGCCACCGTGCTTTCGTTGTACGGCGAAGGCCGGGCAGCCAGCGGCGGCGGCGTTTCCGGTTGGCGAGCGGCTGCGGGCGGCGCAACAACGTCGGTGTCGCTGTCACCGGCTGGCGGCGGCGGCAAGCCGGCAAACAGGGCGTCGAAGTCGAACGCCGCCGGCGCCTGTAACGGGTCAAACGAATCGAGGGCGGTTGCCGAGGCAGGCACGGGTGCTGGCGCGACAGCGGCGGAGGTGGCGAGCGGCGTGCTGAAGCCGGTGCCCTGGCCGGCGAAATCGACCGCCGCCGGCACGGAGAAATCAAAAACGTGCAACTGGGGCTCTGGGTCGACAGGAGGAACGAGCACGGTGGCAGCCTGCACCGCTGCCGAAGGCGGCGCTGTGGCAACGGCGGTCGCGTCGCTGTGGCCGACGGTGCGCTTGCGCAAGGCGATTTGCGGCTCCGCCAGCGGATCGGGGCCAATCACCGCCCAGGCGGCGTCTGGCGCTGGCGCAATGGGCCCAGGCGGCGGCAGGTCAGCCGCCGGATCGGACGGCGGCTCGGCCTCGATTGGCTGGCTCTCGCGGGCGGACAGGCCCGCGAAGGCGTGCTCGACGGGCGCGTGTTCGTTCGTGCGAGACGTGGGCGATGGGCGCGCCGGTCGGCGGGGCGGCAGCCCCAACTTCCCCGCGGAGTGCAGTCGCAAACCGGCACCGGCCGCGCCACCAGCGATAAAGCTGACCAATTCTGCCACAACCAGCGGCCGATCGACGTCGCCCAGCCACAGCGACACCGTACGCGCAATCAACCACCACACCGCCACCGACCACGCCGGCACTTCAATCATCTTGGGCAGCGGTGTCAGCAGCAGAAACTTGACCGGCCGGGTAACGAACGTCGCGACAAACAGCGCCAGCAGCGCCGCCAGGTAACCCTGACCGCCCGACCACGCGTCGCTGGCCTCGCCCGCCGCCATGCGCCAGACCAGCGCCGACAACAGCGCGGCTGCGGCGAGTGCAGCGGCAAAAGGACCTTTGCCGTAACGATCTTCGACAAACGACCCCACCACCAGCACCAGCAACAACAGGCCGGTCAGCGCGCCAAACGGGTTGGTCCAGGCCAGTGGATGCAGTACCCAGGCAAGGCCCGGCGTCTGGCGCCCAACCGGCTGCAAGGCAAAGCGCTTCTCGTGGCCGCCATAGCTGGCCTCGGTCGCAGCGTTGCAGCGGCGCTCGAACTCTGCGCTCGCCGGCTGGGTGGCAACGCCGGTGCCTTCGCTACCTGCCACGTGCGGCAGGCAACCCTCTGGTGTCTGTTCGCTGCCATGGGCGCTGGCGTAGGCGCGCACCTCAGCCTGCGCCCGATCGACCGTGGCATCCGGCGCCAGCCACACCAGCACGGTCAACAACAGCGACGCGCCCGCCAGGGCGAACGTCACCACCGGCCAACCGGACACGCGGGCATCGGCCACGCCTAACGGAATCACGCGGTTGCCCCCAGAACCTGCGCGGCGACCGCGGCCGCGACGACTTTTGACCTAGCCGTGCGCCAGCGCGGCCTTGTTGCGGGCCACGTCGGCGGCGGCGTGGGCCGTGCCGTCGACGATGATGCCGTCGGCAATATAGACGACCCGGCGGGCGTGCTCCATGACCCGCGGGTCGTGGGTCGAAAACAAGAAGGTGGTGCCGTGATCGCGATTGAGAGCAAGCATGAGATCGATGATCTGCTTGCTGGTGGTCGAATCCAGGTTGGCGGTCGGTTCGTCGGCCAGCACCAGCTGCGGCTGCGTGACCAGAGCCCGCGCAATAGCAACCCGCTGCCGCTGGCCGCCGGAGAGCTCGTCCGGCTTGTGGTGCAAGTACGGCGTCAGCCCCACCTCGTCAGCCACCTTGGCGACGCGATCCTTGAGCGCCTTGCCGCCTTCGCCGCGGATGACGCACGGAAACTCGATGTTCTCGGTGACGTTGAGCACCGGGATGAGATTGAAGTTCTGGAAAATGAATCCGATCTTGCGGTTGCGCACCTCAGCCAGGTCGTTGAAGTCGCGGTGGCCAATCTCGTCGCCGTCCAGGCGATAGGAGCCTTGCGTTGCGCGATCGAGGCAGCCGATGATGTTGAGCAGCGTGGTCTTGCCTGACCCGGAGGGGCCCATGACCACGGTGAACTCGCCAGCCTCGATGGTCAGATCCACGCCCTTGAGCGCAGTCACTTCAGTCTTGCCCAGCTGATACGACTTGTGGACGCCTTGCAGCGCGACGAGCGCCATGGTGATCCTTGGGCCGGAGCGCCGGCCAGCGAACTCAGAAAAACGCGCGCGCTGCCGCAAAAGCGCGCCAGGCGACAGGTTGCAGACCGTATTCGGTCCAAGTGCGACCACCGGCTTGCACGCCCATCGCGTCGAAACCTGGCAACGTGAAGAAGGCGCCGGCGGTCAGGTTGAGCCACTCGCGCGCCGACCAGGTCAGCTGCGGCACCACCTGACCCGACAGGTCGCCGAGGCCGGCAATGACCACCGCGTTGATAGTGAAGTCGTCAGCCAACTGCGGGTGCAAATAGGTCAGAAACAGGTAGTGGCGGCGCAGCGGTTCGAACGCGAACTTCTGCGGCGTGCCCGGGTCGGCTGCCTGTGTGCCCACTGAAAACGGCAGCGGTGCGCCAGCGGGCAATGATTGCGCCAGCGCTAGCCCCTGCACGAGGTTGCCGTACTGGTGGTCGTTGAGGCCATCGCCGTTGAACAGGTACTCGGCGCTCAGCGCCGCGTTCTCGCCAAACTGCCAGCGCACGCCGGCCAGGGCCTTGATGCGCAGGTCTTCGTCGTGGACCTTGCTGTAACCCACGGGCACGCGACCTGCGCCAACACAGCCAATTGCTGCGCCGATGCTGCCGACGCAATCCGCCTCGGCGTACAAGCGCGCTGACCCTTGCTGCCCGAGCAGCTCGGCGTGCAATTCAACGCTGTCCAGGAACACCCGCGACACGCTAACCGCCGCCCGCAGCTTGTCTTGAAAGGCGTCGTTGTACAGGTTGCTGAAATAGACCATCGCGTTGAGGTCCGTCTCTGCAACCAGCTTGTAGACGCGTGCAGCGACGGTCCAGTGCGCGGCGTCGTCGGGCTTTTTGGCCATGAAGTCCGGGTACGTCACCAGGCCTGAGGGCAGGCCGCCGTATTGTAGCGTCGTCTTGGCCGCGGCGACCACCGTAAAGGTCCAGGTGTCGAGCGGCAGCTCAACCCGCGCCAGCCACGGGCCGGCGCGCTGCAACGTGGGATCGGTCGGATCTTTGGGCGGGTTGAGCAGGTCCGACGGATTCCAGGCCAGCCCCGGCCCCCACAGCACCCGCTTCTTGCCAACCGTGAGGTTGAGGCGCTCGCCCAGATTGCCAAGCACATAGGCCTCCGCAACGATCGCAGCCGGGTGCAGGTTCGGCACGTCGTGATCTGCAAGCCGCGTGCGCGAACCGCCTGCCCCTTTGCCCCAAAACATCCAGCCGCGCTGCCAAACCAGCGACACGTCGGCGAAAGCTTGGGCCTGGCCGCCGCCCCAGTCGAGCTTTAGCTGGACGTTGCCCTCAGTTAGATTCTGCAGGTGCGGGACGTCGTTGGACGGCATCAGCCGTGCGACGCTGGCGTAGCCACCCGTCCAGCGCATGTCTACAAAACCATTGGCACGCAGCTTGAGCAGCGGCTCTGGGGGCGGTTCTTCGGCGGCAACTTCGGCGGCTGGCTCGGGCGTTTCAACTTCTGCCGCGGGTGCCGCATCGATTTCGGCCGCGGACTCTGTCGCAGCAACGGCTGCCTCTGCCGGTTCGTCTGCCAACGCAGTTGTGGGCGGCAACCACGCTGACGCGAAGGCGCACACCGTGCCAAGGTATGCGCAATGCTGCAGCGTCCAGCGTAGGGACCGGGCATCGTGTACCGCTGGCGATCTGGCCAAAGCCATGGATGCAACCATCATGTGCAGGTTTTACTTGCCCAAGTCGTCGAGCAGGAACTTGGTCGGCGGCGGGTTGACGCTGGTGTTGAGCGTCTCCCACTTCATCTCGCTGTGCCGGGCTGTGGCCAGCATGTTGCGCATCACGATCTTGCCGGGTCGGGTCAGACCACCAAAGTTCTTGTATTCGCTGAACTCGGCCTTGCGAAGCAGCTTACCCGAGGCCGTGTAGTATTCACCCAACACCGGCTGCAGGTCGGCTTTGCGCATCCACAGCTTGATCTTGTCGTAAGACGCGTTGGTGGTCTTGGCCTTGAGCTCGAGCAGCCACGCGTCGGCGCGCGCCGGGTCGGCCACCACGGTGCCGGTGTAATCGGCCTGATACTTGACGCGCAAGACGTCGGCATTGTTGAAATCGCCGCCCTGGAACGACTCGCGGTTCGCCAGCCGAATCGCGCGCTTGAGGTTGGGCATGTAGACCCAGAAGTTGTCGCCCTGCCGCAGCATCTCCTGGCCGACCACCGCCGCCGGCTCCTGAAACGTCAAACGCAGCTTGTCGTCGCCTTTCTTGAGGATGTTCATCTTGTAGGCGCGGGTGGTCCCGTCGTCGCGGTGCGCCGTCATGCGCGCCACGGACTCAAAGGACTCCGGTCCCATCAGCTGGTCGTATTTCTTCATCAACTCGTCGGCCGTTGGGTCGGCCAGCGCCGGGGTGGCCAGCAGCGTGGTCGCCAGGGCCAGGCACAGTGGGATGCGCATCGGTTGCTCCAAGGTGCGGCGCTTGGCCGCGGTTCAGTCTGCTGCAACGGCCCGCCAGCCGTGCCGATTCTCTAGATTGCGCGCAGTGCCTCGACCGGCCGCAATTGGCTGGCGCGCCACGCTGGATAAACCGCTGCCAGCACCGTCGCCAGCGCTGTCGTCGCCACCACCACCAGCACCAGCCAGGTCGGCACGGCCGGGATGAGCTGCACCAGGGCTTTGGACCCGGGCGGAGTCACGGGCACGCCGCCTTTGGACGCAATGGCCGCGAGAATGGCAAAGCCGAGCGTGGTGCCGAACCCCGTGCCGAGCAGGGCCATCGCCGCGGCCTCGCTCAAGAAAAGCCCGGTGATGCGGCCGCGCCGCACGCCGACCGCCATCATGGTGCCAATCTCGCGGGTGCGCTCCAGCACGGCCATCAGCATCGTGTTCATGACGCCAATGACGGCGATGACCAGAAACACAAAGCACACCGCAAGCAGCACCACGCGCTGGGTCTTGACGATATCCACGACTTGCGGCCGCAGTTCCTTCCAAGTTTGGACGTGATACTGCGCACCGAGCGCGGCTTGCATCTGCGCTGCTACGCTTTCCAGCTGCTCCAGGTCGGCGATGGCCACCACATATTCGGTGACGCGGCCCTCGAGCTTGAGCAGCGACTGCGCCAGCGGCAACGGCACGTAGACCATGCGCTTGGACTCGAACGGCAGGTTGTTGTTGACCGTGCCGGCGACCTCGACGTCGAGCGCATTTTGCTGACCGTCCTTGGCAGCCGCCTGCACGACCATCTGCGCGCCCAACTGCGCCCCCAGCGCCTCGGCCAGTTCAAAGCCCAGCACGCCTTTGCCGTCCTGTCCGACGGTCAGCGGCTGGCCTTCCAAGCCGCGACTGCCTTTGGGGCATACCTTGGACTCGGTGGCGGCGTCGTGGGCGTTGCCAACCACAAACGTATTGCGGGTGCCGTTGTTGAGGCTGCCGGCAAACAGGATGCGCCCGCTGACGGCCGTAACGCCGGGCACCGCGGCAATCTTGGTCTGCAGTTCGCCGCCATACGGCATGTCGAAGTCGAGCGGCAGGTTGTCTTTGACGTTGTCGTAGCCGCGTAGATGCACTTGGATGGCGCCGGTGCGGCCCTGGATGACGTCGTCGACGATGATGCCGGTCAGGCCAAACACGAAGCCGCCAAGCAGCATCGTCATCAGCACGCCAAGGCCGATGGCCCCGCAAGTCAGAGCCGAGCGGCCCTTGTTGCGAAACACATTGCGTAGGGCCAGTTTGGCGACTGTGAACACCGCGACCCTCCTTTCAGCCGCCGGCCAGCGCTTGCACCGGACGCATACGGCTAGCGCGCCAGGCTGGGTAAAGGGCAAACACCACCGCACCAAGGCCGGCGACCAGCACCACCGAAGCGATGTAGCCGGTCGTGACATAGGGCACCACCACGAATGGGATGGGCGAGGTCGGCAGGGCAATCTGCAGAGTTCTCGCGTTCATGTACGCGACCACGGCCCCGCCGAGCGCACCGCCAGAGATGCCGCCTAGCACGCCAATGGTTAGCGCTTCCAGCAGGAACAGCAGCAGGATTTTGCCCCGGCGCACGCCGACGGCCATCATGGTGCCGATCTCTCGCGTGCGGTCGAGCACGGCCATCAGCATGGTGTTGGCGACGCCAAGCAGCATCAGGATCATGAATACCGTGGCGACGATCGACAGCACCAGGTTCTGCCGGAACACGATGTCTTTGAAAAACAGCGCGATTTCGTCCCAGCGATGCACCTCGTAGTCAGGACCCAGGGCGGCCCGCAAGCCATCGCGTACGGCGTCGAGGTGATCGAGGTCGTCGATGGCGACGGCAATTTCGGTGGCGCGGCCTTCGAGCTTGAGCAGGCGCTGGGCCAGCGCCAGCGGCACCATGGCCACTTTCTTCTCGCCGGGCGAAGTGAGCGTCATCGTGCCCAGGATTTTGGCGTCCTCGGCAGACAGTGCGCCGTCCCTGTCCGGGGCGAGCAGAGCGGTCGGCGCGCTGAAATCTTTGCGTTTTTTGCCATCAACGAGGCCTTTGGCGAGCTCTTCGGTGACCACGATACCGTTGGGCGTCTGACCCGTGGCGAACGCGTTGGCCGAGCCATTGAGCACTTCTTTGCGCTTGGGCAGAGCCAGGAACTCGCGCACGGGGTCGACGGCGAAAATCTGCACGAACAGGGTTTCGTCTTCGACGTTGACCATGCCGCCGAACAGGATCCGCGGAGCGACGGCGGTGACGTGCGGAACAGCCTTGATCTTATTGAGAAACGCTTCATCAGCGGCCAGATCGAGATCGAGCGGCGAAGCCAGCACGTTCTTGAGGTAGCCCTTCTTATGGACCTGTAGCGCTCCGGTCTGCCCTTTTGTCGCCGACTCGATCATCGACGACTGCAAGCCGTTGAGCAGCCCGCGAATGCTAACCATCACGCCCACGCCGATGAGCAGCGCGAGGAGCGTAATCAAGGTGCGGCGCTTGTTGCGCAGCACGTTGCGCACGGCGATGGCAATGAGGTTGCGCATGAGCGGTTGGCCGAGCCCCCTGGCCGCGAAGGTTCAGCAGGATGCACCGAAACAGGGTAGCTGGAAAGGGGCCGCGCCGGTGCAGCGTCCGCCGCCGCACCAATGCACGAAGGGGCGAGGCTATTGCATCGCCATTGAAAAAAGCCGCAGTCCGCTGTACCGTGCCGCCCCCAACGGCCCCACGATCCGTCGTACAACCGCTGGATTTTGTTGCACAGCACTTTGTTGCACGGCAATCACCTGGAGCGCCCGAGCGCCGCCACCCTCCAGGCCGCTACACCCCCGAGGACCCATGCCCGCCACCAATGCCCCAACGACCAACTCGCAACTTCTGAACTGGGTTGAGGAAATTCGCGCCATGACCGCGCCTGATCGGGTGCAGTGGTGCGACGGCAGCGCGGACGAATACGCAGCCATGATTCAGCTTGCGGTCGACGCCGGACTGGCGATTCAACTCGATCCGGCCAAACGCCCGAACTGCTACCTGTTTCGCTCGGACCCGTCCGACGTCGCCCGCGTCGAGAACCGCACCTACATCGCCAGCCGCACCGCCGATGACGCCGGGCCGACCAACAACTGGATTGACCCCGAAGCGCTCAAATCGACCATGCGCGGCTTGTACAAGGGCTGCATGGCCGGGCGCACCATGTACGTCATCCCCTTCTCGATGGGCCCGGTCGGGTCGCCGATTGCCAAGATCGGCGTCGAAATCACCGACAGCCCGTACGTCGTCGCCAACATGCACACCATGACGCGCGTCGGCAGCAAGGTGCTAGAGGTGCTAGGTGCCGACGGCGCATTCGTGCCGTGCCTGCACTCGGTGGGCAAGCCGCTGGCGCCGGGCGAGGCGGACAACGGCGTATGGCCGTGCGCGCCGCTCGACAGCAAGTACATCTCGCACTTTCCCGAAGAGCGCACGATTTGGGCCTACGGCTCGGGCTATGGCGGCAATGCGCTGCTCGGCAAAAAATGCCTGGCCTTGCGAATCGCTTCTGCGCAAGCGCGGGACGAGGGCTGGCTGGCTGAGCACATGCTCATCTTGAAGCTGACCAATCCGCAGGGGCGGGTGCACTTCGTGGCGGCTGCCTTCCCCAGTGCGTGCGGCAAGACCAACCTGGCCATGCTGGTGCCGACCGTGCCTGGCTGGACCGTGCAGACCGTCGGCGACGACATCGCGTGGATGAAGTTTGGCGCGGACGGACGGCTCTATGCCATCAACCCGGAGCACGGCTTCTTTGGCGTCGCACCGGGCACCAGCAGCAAGTCCAACCCCAACGCCATGAAGACCATCGAGCGCAACACCATTTTCACCAACGTGGCGCTGACGGCCGACCGGGACATCTGGTGGGAGGGCATCGGCTACGATCCGCCGGCCGGCGAAGTGGTCGATTGGAAAGGCAAGTCGTGGGACCGCAAAGAGGTCGCGGCGCACGCCAACGCCCGCTTCACCGCGCCCGCTAGCCAGTGCCCGGCGATCGCGCCCGAGTGGGAAGATCCCGCCGGCGTGCCGATCAGCGCCATCCTGTTTGGTGGCCGGCGGCCCGGCACGATTCCGCTGGTGCACCAGGCGCGGTCGTGGCAGCACGGCGTGTTCCTGGGTTCGATCGTAGGCAGCGAAGTTACCGCCGCGGCCCTGGACCTGCAGGCGGGCACGGTGCGGCGCGACCCGTTCGCGATGTTGCCATTCTGCGGCTACCACATGGGCGACTACTTTGCGCACTGGCTGCGCATTGGCGAGACGCCGGGCGCCAAGCTGCCCAAGATCTTCATGGTCAACTGGTTCCGCAAGACCGCCGATGGCCGCTGGCTGTGGCCGGGCTACGGCGAGAACAGCCGCGTGCTCAAGTGGGTGTTTGAGCAATGCGACGGGACCGGTCAGGCAGTGCAGACGCCGATTGGCAACATGCCGGCGCCGGGCGCTTTGGATGCGCCGGCCGGGGTCTCTGCCGACGACCTGGCAGAGTTGCTCAAGGTCGATCGCGAAGGTTGGCAGCGCGAAATCGCCGACGTACGCGAGAAGCACTATCCCAAGTTCGGCGCCAAGCTGCCCAAGGCGCTGTGGGACGAACTCGACGGCCTGCAAGCCAGGCTCGCATAGTCCGCAACAACGGTCGAGAGGTCCACGGTGAACGCGCTGCTGCCACTTCTCATCGCTGCCGCCGGCGCCGCCAACCCGGGTGTCGCAGCCCCTGCGCCCGACGCGCCGCAGCGACCGGCTGCAGCGGCCATTGCGCAAGCGGCTGCGCAGGCGCCACAGGCCCCGATTGCGCCGCCCGCGGCCGTCGAGCCTGCGGCGGCGGTATCGCCCGCTGCGGCCGCCTCGCCTACATTTGCCGACAGCATGGCCACGGCTGAGAAGCCCAAAGGCTTTGCGTACAACCTGATGAACGGCGCGGTGGTTGAGCAATTGGTCGACACCTACCTCTACATCAAAAGCAGTACGCAATCCAAGGTGTCGATCACGGTGCCGGTGCCGCGCGATCGGGCGTTTTTCGCCAAGTGCGTGAGCGGCGGCACGCCCGAAGACCTGGTGCGCGGCGCGGTGATCAACGCCCGCTACGATCCCGCGGGCGTGGTGCGGCCGGTCATCGAGATCGTCGAAAAGGTGACTATTGAGGTCTACGACAACGCGCGTGTACTCGACCGCGGTGGCAAGCGCCTGTACATCCGTGCCCCTGACGGTCGCGAAAAGGGCTTCGAGCTCGACGGCGGGCCGACGGCCTGGGACGAGGTCATTGAAGGCGCCAAGTTCGCCGACCTGGTGCCCGGCAGCATCGTGCGCGTGGAACACGACCCCGGTGGCCGTCAAGCCATCAAGATCACCTTCAAAAGCAAGCCGGCCGAGCTGAACAGCGACGGCAGCAAGAAATCCGCGGGCCGGGGCTGCGGCTGCGACGTCCGCGACCCGGCAACGCCCGACGGTGGTTCCTGGGCGTTCGGTGCGCTACTTTTGGGTGTGTGGCTGCGGCGACGCTTTCAAGCCTGACGTTTTCGGGTAGCATCGCCACCGACGGGAGCCTGCCGATGTCGCAAGATCGCCAATTCGAACAACTGGTCAGCACCATCGCCGACCGCGTCAAAGCGGAACTCGCCCGCCAGGGGCAGACGTCGCTGGGTGTCGCCGCGCGCAGCACGACGGGCGACGGTCACAGTCACGGTGGCGGGCACGCGCACGGACACAGCCACGGCGGTCCTGGCACGCCCTGCAAAGCCGGCAAGGGCGAGTGCACCGGCTGTGGCTGGTCGATTTCGCGGCGGCCGGACGACGTGGCCAAGATCGTCGACCTCGGCGCGCAGCGCGTGTCGGCCGCTCCGGGCCTGGATGGCGGTGCGCTGCGGCAGGATCTGGCGCGCTACATCGACCACACGCTGCTCAAGGCCAACGCCACTCGCGACGAGTTCAAGAAGCTCTGCGAAGAGGCGCGCAAGTACAAGTTTGCGTCGGTGTGTGTCAACGCCGCCAACGTCGGCTACTGCGCGCGCGAGTTGCGCGGTTCAGGTGTGCCTGTGGTCGCCGTCGTCGGCTTTCCGCTCGGCGCCACCACTCCGGCGGCCAAAGCTTTCGAAACCCGCGAGGCAGTGCGCGATGGCGCCGAAGAAATCGACATGGTCATCAACATCGGCGCCTTGAAAAGCAAGGACTACGCGCTGGTGCTGACCGATATCCAGGCCGTCGTCGGCGCGTCCGGGGGCAAAAAGGTCAAGGTCATCCTGGAGACCGGCGAGCTGACCCGCGACGAGAAGATCATTTCGTGCGCGCTCTCCAAGATTGCTGGCGCCGCTTTCGTCAAGACTTCGACGGGCTTTGGACCGGGCGGCGCAACCGCAGAAGATGTCTCGCTGATGAAGGTCATTGTCGGCGACGAGCTGGAGGTCAAGGCCTCGGGCGGCGTGCGCACCAGCGAAGACGTCGACAAGATGATCCAGGCCGGCGCCACCCGTATCGGCGCCAGCGCATCGGTGGCCATCGTGCGCGGCACCAGTCAGAAGGTCGAGGCCGGCAAGCCGCAGCTACGGCGCGTCGGCGGCTACTGATCCCAGCGTTGATTGCGGCGGTGCCGATGAGGAACTGTCCCATAATAAGTCATTCTGGGATCGGTTCCATTTGCTAGCTGGGTGGGTCGCAAGCTCGCGTCTTTGCAAGCCGACTCGCCGATGCGCTGGTTTGCACAGCGATCGCGTGATTCTCGGACAAATCCTCAGGCGCGCGGGCGCAACCGGAGAGCCTATGTTGTCGTGCCGGCGGTCTGTTTTCTTAGGCCTGCTGCTGGCTGCGATGCTGGGCTGCGACGGCGCGGCGACCGGCGCGGCGGATGCTGGGGCAGCGGACGCTACCGCGAGCGCCGACGGTTCGGCTTTTGACCCCAAAGTCACGGTCCATCCGCCCGGGATGGTCTACGGCGCCACCGCGCGCTACGACCTGGCCGCCACCGACTGGCACGCGGTGCCCTTCCCCACCGATCAGCGCCGCGCGGTCGACGGCACACTGAACTTGGAAGGCTTTCCGGCGCCCAAAACCGGCGAAATGGCGGCGCTGCTCAAGTCGTACCTGTTGTTTGCCAAGACGGAACTGCGCGGATTTTCGGTGCAACCAACGGTTTACGTAGAGTTCTCTGGGCCGCTCGATGTCAAGAAACTGCCGGGGCCGCTAGGTTCCGCCAAGGGCGACTCGGCCATCCAGTTGGTCAACATCGACGACGGTAGCCCGGGCTACGGCCAGGCCACCGAAGTGCGCACCGCGGTTTCGCCGACGACGCGCGGTATGTACCTGGTCCCCAACTTGCTGATGGTGCAACCGGTGTGGGGCAAGCCATTGCGGACCTCGACCGTCTACGCGCTGGTGGTCCGGCGTGGTCTTGGCGATGCCACCGGCAAGGTGTTGAGCCAGCCCAAGGTGCTCAAGGACATTTTCGCCGCGTGGCAGGCAGACAAGGCCCCAAAGGACGCAGCCACGGCAGCCTATGCCCAGACGCTGCTGCCGCTGCGGCAAGCCATTGCCGGCGGCAAGCTGGCGGTGCCCTACGACGACATTGCGGCGGCTACGGTGTTTTCGACCGGCAACCCGACCAGTCAGCTGACCAGCATGGCGACGTGGGTGCGCCAGCAGTGGAAGCCCGATCCGGCAGTCGGCTGGAAAGTGGCCAAGAAGACCACCAAGTACTGGCTGCTCGAGGCGAGCTACCGCTCGCCCAATTTTCAGCATGGCAAGTGCCCGTATGACGACGGCGGATCGGGCGGCTTTCAGTACGACGGTCAGGGCAACCCCAAGATCGCGTTCGAAGAGATGCTGCGTGTCAGCGTGCTGCTGCCCGTCGACCGCCCCAATGATGTCGGCGGCAAGACCCCGCTGGTGTTGAGTGCGCACGGCACCGGCGGCGACTGGCTGAGCTATATCAATGGCGGCAAGTTCAAGATCTCTGAACAGTTGAGCAGCGTGGGGCTGGCCATCGCGAGCATCGACCAGCCGATGCACGGGCCGCGCTGCGACCCGCCGCTCAAGGACGAGGCCCTGGACACCAAGACGTTCAATTTCATCAACATCACCGCGGGTCGCTCGGGGTTTCGGCAGTCGGCGCTCGACTCGGTGGCGATGGCGCGGATGGCGCGCCAGGGTCTGCTGGATGTGCCGGCGGAGTTTTCGCCCGACGGCAAGCCGCTGCAGTTCGACCCAGCGCGGCTCATGTTCATTGGCCACAGCCAGGGCGGGCTGTCGGGGTCGCTGCTAGCGGCAGTGGAGCCAGACATCACCACGTTCGTCCTGTCGGGCGCCGGCGCCGGATTGTCGCTGACCGTGATGCAGCGCAAGGATCCGCTGGACATTTCGGCGCTGGTATCCACGGTCATGCAGCTTGAACCTGGTGAACTCAACGAGTTCCATCCAGCCATCAGCCTGGTGCAAGCGCTGGCCGATGCGACCGACCCGCTGGCCTACGGGCACCTGGTGTTTGCGCGGCCGACCGGCATCAAGCCGCCGAATCTGCTGTTGACCGAGGGTCTGCTCGACAAGGCGACGCCGGCCGATACCTCCGAAGCCCTGGCGGCGTGTATGGGTCTGGACGTGCTGGGACCGAAGGTTCACTTTAGCGATGCGCTGGTCGCCAACAAGGCCCTAGAGGTGTTTGCGCCGGTCCAAGAGAACTTGACCAAGAACGGCTTTGCGGTCACTGGCCTGGTGTCGCAGTGGGCCAAGCTCGACCACTTTGCGATTTTCACCACCCAAAAAGTGGCCGACTTGTACACCGAGTTCCTGCACAGCGCGGCACAGACCGGGGTGTCGCGGGCGGTGTGGAAGCCGTAGCCGTTGCGCGTGCAGATCGCCATCGTCAATCTCAACCTCGACCCAGGTGAACGCGCGGGCTGCAATGGCATTGCCAACGCGCTGACTGCGCTGGCGCCACAAGCGACCGTGAAGACGTTGGCGTTTGCGGAGCTTCGCACAGGCGCGGCAAGCGTGGTCGACGTCGCCGGCGTAGTGCTGGGGCCGCAGGGTACCCCGTTCGGTGCCTATGACGCCGCCTTTTTGCCCTGGCTTGCGGCGTGGCTGCGAGGCACTAGCGTGCCGGTGCTCGGGGTCTGTGGTGGCATGCAGGCGGCGGCCTTGGCGCTCGGGGGCAGCTTGGAGGCGATCGATGGCAGCGGCGCCGTGGCAGGGAGCAGCTACGGCGACCGACCCAAGGTCAGCGGCCTCGTGCCCATCGAACCGTTGCCCGCCAACCTGCCCGGGTGGCTGCGGCCCTACTGGACCGTGGCGACGACGGCACAACCCTGCGCGCAGAGCCACCGCGAGCAAGTGGCGCATATGACGGATGAGTTGGTGGCCGTTGCCAAGAGCGCGCCGACGCCGATCGAGGCCTGGGCACATCGCGAGCGGCCTTGGCTGGGGGTGCAATTCCATCCCGAGCGCGATTGGGAAACCGGCGGCGCAGCGGGCAAGGCCTGGTTGCAGACGTGGCTGGCGGTGGTGCAGGCGGGTGGTGGTTGACGGTCACGGCACCTCCACCACCCCCGAAATCACCCAGCGGTACCAATTCTTGGCGAGCGCAGCGGCGCTTTTCTTGCTGCGCCTGCTTGCCCTTTGGTCACCAGCCCTCAGGCGGATGATCAAGTCTGGCAAGGAGCAGTCGTTCCATGCTGTGGTCAAGTCGCGACCATCCAGTGACCGCGCCGAGGTTCTCCGCCAACCAACCAGTCAGGGTCGATGGCAGGCCGTCACAGCCAGCAAGGAACGGAGGAACTTCTGAGGTGAACACAAGCGCAGATCGCGTGTAGCTGCTCCAGCGACCGTCCGATGCGGCGGAGCATTCGTCGCCCGTGAACTGCAGTTGCAACCCTGGTCGCCCGTCGGGGCCAATCTCAAAACGCGCGGCTGTCAGCTCCAGTTGCTTCGGAACGTCGGCAACTTCGGTCTCGATTTCGTCCGCAATTCGGGCCTCGCGCCAAAGCACTCTGGCTTGGGCATGCAACTCGGGCCGGGTACCACACCACTGTGCCAGCATTGGCACCAGGTCAACTCGATGCCCCGTCCGAGCGTCTGCGGCCCAAAACCGGGTCTCCCAGTTGGAATGCGCGCCGCCGTGATAGGCGTGGTCCTCCTCCATGACCAGCATCCATCGGCCGATGGCGGGCACGGGCCGAATGCTGCGAATCCAGCCCATTGGGGTGCCATCGCGATGGGAAGCCAGGGGGATTGCCCTGCCGAGCGACGACGACCGCGGCAAGTCGGATTCGATGTGGCGCCCATCGCCGACATTGACGAACCGGCCGTCGGGTACCGGGACGTACAAAACATCGCTTTCGCTTTCGCCGTCGCGAGCGTTCCAATAGTCTTCGAGGTCGTCGATGTGTGAGACGGCTGCCCGCACCTCGATTGGCTCCCACTCCCAGAGCTGATCGCCGCAGCCGAACAGCAGCAGCGGCACGTCTCGACGCAAGACGATTAGCCCATCGTCGGCGAGTCGAACAACGGTGGTGTCGTTCTGCCGGCGAATCAAGTAGATACCAAAGTCGGCCTCGTCGGGCGGCGCCATCCCTGTGCCGTCATGCGCGTTCGCGTGCGCCTTTGGCACAGGTCGATGGCCAAGTGGGTGACTTCGGTCGCGCGACAGCCACCAGTCAGCCACAGTGTCCGCAGCCGCAAATAGATCGGCGGCAGTCTGTGTGATCGTGCGGCCATGTGCGCCGTTGTTGCCCTCAACCCGCAAGACGTCAAGACCTGCCTTTGCAGCGTCATGGCCCGCGAGTGCTTGAAGCAGTGCGGCAGACTGCAACAGTTCGTAAAGCGACCCGTGTGGCGCGGCGAGGGTGCCTGCAACTGACCGCACGATGCGCTCAGCGAGTGTCCGCAGGTGCACGGCTGTGCACTGTAAGTCAATGCTCTCGCAGACCTTTGCGCTGCGCACCGCCTGAGCAAGGTCGTCGTCGCGATGCTCAAGCTGACCAAGGGCCTCGTAGATGGACATCGTTGAAGTCTCGCCAGTTTGAGTTTGGCGCCCACGGCAATCTGGACGCAGCGGAGGTTCATAGTCTGATTACGGCAAGCGCAGGGGTGGCCTGGCCAGCGATGGCGCGATGCCAGCGTTCACCAAGTGCACGGCCACGTCGCGGCGAGCCACGTGGCGACTTCTGCGTGAATCTGGTTGACGCTGGATGCGCGATGTGCCGCGGGAACGGTCGACAGATACGCCGCCACGGCTGCGGCCTGCAATTCGCGCAAGTGTCTCCACCCACATGCGAATTCGCGATGCCAGCCGGGCGTCAGACGCCCTTCCGCCTCCAACCTCTCAATTAGCGTCGGCAATGCATCCTCGGCCTGGAACTTGTTGGATCTACCTGCCTTCAGCAGCAATCGTGCCTCCAGCGCTGTTGGGCGCTCCTTGCGCAACACCTCAACTGCAGTGGGCGTGACGACCCCGAGTTGCCCCAACCGTACCGCCATCGCCGCGTAGCTGACCTCGAACTCAACCGAAAGCTCATAGACACGATCGGCCAACGTCACTACGGCTGTTTTCTGCATAACCCCGCCCAGAAGCTCGACCGCGGGCAAGAGTAGCTCTGCGGCAAACTGGTCGGCATCCTTGTCATCTTGCGACTTTGGCGCGCCAAACAAGTCCACGTGCGCGCGATCGAACCCGTCGTGCCTGAGGACAAGGTGCGCCAGCTCGTGTGCCGCAGACCAGCGCAGCCGGTCGTCTGGTTGGTCGGAATTGACTAGAACCGCGCAGCAACGCCGGCCTTCTCCATGCAGAATGGCCGCATCGACCTTGACGAGCGTCGTGAACCGGACGAGCACGTTCCAGCTTCCAAGTGCGCGGAAGGGGTCGAATGCGCCCGCAGCTTGGCCCACGCTCTGGCGGACCCGCGCGCACTGCTCCAGAACTGTCTGGCAACTTGAGACGTCGGGTAGGACACGCAGCGCGGGCCAATCCGACAACGATTGAGCGGCCAGGGTCAACTCGACGTCGTCGTGGCTGTCGAGCTCGCCATCACCGCCGCGAAACGCAACGATTCCGTACGCCGTTGGAAGATCGATGAGCCGGCGCCCAGCGAGCAACGCTTCTGGACGAACCCGATACAGAGAGCTTAGGCGCAGCAGCTCATCCACCTTTGGCGAGCGTTCGCCGCGTTCCAGCGCTCCGATCGCCTGGCGCGACACACCGGCAAACTCGCCCGCGATCGTTTGACTCATCCGGCCAAGGCGCCGTGCTTCGAGAAAGGTTGTTGGTGGCAGGCTTCGAATTGTCATTCAATTCTCAACTGTTGCAGCGGGACGGGACGCAGGTCGGGAGCGAAACATTAGACGGTACAGGGTGACACGCCAGAAAATTGTAGTTTTCATTGATAGGTGGTTTGTAAGAGGGTGTATTCATAACCACGAAGCGATGGGATGCCAGTCCGGTCGCCAGTGGAGTCGGGCTGCGCTGTAGTTACCGAGCTGGCGCTGGCCTCTGGCGCTGTGTGCACCTGTGCGCTCGCATTGTCCCTGAAGTTGC
>SXGT01865677.1_pt1 | contig 52052 bp, 40 predicted proteins | sample 3176221 | NCBI WGS metagenome assembly SXGT01 (sample SAMN11356862, study PRJNA531348) | freshwater metagenome | isolation source: freshwater sample F1-120 | place: China: Fuxian Lake, Yuxi | collected 2017-12-25
CTCGTCGTGCAGCTCGCGGGCCAGATGCCGGCGTTCATCCTCCTGCACTTCGACGACACGGCGCGACAAAACCTGCAAGCGTTCGTTGCTTTCGCGCAAGGCTTGCTCGGCTTGCCCGGTTTCGGTGATGTCCTGTGTCGTGCCGGCAAAATAGGCGATTCCGTCCTGGTCCTTCAGGGATTCGTAGCGGAACTGAAAGTGGCGAATTGGGCCAAAAGTATGATTGGTGCGAAAGACGTTCTCTACGATTCCCGCGCTGGCCAGGGCGAGTTCCTCGGCCTGCGCGAGAAGAGATCGATCATCGGGATGGACCGACTGCAAGAATTCATCCAGTGGCGGGGGGCCGAGCGCTGGATCGCGATCGAAGAGGGAATACATCTCTTTGGACCAGGTGCCGGTTTTGAGGGAAGGATATAGTTTCCAGCTGCCCAGTTTGGCCTGGTGCTGGGCTTTTTCCAAAGAGGCTTGGCTCTCGCGCAAGGCCGCCTCCGCCTGCTTGCGTTCGGCGATGTCTTCGATAAGGCAGAGGCAATCGCCGGGCGTGCCTTCCAGGGTAGCGACGGTGGCTTGAATGGGGACGCGATGCCCGTCCTTGTGGAAGTACTCCTTTTCAAACAGCGAGGCGACGCCTGTCGTTTCGATGTCTCGTACGGCCTGCTGGTCCACGGCAGTCCACTCCAGCGGGGTGATGCTGTCCCAACGCAGGTGGCCGGCTCGCAACTCCGCACGGGAGTAGCCAACCATCTGGAGGAAACGGTCGTTGGCCTCGCTTATGGTTCCGTCGGTGCGGGCGATGGTGACGCCGAGAACGTTCGACTCAACGAGCCGGCGATATCGGCTCTCACTCCGGCGCAATGCCGTTTCGTTGCGGTCTTTGCCGATGGCAAGGGCCGCCAGACGGGTGGCGAGTTCGATGCAGCGCCGGTGCAGCTGGCTGGGACGGCCTGCGTGACGGTAGTAAATCGCAAAGGTACCCAGTATTGATTGTTGTTGATCAAATATGGGGGTGGACCAACAGGCACGCAGTCCATGGGCCAGCGCTAGCTCGCGGTAATCCGCCCACAAGGGATCGATGGCAATGTCCTCGACGATCACCTCTTCGCGCCGAAACGCCGCCGTGCCGCACGAACCGGCGGACGGGCCTATTGACTTGCCGTCGACGGCGCGGTTGAACGCCTCTGGCAGACTGGGGGCGGCAAGGTGCCAGAGGCGCAGGCCGTCGGCGTCAAGCGACAGGACCGAGCAAAGCATCCCCGGTGCGAATCGCTCCATGAGCCGAAGCATCGTATGCATTGTCTCGGCCAGTGGAACTCCGCCGGCAATCATTTCGAGCACTTTCGCATGGCAGAGGACTATCTCCTCCGCATGCTTGCGCTCGGTGATTTCTTGCGCTGCCCCGTAAACGGCGACGACCCGCGTATGTTCGGCGTCCCAGGTGGGCCGCACGTAAACCTGCATCCAGCGCACTTCGCCTTGCTTGGTAATGGCGCGAATTTCATTTGTGGTGGTTTCTCCCGCCAGGTTGTGCCCGTAGGCTTCCATCAGGATGGGCTGATCCTCGGGGTGGACGATGTCGAACGCGCTAGGAAGGGCGCGGTACTCCTCGGCTGTGTAGCCCATGATCCGGGTGAACGCTTCGCTCGTCCATTCGAGGACCGGCCGGCCGTCTGGCTCGACCCGATAGATGTAGACGTAATCGGAAGTCAATTCGGCAAAGGTTCGATGACGTTCCTCCGATTGGCGCAGGGCGGCCTTGGCCATCTGCTCGTCTGTCACGGATCTTTGCAACGCCAACTGACCCTGCTCGGTTTTGGCCAGCAGGCGTCTTACCTCACCCTCGGACCGGACGCGATCGGTGATGTCTTCGCCGAGACTGGTGATACTGACGACGCGGCCATAGGCCCCGCGGCACATCGTGTTGTTCAAGGCAATCGTGCGTCGCTCGCCCCAACGGGTGAGAATGTCGCATTCAAAATGCGGGGTGATCGCATCTTGCAGAGCCTGCTGGGCGAAACGCTGCTGCACGCCTAATTCCCTGGGTACAAACAGTGTTAACCAGTCATGAAGAAGGATCTCGTCGCGCTGCCAGCCCGTTAGCCGCAGCAGGTAATCGTTGCAATAGGTGATCCGTCCCGCGCAATCCAGCATCACGGCGATCAGGTTGACGTTGGCGAGCAAATATTGAAAGCGTCGTTCCGACTCAACCAACTCTTGCCTGGAGAGCATCCGGGCGGTGATGTCGACCGCGGCGATCAGGCATTCCTGGGTGCCTCGTGTTATCGTGCCCGAAAGGTTAACGAATACCGCCGTCTCGTGGAGGGACTTTATCTCCACTTCGCATTCCAGTCCAGTTGCGCCTGCGAAGAGCTGCGCCAGAAAGTCGCGGAGTGCGTGCTGGGCGCCTTCCGTCAGAAAGCTCTGGAAACGCATACCTATGAGTTTGGTGCGTGGCGTCGCCACAATGCCCGCCCCGGCAACGTTGACCGCGCGGATGGCGCCGTCGACGGCGAGGCGGAAGTAGCCGATCGGCGCGAAGTCAAAGAGTTCGTTGTAGTGCTGCAAGCTTTGTGTCGCCTGCACCTGGGCGTGCTGGAGTTCCTCATTCTGGGTCTCCAGCTTGCTCTCGTAGACTAGCAGTTGCGCTTCCGCCTGGCGGCGCAATTCGACGGGATCGGTGGTGGGCTTTTTCATGAAAGGGCTTTCGATCCGGGCATTCAATTACGGTCGCGTCAGTGACTCGATGTCGTCATGGCCTTTACTACCGGCTCGGTGCTGGTGACGATGTTGATGTAAGGTTCGAAATCCTGGCACGGACCATGAAGAGTACCTTCATGTTTTCGTTGGCCTCGACGATGGCCGTCTCGTTCTCAGACCGGCGTGTTGTCTCAGGAAACTCGCGCTGGCGCTGCGATGGACAGGTGCGGCCACGACATGCAAGGCTCGATTGAGTTCGATCATGGGGTGTCGCCTCCGGAGCGGGAAGCAGGTGGAGAATCTCTTCGTCAATATACCGAGGCAGAGACCCGCATACAATAACTTCCTGATTTCGCCGCTTGCGGCTTCGCACTCGCAATTTGCGCTGAGAGTACGCAGCGAATACTCTCGAAGGCGGCACTGAAAGTCTTTTGGACCGCAACGAGGAGGAGTACATGCTAATGATACGATGGCTGATGACCGCACCAGGATTGGTTGCAACCTGCATGGTCCTGTGCGCCCAGGCGCCGGAGCCCGCCAAGAAGCCGGCGCCGGCCAAGTACAAAATGCCGGCGCTGATGGTGATCGTGTATGCTGACTTCCCCAACCAGCCGGAACATCAGCTTGCAATCGCGCAGTACACGGCAAGCAAGGGCTTTAACTGCGTCGAGGCGGAGTTGGACAAGCTCGAGGTTTGCCGTAAGGCAGGCCTGATGGTGCGGCTCGGCAGCATCGATTTCAACAAGCTGCTCAAGGCGGCGCCGAAGCTGAAGGACGACCCGGCCGTCTACGGGTACTTTATTTCCGACCGGCGCACGAGCAAGTCGTTCCCAGGGTTTGCCCGGATTGCCCGCGAGTTCGAGGCGGCCGATCCCAACCATCCAACGCTGTTCATCAATCGTGCGGAGTACAACCAGTTCCCGGAGTTCGTCAAGGTCGTGCAGCCGATGGTGCTGGATTACTATCACTACCACTGGTACCACAAGAACCACCCGGAGCGATACTTTCTCTACCTGCGAATGTTCCGCGACCTGAGCGTGCAGCACGAAATCCCGCAGATGCGCTGTCTGGGGTCGAACAATCCGCCGGAGAAGATTCGGCAATCGATGTATTGCTCCCTGGCGTACGGGGTGCAGGCGTTTCATTTTTGGCCGCCGTGGTTTGTCACGTGCAAGATGGACAAGGACCGCAATGCAGTGATCGAGAACGGCAAGCCTGTATTCGGCCTCACGGACCAGGCGAAGACGGTCTCGGAGGTCAGCATGGAACTGAAGGCCCTCGGTCCGGTGTTATTGAAGTTGCGGAACGAGGCGGTCTACCACACCGACGCCAAGCTGCCGCTCGGGGCCGAGAAAGCGCCGGCGGACCTGTGGTTTCAGCCCGAAGGGGAGCTTTTCCTTGTCAGCGTTTTCCGCGACGAGCAAAAGAATCGCTACCTGATGCCAGTCAATCATGCCGTGGACAAGGCCCGTGAGCTGACACTGCGCTTCAAGGACGCGGCGACGACCGTGGAAGTAATGGACCGCAAGACCGCCAAGTGGAGGCCGCTGGCGCTGGAGAACGTCGACCAAAGACTTGTGCTGCGATTGACCCTGGCGCCCGGCGATGGCGAGCTACTGCGCGTGAAGTAAGGAGCCGTGCACGAAGTAGGCATTGCTATTGCATTTGCAGACGTTTACTTCGTGCGCGGTTCATTCGGCGTCACCGGCGTCACTGCCGGAAGGGTGGCCCAGCGCCGCGTGCATTCCGCGCCAACTTTTTCTTGCAAGGTGAGTATCCCGGCCAGGCTCTTGAAGTGGACGCGGTCCACTTTTGCCTTCATCTCGTGGTATTGGTCGAGCAACCGATTGATCCAGCGGTTGGTAATGGTGTCCTCGTACTTGCTCAGGCCGTCGATCAGATTCTTTTCAAGTAGGAATGGTCGCAGCGGTTGGCCGACCGGCAGATTCTTGAGTGCCGGGAGGACCATGTCCTTCGAGCTCTTGAGCATCCCCTTCATGGTCTTGTGGGCGGTGCGGAAGATGTCGAGAAGTTGCCTGAAGTGGTGCGACTGAATCTGGTTCGACTCCTGCGAATTGAGGAAGGCAATTGCCGACTTGATGGACGGATCCTGTTTCTGCAATTCGAACCAGATGTTTTGCAATTCCAGATGGAATTCGTAGCGTCGATAAAGCTCCTCGGCGACTTCCTGGTTGATGTGCAGGGCCATCTGGAAAAAGGTCATGAAGACGCGGCGATCCTGCTCTTCGAGCCAGCGGTTGTCTTTCTCCAGTTCCTTGTCCACCTTCTTGAAGAGTCGCTTGGCGTCGTCGGGTTCGTAGATTTCGCCGCGGAAATCGATTTCGTCGTCCTTGGGCTTTTCCCATCCATTTTGAATTGCGTTGAGATAGTGGAATTCTTCTAGACGCTTGTAATAGAGCTGGGAGCGATGCTTGACCTCGGCGTTGTAAAGGGTGGCATGGGTTTGACCAAGCTCCGTGATGCTCCAGGGTTGCTTCGACCCCTCCTTGGCCAGGTCGTTGAGGTCCTTGATCATCAGGTTACGATTGTCGTACAGTCCCTGATAGCGGGGGTCGTAGGTGCGATCGGCGTGTTCGTCAGCGATGAAGCCTTGGACTTCCTCGGGGTCGGCAAGAACGACGTCCTTGGGAATGCGGAAATAGAAGCGATAGAACTTGTAAGTGACGCGTTCACGCAATTCTTCGACGTTGTCGAAGAGCAGCCAGGGGGAGCGTTCGTCGAACTCGGTGCGGATGTAGTGCTCCTTGGCGTTCTGCTCGCGATCATGGCTCGCCGGGTGCGTTTGCCACATCTGCGCCATCTTGTCGTCGTTTTCCTCAAAGACCTCGGACATCTCACGTGGATCGGCGGGTAGGGCGGGCGGTTCGCCCAGGCGCGGATCTTTCTTCTTGGTGCGCAAAATGCCTGCCGCGGCACTTTGGTGATAAAAGAGATCGCCCGTGTAGAGATGATGGCTCATGGCCACGCGCAGGTCGTCGATGGCCTGGCCGAAGCAGGCGTCGGCGAAGTAGCAGCGGTAGAGCAGGTGGACCGGCGCGTCGCTTCCCGTGAGGCTGACGGCTACCAGATCGGCGTTGAACTCCATTTGTCGGCTCAGCGCGCGATCAAAGAACACGACGACGAACCATAGCCCACCCAAAATCTTGCGCAGGATCCACAAGACCCCCCGAACCATGTACGCTGGCCAGGCAATGCGTGGATCGAGGTGCGACCAGCCGATGATGAACCGGTCGAACCAATCCTCCCCGTAGACAATCTGGTAGAGAATGCGGTGTACCGTGTAGACGTAAGTGCCGAGCTTCATCGTCCGCTGCGAGAAATGGCCGAACTCGTGCGCCAGCATCGCCTTGAATTCGGTGAGATTGACGCCGTTGACGAGGCCCAGGCCGATAAGCAGGCTCTTGCCCGTCGGGACAAAGAGATGGAAGAACGACGTCGTATCCGGAATGGCGGCGGCGTTGACGTTGTAATCGACATAGACGTGCTTGGGTACCGGCGCGCCGACGTCGTCGCACACCTTTGTGATGAATTCGAACAACTTGGGGTGTTCGTCCTCGAAGATCTCGATCAAGAATTCCTTGCGTGCGCGTTCGAACTTGAAAAGATTCTTCGCCATGTAAATGAACAGAATCAAGCACGGCGGAGTGAAGAGGACCGCAACCAGGCGAAATATGAAGAGGTCGCCGGCAATATTCGAGAACGCGAAAAACCACAGCGCCCAGAGCGAGTAGAGAATGCAGAAACCCATCAAACCGAAGTACAGCGCGAAGAACAATACGACCGCGAGCAGGACCATCATGGTCTGCGTCTTGTATTGCGATGTCGGCTCGGTCAGCCCCGCGGGCACGTCGGCCGGATTCGGGGGATAGAGCGATGCCTTGGCCATTCGAGCTCTCCGCGGGGCGTTTGGCAACCAGGGGCGGCGATACGCTCGATATTACCGGCAAGTCCCCACCCTTGGCAAGGGGCTGGGCCTGATGGGGTGCCGTCGGACGGGCGGTGGACTTGTAGGGGAGGGCGTCGCTGCTTATGCTGAGGAGAACGCCTGCCAGCGGGGTGGCGTCGGCGCCCCGGGTTATTGGCGTTCCCACGGTGCGCTGACACGACACTGCTCTCAAGTCATCGTCGCCTGGCTTCCGATTCCTGGAAACAGAAGGAAGTTTGATCCAAGGTGCCATCATGCGTTATTGGATTATCGCGCTCGTCATCGTGCTCGTCCTTGTAGGTGGATCGGCGTTGGCGTACCAACAGGGCTGGGTCCAGCGGCCTGGGCCCAAGTATCTCGCGCTCGCGGTTTCGCGCGGGCGCGTGGAGACGATGGTCAACTCCACCGGTACCGTGAAGCCGGTGCGCATCGTCTCGGTTGGCGCCTTCACGTCGGGTCCCATCTCCACGGTGAACGTTGACTTTACGGACTATGTCCATGCGGACCAGGTTCTCGCTCTCATCGACACCCGCTTGCTCCAGGCGGCAGTCGATCGCGACACCGCCTTCCTCAATACGCAGAAGGCCGAACTCGAACGCGTCAAGGCGCTCCTGAAGCAGGCAGGCAATGACCTTGAGCGAGTGAAATTGGTCGCGCGCAAGAACCCCGATTTCATCTCCGGGACGGAAATGGACCAGAAAGTCTTCGGTTACGCAGCCCTCATGGCCCAGCGCGACCTGGCTCTGGCCGGCATCGCTCAGGCCGAGGCAACGCTCAAAAATTCGAGCGCCCAACTCGGGTTCGCCCAGATTACGACTCCCGAGGCGGGCTTCGTCATCGAGCGGAAGGTTGATCGGGGCCAAACCGTGGTCGCATCGTTTCAGACTCCGGAGTTGTTCACGATCGCCCCTGAAATGGACGAGCGCATGCACCTTTACGCCTCCGTGGACGAGGCGGACATCGGTTTGGTGCAGACAGCCAAGGAGAAGGGAAAGCGGGCAAGGTTTCACGTCGATGCCTTTCCGAATGAGTTATTCGAGGGGGAGATCAAGCAGATTCGCAGCAACTCCACGACGACGCAGAACGTCGTGACCTATCCCGTTGTCATCGAGGTCAACTTTCCCCCGCCCCCGCCGCGCTCGCGATTTCGCATGTTGCGACGCGTTCGGTACGAGGAGCTCAAGCTCAAGCCCGGCATGACTGCCAATATCTCATTCCCAGTTGAGGCCAAGGAGGATGTTCTCCGTGTCCCGGCGATTGCTCTTCGTTTTCAGCCGACCTCGGCGCAGGTGCGGCCTGAGGACAAGCATTACGTCGAGACGATCACGACTCCTGTGGAGACCGGTACGCGGCGCAGCGCGGGTGAGAAAGCGACCGCGTCGAAGAGTCGCTCGAACCGCGTCGTCTGGGTTCAGGACGGCAAGCTGCTGCGCGCTGTCCCCGTCACGCTGGGCTTAATGGAGACCCAGTTTGCCGAGATTTTCGAGAGCAAGTTGGAGGAAGGCGAGAAGGTCGTGATTGGGATCGAGGCAGCGAAGTAATCAGGAGTCAGGAATCAGGAATGAGGAGTCAGGGTTATGGGAGTCAGATCGGCGAAGGAGCTTACCTTCTACATCAAGGCGTACCGGCTGGCGATGTGAGTGTTCGATCTGAGCAAGCGATTCCCGGCGGAAGATCGCTAGGCACTCACCAGTCAGCTACGGCGGTCCTCGCGCTCCGTCTCCATGAACCTTCGAGAAGCATGGGCCAAGCGTCGATATCTGCCCATTTTGTCAGTAAGCTCACCGATGCCGATGGGGAAAACAGTGAAACGGATACGTCCCTGGATTTTGCTCAGGACTGCGGCTATCTCGCAGCCGACGAACATACAAAACTCACACAGGATTGTTGCGAGGTGGGAAAAATGCTGGGATCAATGCTTGCCAATCCCGGTCTATTTCTGCTCAATCCACTCTGACCTTTGACTCCTGCTCCCCGACCCCTGGTGCTCTCATGAACCTTTACGACCTTATCTGGATCTCCTTGCGAACGCTTTCCAAAAACAAATTGCGCTCCGGGCTGACTATCCTCGGCGTCGTGATCGGCATTGCAGCGGTCATCACAATGGTGTCGATCGGTCAGGGGGCGTCGGAACTGGTACGTTTACAGTTTCAGAACCTTGGCTCCAATGTCATCGTCGTGCTTCCCGCGATGCAGCAAAGCGGCGGCGTGCGGCAAGCGGCGGCGATGACGCTTACTGAAGGCGATGCCTTCGCCATTGCCGATGAATGCCCCTCCGTCCTTGCCGTGTCGCCTTTGATTCCAACCTTCGGTCAAGTGATTGGCGGCAATATCAACTGGAAGCCCAACGACATGGTCGGCGTCGGCGCCGATTATCCGCTCGTGCGTACCTGGGCCATGGCGCGAGGCGACTTCTTCTCTGATAAGGACGTCATGGCGGCGGCGCGCGTATGCGTGCTAGGCAATACGCTGGCCAACCACCTGTTTCCCGATGACGACCCGATCGGCCAGGTCGTTCGTGTCAAGAATATTCCGTTCCGCGTCATCGGTGTGCTCGTCCCCAAGGGGGCGAACCTCGTCGGCCAGGATCAGGACGACATTCTCCTCATGCCGTACACCACCGTGCGGAAACGATTGCAAGGCTCGGCGTTCAACAACGTCGGTTTCCTGCTCGTATCGGCCCGCAGCGAAGAGTTGTCAACCCAGGCCGAAAAGGAGATCCGTTCACTTCTCATGCAACGCCATCGAATCTTGCCCGGTGAGGCGCCTGACTTCGAGGTTCGCAACACCGCCGAGGTTGCCAACGTGCTCAATATCATCACCGGCACCCTCACCGCGATGCTGTCGGCCATCGCGGACATCTCACGCGGGGTCGGCGGCGTCGGGCTCATGAACATCGTGCTCGTCTCTGTCACTGAGCGAACGCGCGAAAGAGGTATTCGCATGGCGCTCGGTGCGCGGCCACGCGATATCCTGCGCCAGTTTCTGGTCGAATCAGTGGTGTTATCGAGCATCGGCGGGATCATCGGCATCATGCTAGGGTACGTCGGTTCGGCGGGCCTGGTTGCCCTCATCAACGTGGCCTTGCCGTCTACGAAATGGCCCTTCGTTGTCTCCTTCCCGGCGGCGATGATCGCGCTGGGTTTTGCAGCGTCCGTAGGAATCTTTTTCGGTTACTACCCGGCTCGGCGGGCGAGTCGGCTCGACCCGATCGAGGCGCTGCGTTACGAATGATTGGTTCTGCCGGCCATCACAGACGCCCTCGGGCCAGGCGGTGTCCACAGCGTTCTGCGAAGGTTGGCGAAACAATGGACTCAATTACCGAACCCGTACATTCGATATAACTCATACCGTTGAACGGCGGCCGCAATGGCTTTGATTGAACTGCGCAAAGTGAGCAAGGTCTACGACCTGGGCGAAGTCAAGGTGGAGGCTCTGCGCGAAGTTAGTCTGGAGATCGGTGCCGGCGAGTTTGTCGCACTCATCGGTCCGTCTGGCTCAGGAAAGTCGACGCTCATGAACACCGTCGGTTGCCTGGATCGCCCGACCTCTGGAAGTTATCGGCTCGCCGATGAGGAAGTCGCCGGTCTGGATCCCGATCGCCTCGCCCAGGTGCGCAATCGGCAGATCGGGTTTGTTTTCCAGAACTTCAACCTGCTCTCGCGCACGACTGCGTTGGAGAACGTTGAAGTGCCGCTTCTATACAACGCGTCCATTCCGCGCAGCGAACGGAGGCAGCGAGCCACGAAAATCCTGGAACGGGTCGGCTTGGGGGATCGTGTTCATCACGAACCAAACCAGCTTTCTGGAGGCCAACAGCAGCGCGTTGCGATTGCCCGCGCACTCATCAATCAGCCGGCGATCCTGCTGTGCGATGAACCCACCGGCAATCTCGATACACGCACGAGCCGGGAGATCATGGCCTTCTTTCGCGAACTCAATGAGAAGGAAGGACTGACGGTCATCCTGGTGACGCACGATCTTGAAGTGGCCCGCCGAGGCAAGCGGGCGCTGGTGCTGATTGATGGCGAAGTCGTGGTGGATACCCAGAACTTCGATCAGGCGGCCGAATTCCTGCAGCGCCGGGCCCTCGCGGAGAATGCCTAGGCTTGTCGCTTGCGGTTTCGCGATCGTAACGCGAATGCGAGGCCGCAACAGGTAACTTTGGTTCTGGTAGTTATTATTTGATCGCTGTAAATCGAGGCACGGATGCAACGATTCACCGGGCTGCTGATGTTGGTGCTGCTTGCTGGTTGCGACCGGGGCATCGTGCGCCACGTTGTGATGCCGGAGCAGCGGACCATCGAATTTCGCGAGCCTTCACCTGCGTCCCCCGCGGCGAAGGAAGAAGAGAAGGATGGCGAGAAAAGGCCAGGCGCGCCGCGCACCGTTTCATCCACCCACAAGGTCGAGGAATGGCAACTTTCGCTCGACGATGCCATCCGCATCGGCCTGGAGAATGCCAAGGCCGTGCGCGTTCTTACCGGCATCTCCGCCACGGCGAGCGGGCGCACTATCTATGATCCGGCCATCGCGAACACGGCGATCGATCAGCAGAACGCACGATTCGATCCAATCTTCGCTCACAAGGGGACCTTCAACGGAAACGGCACACCGAGCGCGTTTGTCAATCCACTCAATCCGAACGAATCGCTAATTCTTGGCGCCCGCAGCCACAACTATTTGAGCGAAACCGGGTTCAGCAAGACCAACGTGCTTGGCGGGCAGCTCGCGGCAAACTGGGTGGAAAATCCGACACGATTCTTGGGAGCGTCCAACTTCTTTGGCTCGCCGAGTCCATTCGCGCTGAATCCGCAAAACCGCAATGCCATCGAACTCAGCTACACTCAGCCGCTGCTGCAAGGGGCCGGCGTACGCTTCAATACCGCCCCGATTGTGCTCGCCAGGCTCAACACGGAGGTTTCTTACTTCCAGTACAAGGATAGCGTGCAAGAGCTGGTACGGAGCGTGATCGAGGCCTACTGGAACCTGGTCCTGGCCCGCACCGACGCCTGGGCCCGGAAGATCCAGGTCGAGCAGTCGAAGGAAGCCTACGATCGCGAGAAGGTTCGCCTCGACGCCAAGCTGGCCGACAAGAAAAATGTCGCCCAGGCCCACGTCACCTACACGCAATTCAAAGCCAGCCTGGTCGCCGCGGATGCGTTCGTGCTGGCTCGCGAAGGGGCGCTACGCAATTTGCTAGGTTTGAAGCCGGAGGACGACCGCCAGATTATCCCGGTGTCCGCCCCGGCAAATGCACTACTCAAGCTCGATTGGACGGAACTCGTGCGACTCACCGAGGATCGTCGGCCCGACATCATCGAGCTGAAGCTGATACTGGAAGCCGAGCAAGTACGCCTGATGCAAGCTGAGAATCAAACGCTGCCGAAGCTCGACGCGGTGGCGCTCTATCGCTGGAACGGCCTCGCCGGCGCCATGCCTAACGGCGAACGCCTGGCGACCGCGCCGGGGCAGTTCACCGACTGGACGGCGGGAATCAACTTCTCGGTCCCGCTTGGCCTGCGCCAGGGGCGAGCCAAGGTGCGTGAGGCGAGGCTCTTGATCTTGCGCGATCGCACCAATCTCGAACAGGGACTGCATGCGGCTCTTCACGACCTGGCGATCAACGTCCGCGAACTGGACAGCAACTACGAGCAGTATCTCGCGTACCGAGAGTCGCGCAAGGCGGCCGAGGAAAACGTCAAGGTCCAGGATCAGGAGTATCGCGCCGGCCGCAGCATCTACTTGAATGTCCTGCAGGCACTCAACGACTGGGGCACGGCCGTCACCTCCGAGGCGAGAGCGTTGCTCAACTACAACATCTCGCTGGCGACGCTGGAGCGCAATACCGGCACGATTCTGGAAGCCCACGGGCTTGTGTTCTACGAGGAACGGTTTCGCGCCGCAGGTCCGCTGGGCATCTTCGGCAAGGGGCGGGACTATCCGTTGGCTCTGCCGGCGGCCGGCACACCGGACAAGTATCCTGCGACCAAGGAGCCGTCGGAGAATTCCTTTGACCTGAAAAATCCCGCCCCGCGCGACACCGCGCCACCCAAGCAAGTGCCGCCGATGCCCCCCGAAAAGCTGCCGCCGCCGGCGAAATTGATTGCGCCCGTTATCGTGCCAGCGGTGACGTCGCCGTTGACGGTAAATCGCCGGATATCAACTCGAGAGTAATACCGCACCGTTGGTGTTAACATCTGAGGAATCACAAGTGGAAATCACTGCATCAACCTAACTGATTTGATTTCAATCGGTTATGACGCGGATTTTAGTGATTTCTCAACGGATTGGTGGGTAGGGGTGCCGCTCGAATAAAGTATAACGATCTTCCCGGCCGTAGGAAATCCTTGGAACGAAAGAGCGTCCCAAGCGACCGAGGCCACTTTTATCGGGCAATTCAGCGATGTCGTGGAAACTGGAAATTCGATTTTTTGCTTGACAGCAACAAAGGGTCGGTTACTCTGGTCTTTCAGTTCGGAAACCGTCCCCACTTCTTCCGGGGGCTGTCGACCTGTTGCGTGATTACTCTTGGGTACGTGATTTTATGTGCAGATGGGGGTGGGGTAAAAAGAGGCGCTGATCGAACGCTCCGACACTTACCACCTCGCAGTCGTCACACATCTATCGGTATCGAACAACTCGAAGAACGCAATCAACCGTCCACAGTAACGATTGATGGAGCTGCCATCGTTTATACCGCGGGCGATGGCGTTGCGAACCAAGCATGGGTAGGACAGGACCTGATGGATCCGAACAAATTAACGATTACGGAAAGCAACGAGGAGATCACATCGGTTCCAGCAGGCTGGTCGCTATCGATGGACCGGCACATTGCAACGGGTCCGTTTGCTGGCATGATCGCCGTGCGGGTGTTGGGAAAAAACGAAGGCGACGTTCTCAACGGGGCGATGTCTCCGATAAGCGTCAGTCTCTTCGGCGGTACAGGAACCGACACACTGTATGGCAGTGACTTCGCGGACTACTTATATAGTGGCGACGACGCAAGTGACGGTGCCACGGGCAACGACCTTATATTTGGGAATCCCGGCAACGATTTCATATATGCTGGTTCGGGTGAGAATACGATTTACGGCGGCGACGGAAACGATACGATCAGTGCCGGGTCAGGCGACGACACGATCATGGGAAATGCCGGCACGGACACAATCAGCGGCGGTTTCACGAGTTCCCCAGGAACCGACGAAGATCACATTTGGGGTGGGTCGGGCAGTGACTTCCTGTATGGTCACGCTGGAACCGACACTATTTACGGCGAAGATGGCGATGACTATATCAACGGAGGTGCAGATCGCGACTACCTCTACGGCGGCGAAGAATCAGACACAATATTAGGGGAGGACGGACACGATTATATCTGGGGCGGAAATGGTCGTGACTTCCTCTACGGCCAAGCAGGGGCTGACCGGCTCTACGGTGAGGCAGGCAACGACGATTTGTTCGGAGGGGCGTCCATCGATACTCTTGACGGGGGCGACGACAACGATATTCTCCGCGGCCACGATTTTAGTGGCGGACAAGAAGAACCAGATGGGTGGCCGGACGATCTTACGGGCGGTGCCGGCGCCGATGTGTTTAGGGTTGACCCTTGGGATAACCTGTTGGACTTCAACGAATCGGCTGGGGACACGAGGATAAACATATGAAAACTGCAATCAGTACTACATTGCTCTTCGTGTTGTTTTGGTTCGGCCCACTAACCGGCCGCGCGCAGGAAAAACCTAGACAGGGCGAGCCGGCATTCGCGATGCTCGAAAGGCTCGCTCGCGAATGTGTCAAAACCGGCGAATGGAGGAACGCAAATTGGACGGATCCCGGTTTTGATAGGGCCTTTGACATCGCCATTCGAGAAGTAGCAGGAATCATGAAGGGCCAGCCAGAGAAACTAGTTCTCCCGGTCACATTGGCTAGTGGTCTGAAAGCATCACGTGCAAATGACGCATTGGACGGCAAGGTATCGAAATTGCAGAGGGAGTTCTTCTTGGCTGACAACGCAACGGTTGCGTTTGCGCACGACTCGATTATCATCGCTGACGGCAATGTGCGCATCAGCCACGCGCAGCAGTGCGTTATTTTCTCGCGAGGAGTGACGAACATTTCTCATAGTTACGGCAACGTCGTCATCTCTGGTCATTTCATTCAAAGCTCCCACGATGGCGCGCACGGCCAGGACGACCCGCGTGTCGGGCGAAATCAGGCCGCTCGTAGCAGTTTTCTATTCAGCGGCGGTGCTATCGCTATCAGCCATTCTAAAGACACGATTTGCCACGCGCCGAAGATGGTCCAAATATCACATGCCAATGGAACGGTCCTGGTGAATTCGCCTTCCGTGCGCACGTCACACGAGAAGAACTGCTCCCGCGTCACGAGCGACAAGCTCAAGATTTTCCCGCCCTACAGCAATCCGCTTGCCGACAAAAATATCGTCGTGCTCAAAGGGATAACACGCAATGACGCGGGGAAGCCCGGGGAGGCGACCTTGAATGTCGGCAAGCGTCAATACGTCGTCACGGAAGGGCAGGAAGTTGGCCAGGCGGAGGGTGCCCCGGTCGCCGCCATGGCGGGGTGGAAATTGTCCTACGTGGGCCCGCAGTACGCCCTCTTCACCAAGGGCAAAGCCGACGCCGGTTTTTGGATCGCGGGGCGATGAAAGGAGTCCCGATTTTGCCCTTGCGACAGCTGGCGTCGTCGTTATAATCCCCATGCCCCGCACCAGCTGGGTCTACACCGCATGGAGGATGCCTCATGAGCAGGACGCTCAATCTTGTCGATATTCTTTTGACCACAGGCCGCAATCTCTTCTTGATGGGCCGATACCACGAAGCTCTCGTCCCCTTGACCAAGCTTTGCGGGTTTCGCAAACTGCCCAAACCGGCCCTCGAAGAGTTGCAAGCTCTCCTGGGCGAAATCTATTTGCAAAAACAGGATTTCAAGGCCGCACGCCGGCATCTGACGGCGGCACTGGCCGTCCGGCCTCTCAACGCGCAGTATCACTTCCTGATGGCCGTCGCCATCGAGGAGGATCGCGAAGCCGATCGCGAGCGTGCCGAAATGTTTTACGCGCGAGCCGTCGAGCTTGAACCGGAACAGCCGGCGTACTGGGTTGACTTTGGTTCGTATCTGTTCACGATCGGCAAGACGAAGGAAGCGCTCAAGGCGATCCGCAAGGCGTATGCGCTCGGGATTTCCGATGCCGAGATTGTCGGCGAGGTGGCCGAGGTTCTTCGGCGTGAAGACTGCGCGGAAGAAGCGATGACGAAGCTTCGAGCAGCGTTTTTCCACAACCACGGCAAGGCGGGCTTCCGCGAGTTGATGCAGAAGCATCAGTTTGCGATGATTTATGCCGAGCAGAACAAGAAGCGGACGCCGCAGGACTTAGCAGCAGAGCCCGTGATCCTCGAATTTGTGCCGCGAGCGACAGAAGGCAAATACATCGAGCTGGGAGAAAAGACGATTCGCATCGACAGGCCAGAGACGCTTGCTGGGCCAAAGGACAAGACGCCGGCGCCCTACAAGCGGCCGCCGCGCAAAGGATAGGACATCAAGTAAGAAGTCAAAAGTAAAAAGGCAAAAGTGAATGCGCGAGCGCATCACTCTTGCCTTTCTGTTTTTTACTTTTTACTTTTTACTTTTTACTTCCTATTTTTCTTCCCGCGCCGGCGGAACGGGCAGCGGCAGCGGGACCGGACGCGGGCCGCCGAAGCCGGGCGGGGCGTTGAGCTGTTGCAGGAACGGCTCGATTGGCAGGCTTTCGGTTCCCGTGATTTCGCCCTTCTTGTTGACGATGTACGCCTGGCCGAATTCGATGCCGAAGGTCGTGCCGACCTTGACAGCGATGGGTCGCGGCGGGGCGGCGCGAAGCACGAATTGCTCCGGATCGATGAATACGACCGAGCCCGGATCTTGCGGCAATACCTTGCGTTTGGGAAGCGGCAGTGGCCGCGGCGGGAGCCGTGGGTCCCCGATGCCTCCGCCGACCGTCGTGTAGGCGCCGTCGCTGATCGTCGTGCGGAAGTGGACCCGCATGGTGTTGGATTCCGGCAGCCACGTCAGGTACATCAGGTCCTTACGTTCACGCGGGCCGGTCGTCGGCTTGGCGTTGAGGGCCTTGAGTTGCTGGTCTTTCATGGCCTTGTCGATGGCATCCTTTTGCTTGGTGAGGTAATCTTCATAGCGAGCTTTCACCTGCTTGACGACGTCGGCGACTTTGAGCGGGAAGTCCTTGCTGTTTTCGATGACCTTGATTTCGCTGGCGACGAAGCTATCCCCGGCCGGGCTGCCGCGGCCGCCGTTGACCTCGACTTCGACCAGAGCATACGACTGCGTCACTGCCCACGGGAGGACTGCCCTTGGGTTGGCGAGGTTGAGGGCTGCATAAATGGCCTTTTCGCCTTTGTCGCCCACTGGAACTTGCAGGTTGGTGATCTGCGGATTGTCCTGCGTCGGAACGTAGATCCAGCGATAGCTGTTGCCGCCGGAGGAGAAGACGAGTTGATCGGGCGGCCCCGAGCGTCCTTCAAGGCTGAGGACAGGCTGCCCGTCAGTGAGCAGAATGCCGACGGCTTTACCGCCGACCGCAGCTTGTTTGCGAACGGGGATGAATCCCTTGCGATCTTTCACTGTTTCCTGCGCAGATGCCAGCGCGGAAAAGGATAGCGCGACAGCAAGTGTCGGAACAACGAACAACCTACGATTCATGGCTAATCCTCGGGAAGAATTGATTTCGTGCGATGAGATTAGGATACATGAGTCAACGGGGAAATGCCAGAACAATCTTGAATTGACGTAGGGCAAGGGGGCACAGGTCGCCTACGCTTCCGGTTCGGACGGGGTCGGCGTGGGGGTCGGAGTTTCCCATAACATGCCGACGGTCAGCAGTCCCGCGAGCAATCCGATCGGGGCGAGGCCATCCGCTCGCATGAACGCGGCGACGAATGCTATCGCGCCGAGGCTCATCAGCGTTGCTACAAACAGGCGCCGGCCCCAGCGAGCTTGCCGAACGCTTGGATTTGCCTTCACCCAATAGATGCAGCAGCTGCCCAGCAGAAGGCCCGCGATGGTGGCGATCAGGACGGTCAACTCGACGAGCATCGACACAGGGAGGGCCCTCCTTGGATACGGCCGGACGGAAATCGCTTTGCCATCCTGGCGAAGCTTGATGATTCCAGTGGATTCCCTTGATACCGCCGTACGGCGCTCCTGTAAAGCCGAGTTCAACCGCCGGCATTTTCGCATCATTCCTAACAGCCAGTACATTCCAACCTTCGCGCCGAAGTTGCCGAATTTAGTGATTGACAAAGGTTTTCCCAAAGTGTTAATCTGATAAGTACGGTAACGGAGGTCGCCCTCGCCAACCGTTGGGTTGCATGTCCACCGACGATCGGCCACTCGGCCTGCCTTGGGGTTCGCATTTCGGAGATTTTTCATGGCTGCACGTGTTCCCGCCGTGTGGGGCATTGATCTTGGTCAATGCGCACTGAAGGCGATACGGCTCGAAATGAAGGACGGCGTCGTCGCCGCGACGGCTTTTGAATACATCGAGCACCCGAAGATCTTGAGCCAGCCGGACGCCGATCCGGATGAGTTGGCACGCGAGGCGCTCAGCCAGTTCTTGTCGCGCAACAAGATCAAGGGAGATCTCGTCGCAATCAGCGTTCCCGGCCAGAGCGGCCTGGCACGGTTCGTCAAGCTTCCGCCTGTGGATGAAAAGAAGATTGCCGACATCGTCAAATTTGAAGCCAAGCAGCAGATTCCCTTCCCGCTCGAAGAAGTCGTCTGGGATTTTCAGCGTTTGAACAAAGGGGACATCATTGATGGCCTGGCTCTCGAAACCGAGATCGGCCTGTTTGCCATGAAGCGTGATATGGTGACGCGGGCCATCCGCCAGTTCAAGGAAGTCAACGTTGAAGTTCACCTGGTTCAGATGGCCCCACTGGCGCTTTGCAACCTTATCTCGTATGACCTGCTCGGCAAGGGCCGAGAGATGACCGACGACGATGGGGATGACGCCAACCAGTGCATCGTCGCCCTCGAGATCGGCACCGATAACTCCAATCTCGTCATCACCAATGGCGGACGCATCATATGGCAGCGGCCGATCCCGATCGGCGGCAACCATTTCACCCGCGCCCTCACCAAGGAAATGAAACTCACCTTCGCCAAGGCCGAACATCTCAAGAAGAATGCCGCCAAGTCGCCCGATCTGAAGAAGATCCTGTCGTCGCTGAAGCAGGTGCTCAACGATTTCGTCGGCGAGGTCCAGCGCTCGCTCGGGTATTTCACGAACACGCACCGCAACGCGCAGATTCAGTACATGATCGGCCTCGGCAATGCGTTCCGACTACCGGGATTGCAGAAGTTCCTGCAAGAGAAACTGCAACTCGAGGTGCGTAAACTCGCCGAGCTGGAGCGCGCGACCGGCGATACCGTGACGACGGCGCCGACCTTCAAGGAAAACATCATGAGTTTCGGCGTCGCCTACGGGCTGGCGCTGCAGGGAATTCAGGAAGCCAAGCTTCAAACTAACCTGCTTCCCTATGAAGTACGGCTGGAGCGTGTGATCCGCGGCAAAAAGCCATGGGCCGTCGCCGCTGCGGCGTGTTTGCTGATGGGCATGTTCCTGCTGGCGTTCGCACGCGGCATGGAAAAAAATGCCGTTACCAACCCCACCGTGGTGGATGGCGCCAAGAAGCTGAAAGAGAAAATTGCCGAGGCGGGGCGCTACGGCGACGAGTTCAAGGGGCTGGAGACGAAGCTCACCGACACGCTCGGTTCGCTCGACAGGATGGGCGGTGGCGTGAATGAAAGGCTCAACTGGCAACTCCTGCACCAGTACGTCAATATGTCCACCCCCCAACCCGATGGCACGCGAGTCCCCCTTGCATCGAGTCTCGAACAGCCACGCAAGATGTTCTGGGAAGACGACAAGCATGCACGCGATGCCAACGACCTGTTCAACGAAAAGAAGTTCGGCAAGCTCAAGGACCAGGCGCCCGACAAAGCCCTCGAGACTGATCGTTATATCAAGTACAATCTGATTCAAGTCAACATCGTTGGCGTCAACGCGCTTTACTCGGATGATCTCTTGCCGTATTTCGCCAAGATTTACAAGGATGGCGAACAACTGCCCGGCATGAAGGAGGACGAGAAAAAGAAGATCAAGGACTACGTTGCCAACCGCGACGACGAAGCCAAGCAGAAGGAATTGCCGAAAAAGGGCTGGATCGTGGAGATACGTGGCTATACCTATCACAAGCATGGCGAGAAATTCATCAGCAACACGATTGTCACGAACCTGAGCAATCCGACGTTCCTCAAGGATCACCCGGCCTACAAGGAGTTGAACGCCCGGATCGAAAATCACGTCAGCTTTCTGCTGCTCTACGAAAAAATGAAAGTGCAGACCCCCATTGCTGGGAAATTCAACCTGATCAGCAAAAGCTTCCTGAAGACGCTCGCCAAGGGAGAAGCAGCGGGCGGCGGTGCTGACAAGGACAAGGGGGACGGCGTTGGCAAAATGCCCAACATGGGCGGCCCCGGCGCGCAGCAGGGGGGCGACAAGGATGGTCAAAAAAGTGTCAACCGCGATGGCTGGAAACCGCTCGGCGATATCGCCTCGTCCATCTACGGCGACTTCGGCGGCGGTGGTGGTGGCATTGGCGGTGGTGGTGGCGGCGGGGCTGAGCAAAAGGCTCCCGGAGGCTTCCCTGGCGCCGGCGGCGACAAGGGCTTCGGCGTTCCCGACTTCCCAGGCGGAAACAAAGGCGATCCCAAGGGAGCGCAAGGCGGCTCAGCCACCGTTCCACGCACCGAGTTCGTCATTGTCCTCATCTGGCGCGAACCGATCACATCCCAGCAAGCCATTGACCTGGGCGGCAAGCAAAACTGAGCCTCGCACTGTGCCTGTTCGCAGAGTGCGGGGCCTGCGGCTGCAAACATAACGGATTTCGACGAGTATTATCAGTTTCCGAAGGTACTACCATGGCAGTCAAAATCAACAAAGAGATGCTGCTGAAGAATCGCTTCTGGATCATGCTCGGCGTCACTTTCTTCCTGGGGCTGTTTGGCATTATCTATCTCGAGTTCGTCAATGCCGATGAGCACCGCAAGAAAGTCACCGACGAGATCAATAAGGCTATTGCCATCAAGAATGACGCGGTCAAGGGGCGTCCCGCCATCGACACGCGAGGCAAGGAAGCGGAGGTTGCCAAGGGGGCGGAATCGAAAGTTTGGTCCGAGGCCTATTTTGCTCAGCAGGACGTGTTCAAATGGGCGAAGGCGGTCGAGGACGAGTTTGACTTCTATGGAGGCAAGTTTGCCATTCAGGTCACGGTTCTGAAAGCCCCCGTCAAGGGCCCGTGGCCCGACGACAACGACCGCGTACTTCATGGCGTGTTGGCTGACATCAGAAATAGTTACATGGAGATCAAGGCACGCGTAAAGGAAAAAGGCAAGGAAAAAGAAGTCCTGGTAAGAATCTATCGAACCGAAAACGTTCAAATTACGTCGGAAGGGGAGCCGAATACGATCTTATGGGAGACCGGCTTGCCCAAACACAAGGACAAGGTAGTGGCTGTTACGTTCCAGACAGGCAAATATTTCAACGACCTTTTGCGCGGCGAGGAACAGGCCAAGTTTGCGGAGTCCTACCGCGAGCAGATCCACGAGATTTTGCGCAGCGTCGAACCGCTCGACCAGAAAGGCGCCGGCATCGTGCAGTTGCGCGATTGGCTTTATACTCCCGATGCAATGCCGCCTCCCACCAAGAAATTCATCCGCTACGTGACCAAGGAGTGGAACATAACCGGCAAGATGTCCGACGAAGCCTGGATCGCCCAGGAGAATATCTGGATTCAAAAAGAAATCTACCGGATCATCAAATCGGTCAACGACGACGTGAAGGTGTTCAAGCGGGTCGAAGGCAAAAAGGGGGACGAAGAGAAGCGCAACCTGGTTCAGAAGTTTCGGAACTCCAACTTCGAATTGCAGCTCACCCTCAAGGCGGACAATAAGCTTTCCCTCGTTATCAAAAACTTACTGCCCCGCCGGCAGAAGCAGGACCTCACCTTCCGCGTCTCGCTGAACAAAGGGGCAGGGCTGGATCCGGAGTTGATCAAGATCAGCGGTAAGATCTTGATGCCAGCCGGCACGGCGAAGGGGGAGGACTCCTACGAACATCTGATCGAGGATGCCAAGGTGGGCAAGAACGCGCCGCGCGTGGGAATCTACCGCGTCGAGCAGGTTCTGAGTTGGGAAGCCGCCGCCATCAAACGCATCGACCACGTCAGCGTCGGCTCCAATGCCGCGGATGACATTGCTCACTCTCACCGTACCTTTCCGGAAGGCCTGCGGGCACTGACGTTGGCGGACCCGGTAAAGGAGACCAAGTCGGGTGGCCCCGGACCCGGTGGCGCCCCAGGGGGCGGTCCATCCGGTATCGGCGGTGAGAAAGGCAAAGGAGACGGCAAGGCAGGCAACGAGATTGGCAACCGCAAGATGCTTGCGCACGACCTATGGAGCAATCGCTACGTCGAGGTCTCCGACCAATCGCGGAGGGTCCCCGTCGCCGTCGTTCTGGTCGTCGATCAAGAGTATTACGACCGCGTGTTGACCGCATTCAACAACTCCAAGCTGCGGTTCCTGGCGACCCAGGTGCTCATCAATCAGCACACCGGCTCCTTGCAACCCCCGTCACCAGATAAGAAAGATGACGGCGGCGAGAAAAAAGGCGCTCCAGGCAAGGGTGTCGGCAATCCCATGGGCTTCGGAGGCGGCGGTGCCAAGGAAGCTACAGGAGGCGGCGGGAGCGATCTCGATACTAACATGGAGATGGTCATCTACGGGATCATGACTCTCTATCAACGCTATCCCCCGCGGCCCGCAGAGGCCAAGAAATAACGCTTTCGTCGGCCTGCGACGTTTCCCGCGGGGTGGCGAATATCGAAACCGAATGTTTGCGTTCCGTCTGTGTCGATGTCACAATAGATTTGGCAGTCCGTAGCCGGGGCAGCTCGCACCTTCGGCATGGTTCTTTCGTGTTCGTGATTGAGGATTCACTCGCTCCTTGCTCACGCATGGTATCGCCCAATTTCGGGAGGATTGGCACATGGCCAAGAAAATCGATCTGTCCGGCGTGAAAGAATACATGTTCAACCATGGCGAAAAGGTCGCCCTGGGGACCTGTGCGTTCATCGCTGTCCTGTTTGGTGCACTCGGCCTTTGGCGCGCCCTCGGGGCGAACAAGGCGGATGGGACCAGTAGCACCTTGACGGAGGAACTCACCAATCAATTCCGTCGCATCAGTGAACGCCTTGGCAGCGCGCAAGCGCCTGAACTGCCCGACGACACCAAAAAACGCATGGACCCGTCGAATACCGTATGGGCACACGTTGATCTGAAGCATCAGCAAAATCCCCTCATTCAAATGGGCCCAGAGCAGCAGGAAAAACGCGGCAATCCGAGCATCTACTCGATCAAGAAGGAGCCGAAGTACTTCGACATGCAGTACCTCACGACGCTCGTCCACACGCATAAGTTCGACCCGACCGGAGTGAAGGTCTTTGCGGGCGAGCAGGGCGGTGGCGGCGGTGGCGGCGGTCTACAGGGGGGCGGAGACGGCGGCGTGAAACCTCCCGGCGGGCTTGGCGGTGGCGGCGGCCCCAAAATGGGCGGCGGCGGCGCGAGGACTGGAACCCCATTCGTACACGCCGGTCGGCCGCTGCGTGCGGTTGTCGGCACGGCCGTTTTCCCCATGAAACAGCAAGTGCTGGAATACCAGCGTGCTCTCCAGATGCTCACCCAGAGGGAGCTCTTTCAGAACCGCGACGACCTTCCCAAGGCGTTCGGCATCGATGTCATTCGCTATGAAGTCAAGTCGGACGGGCAGTTCGCGAATCCCAATGGTGAAGTGCTGGTCGGCGTAGATCCGAAGACCGGCAAGTTCGTCAAATCGCCCGGGCTCGAAGCCCTCCTCAAAGAGGCGGTCTACGACGAGACCATGCCGGCGGTTCTGGAGCCTTATCTGTGGGAAGGGTTCCATCTGCCTCTGCCGAGACTGGCGCACGGCCGCTATCCGCGTTTCCAGATCGAGGGGGTGTTTGACATCGCGTGGGGCGACGACGATACCGATCCGAAAGGCGACGATGTGGCGAGCGGCAAGCAGAAGGGCCCCGCCGACCCCAAGGGGGGCGTCACTCTACCAGGCACGGGGAAGGGAAAGGGAGTCAAAGGCGGGGATGAGGAACCCGGGCCAGCCGGGCCAGATCGCAAGGTGGACACGATCAAGGTCAAAGATTTGCAAAAGGACCATGCCGCACTTCATCAGCGGCTCTACCAGAAGAATTACAATATCTATCACGTCCTGGGACAGTTCCGTCCGGACAACGCGACCGCAGATAAAGGACGCTACTTCGCGGCCTGGGATGTCGGCGGTGTTGCGGGGGGCGAAGCTGAAGGACCGGACAAGAAAGGCGGCCAAGGCAAACCGCCTGGAGTTCCCGGCGGCGTCGGTGGCGGCGGTCCCAATATCGGCCTCGGTGGCAATGACGGGCAGAAGCAACCGCAAAATCCGGGCGGCGGGCTCGGCGGTAAGCAGAATGCTGTCAACTGGGAACGCGATGCCGTCGTTCGCTTCATCGATCCCGACGTCGAGCCGGGCAGGACTTACAAGTACGCCATTCGTGTCCGTATGGTCAATCCAAACCACAACAAGCCCAGCGCTGTTGCTTTTGCCAAGCTCGCAGAGATGGATGTGCTGATGTCCGACTGGGAGTTTACACCCAGTATTAATGTCCCCTATGACTATTTCCTGTATGTTCTTGATCAACAACTCCACGACGAGTGGACGGCCCCACCGGTGATCGGCGCGAAACCCGTGACGACGCCGCCCGATCCAAGGTGGCGCGATCACGCCTTCTTCCAGATCCATCAATGGATTCAAAAGAAATTCGACCCCAAGGATCGCACCGATTTCGTCATCGGCGACTGGGCCGTCGCCGAACGCGTCGTCGTCCGACGCGGCGAACGCATCGGCATCGACGTACCCGTTGTGGTCCCCGTCTGGAAGGAACGCAAGGACGCCTTCGAGATTCCTGTCATCGAGAAAGATGCGAAGGACAAGAAGTCCAAAACCAAGCTGGGCTTCAAGATCGACATGCGCAAGGAAGTGACCGACAACGAAGGCAAACGCGTCGAGGAAGACCCGCCGGTCCTGGTTGATTACGTCGGCGGCAAACGAGGCGTCGCCAAGGTAGAGGAGGAGGCGGCACAGGAAGCGCTCATCCTCTCGGCAGATGGCACGCTGCATGTCCTCAACTCCCGCGTCGATACTGACCCTGCCTTTGACGCCGCCAAGGCCAGGCAGGAACGCCTCAGCAGCGTACGTCGCCGCGCCACGGCGCTCAGCGCGCCGGCACGAGGAAGTGGTGACGGCAAAGACCCGAAGATGCCAGGCACCGGGCTCGGCAAATAAGCGTCTGATGCGCATGGCGATTCTGCACGACGGCCAGGCAACTACGACCGCAAGGTCCCGGTTGCCTGGCCGTTCCTCATTATTTCCTCGCCTCGCCCTATTCAGGGCACAACCGCAAAATTCGTCGAGAGCCGCGGTTTCTGTAAGGAATTCCCGGGCGTGAGCCGAAGGAATGAGGAGTGGGATTCTTCGCCGAACGCAGGCGCAATTTTTCGTCCCGATCGGCGTTCCTCCACCGACGCGGTTTTCGGCGTGTTGGATTTGCCCTGGCCTGATCCATGCGCTAGAATTCAATGAGGGCCAGTTGGCCGACTCCCGGACGCCGGCCGGCGCGCAAAGAGGAGGCACGATCATGTGGCATTACCATGCCTCAGAGCCTCTGAGGCACTACTTCAGCGGCTTGACGGAACAGACATTCATGGGCGACCTCGGCGTCGCCGATCCGCCCCTCATTGACTACCTTTCCGAAATGCTCTCGCGTTTCGTTCACATGGATGCCGTGTATCGGCTCCGCTCAGGCGCCGGCGAGCGTCTGGAAGAAGTCGCGCAGATGCTGATGGAAGTCGAGGAGATGCCGCCCGAGGGCCGCACGAGCCGCGAAATGCATCGGCACATCGGCGATTTCACGCTTTTCTGGACAGGCGTGTATCCGGAGATGTTGAAGAAATTGCGCTCGGTCCTGCACAAGGATCACTTCATCGATTACTGCGAGCAGGGGAAACGGGCGTATTTTATCGCCAGCACTTTCGAAGCGGAGCCGTTCAAGGAGGAGGCTACCGTTCTGCGCCGCCTGAGTGAGCGGTTCGAGTTGTGCGCGTTTGGGCTGACGAAAGTTCGCCACGAATGGGAACGCAAGCCTGTTCATTAGGCCGCCTGCGGCGTGGCGGCGTCTGCCACGCCGCACGTGGCTTACCTGGGCGCTACAAAGTCAGCGAGATAGAGCTGCGTCGGCGAACGCCCGTCGCGGTTCGAAGTCCACATCACCTTGGTGTAATCCGGACTGAACACGGGCAACACGTCTGCTCCCGGCGCAAACGTAAGTCTCACCTTCTTTCCCGTCTCGATGCTCATCCAGTACAGATCGTAATTGGGGCGCATGGCCGGATTGGAGTGGTCAGCCGCCGTGTAGATGATGTGGGTGCTGTCCTTGTACCAGTAAGGCGCCCAGAAAACCCAGTTCTCGTCGTCGGTAAGGGCTTTCTCGCCGGTGCCGTCCACGTTGATGACATAGAGTTGCAGATGGTCCTTCTTTTTGCGGTCACTGCGAAAGATGACCTTTTTGCCATCAGGTGAGAAGAACGGTCCGCCGTTGTAGCAGCCGGGGGCCCTGGTCAGCTGGCGCACGTTCTTGCCATTCGACTCCATGATGTAGAGTTCGAGGTTTTTCTCGCCGGAGCGATTGGAGCAGAAGACGATTTGCTTTCCGTCAGCCGAGTAGGAACCTTCGGCGTCGTAACCCTTGGCGTCGGTCAGGCGTTTCAGCCCGCTGCCGTCGGAGTTGGCCTCGAAGATCTCCATGTGGGCGTCGAAGTCCCAGACGTAACGGCGGCGTTTCTTGGATTGCTTTTCCTCGGCACGCAGCTTGATTTCGAGTTCGTAGTGCTTCTTGGCGTCCGGATCGAGGTGGGAACTGGCGAAGAGGATCTTGTCGGCCGTGGGATGAAAGTACCCGCACGTCGTTTTGCCGGCGCCCGGGCTAACCCGGCGGGCGGCGCCCGACTGAAGGTCCATGACGAACATCTGGTAGAATGGGTTCTCCCCCTTCTGCTCGGCCTGGAAGATGATCTTCTTCGCATCCGGAGAAAAATAGCCTTCGCCGGCCCGAACGAAATCGTGGGTCACCTGACGCGTGTTTTTCAGATGGATGGCTTCAAGCTTCTGCCAATCGTCCGCGGGCTGGGCCAAGAGCAGGCACGCACACAAAGTCCACATAGAGGGCTCCAGGTTGTTCGACTGTCATGGGTTAAGATGAAATCCTGTCCGACGAAACGCATTTCGCGCTTGCAGGTAGGCGTTCCTTCCCATTATAACAAACAATTCGTAATGGCAATCATTTCCATCCTACAAGGATTCTTCCATGGCAGAATTCCAGCTTCCGGACGTGGTGACCAATCTCTTGCCCGAGGGGCTGCGAGCCTATTCGCTCTACATTGTGGGCGGCTCGATCTGTGTGCTAGGGGTAATCGGTCTCTTGTTCCTGCTGCTCGTGTACAAGCTTCTTTTTGGCCGTCGCAAAAAGAGTGAGCACGAGAAGAACCTCATGGAGGATCTCACCGAGTACCCGGACCTCAAGTCCAGCACCGGTGACAAGCAGCTTCGCATCGAAGGGGTTCCCGTACGCATACGACTGGTGGTCATTGCGCCAGCGGGGACGGCATCGGAGATCGATCCGGACCAGTTGCATACTATGCTGGAGAAACTCCTGCCGGGGCTGGGGGACATTTGCAAGCACGACAAGCCGCGCATCAAGGTATGGCCGACGCAGGTCAGCTACCAGGGTTTCGCGACGCACTTTCATCGCAACACGGAGACCGGCGTCGCCGAAGGGGAGCTGACCCGCTGGGCGATGATCGCGGGCCGAGTGAAGGTGGGCAAGACGCAGTTCATGCTGGGGCTCGCGCTGCAATCGATCAAGGAGAACACCGTCGGGCGGCGCACGGTCGATTCGCACGAGTGGGCCTCGGTATTGCGCGTGCGTGTGCGGGATTGACGCGACCCCGCGAGGCGGACAAAAGAAAAAGCTCGCACGACGGGTTGCGCCTGGTGCGCGAAACCGCCGAGCGAGCTTTGTTGTTGCCAGCGAAACGCACAGTATCAGGCGCGTGGCTGCAAGGCGATGTTGACGAAGCAATGCACGTGGTCGAGCACGCGGTAGTTCCACACGAAGCCGGGGCCTTCGAGACGCCAGAAGTTCCAGCGCTCGCTGGTGGGGTTGTCCTTGTAGAAGCCCAGGTGGATGCGTTCCATGCCGCCGTTGCGGCGAATCAACTCCATGACCTCGTCGCCGTCTTCACGGCGATACGGCGAAATCAGCGTACGCATGACCGTCTCGACGAGCCGGCGCTGATCGGGAGTCAGGTCGCGGATCGAGATGCCGGGGTACCCCTCGCGGCGGAAACGAACCGAGGCGGCCTGTTCGCCCGGGTTGGTCGTCATGGTTGCCTGGCGACGCTGGTTGGCGTTCAGGGCTTCCCACACCGACAGGACACTGCGAGTCTGGAAGTTGAAGACATTGCGTTCGCTGTAGCCGTCCGGGCTGTGGCCATAATACATCGGGCCGCCGAAGGCCGTGTTGGCTTCGGAGTTGCCATCGCAGCGGACGGTGAGATGATGGCCCGAGAAGACCCACGCGAACTGGTTGTCGCCGCTGGGATCGCCGAAGATATGGGCGCCGCAGCGCTGGAAGTTTTGGCTGCCGTCGAAGGTGCCATTGCGGGTGATGCGGCGATGGCCTTCTTCGTCGGAGCAGATGGCGCGGAGGATGCGTTCATTTAATTCGCGCTGAGCGGGCGTGTAGACGACGCCGATGTTGTTGGCGTTGAGCGAGGCGTTATACATGCGAAGTCGCATGGGGATGGCATTGTTGCCCCCGCCATGATTCCAAGGCAACACCACCTGGGTGCGTTGCTGCTGGGTGAGTCCCTGATAGAGTTCGCGGATGAGCGCCTCAGCTGGCTTGGCCGCGCGGGGGGCCGGCTGCGCGGGGGGCGTGCCCTGCGCGGCCACCGCCTTGGGGACGAGTTCCAGACCTGCCAGCGTCACCGCCGTGCCGCCGACCGACATAAGGAAATCACGGCGACCTACGCCATCCATCGCGTCGCAATCGGGGCATTGAATCTTCGTTTGATCAGACATGCCATTTCTCCTGTGGTTAGGGACACGGGGGGGTGTGTATCCCTATCTTGTGCAAGTTTAGGGTTTGTGTCAAGGATTAACTGTCGTTTACTGCCCGCGTCGGACCGGGCCCCCATTGGTGCCGTACCGGTCAAACTCGGGGTGCTGAAACGATCTCGCTCGCCTTAGCCGTCCACTCTCCCCACGGCAGCAGCGGCAGGTACATGCACAGGGCATAGGGCACAAAACCGCCAAGCTCCATGGTAGCAAAGATGCCGACATGGAACATGACGCCAAAAAACAGCGCGATGATTCGAGGCCACTTGAAGATCACCAGCAGCGGAAAGCTAACCTCCCAGGCGAGCACGGTCCAGGTCATGAGCTGAGTCAAGAGGTGCGGGAGAGGCAGCGCTACCGGCGAGAACCGTGTCAACACAACGTCGCCAAGTACGTAGTGCAAGCTGCTCCCTTCCAGCCAGGTGGCGCCGAAGAGCTTGTACAGTCCGTTCATCCAGTAGATGAAGATCATTTGCACGAAGATCAGCCGAATAGGCCAGGGATGCACGAGCACCGGCCCGGCCCGGCGTCGGAAGAGCGCATCAATCGACCACGCAGCCCCGCACGGACACAGCATCAGGTAAAAAAGCAAGATCAGGCGAATCGTATCGCCGGCGTTGTCGAGGTAAGGATTGGCGCTGGCAAACGACATCGACACGAGCCACGTCGCAATGGCCGTGAATCGTGTCGCACAGCCCAGTAACAAAAGGACTGCGAAGCCGATCCAGGCGTACAACATGGCCACCATGAGCAGGTAATCGTCGTCCTGCCAGGATCGCAAAGCGCGAAGCCATCCCGGTGCTGGGTCCAGTGCGGCTACGTCAACGAATTGCGAAAGATAAAAGCCGACAATGACCAGCACCATGCTGCTCAGCAGCGCGAATCCTAGCTCCAGCCACGGGATGGGGTGCTCAGGATCGCGCAATCGCGTGGCGACATCGAGCGTGTTGAAAAGGCACGACAAAGAAAACCCGAGGAGTGGCACCACCCAGGCAAGGGAGTCTATGTCCTTCGCGGTGATCATCTGCGACCACAGGCTTGCCGAGTACCACGCCAAGGAAAAGGTCCAGAGGTAGAGCGCGATTCCCGTTCGATCCTGGCTCGGGGGATTTCGGTGAACGAAGAGCAGTCTCAGAAGCGAATTGCCGAGGATCCATAGAGAAAGGCCGATCCAGCAGCTGAGGGCGAGGTACTGGTTGGCCCCGTCGCCGACGCCGCGAAGGAGCGACCAGGTAGTCCGCGCTCCCTGAAATCGCCAGGCAAACACGGTGGGATCGCACAATCCGTCCTTGCCGAAGTACGCGGCAGTATCCGGCAAATAGTTATAAACGACATCGAAAATCAAACAGGCGGCGAGTCCGATGCGCAGTGCTGCCAGGCGCTTGGCGTTGACGGGTTCGGTCCATGCGGGCGAAGCCGACATTGGCCAGGGAAGCCAGGGAGCAATGCCGACGGTCGTGCCGGAGGATGGCGTGGCGATTTTCATTATTTTGCCGGATAAAACTGCCTGTCCTTGAAGTCGAAGTACTCCAGAACGTTGGCCGCCTTGGCCTTCGGTCCGTCGGGTTGCCAGCGTGCGATGGGGTACAGGGCGCGCTGCCAGCCGCGTTCCTCACCGGGTGGGAGGATTCGGTAGAACCTTTCGAAGAGAATGACTTGTTTGGGCTGAGGTTCATTCGGGTTCGCCGCTGTCCATTCCTTTAGCCGCCAGCGCAGATACGCGAAGGTCTGATCGTGATAGTCTTTCGTGAGGTCGCGTACCAAATCGGTCACGCGCGCCGCAAGGTGGTCGTATTCCTCGTCCTCATTCGGTTGAAGGTTCAGAAAGAGTTGCCCCTCGTAGCGGCGGACACGACAGTTATTGATACGCATGAAGGAGTTGATGTTCTTGGGTTCGTTCTTGGAAAGGAGCATTTCGGTCCCGGGCGGCCGGTCCTGGTCGCTTGGCGGGTTCCACGGTGCGCTCAGGTGAATGCCGTTCTTGGGGTCGTACTCGAACTGAGTCCCAGGCGGAAATGGTTCCTCCGGATCCACGTTGGCCCAGACCAGGAGCACGCAGGGAAAGCCTGTCGCCTTGCCGACCGTCGGCGCAAAGAGCGACCATTCCTGGTCCTGCAAGGTCAGTTGCGTCCAGCGGCGGACATTCGTCTCCACCTGGGTGCCCCACTCCCAACCGTGCCCGTGCTTGCCTACCACGTCTGGCGCGGCCTGTCTCAGGATCTTGCGCGACTGGTCGGTAGTCCGACTGGGGACCCAGAGGCCAAAGCCAAGAAGGTTAGCCGTGATCAGAAAGGCAAGCTGGAAAAGGATAAAGCCCCCCAGCATCACCTGGCGCGGCGATGGTGGAGGAGTCGGGGCAGGTGTTGTGTCGAGGTCCGACATCGGTCTACTCGTCGAGGAACTCGCCGCGCGCGTGCCACAAACCGAGTGTCGCGCCGCAACCAGCTCAGGGGTTTTTGCGATAGACGCCGATAAACGCCCGCTGCCCCAGCATGCGCAATTGCACGTAGCGTTGCTCCTTCCAGCCGACGCGTTCGGTGGCCGCACGCAACGCCTTGGCGTCCGATACAATCAGAACCGCTTTTCCGCCCGGACGCAAGACCCGATCCATTTCGCGCACGCTTTCGCGGTAGAGGGGTCCAATCGCCTCCGGGGTTTCCATCTGCTTTCCAAAGGGCGGATTGCAGATGACTCGATCGACACAGGCGTCTTCGACAGGCAGTTCGCGCGCGTCCCACGAGTGCAAGTGCGTGATGCCGAACTGGCGCAAGTTCGCTTGCGCAGCACGGAGGTGGCTCTTGTCAAGGTCGCCGCCGACGAACTCCATGGGCCAATCGACTCCCGCGGTGGTCTTTTTGCCACGGGTGCTGAGGTAGGCCTCCGCGAGCAATGTTCCGGCGCCGCACATCGGATCGAGCACCGTCTGATCTGGCTTCAGTTCAGCCAGTCGCACGATGGCGGCGGCAATCGTTGGGCGGATCGATGCAGGCAGGTGCTCGTGTTTGTAACTGCGGTGACGCATCGACTTGTCGGAAAGGCGCATGCCGCACACTGCCATCGCGCCGTGAATCGTTAGCCAAATCTCGACGGACGCGTTTTCCTCCGCGTAGCGCCAGCTACTGGGCAGCTTGCCCGCCAAGCCGCGCATCATCGCCTGCTTGGCGTCTACTCGGCGATAGCCGTGCACCCCCGTCATCTGCGTTACGAAGTGATACGTCGGCTTTCCCTTCGGTTTCGGTGTGACGGCGTGGTGATGTTTCAGAAGCGTGTCCCAGCGAACCTTGTGCGTCCAACGTTCGATGCTTTCGAGGTCCTTGGCGCGGTAACTCAATTCGTCCGTTCCCCAGGCGTAGAGAAAGACGTCTTCGGTGGTGCGCAACTGAAGGACGGAACGATCGATGTCGTTGAGCCGAAAGACGACGATGCCGTTGCCTGAGCGTTTGGCCTTGCCGCCGAGCGAATGCGCGATCTCCTCGCCGGCAATAGTTTCGAGTCCTTCGTGGACCATCGCGTAGCAGGCCGGTATTTCGGGTGAGGATGCCATTGAGTTTCGCCGCTTGCAGGTTGGCGTTCGCAAGGCGCCGTGCGCCCGCCAAGCCGCGAGCGGCGAACACGCGGGTCTTGCGTTTCATGCCCTAGCTGATTATATTATCGTTTTGACCCTGCATGACCCCAAACGCAAGAGGCATGACCGCGATGGTGGACACGATCTTGATCGATTTGAAAGCGTTGATGGTCGAACGTGAGGACTGCGACGCCGGAACCGTCGAGAAGCTTCGTAGCGGCTTGGCCCAGGGAAAGACGCAGTATCGCTCCTTGCGGGAGTCTGCTGAAGCCCTCAAGAAAAAGGTGGAAGCCAACGCCGGTACGCCGGTTGGAAAGCGCTGGCACCTCAAACTTGGCATCGCCCAATATTTCATTGGCTACATCACCGACGCCATCGAGAATTTCAAGCTCGCGGAGGGCGCCCTGGCGAATTTTTACCTGGGCAAGGCTTTGCTCGAAAAACAGCAGCCCGACGAGGCGCTCAAGGCCTTCGAAAAGGCGGAGAAGGCCGGCTATAATGCCAACCAGGTCAAACTGCAGCGGGCCGGAATCCACCGACTCAACGGGGATGTTGCCCAGGCGCGTGGGCTTCTCAAGGAACTCGAAAGCCAGGCTACTCACAATCCCGAGTATCACTTCCAGGTTGCATCCTGCTACGTTCATGATGGCGTACGCGACAAAGCCATTTTGCATTTCGAGAAGGCTGTCGAACTCGATCCCAGCCACACCGGCGCCCTGTTCCAGCTCGGCCATTCCAACGACTTGGCCGGCAATGACGACGAGGCGATCGGCTACTACGAACGCTGCATGACGCATCCGCCGATCCACGTCGGGTTGCTGATGAACCTCGGCATCCTTTACGAAGATTCCGACAAGTATGACCGGGCCGTCGACTGCTATCGCCGCATCTTGCACGCGGACCCGCATCACGAACAGGCTCGACTGTTCCTGAAGGACGCCGAAGCGTCGCTGACGATGTACTACAACCCCGAGGCGGAGCTTGCCAGCAGCAAGTTCAACCAGGTGCTGGAGATTCCCGTCACCGATTTCGAGCTTTCAGTCCGTAGCCGCAATTGCCTGAAGAAGATGAATATCCGCACCCTGGGCGATTTGACGCGTGTGAGCGAACAGCAACTTTTGAGCAGCAAGAATTTTGGCGAGACCTCGCTCAATGAGATCAAGCTGATTCTCGGGGCCAAGAGCTTGCGGGTCGGCCAGGCCCTCGAACAAGGTGCCAACGTTGAGCGCCGCTTCGTGCCGACGACGCAGTTGAGTGAGGCCGAGCAGGCACTTCTCAACAAGCCCGTGAGCGATCTGAATCTCTCCGTGCGGGCGCGAAAGTGCATGAATCGGCTCGGCATTGCCGCGATCGGCGAGTTGACCATACGCACGGCTGACGAGCTTCTCGAAGCCAAGAACTTCGGCATGACCTCGCTGAACGAGGTACGTGAGAAGCTTCGGCAAATGGGCCTCAACCTGCGCGGCGACTAAGGGATCCGACCTTCGTTTAGCGCTCGCAAGTCACTTCCAAATGCAGTAGCTTGGTCGCGAGCCCTAAACGAGGATGGCCGTCATCCATTTTTCCTTTTTTTCTTTCATCGAGGAGGTGTTCCGTGGCAGAGATGCGCGTATCCAGCGTGATCATTGTCCTGGTTCTGGTCGGCGCTGTCGGTTTCCTGGTTTTGACATTCGGCGGCTGGATGGCTGTCGGGTGGTTTCGCAAGGAGACCTTCGACAAGGGCTTGGCTGTAGCGCAGGGTTATACCAAGGCCACTACACCTGCCGAAGCGATGGACCTATTCCGCTCGGCCATTCAGGCCCGCAATTACGAAAGCGCGTCTTATTACTGCACCAAAGATTATTCGGAATACTTGAAACGTACCCACACGGCAGCCAAGGATCTGGGCAGAGAGCTCGACCGAATTCGGACCTTTGGTAAGGAAAAGGCAATTCTTACTGACAAGGTTCAGATCGTGCTTCATCGTCTCGATCCATTTCCCCTGAATTTCAAAGTCGGTCCGGTGCCTAAGGAGGACGCCAAGGGTAAGACGGTCGGATCCTTTGAATGGCAGGCGCTCGTCTTGAAGAACCCTGGCATGGTGAACCAAATTCAACTTCAGAGCGATGTGAAGGATTTTGACTGGACGATGTTCGAAAACGTCCTTGGCCCCCCCATGATGTTCGGTAAAGTTGAACTCGTTAAGGAAGATGATTCATGGAAGTTGCACATTCCGACGAACCAGGTATGGGACCGCGGCATCAATAATTTCCTGGCCAAGTCCAAGACCTACCACACCGGTTTGGGCCAATTCGCTGGGAACATGAGTGCGGAGCGATATGCCGATCCGCCTATGTTTGAAGCAGAGATCTTCAGCAAGCTACGCAGTGCAGCCCGGTAATCAGCGAACTGCACAGCCCAGGGGCGGCTTCCCCTGGGCTTACCTGGCTCATTTCCTTAGATCCACGCACACGAGTTTCTTCTGATCGCGTGCATATAGTCGGCCGTTCGCGAGCGCAATCTGCGCCCGGCAGGGGCCGTTCTCGAAGAGCCGGAAGCGCGCGGTCTCGCGGAATGCTGCCGGCGTCGCCTGGATCAGGCACAATTCGCCTTTCTCGGTTAGAACGACGAGCTTCCCGTCGGCTTGGATCATCGTGCCGCAGCCGAAGCGGTCTTGCTCCCATTTCACCTTGCGAGTCTTGAGTTCGACGCAGCGAAGATTTGGTCCTGCCTCCTGTCGGCCATCGATGCCGTAGAGGTGGCCGTCGTGGTAGATGCACGTGTTGTAATGATTCGACATGACGTTCTCATCGGTCCAGATCTCGTCAGCTCCGTCCTTCTTTAGCTTGAGCAGCATTGCGCCGGTCTCATAACTGGTGGAGAGGAACACCTGATTGCCGATGACGAGAGGGGTGGCGGCGTTGACGGAAGCGTCGTAGCGTGCCCGCCAGCGTTTTTGGTACTTGACGGCGCCGGTCTTCGGATCGAGCACGACGGCTCCCGTGCGAGTGAAGAAGATCGCCAGGCGAGCGCCGTCGACGGTTGTCACCACGGGGGAGGAGTAGCTGGGGGGATCGTCAGTCGCCTTCCAGGCTTCCTTGCCGTCCTTGAGGTCAAAGCCTACGATGCCGGCTTTCGGTCCGCCGACGTTGACGAGCACAAGGCCCTGTTCGACGACAGGAGAGGTTCCGATGCCGAAGTAGCCGAGCGGCGTTTTGTAGTCCTTGGTGAGGGAACGCGACCAGAGTTTCTTGCCGTCATCGAGCGTGAGGCAGTGGAGCGCGCCTTCCGCACCAAGAGTGATCAGTTTGTCGCCGACAATGGCCGGAGTGGAACGCGGCCCATTTCCCTTGCCGAGCTGGTCCTGATATTCGGTAGCGTAGGCGAATTTCCATTGCGCCTTACCGGTGAGGGCGTGAATACACTCGACGACCTCCTCTTCGCCGACGCGATGGAAGACGATGAGCCGATCGCCGGCGATGACAGTTCCGCTGAAGCCTTCGCCGACGGCGCGATCCCAGGCAACCTTGGGTCCGTCCTTCGGAAAGGCATCGAGGAGCCCCTTTTCGAGCGAGGCGCCGTCGCGGCGCGGGCCAAGCCATTGCGGCCAATCGTCGGCGCGGAGATTGGCGGCGGGAAGGAGATACAGTGCGATCATCGCGAGAAAAAAACGCTTCATGCGGGGACCTTTGAACGGCGTTATCCCCAGGATTCGTGGTGCTCATTCTGGGGCTTACGGAATACAACTCAACTCTTTGATTTCACACAGCGGAAGCCAATGGTGTCGCTGCGCGTGCCTGCCGGAACGTAATGGCGATAGGCGGACCGCAACGCCTCGGCGGGGTCAGAATAGCCGCCGCCGCGCACGACGTGATCGGTGCCATCTTTGTCCATGAAGGCAGAGCCGTCATCCTTGGCATTCTTGTAATTCGGGGACCAGGAATCGAGGCACCATTCCCAGATGTAGCCATGCATGTCGTAGAGCCCCCAAGGGTTTGCGGCCTTGACGCCGACAGGGGGATCGTTGCCGGGGGCGTTGACCTTGTACCACGCGAACTTGTCGATTTGCTTGACATCATCCCCCCAGGAATAGGCGGTCGTGGTTCCCGCTCGGCAGCAGTACTCCCATTCGGCTTCCGAAGGTAACCGGATGCTTTCGTCAGCGCCGATCAACTTGCGGTCGCGCAGCAACCTGGTGGCCTTCGCGCAGAATTCGTTGCATTCCTTCCAGTCGGTCATTTCGACCGAGTTACGCAGGCCCCGCCACTTGGCTGGATTCTTGCCGATGACGACGTGGTAGAGTTCCTGGGTCACCTCGTATTTGGCGATCGCGAAAGAATTCTTGAAAGTTACTTTGTGTACGGGGCGTTCATTGTCGCGGCCGCCTTTCTCAGTGCCCATCAGAAAGCTGGCGGGGAACTTACCTTTGCCCGGCGTGATCGGCACGAATTCGTCGACGAAGAGCTTTAAGATGGCGTCCTTGCGAGGCGTGGGATCGGGCAGCGGCTTCTTCTTATCCGCCTGGGCCCAGGCGCCGCTGGCAAAGCACGCCGCAATCAGCGTGATGGCAAGAATCGTTTTTTTCATGAAAGCTCCTATCGCAAGTATGCCGTGGTCGTTTCGAATGCGTTTGGGCCGCGGAGAGTATCCTGCCATCGGAAAGCGTAGTTGGCAAGGGATTTTTTTGTGCAGGAAGATATGATGGACCCTATCTGTCACGCCACGAGGACTGCCTCATGCCTGTCATTCGATGTCCGCAATGCCATACGCAAGTCACCGAGGATGAACTTCGCACGGGCACTTGCCTGATGTGCGACGCCGCGCTGCCGGCGCTCGCACCGACGCCAGCATCCCGGCCCATTCCGCAGGCGGCGGCCCCTCATCAGTCCAGTTTCGTCTACTCGCTGCTCTTGGTTGTCATTGGCGTGCTGGCATTTTGCTTGTTCCCGGTCGGCATCATGCTCTACAACATGCTGCCGGAAAAGACGCCCTCGAAGGATGATCCGGTTCTTGCGCAAAAGCCGGTGCCGAAGAAGGACCCAAAGGTCAAACCGGACCCTGTGGTAGACTCGAAGCTCGACGATTCGTCTGGCAAGCCGAAGTCGAACGGGCCGGACGCGGAGAAGCCAATCAAGGTCGAGGAATCCAAAAAGGTTGACGCAAAAAAAGAGGAGCCGAAGAAGATCGAGGCCCCCAAAGATGTTGCGAAGAAGCCTGACGAGCCCAAGAAAGTCGACGAGCCGAAGAAGCCCGACCCATTGCCCCCGGTTGGACCACCGCACCTGGCGAATGCATACCTGCCCCTGCTGGCCGACGACGTCATCAGGATCGACGGCGATCTGGCCGACTGGAAAGACATCAACGCTGTATTTCTAATCGGGATCGAGCGGGGCCGTTCTACAAAGAAGGCGGTTGCTTTTCCAAAAACGCAGAAAGTCTATCTCGCCTATTGCAGCAAGGGCATACTTGTTGCGGTAGATGTCGTGGACACGAGCGGTGCCCTGGAGAATGCTGGCAAGCCGGCAAGGGGCATGTGGCCCTTTTGGGACAATGACGCCGTCGAGATTTACATCGACACGCTCAATCGGCGTCCGCAGCGCCGGGGGGATGCGAGTCTGCATCAGTTCTTCGCCTTTCCGTTTGGCACGCCGGGAGATACCGGCATCGGCGGGTACGAGTCGCGCATCCTGCGCAACGCCGCCGGGCGGGAAGATTGGACCATCGTTGCTCATTCGAGTGTCGGCCCTAGCGCCATGGTTCGTGCGGGCAAAAAGACCGCAACGGGCTGGACCATGGAGTTGTTGATTCCCAGGTCGGCCCTGCGGCAAGGCGATCTCAAGCCAGGCCAGATCCTCGGCTTCGAATTGCAAATCGATACGGGCACAAATGTCTATTACTTTTGGGCCAACGACAATCCCGACGTTCGCGTCAGTATGAATCCCGGCGGTTGGGGCGAGATCGGTCTGGCGGGAACCGATGCCAAGGTCGAGATCCTTGATGCCGAGAACAAGCCGGCCAAGATCGTTATGCCTGGCAAGCCGTTGACCGTGCGCGTGACAGACGCTGACATGAATCTCGACAGTGCGCACAAGGAGCGGATCAACGTCACGCTGCTGAGCAAGACCGGCGACCGCAAGACGCTCCTGCTGGAGGAGACGTTACCCAACTCTGGCGTCTTCGTGGGCTCCATGCCGACACGACTCAGCGTGGGCAAACGCGAGGAAAAGACCCTGGAAGTCCTTGCGGGCGATGTGATTGTAGTCGAGTATCTCGACCAGATCCGCGGCAACAGCACACGGAATGTGCTTCTGCGCTCCGAAGTGGTGACCCCGCCCAAGTAGTCGAGAGTCGGCCGCATGATTGAGACGCTCCAAATCCTGTTCGAAGACAATCACTGCCTAGCCGTGGCGAAGCCGCCGGGGTTGCTAACCCAGGGAGTGCCTGCTGGCATTCCAACGCTCGAGGCGATGGTCAAGGCATACATCAAGGACAAGTATCAGAAGCCCGGAAACGTCTATCTGGGTATTCCGCATCGCCTGGATCGGCCAGTCTCCGGGGTAGTTCTTTTCGCGCGCAATACCAAGGCGGCGCAACGGTTGGCGGAGCAATTCCGCGATCGGCTGGTAACCAAAGTTTACTGGGGAGCCGTCGAGGGAACGGTCGAACCGACGGAGGGCGTGTGGGAAGACTGGCTGCGGAAGATTCAGGATGAAGCACGGACCGAGAAGGCGGAAGCAAATACTCCCGGGGCGAAGCTTGCGACGTTGAGTTATCGGGTGTTGCAAGCTTACTTGGGTGGGACGGCGCTGGAGTTTCATCCACAGACGGGGCGAATGCACCAGATTCGCGTGCAGGCGTCGCTACGGGGATATCCACTCCTCGGCGATCTGTTGTATGGCTCGCAGCACGCGTTGGGGCCGGCCGCAGAACTGCAACGAGATCGTTGCATCGCCCTTCATGCCCGGAGCCTGACGTTTCTGCATCCCATCCGCTATGAGCCGATCACGCTTACCGCGCCGCTGCCGGCGGTGTGGCAAGAGCTTGGTGTCATGCAGGAGTGATCGTCGTCATGCTAACGACTGCGTTGATCGAGGAGATCCTGGCATCGATCCCACACCGAGTCATCGGCGTGCTCGGGGATCTATTTCTCGATCGCTATCTTGAACTTGATGCCGCGCTCACCGAGCCATCGCTGGAAACGGGTTTGGATGCCTATCAGGTGACGCGTGTTCGTGCGTGCCCTGGAGCAGCGGGGACCGTGATCAACAACCTCGCTGCCCTCGGTGTCGGCCGCATCGTTCCCGTCAGCATGATCGGCGACGACGGCGAAGGCTATGAGTTGAGGCAGGCGCTGGCTGCCATGCCGAGTGTGGATGGGGCCAACCTGGTTATCTCGTCGCAGCGTCGTACGCCGACCTATACCAAGCCGATGCTCGGCGTGGCCGGCGGTTCGCCGCGTGAGCTGAATCGGCTCGACATCAAGAATCGGCAGGTATTGCCGGCGGAGGTTGAAGCCAAGATTTTGGAACGCGTTGACGCAGTCTGGCCAGCGCTCGACGTTTTGTTGGTCCTCGACCAAGTAAGTGAAGCGGATTGCGGGGTCGTCACTGCCGGGATGCGCGATTATTTGGCGCTGCTAGGTGAGCGGGTGCCAAGGAAGATCATCCTGGTCGATAGCCGGGAGCGTATTAGCTTTTTTCGCAACGCCTGGCTCAAGCCGAACGAACGCGAATGTTTGCGAGGAGGTAATGCAGCAGGGAATTTGCGCGAGGCAGTACGGCAGATGCGTCAAAGCACGGGCCGGCCCGTGATTTGCACACAAGGCGATAAGGGAATGTTGATTGAAGCGGACGCAGGGCCGTTGGAAGTGGCCGCATACCCGGTGTCTGGACCCGTCGACACCGTCGGTGCAGGAGATTCAAGTAGTGCAGCGCTTGCCTGTGCTCTGGCAAGCGGCGTTGCTCTGCCGGCGGCGGCGGCCTTTGGGAATCTGATCGCGTCGATTACCATTCAGCAGATAGGTACCACGGGGACGGCATCCCCCGAGCAGGTGCGTAAACGTTGGCGCGAGGTCAGTGGTTCCTGTTCGGCTTCCGCCGACGGGGTACCGCAGTGAGCCACGTCACGCTCAGAATTGCTACTGCATCTCTTCATCCAGGCCGCGAATCTCGCGCAGAAGCTCGTCGCGCTCGCGGCGAGTAGCTTCTACGTCGAATTGCATGTATTTCGCATCGAGTTGCAGCTGATCAACCGCGTCCTGTGCGATCCGCAGCAGCCGGCTATGCAGGCGTGTGTAGTGGTGCAGGCGCTCACACAAGGGAAGCAGTTTCTGCCGGAGGTGGAGCGGCAGCTGCTCGATATGTCCCTTCAACTCGATGAGTTCGGAGGGGATCTGGTCTTTGCGCCATTCCAGAGACTTTGGCTTCGACATTTTTTTACCCAACTTCCAGGTGCGGGTGGCCATTCGGGCGCTATTCTCTCATCGCAATTCATGTGCCGATTATTCCTGCCTCGTCAGGTATTGGAAAATCCTCTTGGTTTGCACAAGTTTTTCCCGATTGCGGGGCTTCGCGGGCTTGCCCAGTGTAAAGATTTGGAAACACAACTGGTCTTTTCTGTTTACGGAGTTTCTGCTAGAAGCCGCAGTTGCGACCCGTTCGACCCTTTCCAGGCTGGGGCTTGGCGGGAATGGACGGCGAGCGAGGGATTTAGCCATGCGTAACAGACGTTTTTTCCGAGTATGTGGCATCACTGGCTTCATGTTGCTGGTCGGTCTGTTCACGATCGTCGGCTTTGCTTTCGCACAGACCGCGGTCCACCGCAATGGCTTTGAAACCAAGATCGGCTGGACCAAGGGGGGCGCCGACGCTGCCTTCGAACAGACCGCTCACAAGATCGATGATCGCGAGCCGCACAATGGCCGCGGCTCGGAGTATCTCGAATTCGACGCCAAGAAGGGGGAGTACATTCACTACATTTACCCAATCGGCAAAGCGCCGATCACCGAGGAGCTGCGAGCGTCCCTCTGGCTGCGCAGCAATCGGTCCGGTATGCAGATCATGGCGCGCATCGTTCTGCCCAATGAGCGTGACCCCAACAACCTCGAATACCGACTGGCCACACACATCCGCGGCGATACCTATCAGCAAGCCGGGCAATGGCAGCTCGTGGAGCTGTCGCGGCCAGTCAAGCTTGCCAAGGAACAGCAACAGCTCATGAACGCCAAGAGCGGCGGCAAGAGGCAGTTCGACTTCACTGGCGCCTACATCGACGCCCTCGTCCTGAACGTCTACGCCGGCCCGGGGCCGACACGCATCTGGATCGATGATCTGGAAATCGGTCCGGTGACCGAGGCGGTGCCTTTCAAGACCGCCGATCGCGTTGACAATGCCAACCCGGCCAAGAATGCCAGCATCACGCGGCCGGTGCGTGCCAGCGCCATCGAGTTCAATGCCAATCGTCTGATCGTGGGCAACAAGCGCATGCTCTTTCGGGCCGTTCGTTACTCGGACACGATGTTGCCGGTCTTGCGCAACGCCGGCTTTAATACGGTTTGCGTCGATCACAAATTCAGTCCGGCGATGCTCAAGGAAGCGAGCGACCTGGGCCTTTGGATTGCACCGGAGTTCCGCGTGACCAACGATCAAGGAGCCGCGCTGTCGCCGGACGATATCACCAGGCAAATTCAGCGTTATGCGGACAATGATGCAGTGCTATTTCATCGTCTGGGCGGCTTGCTGACATTCGAGAGTGCGACCATGGTAGCGCGTGCCGCTCAAACGGCACGAAGCGCCGATCCCGGGCATCCCATCGCCGCCGATGTGTGGGATGGTCTGCTGCCGTACTCGCGCAGCGTCAACATGATCGGCGTCCACCGCTTCCCACTCATGACGACGCTGGAGTTGCCCAAGTATCGCGAATGGCTCGAAGCGAGGCGCCGCCTAGCGAACCCGGGGACATTCACTTGGACCTGGATCCAGACCCACTTGCCCGACTGGTACAGCGAGATTCTTTATAACCAGAGCGCCAAAGCCGAGTTCAAGGAACCGGTCGGCCCACAGCCGGAGCAAATTCGCTTGCTGGCCTACACCGCCTTGGCATCGGGCTGCCGCGGATTGGCTTACTGGTCGGATCGCTTCCTGGCGGACAGCCACCAGGGGCGCGATCGTCTGTTGGCCTGTGCACTACTGAATCAAGAAATGGACATGCTAGAATCTCTGCTGGTGACCGTCGAAGACGCTCCGCAGTGGGTCGATACCTCCGTCAAGGACGTCAAAGCTGCCGTGTTGCGCTGCGACAAGGGCGTGCTGGTGATCCCGATCTGGCAAGGAAAAGCCTCGCAGTTTGTGCCCGGCCAGGCCGCGGTGTCCAAGCTCGTGATTACCGTTCCGCAGGTTCCCAAGACGTCGCAGGCCTGGGAGGTTTCGCCTGGCGACGTGCGTGGCCTGAAAGTCGAGCGTGTGGATAAGGGGGTGCGCGTGACGTTGCCTGAGTTCGGATTGACCTCGGCAATCGTCTTCACCGCCGATACGAATCTGATGGGCCGCTTTCAGGATCAGTCGCGGGCCCGGCGTCAAGATGCAGCTCAGTGGTCGCATGACATGGCTTATTATGAGTACGAAAAAGTAGTGAAGGTCCAGGCCGAGCTCGAGAAGCTGGGCGTGGTGATTCCTGATGCGAACACTTTGTTGGCCGACAGCAAGCGCCGATTGGGGAAAGCGCAGGAACTGTGGAAGACGCGCAACTTCAGTGAGGCGTACCACGAAGCGGAACGTGCCCTGCGTCCGATCCGCATCCTCATGCGGGCACACTGGGAAAAAGCGGTGCGAGGATTCGATACGCCAGTGGCCAGCCCTTACGCTGTTTCGTTCTACACGCTGCCCCGCCACTGGCTGTTCATGGATCAAGTGAGGCGCTCGACCGTGGGCGCGAATCAACTACGTGGCGGCGACTTCGAGGTGGCGCCGGAGCGCAAACTGGAAACGTGGAAAAAGAGCAGCGAATCACTCGACGAAGTCGAACTCATCGCCGATCGCGTATCGGAATTAAATGTGACTCGCATCGAGTTGAAGGATCCGCAAGCCAATCCTAAAGAAGCCAAGACACTTGAGCTCGTTTCGAGCGTCCCCAAGAGATCAGGTTCGCCTGTGGAGGGGCGGCAATGTGCGATGCTGCAAATCAAGCCGCTCGCGGGAAAACTGGCCCCCTCTGCGCTCGAGCGCACGCATGTGTCCCTCACGAGTGCAGAGGTTAAGCTGCCGCCGGGCACGCTGGTGCAGATTAGCGGCTGGGTCAACATTCCCGCTCCGATCACCGCATCGCCCGACGGCGCCATGATGTTCGACAACGCTGGCGGTGAGCCGCTGGCAATCCGCTGGACAGACCCAACCCCCTGGAAAAAGTACACCGTTTACCGCCGCGTGCCGGCGTCGGGGACGATCAACGTGACATTGACCATGACGGGCGTCGGCACCGCCTATTTCGATGATGTCCGTATCGAACCCCTGGTGCCGGCGAATGTCGCCGGGTTTGATGCGACGCCGCGCTGATCCCTGAACGCTTGCGATGTAGCAATCGCACCGGGCGGATAGGCATGATTCAAAAGCGGGTATCACGGCCGAAAGACGACCCGTTCGCTGCGTGGCCACCGCGCAAGAACGCAGGCAACGAATGCTCGGGCGCTAACTTGTTCTCTTAAAAAGTTGTTGTGATGATTCGTTGCAGATACAGGCACACCCGCCTTGCAAAGAATCAAGTATTACGAAGTATCATTGCATCCCGAATCTGAACCACACACGCGATTTCTTTGCTGTACGCGGCTAAACACTGTACCCCAGCCACGTAAGGTGGCGCTGCAAACTCTCCATCGGCAAGCCAATCACGTTCGTCAAACTCCCGTCGATGATTCGCAAGTAGGGATCGTTCTCTTCTTGAATTCCGTATGCTCCCGATCGGCCGACCCAGGTGTCGGTCGCCAGATACGCATCGAGTTCAGCGCGGCTGAGCGCGCGAAAAAAGAGCCGCGTGCATTCCTGCCAGACGAATTGCACATCGTCCGGCCGGCGCCAGAGAACGACGCCGGTCCACAACTCGTGTTCGCGGCCGGAAAGCGAGGTGAGGATGCGGCGGGCGTCGTCCACGTCGCGGGGCTTCCCGATCACCTGCCCGTCGAGCCAGCCGACCGTATCTGCTGCCAAGACAAGACCGTCCGAAACCTGTGGTGCAACCGCGGCGGCTTTGAGCCAGGAGACGGTCATCACGTAATGACGCGGATCGGTAAAGCCTTGCCCGGTCGGCTCGTCGATATGCGATGGGATGACCTCGACCGGATAGCCGGCACGCTCCAGCATCGCGCGGCGATCAGGAGAACTGCTGGCTAGAATCAGGCGGCGTGATGGTGCTGTTGCCATGTGCTTAGAATCATTTCAAGGGCGGGCCAAAGCCGATCCGGTGTCAGATCGGCCATACATTCCATGCGCGGGCAGGTCTTCAGATAGCTCCCTTTGCACCAGACCGACGTCTCGACGGCTCGGTCGGACTGCCCATAGGGGCCCGTCTTCTCGACACGCGTGCAAGTATACGGCGCGATCACCGGCCGTCCCAGGGCGACCGCCAGATGCAGTGGTCCAGTGTCATTTGCGAGCAGGACGTCGGCTTCGTTGAGAATTGCAACGAGTTGCGGCAACTTCGTTGCGCCTGCAAGTTGAAGCACGGGCCCGGAAATCAGCGCGGCTGCTTGCTGGGCGATCTCCGCCTCCTCCGAGGTACCGACGAAGATGGCCGACCCGCCGAACCGTGTCTGCGCGCGTCGCGCCAGGGATGCGAAATGTTCCGGCGGCCAGCGTTTGGTAAGCCAGCGTGAGCCGACGCCGAAGGCCAGCCAGGGACGCGGGAATTCTTGCAAGTGATTGCGAGCCCAGTTTCGCGCGTCGGCGTGGATCGGAACGTGAAACGTTTTGACCGACGGCGCATCGCCGAGGCTTTCGATCACGCGCCAATATCGATCAACCGCATGGGCTACACCGACGCGATCCTCAACTCGGTGGCTGTAGCAAACCATCGCCCCCTCACGTGCCGACGCCAGGCCGATGCGCGTGCGCGCTCCCGTTGCAAAAGACATCGCGCCGGTGCGAAAGAGCCCTTGTAAATCGATGGCGAGGTCAAATCGATAGGATCGCAGTCGTTTGAGAAAACGAGCGAATTCCCAGCCTCCACGGAGCCAATTCTTGCGTAATGCGCCGCGATCGAATGCAATGGTCTCGTCGAGGGCAGGGTGCCCTTCAAGAATCGGTGCATAGCCGCGATTGACAATCCAGGAGATGTGTGCCTCAGGAAACCTCGCCCTGAGCGCTGTCAGAACGGGCAAGGCGTGCGCAATATCTCCCAGAGCGCTCGGCTTGATGATCGCGATACGCTCAGGCGTTTTGTTCAGATGCACGACATGCACAGGCATGCGGCGAATCCTTTCGCGACAGTAAGATCCACGTTTTGACGGCTCTCAGAGAGGGCCGTGGGCGGGACATGTCCGCTCCATTGTGCAAGGACCGGCTAGGACGCTGTTCCCCCTCGCCGAATCCACGGCAACAAGGGGAGCATCAATAGTAACAAAATCGCCCCGCCGATGTAAGGCAAGATGTGGTCGTTTGTAGCCTGGTAGAGTACCAAGCCGAAAACCGGACCGAGGATGCGGGCCAGCGCGGATGCCGATTGATTGACCCCCAGGATCTCGCCTTGCCGATCGTCTGGCGTTCGCCGCGAAACCAGCGCCTGGGCGGACGGAGTCAAGAAGGCAAAACCTACGACGGCAGCTGTCAGAGCAACAAAAAGGTGAGGCAGCATCGTGTCGGGCGTAGTTCCATTTGCGACAGAATGGCTGATCCAGCCTTGAAGTCCGACGCCGATGGCCATGAAGAAGATTCCCATCCCCATGAACACCACCTCGCTGACACGCGAGGCCAGGCGGCGATACAGAAATCCCTGCGTCAACATGAGTACGAAGCCGACATAGGCAAAGAACAAAAAGCTGTAGCGCTCGCTGAATCGGAAAGTGTCTTCAAGAAATATGGACAAGGTCACCTCGAACGAGCCGAAGCCCAGACTCGCCAGGAAGAAAATCAGAATGATCGGTCCGATCGCAGGATTGGCGAGCGCAAAGCGGATGCCGGATGGATCGAGCAGATGTCGCCGCACTACCGATTCGGCGCCCGGGACGCGAGTTTCCGGCAACAGGCGCAGGCCCAGTAGCAGGGCAATCAAGGAAAGCCCCGACGCGGTGTAGCCGATGCTTCCCAGACCGACGAAGGGGAAGTCCTCGCCAAGCCAGAGGCAGCCGAAACCGATCAGGGGACCGAAGGTAAAGCCGATACCAAAGGCGGCGCCGATGAGCGCCATGCCGTGCTTGCGTTTCTCAGGCGGCGTCGAATCGGCAATGACAGCCTGAGCAGTGGAGATTGTGGCGCCGCTGATGCCTGCGCCAATTCGTGCCACAAAGAAGAGCACGATTGCAAAAAGGGCCGAATTGGCATCATCAGGACGCACCGATGCTGCATACCCGAACAGGCCGTAAAACACTACGGATCCAAAGAGGCCGATGAGCAAGATGGGCCTTCTCCCGATGCGATCGGAAAGCCGGCCCCAGGCGGGCGCGAAGAGAAACTGCATCAGCGAAAACGACGACATCAACAGCCCGGTGACGGCGCCGATGGTCTTCGGTTCCGTGGCAGCGATCAGGTGCGCGAGATCAGACTTCGCAATCCGTGGCAACAGCGGCAGGATGATCCCGAAGCCCAGCAGGTCAATGAACACGACCAGGAACACGATCATCAGAGCCGAGCGATTGGACCCCCGGCTCGGTTCCGCTGGCATGGTTGGCGATTCCGCGTTTTGCATCACGTACGTTCCTGGGGTTGCAACCTGGCTACTTCTTTAATGCGGATTCAATCGCCGCCGCCACGCGATCAGCGAGTAATGACGAGCCTTTTTCGGTGAAATGAACGTTGACTTTGAGCTGGATTTTATCCAGTTGGGGCAACGCGAAAGCGTAGAGGTCGTTGACTGCTATGCCGTTGTCGTCCATGATCTTCTTGGCGACTTGGTTGTAGTCGATCACGTCCTGATTTTTGCGGAGCGGATTGGTTTTGCCTTCTGGCACCGGCGTCGTCGTGGCCCAAATCAACTTGGCGCCGGTCCCTTTCATCGTCTTGACGAGTTCACGCAAGTTCTTTTCGTAATCGTCGATCGGCACCTGATGTTTACCCTCGCCAAGCTTGATGTCGTGCAGGCCCCAGTTGAAATGGATGACGTCCCACTTGCCGGTGCCGAGCCATTTTTTGATCTTTTTCATGCCGTTGGAAGTCGGCCCACCATTTTCCGGAATGCGATGCACATGGGCCTTCCCCGCCAGCGACTTTTGCGTCGCAGCCGTGTAGCCGATGGAAATCGAATCGCCGATGAGCAGCACGTGAGGCAGTTTGGGATCGTCCTTGGATTCTTGAGCTGCAGTTGTCGCCAGGCACAATGTCAACCCTAGAATGGCGAGTATTTGCTTCATGATGCCACTTTCCGTCGAGGAGTGGGATTGCGTTGGCGTCGCCTGTTATTGCAACGCGCTCACACGGGGCGCTAACGCAACTCCGAACATCTAGCATGTCAATTGCGGGGGCGTCGAGAATACTTCGGCGGGGCTCTCTGACGCGGAACCGTACTAAGTGTATTTTCCGGAAAACTATTGAACGCGGCAATGCCGCCTGATACGATCTCTCAAATACCAAGCGGGAAGGCTCCTCGCGTCAGGAATGCAACTCTCGCGAATCCCCAGGAGGGATCGTCCATGGCTATTTCGGTGTTGTGCACAGCCTGTCAGTACAAGTTCACGATTCCGGAAGTCGGACAACGACAAAATTGCCCCAACTGTCAGTCTCCGGTCGTCGCGGGAAAGACCGTTGCGGAAGGCAGTGCGTCAACGCCCACGAAGCAATCCGCCATCAACAAGACGCTCCTCGGCGAGACAAGCCCCCCCATCACGTTTAGTTGCCCGCGCTGCAAAAAGTCATTGGAGGTTGCCTCCATTGAGGCCGGCACCAAGAGGCCCTGCCCGGAGTGCGGCCAGCGCCTGCAGGTGCCTGTAGCGTCAGCCCAAACAACTCCACATGCCAACTTGAACAAGACAATACTGGCTGACACGGAAACGCCGCCATCCCCGTCCGGAATCCGAGAGGGGCCGCCTGCTGCCGCTCCAACGGCTTCGTCAGGAACGGCGCCGGGCCGTAAGACCATCGCCGGGGCACGGTCCACGTCGAACCGCGGACTGTTGATCGGTGGAGGACTGGCGGCCCTTGGCGTGGTGTTCCTGGGTGTCCTCGTCTGTGTAGCGTCCATCATCTTCATAGGCAGTCGCAATCGCCAGGCCGCCGAGCTTCTGGCCACGGAAACGAAGCAGCGTATCGAGAAGGAGGCCGAACGGCAGGCAGAGCTGGAAAAGAAGCGACGAGACGACCAAGACGCGGCAGCACGGCGTGCGGAACAGGAAAAAAATGACATCGAGAAGGCCAAAGCGGAGGCGGCCGCGGAGCAACTTCGCCGGGAACAGGAAAAACTGGATCGCCAGGCCAAGGAAGAGGAACGTCGCAAACGCAATGCGGAGGAACTTCAGGCGCTCAAAGATCAGGAAGCCAAGCGGGCCAAGGAGCAGAAGGACGCCGCCAACAAGGACAAGAAAGGCGGGGGCGTCATCGGCGTGCCGCCTGGAGGCCTCGTGATAAACGGTGTCCTTAATCGCTCTCAGTTTGATCGCTACCGCAGCGGTTGTTACTGCATGATTCATCCCGTTCCCATGAAGGCCGGCCGAACGTACGTCATCGGTCTCTTCTCGTCCTGGGACAATTACCTTCACCTGGAAGATCCAGCCGGCAGGCATCTCATCTCGAACGACGATGGTGGCGGCTATCCCAACGCACGCATCATTTTCACCTGCCCCGCGGACGGTGTCTTTCGTATCATCGTCACCAGCTGCGGCGGTGGAGTTACCGGACCGTACACCCTACGGATTTCCAACTGAGTCTACGGGTCATTTACCGCCGAAAATATTGATCCGAGGCCCGAGTTCATTTGCTCGGCATCGAGCGATGGAAATGCACGTGCTTCCACGCTCCACTCTTCTTTTGCCAAACGCGAGTTTCTCCGACGGCGATGGTGCTCGGCACTCCGCCGGAGACGCGCTGATTCAAACGCACGTAACAGACGACAGCGACATCTCCCATCACTCGCACGTGCGGTGACGCCATCGTCGTGTGGAACGGCGCCGTCGCGCCGCCGAGTTGAAAATAAAAGCGATGGAATTCCAGCCCCTCAACGAGTTGTCCGATCGCCTCCGGTTCAAAGCACGTCATCGTCGGATCGCACAGTTCCTGGTATACTTTCCAGTCTGCCGTCGCGATGCTGTCGAGCAGCTTTTGATTGAGCGAGAGCAGTTCCGCGTGGGTAGTGTCAGCCATGTCGATGTATCCCTTGTTTTCATTCAATGCAACCACCCTGAATAGAATAATAAAATCGAATCCACAAGGGAAAGGTGCATCATGGCCATCAAGAGTGAATGGGTCTTCGACGCGACCGATGCCGACTTCGAGGAGAAGGTTCTCAAGAAGTCGCATGACGTGCCGGTCGTCGTCGATTTCTGGGCCCCGTGGTGTGGCCCGTGCCGATCGCTGGGGCCGATCCTCGAAGGAATGATCGAGCAGCGCGGCGGCAAGGCGCTGCTTGCCAAGGTCAACACCGATGAACAGCAAGGCCTCGCAGCACAGTACGGCGTCAATGCTCTTCCCACCGTGGTGGCATTTCGTAAGGGCCGAGCGGTGTTGTCCTTTGAGGGACTGCTTCCTGAATCGCAACTCGCGGATTTCTTTACTCGCCTCGAACCTACCGAGGCTGAGAAAAATGCCGAAACGGCCGCCGCTCTCGAAAAAACCGATCCCGCCAAAGCGGAGGACATGTATCGCCTGGCCTTGAAGGCCAATCCAAATCAAGAAGATGCCATCGTAGGCCTGGCTCGTTTGATTGTTGACCAGAAAAAGAACGACGAGGCAAACGATCTGCTCGAACGCGTCGGCCCTGGCGGTGAATTCGGTGCCGAAGCGGAGCGGTTACGCGCACTCCTTTGGCTCAGTGATCGCGCCAAAGATTTTTCGGATGAAGGGTCGCTGCGGAAAAAAATAAAAGCAGATCCCAAAGACGCGCAGAGCCAATACGAACTCGGTTGTGTATTGGCAGCCCATGGCAAAACGACAGAAGCACTCGAAACCCTCTATCAGGCAGGGATCCTTGATCGCAAGCTGGCGGCCGCGAAGGTGCGCGAAACCATGGTGAAAATCTTTTTCCTGATCGGCGTGCGAAGTGAATTGGCCGATGCGTATCGCGACAAGTTGACGTCGATGCTGTATTAGCCCCTCCTCGTTTAGCGTTCGCAGTCGTCGCGCGAACGCCAAACGAGGATCTCAATCACGCCCCGACGCGCCCGCGGAACTCGCCGTCCTCGGTGCGGATCTTGATCTTATCGCCTTTGCGGATGTGCCCCGGCACGCGGACCTCGGCTCCCGTTTCAATTGTCGCCAGCTTGGTCACCGACGTCGCCGTGTCGCCGCGGGCCCCTTCGGGCGCATCGGTCACCTCCACCTCGATGACCTGTGGCAATTCAACCTGCACGACCTTGTCCTCGATCTTGAGCAGGCTCAATTTCATGTTCGGCACCATGTACCCTCGTTGCGCTTCTGGCACCAGCGTCTTACTGACGAATACTTGTTCGTAGGTCTTCGGGTCCATGCACACGAACATGTCGTCTTCCGGATAGGAATAGTCGTATTCCTGCCGATTGAGGATGATTTTTTCGACGTTATCGTCGGGCGAAAACCGCTGTTCGACGACATTGCCACGGTCGAGGTGTTTGAGCTTGATCTGCCAGTAGGTGCGGAGATTTCCGCGAGTTTGCTCGTGGCGATCGAAGACGACCCAGACTTCTCCGTTGTACATGATCGCTTCGCCGATCTTGACGTCACGCATTTTCATGTTTGGCATCGGTAGAGACTCCTTAGCTAAGCCGCTTGCGGCTTAGCGCTCGCAGGCTGGCGGCATTTACACTTGGCAATTTTGACGTCGCACCAGGGGTTATGTTATCGGCGGAGAGCACGGTTTGCCAGATGGTTCCGTGCCAACGGAGGCTCTTTCCGGGCAAATTCGTGGGATAATAGTTCCTTTTTTCGCCGGTCGTTCGCGAAGCGAAAATATTTTTGATCTGGCGTTGCCGGTTTGTGGGCATCTCCTAGAATGAGTGTCCACCGTTCCTCTGGAACGGCGATGTTCTTTGACAATTAGGCAGCGGAAAGAGTTGTATCTTCACAAGAGACGAAAGTTTCTTGTGTTTTAAGCGATTCTCTGTATGCGTCGTGAGAAACGAAGATCAAGTTCGTTACTTACTCCTGTTCGAAATATGCACGAAC
>SXGT01404256.1_pt1 | contig 52047 bp, 29 predicted proteins | sample 3176221 | NCBI WGS metagenome assembly SXGT01 (sample SAMN11356862, study PRJNA531348) | freshwater metagenome | isolation source: freshwater sample F1-120 | place: China: Fuxian Lake, Yuxi | collected 2017-12-25
CCGAGATCACGGAGGGAAAAGAGAGGCCACAGAGCGGAGGAGCGGGCGTTCTTTTCCGGTGGTATTCTCTGTGACCTCCTGCCGGGCCTCAGTGACCTCTGTGACCAGCGGTTTGATTCCTGCGGTTGCGGTTGCCGCGTTGGGAAATATCCGGGTCAGAGACACGCATTTGGCCGTGAAGGTGCCTGAGTCGCGCCCGGAAATCATCGCGGCTACTCGCCTCCAGGGTTCCGGCAGTGGTCGCCTGTCGCACGAATCTCTCCCCAGAACGGCTCCGCACGCGCACCCGTCCCAGCATCCGGGCCGCGGCCAACAGAACTCGGAGATGCTCCCCCATCATACGACGGACCCGACACGGAGACGGGCCGGAGAAATTAATCTCAACTGTTCCAGCCACGAACTGGCGCAAGGGCGCCACCCCACCCCGGGCTTTCAACCCAGGATACCAGTAATGACATTCGCTCCCTCGACGCCGGTGAGTTTGGCGTCGAGACCCTGAAACTTCACGCTGAAGGCATCGTGCTGGATGCCGAGCTGCTGCAGCATCGTGGCGTGCAGGTCGTGCACGGTGCAGATGTTTTCCACCGCGGCATAGCCGAGGTCGTCCGTTGCGCCGTACACCATCCCGCGGCGAATGCCCGCGCCGGCCAGCCACATCGACATCGCCTTGTTGTGGTGGTCGCGGCCGGTCGTGCCCTTCGTCGCTTGGGCCATTGGTGTGCGGCCAAACTCGCCCGTCCACACCACCAGCGTGTCGTCGAGCAGGCCGCGCTGCTTCAGGTCCGTGATGAGCGCCGCCGACGCCTGATCGGTCTCCTTCGCCTTCACCGGCATCTCTTCGCGCAGCTGACTGTGGTGGTCCCAGTCGCGATGATACAACTGGATGAACCGCACGCCGCGCTCGGCGAGGCGACGGGCCAGCAGGCAGTTGGAGGCAAACGATCCGTCGCCCGGCGTGCAGCCGTAAAGTTCCAGCGTCCGCGCGTCCTCTCCGCGCAGGTCCATGAGCTCGGGCACGCTCGCCTGCATCTGAAACGCCATCTCGTACTGCGCGATGCGGGTCGCGATCTCGGGATCGTGCACGAACGCCTCGTGCTGGCGGTTGAGCGAATTGATCGCGCGGATGTCGGCGCCCTGCTGCTCGCGCGCGATGTGTCCCGGGTTGCCAAGATAGTGCACGGCGTCGCCCCGGCTGTGAAATTGCACGCCCTGAAACCGGCTCGGCAAAAACCCGCTGCTCCACTGGCGCACCGCGATCGGCTGCGGCGAACGGCCCGGCCCGGTCGAGACCATCACCACGAACCCGGGCAGGTTTTCCGCCTCACTCCCGAGGCCGTAATTCACCCACGCGCCCATGCTCGGGCGCCCGGCGATCTGCGAACCGGTGTTCATGAACATGTGCGCGGGATCGTGATTGATCGCATCCGTCGTCATCGAGCGGATCACACACAGGTCGTCGACCACCGCGCCGAGATGCGGAAAGAGCGAGCAGATCTCCGTCTGGTTTTTCCCAAACTTGGCGAAAGGAAACTGCGGCGCGTGGCAGAACAATTCCTGCCCCTGCAACTGCGCAAGCTGCTGGCCCTTGGTGAGGCTCTCCGGCATCGGCTGCCCGTGCATCTCGGCCAGCCGCGGTTTCGGGTCAAACGTCTCGAACTGCGACGGCCCGCCCGCCATCGTCAGCCAGATCACCCGCTTCGCCTTCTGCGGGAGCGGTAGCGGATGAATCACGCCCCGGGACGGCGCGGCATGCAGTGCCGGTCCCTTGAGCAGCGAGGCCAGCGCGACGGCCCCGACGCCCTGCGTGACCCGTCCAAGAAACGCGCGACGGGTGTGGTGGGAATATGTGGGAAATCTCATGATCAACGAAGAACGAAAGCGACGTCGGCGTCGGTGGAATGGGCCGCCAGGGCACGCGCAGAGACTTTCGCCCCAACGGGGCGAGATTTGATAGCCCGGGGCAACGCTCCGGGAAAAAAAGTCACCAAATAGCCAAGCCCTGAATGGGCGAAACGACCGGAGTCGCGCCCCATCAGGGCGCAAGATTCCTTCCACAATATTTCACCCGGGGCTGCGCCCCGGGCTATCGAATGTCGCCCCGTTGGGGCGCAAAGTATGGCTCGGTGATTCACGAGCGCGTCACGAATTCGTGGAGGTTGAGCAACACCCGCGCCACGTGCGTCCACGCGGCGAGTTCCGCTTTGTCGACGGCCGGCGGCACCGCGCTGGCGCCCGTGGCTAGCAGGGAATCCGCTGCGCCGGGGTCCGCACGATAAACCCCGATCTGCTCGTCCAGCAACGACCGCATGGTCCGCACTTCCTCGGCACGCGGCGCTCGCTGCAGGGCGCGGCGCCACGCCCAGGTCAGGCGTTGCTCCGTCGCCGCGCCGCCCTCGGCGAGGATCCGTGCCGCGAAGGCGCGGGCGGCTTCGACGTACGTCGGATCGTTGAGCAACACGAGGGCCTGCTGGGGCAGGTTGGAACGGTTGCGCTCGGCCGCACACTCCTCGCGGCTGGGCGCGTCGAAGGCGAGCAGGCTCGGGTGCAGATAGGTGCGCTGCCACCAGACGTACAGGCCGCGCCGATACTGTGCTTCGCCATCATCCGGGACATATTCGCGCGTCGGAAAATTCAGGTTCTCCCAATAACGCGCCGGCTGGTAGGGCTTGATGCTCGGGCCGCCAATCCGGGGCGAAAGCAGGCCGGCGACGGCGAGGGCGTTGTCGCGCACGAGTTCGGCGTCGACCCGGTAGCGGCTCTGCCGCGCATGCTCGCGATTGTAAGGATCGGCGGCGAGTTGCTCCGGTGTGGCGGTCGAGACCTGGCGGTATGTCGCGCTCGTCACGAGCGTCCGCACGAGGTGTTTGACGTCCCACCCGCGGTCCATGAACTCGCACGCCAGCCAGTCGAGGAGCGGAGCGTTGAGGGGCGGTTCGCCCTGCGCGCCGAGGTCGTCGAGGACGCGGCTCAGGCCCGTGCCGAAAAATTGCTTCCAGAACCGGTTCACCACCGTGCGCGCGGTGAGCGGATTCCCGCGCGACACGAGCCACCGCGCCAGATCGAGCCGGGTGGGTTCGCGGTCGCCGAAGTCCGGCTGCGGGAGGTAGCGGGGCAGCGCCGGTTTCACGATCTCACCCGACTCATCCATCCAGTTGCCCCGCGGCAGAATTCGTACGACACGCTTCGCTCGCGCGGACTCCGTCACCAGGCACTTCGGCAGTTCATCGTGGTAGGCTTTACGGGCCTGCTCCGCGGCGGCGAGAGCATCGAGTTCCGCGCGGCCGGCGGTGCTCACGTTGGCGCGAAAGTGGGTGCGCACGGTCTGCTTTTCCTTCGCGGTGCGCTTCGCCGCGTTCTTTTTCATCGCCACCGCCACTTCGCGCGCCGCGCCTTTGACCGCTGGCACAGCATCGGCGCCGGACTCCCACTCGGCCTGGGCCGCGTCAAGCTGCGGCGCCAGTGCCGCGACTTTGTTTGCCGCCGCCTTGACCGCCGCCTCGAGCTGCGCCAACCGCGCCTGCTGCTCCGGCGTCGCGACCAGCATACCGTCTTCCCGGCGTCCCGTCGCGGCTTCCTTCACATCGGCGAAAAACGCCCCGAGCGCGTAGTAGTCGCGCGTGGTGAACGGATCGAATTTGTGGTCGTGGCATTGGGCGCACCCGGTAGTCTGCCCGAGCCACGCGGCGCCAATCGCGCGAATGCGATCGGTCATCATGCGCACTTCGTAGTCCTTCGGCTGGGCCCCGCCCTCCTCCGTGGACAGCAGCAGCCGATTGAACGCCGAGCCGACGCGCGTCTCCTGGTTCGCGTCCGGCAGGAGATCCCCCGCGATCTGTTCGAGCGTGAAACGATCGAAGCGTTTGTTGTCGTTGAAACTCTCGATCACCCAGTCGCGGTAGGGCCAGACGTTGCGGGGGTTGTCGCTGTGGTAGCCGATGGTATCTCCGTAGCGCACCACATCGAGCCAGCCGATCGCCATGCGCTCGCCGTAATGCGGGTTCGCCAGCACGCGGTCGACGAGCTGCGCGTAGGCGCCGGGCGAAGTGTCGTTTTCAAACGCCACCACCTCCGCCGGTGTCGGAGGCAGGCCGAGCAGATCGGAATAAAGCCGCCGGATCAGTGTGCGCCGATCGGCCTCGGGCGAGGACTTGAGGCCGACCTCGGCGAGCCTGGCGAGGACGAAGGTGTCGATCGGATTCGTGGCAAGACCGGGAGAAGGAGAGACGGAGAGCGAGGGAGAACGAACCGACGTATCCTCTCCGTCCCTCTGTCTCTCCGTCTCTCCGTCTTTCCGCGTGGCGCTAAACGCGGGTATTGGCGGCCGGACCGGCGGTTCGTAGGACCAGTGTTTCTGGTAAGCGGCGCCCTGCTTGATCCAAAGCTCGAGGACGGTCTTGTCGCGCGCGGAGAGTTTCTTGTGCGAGTCGGGCGGCGGCATGGCCTCGTCTTCCTCCTTCGCGTTGATGCGGAGGATCAGTTCGCTGTCGGCCGGCCGGCCGGGGATGAACGCCTCGCGCGCGAGCGCTTCTTCGCGCACATCGAGCCGGAGCTTGCCCTTGCGGTGGGACGCGTCGGGGCCGTGGCATTGAAAGCACTTGTCCGAGAGAACTGGCCGCACGTCGCGGTTGAATTCGATCTGCGCGGGCAATGGCGGTGGCATTGCCGGCTGCGCAACCGCCGGCTGTGCCAACAGGAGCGCAGCGCATGCAAGCAACAGACGAGTCTTCATTGGCAAACGGGTATCAGCCACGGTGAGGGAAAGCGCCAAGAGCATTCCCGTTCCCGCGTGGCGGACAATCCCGAAGTGTTCGTATTCACACGCACGGAATTTTCCCGACTCCGCGCTGGGGCCGCAGCCCGCCTCCGGCAGGCAAGCCAAACGACCCGAAAAGCGTTAGCCGCAAAAAGCACCAGATGCGCAAAACCCGAGCCGCTCCTTTTTGTGCCTTCTGCGTTTTTTTGCGGCAAAATGAATTGTCTCTGCCCGCGTGCAGTTTCATTCGTTAAGCATGCCCGAACCGGGCAGGAGGATTGGGGTTTAATTCCTCTGTCCCCATTCCTCTGTTGTGGGCCTGGTCTTGGATCCTTTTTTGGCCTCCCGCAGATTCAGAGAGACCGCAGATGGCCGGTCTTCTGACTCAGCATCTGTGGTCTTTCTGAATCTGTGGGAGGTCCCTGCCTTTCAAACTCCTTGGCGAAGTGGGCCGACACGGGAGAGCCCGCCTCATTGGGGCAACCCGCAAACAACCAGCCTTCAACCGGGAGTCCCGTCGAAGCCGCACTTTCGACTGGCAAGCACCTCGGTGCGACCGCATTCATCGACCGTTTCATGTCCGACGCCCCTTCCACCTCACCCGCCGCGCCCCGCGCCGTGTTCGTGAGCTATTCGCACGACGATGCCGTGGCGGCGCGCCGCATCGCCGAGGCGCTGCGCTCCCGCGGACTCGAAGTGTGGTTCGACGAGAACGAGCTGCGCGGCGGCGACACGTGGGACGCCAAGATCAAACAGCAAATCCGCGACTGCGCGCTGTTCCTGCCGGTGATTTCGCAAAACACCCAGCGCCGCCGCGAGGGGTACTTCCGCCTCGAATGGCACCTTGCCGAGGAGCGGTCGCGGCTGATCGCGCGCGGCACGCCGTTTCTCGTGCCCGTCGCCATCGACGACGTCGCCGAGCGCGGCGCGCTCGTGCCGGAGGTTTTTCTGAGCGTGCAGTGGACGCGCCTACGCCCTTTGGGCTACGGCGGACATGCGCGCCCGGAGGTTGAGGATCCCGCGTTACCGGCGTTTGCGGAACAGGTGAAAGCGCTGCTTGCGGAGGATGGAGTGGCACGGGTCTCCCGACCCGTGAGTCCGGAAAACACGGGTCAGGAGACCCGTGCCACGACGAACGCAGCCCGCCGCGTCCCGGCGGCGGCTTGGATTGGATTTGCTGCCATCGTCGCCGTCGCCGCGTTTGTTGCGCTGCGCCCGACGCAGAATGCGGGCGCAGGGACGCGCCCACCTCCAGCGGGATCTCCGGCGGCACCCGCCGCGCTCGAGGACAAGGCGCTGGTCGTGATGCCGTTTGCCAACCTGAGCGACGACCGCGACGGCTTTGCCGACGGCGTGCACGAAGACATCGTCACGCAACTCGTCGGCGTGCGCGAATTGCGCGTGGTGCCGCGCACCACGGCGGTGCGCTATCGCGACAGCAAGAAAAGCAATCGCGAGATCGCGGAAGAGCTCCGCGTGCGCTATCTCATGAACGGTTCCGTGCGCCGGGCGGGCTCCAAGGTTCGGGTGACGGCCACGTTGATCAAAGCGCCGAACGACGAACATGTGTGGGCCAAGGAATACAATCGGCCTGTCGACGACATCTTCGCGATCCAGTCGGAGCTCGCCCAGGAAATCGCGGCATCATTGAAAGCGACGCTTTCTCCAGAGGAAAAGAAACGCGTCGAAACGCGACCGACGCGCAACCTGGCCGCCTACGATCTCTTCGTAAAGGCCCGTGGAATTCAGCACGGTCCGATTCTCACCTATCACAATCAACTGCCGCACGTGCAGGAGTTGCTCGAGCAGGCGGTGGGAATTGACCCGCAGTTCGTGACCGCCTGGGCGGAACTCGCGGCGGTGCGGGCGTTGCGGTTTCACAGCGGCGCGGCCGCGGACCAGGGTCAGCCGGCAATCCGTGACGCCGCCCTAAAGGCGCTCGAAGCCGCCCAGCGACTCGCGCCCGACTCGGTGGACGTGCAGAAGGCGCGCGGTGAATTTCTCTATCGCTGCGAGGGAAAATTCGTCGAAGCCGCCAAGGTGTGGGAGCAGATTCCGCCGGCCCATCCGCACGATCCTGCGGGCTGGTATTCGATGGGCATTGTGTGCCGGAAGCTCGGCCGGTGGCGCGAGGCCATCGAAAATTTCGAGATGGTCGCCAAGCTGGATCCGGCGGATCTGCGCAACCTCGAGGATTTGCGCGACACTCTCGTCTTGTGCCGGCGTTTTCCCGCAGCGCGCGAAAAATCCCGCCGCCTCGTTGCGCTGGGGCCCGAGGGTGACCTGCGCTTTGCGTTCGAACTGGCCCGGGTTTCTTTTTTGGCCACGGGATCGTCGGCGGAAATCGAGGCTTTCCTCGCGGGGTTGACCCCCGACCAGGCGAGCTCGTCGCTCGGCACGTTCTACCAGCGCACGTGGCTGATCCTGTCGGGAGACAAGGCCGGGACGATCCGGATCGCAAAGAAAGAAGCCCGTGGCTCGCGCATTACGGATCTGCGGGACGAACCCCTCGCGCTGTCGTTCGCGGGCGAGTTGGAGCCGTTGCGCGAACGCGTGCAGGCCATCACAACGGAAATTCGCGCTGCGAGCGAAGGACATCCCGCCTACGCGTCACATTGGCTTAATCTCGCTACACTCGAAGCGTTGCTCGGCAACAAGGCCGAGGCCTCGGCGGCCGCGTTGCGCGGCACCAAAGCGCTAAGCGAGGCCGACGATGCGAGTTGGGGCACGGCCTACAGCCTCACGCGCGCCATCATCTGCGCGTGGACCGACGACAAGGAGACCGCGCTGCGCGAATTACAGCGGCTGGTGGGAAAACCCGTAGGCCCCAACGTGAACGTGATGCGCCGCAGCCTCTGGTATGCACCGCTCCGCGGCGACCCGCGCTTCGAGGCGCTCATCAACGACCCGAAGAACAACGCGCCGCTGTTTTGAGCGGAGCGGCAGTCGTCGCGCCAATCCCTGCTTGAGCGCCTTCAGCCCGGGTCCTGAATCTTTGGCAGTGGAATGGGTGGCAAAGGAATCGGTGGCAGAGGAATAATTCCCCGGCCTTTCATTCCCTTGCCACCCATTCCTCTGCCAAGAATTCAAGGTGCCGCCCAGTCGTGGACGAGGCGTCCCGCCTCGTGGTTTGGGGAAACGAGGCGGGACGCCTCGTGCACTACTCAGCGCCTGAAAAATTCCGCAGCCGAGAGCGTCAGCCCCGGGAGCAGCGGGGTCGAAAACGTCTCGACTTCCTCGATCAGCTGCACCGGTCTCGCGACGTCGCGGGCGAAATCGTAGCGCTGGATTTGCAGCAACAGCGGATCGACGAGCCAGAGTTCCTTCACGCCAGCGCGGGCGTAAATCAGCCGCTTGCGCTTCTTGTCAAGCTGGGCGGTGGACGATGACAAGACCTCGATCACCAGGTCGGGCGCACCGTGGGCGCCATCGTCACTGAGGATGCCGAGATTTGCCCTGGCCACAAACAACAAGTCTGGCTGCACCACATCGTGTTCCGAAAGAAAAACGTCAAACGGTGCCGGCAAGATTTCGCCCAGATTTTTTCGGCGACCAAACGCGAAAGCACCTCGGTCAGGTTCCTCGCGATTCGCTGGTGGTGCAAATCTGGAGCTGGGGCCATGATGAGTTCTCCTTCGATGAGTTGGTACCGCGTCCCCTCCGGCGTGGCGCGGTAGTCCTCCACGGTCAGCAATTCTATAGCGAGGTTTTCCGGCGGCATGGCGATGAATGTGTTCGTCGCAGCCGAGGAGTCAAAGGCGGATTGGCGCAAGGTCGCCGCACGTGACGGCACCTTTTCGCGCTGGCAAACGGTCGCTCGCAAACGCATTTTCTTCCCGGTCCATGGCCGATATTCCCACCAACCCGTCCGCCGCGCCACGCGCCGTGTTCGTGAGCTACTCGCACGACGATGCCGTGGCGGCGCGCCGCATCGCCGAGGCGTTGCGCTCCGCCGGACTCGAGGTGTGGTTCGACGAGAGCGAACTCCGCGGTGGCGACACCTGGGACGCGAAGATCAAACAGCAAATCCGCGACTGCGCGCTGTTCCTGCCGGTGATTTCCCAAAACACCCAGCGCCGCCGCGAGGGGTACTTCCGCCTCGAATGGCACCTTGCCGAGGAGCGCTCGCGCCTCATTGCGCGCGGCACGCCGTTTCTCGTGCCCGTGGCGATCGATGAAACGGGCGAGCGCGAGGCGCTCGTGCCGGAGGTCTTTCTCTCGGTACAGTGGACGCGGCTGACGGGCGGCACGGCGACGGAGGCGTTTGCCGGGCGGGTGAAGGCGTTGCTCGCCGATGATGGAGTGGCACGGGTCTCCCGACCCGTGAGTTCGGAAAACACGGGTCAGGAGACCCGTGCCACGACGAACGCAGCCCGCGGCGTCCCGGCGGCGGCATGGATCGGGCTGGCGGCCGTCGCCATCGCGATTGCCGCTCTTGTCGCATTGCGTCCGTCGCCGAATGCGAGCGCCGGGATGCGCTCGCCCACTTCGGAAAAAACAGCCGTGGCCTCGCCGACCCCTGCCCTGCCGAACGACAAGTCCGCCGCGGCGGACAAATCCCTCGCCGTCCTCCCCTTCGCCAACCTGAGCCCCGACAAGGAAAACGAGTTCTTTGCCGACGGCATGCACGCGGACCTGCTCTCCAATCTCCTCAGCCTCCGCGAACTCCGCGTCATTTCCGCCCAATCGGTTTCCGGCTATCGCGGCACGACGAAGCGGATTCCCGAAATCGCCCGCGAACTGGGCGTGGCCTACATTCTCACCGGCAGCGTGCGCCGCGCGGGCGACACCTTTCGGGTGAGCGCGCAGCTCATCGATGCCCGCACCGATTCGCCGCTCTGGTCGCCGCAACCCTACACGCGGAAGCTCACCGATGTTTTCAAGCTGCAATCCGAGCTGGCCCAGTCCATCGCGTCCGAACTCAAGGCCACGCTCTCACCCGAGGAGAAAAAACTGCTCGCGCGGCGGCCGACGGAAAACATCGCGGCCTACGACCTCTACCTGAAGGCGCTGGAAGTTGACGTAGGCTACGTCACCAGCGCGGGTGCACGGGAACGGCTGGAAAAGCGGGAAAGACTCCTGCATGCGGCCGTCGAACTGGATGAAAAATTTGCTGCGGCCTGGGCCCTGCTGGCGACCACTCACATTGACGTTGTCGCGCGCAAACTCGACACGACGCCAGATCGCATGGCAAAGGCCAAGGCGTCCGTCGATCGCGCGGTGAGCGTCGAACCGGATTCGCCCGAGGTTATTCGGGCCCTCTGCTCTTACTCGTATCGAATCGCCGGCGATCGCCAACGGGCGGATGAACTCCTGCAGAAGTTGTTGCGGGTGTCGCCCAACGATGCGGAGGCGCATGTGCAGCTGGGCTACCTCCAGTCCTACGATGGCCGTTGGCCGCAGGCGTTTGCCACCACCCGAAAGGCCGCGCAATTGGATCCGCGCAATGTCACAGTTGCAGCCGATCTGGCCAATTTACTTTGGCGAGTCCGGCGATTTGCCGAAGCCGCCGAATCGCTACGCCGGGCAGTAGAATTGAATCCCGCCGCACTGCAGCACCAGATCTCTCTGGCACGCCTCGCCTTTCAGGCCCGCGGCTCGACCCGCGAGATGGCGGAGCTCGCGGCAAGATTAGAGGCGAAGGAACCGCAGCCCCCCGAACCCCGGAGCCTGCGCATCCTGCACGCGATCTCGCGTGGCGATCTCGCGGAGGCAATCCGGTTGGATCGGCAGCGGCCGGTTGCAACCGGTGCCCAGCCCGGAAACGCCCCTGGCTTCGTCAATGGCGACGGGACGGGCGACATGGCGCTCGTTTATCTCTCCCAAGGCGATGCCGAAGCGGCACGGAAGCGCATCGGGAACTTCCCCGCGCTGCTCCGCGCGGGCCTCGAACGCGAGCCGGAGAACACCCGACTCATCCGGTATCTGGCCACCCTCGAGGCGATCCTTGGTAGCAAGGAATCAGCCCTGCGTCTCGCCCAGCAATCGGTCGATCTGTCCGCCACCCGCGCCCAATTTGCAATCCTTACCAATGCCCGCGAAGTGCTCGCGCAGGTGTGCGCCGTCGTCGGCGAAAAGGACCGCGCGATCGCGGAGCTAACCGAACTGCTGCGCATCCCCAGCCAGGTGAACATCCACGAGCTGAAAGTCATGCCCGTGTATTTCAACCTCCGCGGCGACCCGCGCTTCGAGGCGCTGGTCAACGACCCGAAGAACAACGCGCCGCTGTTCTAAGCGGGGCGGCAGACGAGGACATTGCACTGATCGGAGTCTCAATATACCTCGTCGTGCGTGCCGACGGCTTCGAGCAGAATCGCGTCATGCGACCCGTGCGGCACGAGTTGAAATACGATGCGCAGATCGTAGCCCGCCGAACAGGCCCAGGACTTCGCCAGCTTCCCCTTGAGCTTGTGCGTGCGCAACGCGGGATGATGCGCGTCTTCCGCCAACAGTTCGAGGGCCGCCTGAAGATCTTCGACGGTCGCTGGACGCCGCCTGGCCAGGCGCCGGGCCGTCCGCAGAAACGCCTTGCTCGGAAGGAGGACTCGTTTCACGCCCTAACGCGTTGGATGATCGCCGCGACACTTGCCGGTTTACAATCACCCCGCGCGTAGTCAGTCCGCGCTTCCTTCACCGCGGCGACGAGTTCCGCCCGTCGTTTCTCCGCGATTCGCCGGCGGAGCGTAGCCGCGAGTTCCTCCTGCTCTTCGAGTGAAAGCCGGTCGGCCGCATCCAACGTGGTCGCATATGAGGTCATGTTCGGAACATAAACGAGCCTGGGTGCATTTCAACCTCCCTCTTGGACTGCCACGCGCACTCCAAAGCTCATGCCAAAATCGGCTTCAGCACATTCGCCGCGACCACGCCCGTGAGCTTCTGGTCAAGGCCCTGGAACTTGAACGAAAACCGTTCGTGATCGATCCCTAGCAGATGCAGGATCGTCGCATGCAGGTCGCGCACATGGACGGGATCGCGCACGATGTTGTACGACATCTCGTCGGTCTCCCCGTAGACCAGGCCGCCCTTCACGCCCCCTCCGGCCATCCAGATGGTGAAGCACCGCGGGTGGTGATCGCGCCCGTAGTTCGTCTCGGTGAGCGTGCCCTGACAATAAACGGTGCGGCCGAATTCGCCGCCCCAGATCACCAGCGTGTCGTCGAGCATGCCGCGCTGTTTCAGATCCTGCACGAGGCCGTAGCACGCCTGATCGACGTCCTTGCACTGCGCCGCGATGTCGCGCGGCAGGCTGCCGTGCTGATCCCACCCGCGATGAAAGATCTGCACGAACCGCACGCCGCGCTCGACCAGGCGCCGCGCCATCAGCGCGGAGCTGGCAAACGAACCGCGGGTGCGCGCCTGCTCGCCGTACAGTTCGTAAGTGGCGGGCGACTCCGCGGACAAGTCCGCGAGTTCGGGGACGCTCGTCTGCATGCGAAACGCCATTTCATATTGCTGCGTGCGCGTCTGAATCTCCGGGTCGCCGATTTGCTCGTAGCTGCGGCGGTTGAGTTCGCCGAGGCCGTCGAGCATCCGGCGGCGCAGTTCGCGCGGGATGCCGGGCGCATCGTTGAGATAGAGCACCGGATCGCCCTGGGGGCGGAACGACACCCCCGCATGCTTGCCGGGCAGAAAACCCGAGCCCCAGAGCCGCGCCGAGATCGCCTGCACGTTGGAAAACGGACTCGAATGCTTCGCATGCAACACCACGAACGACGGCAGATCCTCGTTCGCCGTGCCCAAGCCGTAGGCGAGCCACGAGCCGATCGAGGCCTTGCCGTTCTGCATCGAGCCCGTGTAGACGAGTTGGTTCGCCGGTTCGTGATTGATCGCGTCGGTCTTCATCGAGCGGATGAAACAGAGGTCGTCCGCCATCTTCGCGATGTTCGGCAACAGCTCGCTGATCCACATGCCGCCCTCACCATGCTGCGCGAATTTGAAGACCGTCGGCGCGAGCGGAAATTGCGCCTGCCCCGAAGTCATGCCCGTCAGGCGCTCGCCCTGCCCGCCGAGCCAGTCCTTCAGGTCCTCCTTGAAGCGCCCCTGTAACGCCGGCTTGTAATCGAAGAGGTCGAGCTGCGACGGCGCCCCAATGAGCGAAATGTAGATCGCGCGCTTGGCCTTGGGGGCGATCTTCCACGGCTCGGTCATGGCGGTGCGGAGCGGGTCGGCGTTGGTGTTCGCGGCAAACGCGCGCTGACCGAGCAGTGCGGAGAGCGCGGCGACGCCGAGGCCCGTGCCGGATTGACGGAAGAACTGCCGGCGCGTGACGGCGGCGTTATAGGCGTCGAAGGTATTTTGCCAGTCGGGGGGAAGAGCGTGCATGAGAAGGGGAATCTTGAAATCTAGAATCTGTAATCGCGGATTTCCAGAGGCTGCAACTTCGGGAAAGTGAGTAGGTGCGGGTTCGGCGAATCGATGGATCGCGGCTCGGAAATCCGAGATTTTAGATTCAAGATTTTAGATTCTAGATTGCCGAATTCAACGGGCGGATGATGCAGCCAGACACTCACCCTACTTCGTCAGCGCTTCATCCAGGTTCATCACCTGGCTCGCGACCAGGGTCCAGGCGGCGAGTTCCGGAGCGGGCAACCCGGCATCAGCGGGCGAGGCGCCGACGGCCAGGAGTTGTTGGGCGGCCGCCGGCTCGCGTCGATAGAGGGCGAGCGCATCGTCGAGCGTGCGGCGGACGACCACGCGCTCCGGCGGCGTGAAGGTGCGGCCGAGAAGGCGCAGCGACACGGCATCCAGACGCGCATCGAACGCCGGCGCGCTTTGCAGGGCGCGGGCGGCGAGGGAACGGGAGGCCTCGACAAACAACGGCTCGTTTAGCGTGACGAGGGCCTGCAACGGCGTGTTGGTGCGATCGCGGCGCACACAGGAGACTTCGCGGCTCGGGGCGTTGAGGATATCCATCGCGGGCGGCGGCGCGGTGCGTTTCCACAGCGTGTAGAACGAGCGGCGGTAGAGATTTTCGCCGCGATCGACGCGATAATAACGCGTGGTGGACTGCTTCATCGCGACATCCTCCCAGATGCCCTCCGGCTGGTAGGGTCGCACCGGGCGGCCGCCGAGTTTCGCCACCAGGAGACCGGAGGCCGCGAGCACCTGATCGCGGAGCTGCTCCGCGTCGAGGCGGAAGCGCGGGCCGCGCGCGAGCAGGCGGTTGGCCGGGTCGCGTTCGAGCAGTTCCGGCGAGACGACGGCCGACTGGCGGTAGGTCGCGCTCGTCACCATCAGGCGCACCAGCTGGCGGTAGTTCCAGCCGGACTCGCGGAACTCCACCGCAAGCCAGTCGAGCAACGCGGGGTGCGACGGGCGGCTGCCGGTGGTGCCAAAATCCCCCGCGGACTCCACCAGGCCCGTGCCAAAAATATTCTGCCAGATCCGATTCACCGTGACGCGCGCGGTGAGCGGATTTTTCGCCTCCACGAGCCAGTGCGCGAGCGCAAGACGGTTGTGCGGCGCATCCTCGGGCAACGGCGGGAGCACCGCGGGAGTGTTGGCCGCGACCTTCTCACCGAGTTGCGCGTACTCACCCCGTTTCAGGATGTGCGCGAACGGCTCGGAGTCTTTCTTTTCCTCCATCACGAGCGTGATGCCTCCGCGGCGGCGCAGCGTGCCGTCTTCGGCCACCAAGCGATCGAGTTTTGCGGCGAGGGGAAGCGAAGGCGCGTCGACGGTCGCGAGGTAGTGGGTGCGCAGGAGTTTCTTCTGCGCGGCGGTGCGTTTTTCCGGTTCGGCCTGGAGCGCCGCATATACCAGGACCACATCGGCGCTGGGTTTGTCGGAGATGACTTGCTTGGAGTCGGCGGGCAGGAAGCCCTGATCGTACCGGCGCACGTCCTGCACCCACACGTCGCCACCCGTGAGCTGCGCCGCAGCGCCACCGTCCGCGGCGTGTCGCGATCCGAGGCGGAGCGGGGCGACGGGGACGATATCGTTGGGAAAACTGCCCACCTCACCCGAACTCGCCGCGGGTTTCCCGTCCACGAAGACATCGATGGAGCGGCTGCGCATCGAGGCGGTGTCGTAACTGAGAAACACATGGTGCCACTTGCCGGGGGCCAGCGCCTCCTTGGCCACCCCGCGCCCGACCAAGCCGCTTTTTTCGTCGGAGAAATGCAGCCCCACTTTCCCGTTCTCGAGGAACAGCTCCCACCCGCCGCCGGTGCCGTCCGCCTTCAGACAGGAGAGCAAGGTGCCACTCGGTTTTTCTTCCACGCGCACGAGCAGACCGAAACTCTCCGCGCTCTCGCGCATCATGGGCACGGGCGGACCGAGCACCAGATCGAGGCTGTTGATTTTCGGGGCGGGGCCGTAGGGACCGTCGAGGCGCTCCGGCGCGGGCACGGTGGCCCCGGCCAGCACGATGGGCCCGCTCGACTCGTTGAGGGCGACGTGCAGGCGGCCACGATGATCGAGCGGTGGGGCAACCAGCACGGTGGCCGCCGCGAGCCAGGCCGCAAAATCCTCGTCGGCCTGCGCGGCGCGCGCCTGCAGCTCCGCTTTCGCGGCTCCGATTTCCAACTGCAGCGCGCCCCAGCGCTCGCGGTCGCCGACCGCCGGGACAAACAGGCTCGGCCGCGTATCCGACACGTTGCCGTCCATCGCCGGCATCGTGTTGTTCCGGAAAAACGCCGTCAGCGCATAGAAGTCGCGCTGCGAGATGGGATCGAACTTGTGGTCGTGGCAGGCCGCGCAGCCGGTCGTGAGGCCGAGCCAGACCGTGGACATCGTCTCGACGCGATCCTTCGCGTAAATCGCCTCGTATTCCGCGGCGATGGCCCCGCCTTCGCTCGTGGTGGCCAGGCAGCGGTTGAAACCGGAGGCGACTTTCTGATCGAGCGTCGCCGCGGGCAGCAGATCGCCCGCCATCTGCTCAATGGTGAACTGATCGAAAGGCATATTGCTCCGAAACGCCCCGACCACCCAGTCACGATACGGCCAGATCGACCGGTAATTATCGATGTGGATGCCATGCGTGTCGGCGTACCGTACCGCGTCCAGCCATTGGCGGCCGAATTGTTCCGCGCACGCGTCGCTGGCCAGCAACCGGTCGACCACGCGGTCGTAGGCCCCCGGCGAGGGATCGCGCAAGAACGCCGCGATCTCTTCCGGCGTCGGAGGCAGACCCGTGAGATCGAGCGTCACCCGGCGCAACAGGCGCGAGGGTTGCTCCGGCGGACTGGGGTGGAGCTTTTCTTCCGCGAGGCGCGCGAGGACGAAAGCGTCGATGGGATTGCGCGCCAACGAAGGAGAGACGGGGAGAGGGGGAGACGGGGAGACAACGCGGGCCGCGCCTGATTTCTTCTCTCCTTCTCTCCGTCTCTCGATCTCTCCTTCTTTCCGAGACAGCCCGGCGACGGACGGGACCGCGGAACGCACCGGCGCAAGCAACGACCAGTGTTCCTGATACTCCGCGCCCTCGGCGACCCAGCGCTCGAGCAGCGCGATTTCCGCGGGCTTGAGTTTCTTGTGCGATTCGGGCGGAGGCATTCGCTCCTCGTCATCCGTCGACTTGATGCGCTCCACCAACGGGCTCGCCGCCGGCTTGCCCGGCACGATGGCGGGCTCCAGATCGCCGTCACCGCGCGGTGAGGTGGCCTCCTTGGCGAGGTCGAGCCGCAGCTTGGCCTTGCGCGTGCCCGAATCCGGCCCGTGGCAATGAAAACAATTCTCCGCGAGAATGGGCTGGATGTGATCGTTGTAGCTGATCTTGCCGGCGGCAGGCGCGGCCAACGCCGACGATCCGAGCAGACAGGAAAAGACGAAAGTGTAACGGGCAATGCGCATGGTGGGGGCGGCGGCAACGTTCGGGAATCGGAAACCCGACGCGACAAAAAAACAAAATCATCCGGCGGTTTTGCGGGGCTTGCAAATCGCCATGGAATCGTTCTTCACTCGCCGCCCGCCCCACCGACCTTGCCCTTCGACCGCCCCCAGCCTTTCTCTTTCGCGCGAGTGATTTTGTCCGCTTGTCATTCGCACGCACCTTCGTAAGCGACACAACCCTGGTTCAAGTCCTCGTTCAATATGGCCTCACACATTCCCATGATTCCCTGCAACGTCGCCGGTCCGCTCGGCGTGCTGCATCTCCCCCGCCTCTGGCTCAAGGTTTCCCTGGAAGCGCGCGGCAAACTTGCCGCCGGCTATCCCGGCATCGGTGGCGGCTACGATTCGATGGTCATCGCCGGACTCGGCCTTTCCGCCGATGCCGTGCGCGCGTACGTCACCGCCAGCAAGCCCACCTACGGCCAGTTCGAAGCCTGGATCAAGGCGCAGCCCGGCGCGAAGCTCGACCGCAATTCGATCCACCGCCTCAACACGGCAATCCTGAACTACCACCACGCGGAGGATCTCTCCAAGGGCATCCGCGCCGCGACCGGTTACAAGGAAGACGGCTCCGTCACCAGTTCCGCGTGCGAGCTCAACGCCCTCGACGACTGGCAGGCCTTCCACGCCGCCGAATTGGCGTAAGCGAAACCCACTTGTTTGGACCAGGGCGTCGCTTGCCGACGCCCTTTTGCTGTCATGAATGCGGGCGTCGGCAAGCGGCGCCCCACCTTTTTTCGGAGAACATCTTTCCATGAGCTCAGAACGCATCGCCTTTGTGGGAGTAGGTCGGATGGGGGCCAACATGGCCCGCCGGCTCAAAGATTGCGGCTACGCGGTCACCGCCGTTTATGACGTGCACACCGCCGGGGCCGACGCCCTCGCCGCCGAAATCGGCGCGAAGAGCGCGCGCACCCTCGCCGAGGTCACCGCCGCAGCCGACGTCATCTTCACCGTCGTCACCGACGACGCCGCGCAGCTCCGCGTTTTCGCGGAGACCGGCGACTCGCTGCTCATCGGCGCCAAGGGCCGGACCTTCGTCAATTGCGCCACGATCACCCCCGCGACTCATGTCGAGGTGGAGCGCCGCGCGAAGGCGGCGGGCGCCGTTTCGCTCGAAGGCTGCATGGCCTCGTCGATTCCCCAGGCGCGCAACGGCACACTCTATCTGATGTGCGGTGGCGACCAGGCCACCTTCGAGCGCGTCAAGCCGATCCTCGAAAAACTCAGCTCCGCGCTTCGCCACATCGGCGGGACCGGCCAGGCGGCGCAGGTCAAGGCGCTCGTCAACATGGTCATGAACATCAACACCGCCGGCCTCGCGGAGGGCCTTGGGCTCGGCGCCGCGCTCGGGCTCAACCTCGACATGCTGCGCGAAGTGTTTCTCCAGACCGGCGCCAATTCCCAGGTGCTCAAGACCGACGGCGAGGACATGCAGAACCGGGCGCACGACTGCTATTTTTCCGGCGCGCATGCGGCCAAGGATTCGACCATCGCCTGGATCCTCGGCGTGCAGGCCGGCCTCAATCTGCCGCTCGCCGCCGCGACGAAGCAGCAATTCGACCGGATGGTCGCGCTCGATCTCGGCCACCTCGACAAGAGCGGCGTCGCCGAGCTCACGTTCAAGGGACGCCACGGGTAGGCCGGAAAATTCATCCCTCGATCAAGCCAAGGCATGAGTCACAGAGCACACCGAGCACGGACCCAGAGTTCACGGAACGAACCACGTTGTTTGCTCTGGGCTCTCGGTGGCTGGGCTCCGTGCCCTCCGTGGAAAGAAATCCGCCGGATGAGTGCGAAAAATGCAGGCTAGTGGCGCGACCAATAACTTTCGTGACGTGTAGCTGCGAGCGCCAGCGAGTGGACCACCGGCGCGCTCCACTCGCTGGCGCTCGCCGCTACTTGTCACGCTACTTTGTGGTCGGCACACTAGGCAGCGAAAATCTATCCCCATGAATAAATCTATCTCCTCCCTCCTCGCCCTTACGGCCTTCGCCACCGGTGCGCTCGCCGTCGAATATAAAGCCACCCGCGACTGGGTGCGTCTGCCCGAAATCAACTCGAAAGCCACCAACCAGCACGGCGACGTGGCGGTAAGCTCCAAGGGCGAGATCTACGTCAGCACGATGGACGCCAACGCGGGCGTGCAGGTTTTTTCGCCGGAAGGAAAATTTCTGCGCAATGTGCCGGGCGCGCCGAACGACTTTCACGGTTTCGTGATCCGCCAGGACCAGGACGGCGAGTTCATCTTCGGCCCGCGCCTTGTCGCCCAGACCATCGTGAAGCTGACGCTCGACGGCAAAATCGTTTTGGAGATTCCCGCCTCGGCGATTCCGGACCAGTTCAAAAACGTCGCGCCGCCCACCAAGAAAAACGCGAAGGGCGAGGTCACGCCGAATCCCGACGCCGGCAAGACGTCCGTCCGCCTGACCGCGATGGACGTCGCGTCCAACGGCGATCTCTACGTGACGGACGGTTACGCAAGCGACTATGTCCATCAATTCGATCGCCGCGGGAAATACCTCAAGTCTTTTGGCGGCAAGAAAGAGCCCTATAATTTCAAGACGCTGCACAAGATCGCGATCGACACCCGCTTCACTCCGGCCCGGATCATCGGGGTGGATCGCGCGAATGGCCGCGTGGTGCATCTCTCGCTCGACGGTGCGTTTCTTGGCGTGATTGCCAGTGACATGCTGCTGCCCGCGGCGGTGGCGATTCAGGGCGACTACGCGGCGATCGGAGAGATCAAGGGGCAGGTCACCATCCTCGACAAAGCGGGGAAGGTGGTCGCGAAATTTGGGACGAACAAGAACCCGGACGAAGCGGGCAGTAACAAACCTGAGCCATCCAGGTGGATCGCCGGCCTGGTGACCGCGCCGCACGGCGTCGCGTTCAACGCGAAGGGCGACCTGTATGTTTCCGAGTACAGCCTCTTCGGCCGCGTCCACCGGTTCAACCGGATGTAAGCGACGGCTCGCCCGAACCGGCTCGCGCGACGCATCGCGCACAGCCACGGGCAGGGAGCGGATCGCTCGATTTCCTGTGGCCAGCGGGTCTGGCGGATCGGCGGTTGCCAACCGCCGCTACGGCGGGGACCCAACCGGGCGCTGGGAAAGCGCCCCTCCCTTCGTTGCAAAATTTGGGGGCTGGCAACTGTCGATTCGCACCTGGACCCAAGGGAGCGGAAGCGTGGCAACCGCGCTTGCCTCCAAGGGCGCGATCGCGTGTGCTCCTGCAGCGCTGAAACCGCCGCACCCACAGCCGGCAGATTACCGCCGGTGTTTTCCCGAACCCCTTCACCCGTTCGCCCACTTCTACCATGACCCACCGGCCCGTTCTTCTCCTCGCCGTCCTGTTCGCCTGTGCCGGCAGCCTCCGCGCGGCGCCGCCTGCATCCTCGACCGGTTCCATCGAAGGCCGCGTGTTCAACACCGGCACCGGTGAATATCTCGAAAACGCCCGCGTCACCGTTGAAGGCATCCGCCTCGAATCCTTCACCGACAGTTTCGGCCAGTATCGCCTGGCCGACGTTCCAGTCGGCACCGTCCGCCTGCGAGTCTTCTACACCGGACTCGTCGTCGAGACGGCTGCCGTCAACGTCGCCGCCGGTCAGAGTGCACGGCACGATTTTAACCTCGCGAGCGCCGGTATCGTGAAACTCGGACAATTCGTCGTCTCGTCCTCGAAGGAAATGGACGGCTCGGCCATTGCGATTAACGAAAAGCGCTTCGCCGCCGACATCCGCAACGTGATCGCCGCCGATGAATTCGGCCCGATGGCGGATGGCAACGTGGGGGAACTGCTCAAAACCGTGCCCGGAGTTTCGATCGATTACGTCGGCGGGGCGGCGATGCAAATCTCGCTCAACGGCGTGCCGCCAGCCTACGTGCCCGTGACGATGAACGGGTTCCCCGTCGCGAGCACGACGGCGTCAGCCCCCACCGGCCGCGACTTCGAACTCGTGAACGTCGCCACCAACAATCTCTCGCGGATCGAGGTGCTGCATTCGCCGACGCCAGAGCAGCCCGGGAATGCGCTGGCCGGTTCCGTCAATATGGTCCCGCGGAGCGCCTTCGATCGCGCGAAGCCCGTGCTCCACACCAATTTCTACGTCATGATGCGCGATGACGCCCGCGACTTCCGCCCCACGCCCGGGCCGACGCTGGGTTCGACCCGCAAGATTCTTCCCGGCTTCGATTTTTCCTACGTCGCCCCCGTGAATCAGCGCTTTGGCTTTACGCTGTCGGGCGGCACCTCGCAGCAGTATCAACCGACGTACTTCGTGCAAACGGTCTGGCGCCCCGTCAACTCCCCGACCGTGGCGCCGGCGCTGCCCCTCACGACTCCCGACAAACCCTACCTCACCGACTATCTCATTCGCGACCAGCCGAGGCAGTCGCGGCGCTCCTCGGCCGGCATCACGGTCGACTACAAGTTCAGCCGCACGGACCGGATCTCATTGTCGTTCCAAGCGACGCGTTTTGACGCCCAGTACAACCAGCGGGATCTGAATTTTGCCATCAGTCGGGTGCTGCCGGGGAACTTCACGACCTCGTTTACCCATGGTGACAGGGGGACGGGGGCCGGCACGCTGACCCTCACCAACGCCGGCGATCGCGATCGCCGGATCGCTTCCAACTCCCCCTCCCTCATCTACCGCCACGATGGCCCCATCTGGAAACTCGAGGCCGGGGCCGGCCTGTCGAGTTCGGAAAACAACATTCGCGATCAGGGCAAGGGCTTCTTCAACACGGTGACCGCGACGCGCACGAACGTGAGCATCTCGTTCGATGATATCTTCTATCTGCGGCCGGACACCATCACGGTAACGGACGGCCTGACGGGAGCGCCCGTCGATCCGTACCGGCTGTCGACCTACAACATCGTGAGCGCGAGCGGCCACCGGTATGGCGCGGATACCGTGCTGGGCGTCGGACCCGGCTCAGCCATTGCGAACCGGACCACGGATGTGCAGCGGAATGCCTACATCCATGGGAAACGCGACTTCACCTGGCCGATCCCGTTAACCCTCAAGGCCGGCCTCAATCTCCACCAGCTGCAGCGCGATTATCGCGGCGGCACCACCGCCCTGACCTTTGTCGGCGCCGACGGGCGCGCCGCGTCGGGCGATGAAAACGCCGCGCAATTCCTCGACCCCGTCTACTCGGCGCGCGCCGGCGTGTTCGGGTTCCCCCAGACCCAGCGGGTCGGCGGCGGGTTGCTCTGGGATTTCTATCGGGCAAATCCGCAGTCCTTCACCAAGAACGACACCAACATCTACACCTCCGCGATCGGTCTCTCCAAGTATGCCGAAGAGGTGATTTCTTCCGCGTATCTGCGGGGCGACGTGGCGTTCCTCGAGCGGCGGCTCAAGCTGACCGGCGGCGTGCGGGCCGAACAGACCAACATCAAGGCCGAAGGCCCGCTGACCGATCGATCGCGGAATTTGCAGCGGCGCCCCGATGGCACCGTCATTCCCGGCGCCACCATCTTACCGGCCACCGACACACTGGGCGTCGCGCGGCTCACCATGATCGATCGCGGAGCGCACGCGGCGAAGGAGTACCTGCGCTGGTTCCCCAGCCTCAACGCCAGCTACAACTTTCGCGACAACCTCGTGGCTCGGGCGGCCTATTACCACACGATCGGCCGACCGAACTACAATCAATATGCCGGCGGCATCACCCTCCCGGACGAAACGCTGGCGCCGAGTCCCACCAACCGGATCGCCATTAGCAACGTCTCGATCAAGCCGTGGACGGCGAAGTCGATGAAGGTTTCGCTCGAATACTATCTAGAGCCTGTCGGGCTGGTTTCGATTGGGGCGTTTCGTCGCGACTTCGAAAACTTTTTCGGCGCCACCGTCTTCCCGGCGACGTCGGAATTCCTGTCGCTCTACGACCTGGATCCGGCGCAGTGGGGCCGCTACGACGTCGCCACGAGTTACAACGTGACGAGCCTGGTTCGGATGGAGGGTTACGACGTCGCCTACAAGCAGGCCCTCACGTTTCTGCCGCCGTGGGCGCGCGGAGTGCAGATTTTCGCAAACGGCGCGGTGCAACGGGCCACCGGCGAGGCCGCGAGCAATTTTGCGAATTTCATTCCGAAAACCGCGGCGTGGGGGATCAGTCTCAGCCGGCCCAAATACAGCCTGAAGGCGAATTGGAACTACAAGAGCCGTCATCGCCGCCCCGCCGTCGCCGCGGGTCAGAGCATCGAGCCGGGCACGTATTTCTGGGGCGCGAAGCGGCTCTTCATCGATCTCATCGCCGATTACAAACTCACCAAGAACTTCACGCTGTTCGGCAACGTCCGGAACCTGAACGATACGCCCGAAGATTTCTCGCGCGAGGGTCCCAGCACGCCCGAGGTGGCCCAGTTCCGCCAGCGCGACCGCTACGGCGCGCTGTGGATCTTTGGGGTCAAGGGCACGTTTTAGCCCGAACATTTCGCACCGCGGCTCAAGGCCGCAACCAAAGGAATCGAACCTCTGGTCACAGAGGAATGCCTTTCTCCGTGACCTCTGGATTGGCCTCAATGTTCTCTGTGTCTCGTCCGTTGGTTTTGTTTGGTTGCGGCTGCGCCGCCTTGGGATCTCTGTGACAAAAATTCGTCTCAACCAGGATTGAGGTGGATCAATCGTAGCACACAGAGGTGTAAAATATTCGCCCTGTCAGGCCGACTTCGTCGGGGCTAACCTCCCGCTTGCCCGCCGGAGGAGGGTTCCGGTATCCGCGTTGGAAAATATTCAGGCCAGCGGTCCGCACCACCCATTGACGCGCACCGCGCCGGCCTCCACCCTGCCCGCGCAACTTCATGGCCGACTTCCTGACCGACAAACCCGCCCAACTCGAACGCGCCTTTCTCGTCGGCGTACAAATGCCCGGGATGGCCGCCGGGGAGGCCGCCGAACTGCTCCTGGAGTTGAAGGAGCTGGTCGAGAATCTCCGCATCACCGTCGCGCGCACCGAGCTCGTCAATCTGCGGCGCGCCACCCCCGCCCTGCTCCTCGGCAGCGGCAAGGCCCAGGAATTGGTGGACCTCGCCAAGGCCGACGGCGCCGACGTGATCGTCTTCGACGAGGCGCTCTCGCCCGCACAGCAGCGCAACTGGGAAAAACTCTCCGGTCTCGCCGTGATCGACCGGCAGGAGGTCATTCTCGAAATTTTCGCCGATCGCGCGCACACCCGCGAGGCGATCCTCCAGGTGGCTCTGGCCCGCATGGAGTATTCGCTGCCCCGCCTCACCCGCGCGTGGACCCATCTCTCGCGGCAGCGCGGCAAGGGCGCGATGGGCGGCGAAGGCGAAACGCAGCTCGAAAACGATCGCCGCACCGTGCGCGACCGGATCACCCACCTCAAGGTCGAGCTCGACAGTGTCGTCAAACAACGCGACGTCCAGCGCCGCAAACGCCAGCGCGTGCCGATCCCCACCTGCGCGATCGTCGGTTACACCAACGCCGGCAAATCCACGCTGCTCAACACCCTCACGGGCGCCCAAGTGCTGGCCGCCGACAAACTTTTCGCCACGCTCGATCCGACCACGCGCCAGCTCGCCCTCCGCGGCAACCAAAAGCTGCTGGTAACCGACACCGTGGGCTTCATCCGCCGCCTGCCCCACGGCCTCGTCGAGGCCTTCAAGGCCACGCTCGAGGAGGTGGTGGTCGCCGATTTCCTGATTCACGTGCTCGACGTGCTCAACCCCAACGTCGAACACCACCATGCCACCACGCTCGCGGTCCTCGCCGAACTGGGCGCGGGCGGCAAGACGATGGTCACCGTTTTCAACAAGGTCGACGCCGCGACCCCCGCGATGCTCTCCCGCGCCCGGCGCCTCGCGCCGGATGCGCTCTTCGTCAGCGCCCTCACCCGCATCGGGCTCGACACCCTCGAAGGCCGCTGCCTGGAACTGATCGCCGAGGCGCACGAGGCGACCGAGCTGCTCGTGCCCCACCGGCGTTACGACGTGATTGCGCGGCTCTACGCCGTCGGCCATGTTCAGAGCGAGGAACAGCTCGACGAAGCCGTGCGCCTCATCGGCCGTTTTCCCGCGACGCAGGCCGCGTTTTTCGCGCCCTTCGTGGTGAAGTAGGCCCGGGTCCGACCCCGCCGGGCCGTTCACGTTGTACCCTAATTCGGGTATTCAGGGAGCTGGCGGTGTGGATTTGAGATCTCAGATTCGAGATCCCAAATCACCGAAAACTCATGGCCTCCTACAAACGCTTCGAAGACCTTCCGGTCTGGCAGACCGCCGCCGACTTGTACGATCGCACCGACGACTTTATCGACCGCGCGCCACCGCGGCTGCGCCATTCCTTTCGCGATCAACTCGAGCGCGCGGCGCTCTCGGTTTCCAATAACATCGCCGCGGGCTTCGAGCGCGGTTCGACCAACGAACTGCTCGCCTTCCTCTACCTCGCCCGCGGCTCCGCCGGCGAAGTGCGCTCCATGCTCACCCTCGCCAGCCGCCGCCCCTACCTCTCAAATCTCAGATCTGAGATCTCAAATCTCATCAGCCTGGCCGAGTCCTGCTCGCGCCAAATCCGGGCGTGGGCCGATTCGCTGCAAAATTCCGAAATCGCCGGCCCGCGTCATCTCAACGAGCAATCCCGCGCCGCGTACGAAAAACGCCAGGCGCGCGTCGCCCAGGCCAACGCTTTCAACCAGCTGATCCTCCAACATCTCCCGCCCGATCACCCGATGCACCCCGCCAATCGAAAGACTTGAAATCGCAAGGTTGAGATCTCTCAGATTTCAAATCTGAGATCTCAAATCTGAAATTTCTGATCTGAGATTCCAGATCTCAAATTTCAGATCGCCGTCCGCGGCGGCCGCGCGGCCTACGCCGCGTCGTAGATCTGCACGCGGTTCCAAAATGTTTTGAAGGCGTTGATAAACGCCTGGTGGATCGGGTCCACCTGGTACGCGTCGTGCGCCGCGACATCCTGGCAGATGACCGTCAACGCGACAGAGTAGGTGTCGTCGATAATCGGTCGCTTCTCGGTCGGGGCCGGCGTACCGACGTAACATTTGGCCACGGCCTTGATGCCACCCAGCGACTCGACGCCGCGGCGAAAATCCGCGCGCTGGGCGGCGGTGAGTTCAGGTTTCAGCCAGAAGTAAACAGTGTGAACGAGCATGGGAGAGGCAGATGAATTGCCGGGCCGCGCCGCAGCGCGCAACGACAACTTCAGAAATCTTCTCCGGTGGCCGCCGCGTCGAGCCGGGCGAGGTCCTCGCCCACGCGGAAATTCATCGGCCCATCCGGATCCGGCGAGCGCACGGCGGAAAGCAGGATCTTGATGTACGGATGCCGCGGGTTTGCGAAAATGTCCACCGTGCGGCCGTCCGGCAGCCGAAACCAGATCTCTCCCGCCATCGGTGCCACCGCGCGCCCGCCGCGAGCCCCTGCAGAACCGCCAGGAGATAGCGTGAAGCCGCCGCCAGCCGATGACGGCCGAACCGCCGGCGGATCAGCGCCCACTGCGACAACGAGCCGGACTCCTGCGTCGGGGCGGACCCAGCCAGCGCAGGGGACTCGGACGCCGCGGCCATCGTATCCAAGCGGAACTGCACCCCCGCCGACCGGCAAGCGGCCAGTGCGCGCGCCATTCCCGCGCAGTCCCTTCCATCCATCCGTCGGGGCGGTCGGCGCGCGGCAACGTCCGCCGCCGGCGCGCGGCTGCGGCCGGCGAGGAGACCAGCAAATTTTCCATTTCTTTGACTTTGTCACCAGCCGCCCGAGAGGAAACACTCCCGCCCGTGCCCACGCCCCCCACGCAGCCCGGTGCCGAACCGCCCTCCCCTCCGGCCATGACGCGCGACGTCGACGAACAGCGACTTGCGCTCGCCCTCGACGCGGCTGCCGCCTCGACGTGGGATCACGATGTGGCCGGGCGGTGTGTGCATCTCGACGCCCGGTGGGGCGATATTATCGGCGGCGAACTGCGCGCCCGCACGGTTGCAACGCGCCGCCTCTACGCGATCGTCCATCCGGTGGATCGGTCCGCCGCGACCAGGCAGGTGCGCGCATGTTATCTCGGACGCGAGTCGCAATTCCGCGTCCAGTATCGGGTGCGCCATACCAACGGCGAGTGGATCTGGCTGCTCTGCCGGGGTCGGGTGGTCGAGTGGGATGCCGCCGGCCGGGCGCGACGGATGATTGGGATCAACACAGACATCACCGAGCAGAAGCGAGCCGAAGAGCGGCTGCATCGGCACGTGCAGTTTCTCACCCAGGTTCAGACCTCGACGGTCGAGTTGCTCGACCGCCACGACCAGGCCTCCCTGTTGCAGGAGATCGTGAACCGGGCGGAGGGGATGTTTGGCGCGCAGGGCGCGACGCTGGCGCTGCTGGAAAACGACGAGTTGGTCTATCGCGTCTGCACACCCGGGGCCGCCTTTCTGCAGGGCCTTCGACTCGGTCGCAGCCAGCCGCTGCTGGGTTGGCGCGCGATCGACACGCGCGAGCCGGTCGCCGCCAATGAATACGCCAAGCTCCCGGAGGAGGAGCGCTTTCCCGGCAGCCGCTCCGTGCAGGCGTGTGCGGTCTTCCCGATCGTCACAGGCGAGGTCGTGATCGGGGTGCTGGGCATCTCGCGCGACGATCCCGGGCGAGGGTTCACCCCCGATGAATTGCAGATGGGCCGGCTGTTCGCGCAAATCGGCGCGTTGCTGCTCCGCAACGCCGGTATCTACGACGAGGCGGTCCGCCTCGCGGAGGCCCGCACCACCGCGCTGCGGGAAAGCGAGGAACGTTACCGCACGCTGATTGAGATGAGCGGCGACGCGGTGTTCCTCGTCGACCTGACCGGCCGCATTCGCACCGCCAACGCCACGGCGGCCCGGATGCATGGCTTCACGGTCGATGAACTGACCGCCATGCGGATCAGCGAACTCGACACGCCGGAAAGCGCGCGCCTCGCGCCAGGCCGCCTCGCCCGCCTCCTCGCCGGTGAAGCGATGACGTTTGAGGTCACCCACCGCCGCAAGGATGGCTCCGTGTTTCCGCTCGATGTCATCGCCTCCGCCGTGCGCATCAACAACGAGAACTTCGTCCTCGCATTCGATCGCGACATCACGGCGCGCAAGGCGGTCGAGGACCGGCGCGTCCTCCTCGAGGCTTCGCTGCGCGAGTCCAAGAAGATGGAATCGCTCGGCACGCTGGCGGGCGGGGTCGCCCACGATTTTAACAACCTGCTCACCGGCATGTGCGGCTACGTCGAGATAGCGCGCGAGCGGCTGCCCGCGGGGCACGCCGGACGAAAGTGGCTCGAGCAAACCCTCGAACTCGGAAATCACGCCCGCGACCTGATCCGACAAATCCTGACCTTCAGCCAACAGACCATCAGCGAAATCAGACCTCTCGATCTTTCGACCGTCGTCGCCGGAGTGCAAAATCTCTCGCGCTTCACGTTGCCGGCCGGAGCCCAGTTACGCAGTCAACTCGACACCGACTGCCCGCCCATCGCCGCCGACCAGACCCAGCTTCATCAGGTCGTGCTAAATCTCTGCACGAATGCGTCGCACGCCCTGCCCGCCGTCGGGGGTCAAATCACCCTCTCGGTCGCGAACGGGTCGCTCCCCGAGCGGCTCGCGGCGGCACAACCCGCCCTGGCCGACCGGCCGCTGGTGCGACTGTCCGTGGCCGACAACGGCTGCGGAATGGACGCCGCCACGCTGGAGCGAATTTTCGAACCGTTCTTCACGACCAAGGAATCCGGCAAGGGCACCGGGCTCGGGCTGGCGGTCGTCCACGGAATTGTAGGCGCGCACGGCGGAGTCATCGACGTCCGCAGCCAGCCCGGCGCCGGCACCACCTTCGACATCTTTTTCCCCGCCCTGCCCGTTTCAGCGCACCCGTTTCCGGCCAAGCCCGAGGCCAGGCCCGCCCGCGGACACCAGGAGGCGATTCTCTGGGTTGATGACAATGACGCCACCGGTGAGGTCATCGCGCACCTCCTCGGCCTGCTGAACTACCAGGTCACCCACCTCAAGGTCGGCGCGGAGGCGCTGGCCGCGTTCACCGCCGCGCCGAATTCGTACGCCATGTTGATCACCGACCTCGCGATGCCGGGACTCGACGGCGAGGCGTTGGCGCGGGCCGCGCGGGAAGTGCGCCCGGATCTGCCCGTGTTGGTCGTCACCGGAATGATCGAACCAACGCGGCAAGCCACCCTGCGGGAAGCCGGGATTCGGGAGATCATTTTTAAACCCGTGACGCTGATCGAACTGGGCCTGGTTGTCGCCCGACACCTGCCGACCTCCGCCGCCGAACCCTGATCGCCAAAATCGCGGCGCAGTCTGGAATTGATCCCGCGCCCGACGCTGGTGCAAGCTGCCCACCTCGCGCTGGCGCACCGGCCCAGCGCCCGCCGTCCCGCATCGCACTCCCTCCCAAAACCATCATGCTTCCCCTCGTCACCCGCCGCGCTTTTCTGCAGACCGCCTCCGCGGCCAGCACGCTCGCGTTTCCCGCCGTCCTGCGTTCCCAGCCCGCCGGCACGCCGTCGCCCAACAACCGGCTCAATGTCGCGATCATCGGCGCCGGTGGCCGTGGTGGCGCCGCCGTGCAGGGCATGAAGGATGAAAACGTCGTCGCGATCTGCGACGTCGACACCGACCGCGCGGGGGCGTCGTTGAAGTCGTTCAGCGAAAAATATTCCGACGAGGCAAAACTCCAGGAGGGCGCCGTACGCTTCAACGACTACCGCAAGATGTTCGACCAGCTCGGCAACAAGATCGACGCGGTGACGATTTCCACGCCCGATCACACGCATTTTCCGGCCGCGATGACCGCGATGGCGCTCGGCAAACATGTCTACGTTGAAAAACCACTGGCGCACACGGTGTGGGAAGCGCGCGAGCTGGCCAAACGGGCGCGCGAGAAAAAGGTAGTCACCCAGATGGGTAATCAGGGTCACGCCGGGGAAGGCTGCCGCATCCTGAAGGAATGGGTCGAGGCCGGCGTGCTCGGCGAAGTGCGCGAGGTCGTGAGTTGGACGAACCGGCCGTTTTATCCTCCGTGGCGCGAGCCGGTGGGTTCGTATAACAAGCCCGATCACTCGAAGTTCATTCCCGTGGTGCCCAAGTCGCTGAACTGGGATGCCTGGCTCAGCGTCTCCGCCGACCGCGCCTACGATCCCGCCTATGTGCCCTGGAAGTGGCGCGGCTGGTGGGATTTTGGGACCGGGGCGTTTGGCGATGTCGCATGTCACATCATGGACGGGGCGTATTGGGCGCTGAATCTGGGCGCGCCCACGGCCGTCGAGGCGATGTCGACCGGGGCGACGACGCTCGCGTGTCCGCTGGCCTCCGTGGTGACCAACTACTTCCCCGCCCGGGGCAAGCTGCCGCCGGTGAAATACACCTGGTCGGATGGCGGGATGATTCCGCCGCTGCCCCAGGAGCTGGAAATCGGCCGCGATCTTCCAGCCGAGGCCGGCACCCTGCTCTTCGGCAGCAAGGCGACCGTGCTCTGTAGTTTTTATTACGATACCGTGCGCATCATCCCGGAGGCGAAGATGAAGGAAATCGCGCCGAGCCTGCCGGCCAAGACCATCCCGCGGGTCAAGGGCGGGCCCTTCGCCGAGTGGATTCTGGCGTGCAAAGGCGGACCGAAGGCCGGCTCGAACTTCGACTACTCGGGCCCGTTCACCGAGGCGGTGCTCCTCGCCAACGTCGCGATCCGCTCGCGCCGCCGGATCGAGTGGGACTCCGCCGCCATGCAGGTCACGAATCTCCCGGAGGCGAATCAGTTCGTCACGAAGGAATATCGCCCGGGGTGGATGTGAGGCGGGGCCGGCGCCCGACTGGACAACGTACCGCTCGCCCGCGTCGCGTGTCTTGACGGGGGCTGGATCGCCGTATTTGTAGCTGCAACCCCGGCGGGGCGACTCTGAAGCCGCGCCACCCACCATCATGTTTCAGCACCGTATGCGGCCCACGATAAACCCCGGGATGGAGTGGCGGCGGAGTGGCCTTCTGCTTTCCCTCGTCCTCGCGGCGCTCAACGCATCCGGCTGGGGGGCGTCCGCACCCGGCGCACGCGGGACTGGAGACGCCCTCCAGATCCTCGAGGCGCACTGCGTGGGGTGTCACGGTGGCGAAAAGACCAAGGCCGGCTTCGATCTGACGACGCGCGAAGCGTTGCTGCGCGGTGGAGAGAGCGGGACGGCGGTGGCGCCCGGCCAGCCGGAGGCAAGCCTGCTCTATCGCATGGTGACCCATCGCGAGGAACCGGGCATGCCCCACAAAAAGGAACAATTGCCGGAGGAGATGATCCACACGCTCGCCGCTTGGATCGGCGCGGGCGTGCCCTATGCGCGCGAGATCAACAAGGGCTCGCTCGTCGCGGCGACGGGCGGTCTCTCGCGGGAATTTACCATCACGCCCGAAGACCGCGCGCATTGGGCGTTTCAACCCGTGCGACGCCCCACTCCGCCGACGGTGAAGAACCGCGCCTGGGCGAAATCCCCTATCGATCATTTCATCCTCGCCGGCCTCGAGACCAACGGACTGCAACCCACGCCCGCCGCCAGTCGCGCGATCCTCCTCCGCCGCGTGGCGCTCGATCTCACCGGCCTGCCCCCGACCCCGGACGAAGTCGATGCGTTTGCGAACGATCCCTCGCCCGACGCCTACGCCAGACTCGTCGATCGACTGCTGGCCTCGCCCCACTACGGTGAGCGCTGGGGCCGGCACTGGCTCGATCTCGCGCGCTTTGCCGAGAGCGACGGCTTTGAGCACGACACCGCGCGGCCCCATGCGTGGCGCTACCGCGACTATGTCGTGCGCGCCTTCAACGCGGACAAACCCTACGACCGCTTCGTCCGTGAACAACTGGCCGGCGACGAATTGTTTCCCGGGGAACCGGACGCCTTGATCGCGACCGCGTTTAATCTGCTCGGGCCCGACATGGTCGACTCGGCGGATCAAATCCAGCGACGGCGCAACACGCTCAACGACATGACCGACACCGCGGCGCTGGCCCTGCTTGGCCTGACGGTGGGTTGCGCCCGCTGCCACGATCACAAATTCGAACCGATCTCGCAGCGCGACTACTACTCCCTGCAGGCGTTCTTCGCGCCGGCGCAATTTCGCCCGGATCTGCCCGTGCCCACGGCATCCGAGCGGGCCGCCTACGAGACGGCTCGCGCGGCCTACGACGAGCAGACCGGTTCGCTGCAGACGCAGATGTCCACCCTGGAGGAGCCGTATCGGAAGACCATATACGCACGCAAGCTCGCCCGGCTTTCGACCGAGGCCCAGGCCGCGCACCAGACGCCGCGGGAGCAGCGCACCACCGAGCAGGAAAACCAGATTCAGGAGACGGCGGCACAACTGGCGATTTCCCCGAAGGAACTTGCGGCCGCGATGAAAAAGCCCGACCGGGAACGCCAGCAGGCCTTGCTGGAGGAGCTGAAACCCTTTCCCAAACCGCGGCCCCTGCCGGCGACCCTGGCCCTGCAAAACGGGCCGCCGGCCCGCACCCACGTGCTGCACCGCGGCGACTACAACCAGCCGGGCGATCCCGTCACCGCCAACCTCCCCGAGGTGTTGCGCGGCCGCGCGGCAAAGATCGCCGCCCCCGCCACCGCCGCCGTGCATCGCGCGCCGCTCGCCAGCTGGATCACGAGCCCGGAGAATCCGCTGACCGCGCGCGTGATGGTGAACCGCATCTGGCAGCATCATTTTGGCCGGGGACTCACGCCCACGCCGAGCGACTTCGGCACCCATGGCCAGAAGCCGACCCATCCGGAACTGCTCGACTGGCTGGCCTCGGAATTCATAGCCCGCGGCTGGAGCGTGAAGGCGATGCATCGGCTGATGCTCCTCTCGGCGACCTACCAGCAGGCCAGTGTGATGCCAGCAATCAGCACGGCGGCAGAATTCGGGGCGGCACCAATCATCGGTAATCGGCCGGCAGTGAACAGTCCGGAGGAACCACGACGGAGGCAGGTTTCGACCGACAACTCCTCCCCATCGGGGACGGATCACTCCGCCGCGGCGAAGATCGATCCCGACAACAAACTCTACTGGCGCATGAATCGCCTGCGCCTGGAGGGCGAGGTAATCCGCGACAGCCTGCTCGCGGTCAGTGGCCAACTGAATCCGGAATTGGGCGGGCCGGGCGTGTTTCCGCCGATTCCCGCGGAGCTCTTTGCCGGCGCCAAGGGTTGGACCGCGAGCCCGGACCCGCGCGACCACACGCGCCGCAGTCTTTACATCTTCGCGCGACGCAACCTCCGGTTTCCGTTCCTCGAGGTCTTTGACGCGCCGGACAACAACCTGAGTTGCTCGTCGCGCGAACGCAGCACGACCGCCCCGCAATCGCTCACCCTGCTCAATGCCACCGAAGTCCTCACCGCCGCCGAGCGCACCGCCCGGCGAATCGAACGCGACGCCGACTCGATCGAAACGCGAATCACTCTCGCCTACCGTTTGATTCTCGGCCGGCCACCCGCGGCGCCGGAACGGGAACTGTCGCGGGAATTTCTGACGCGCTCACCCCTCCACGAGCTGTGCCGTGCGTTGTTCAACCTGAACGCATTCGTCTATGCCGACTGACAAAGGCGCAAAACTCGTTCACGTCTTCCCGACCCTTCCACCCCACCCATGAGCAACTGCTGCGGACCCAACGGCCCTGCCTCGCGCCCCACTTCGCGCCGGAATTTCCTGCGCCACGCCGGCGGCGGCTTCGGGATGCTCGCGTTGGCGTCCCTGCTCGGCCGCGACGGTTTGCTCGCAGCCACGCCCCCGGCGTCCCCGCGCGGGAGCATCCCGAATCCCCTCGTCCCGCGCCCGGCGCATTTTCCCGCAAAGGCCCAGCGCGTGATTTTTCTCTTCATGTCGGGCGGGCCGAGCCACGTGGACCTCTTCGACCCGAAGCCGGATCTGATCCGCCTCGCGGGTCAGCCGATTCCGGATTCGTTCGGCACGTTCAAGACGCGCCGGGCCGTGGCTAAAAATAAACTCCTCGCCCCGCTGCGTGCGTTTAAGGCCTACGGGGAATCGGGCATCGAGGTTTCCGATTTCCTGCCGAACATCGCCTCATGCGCCGACGATCTCTGCCTGCTGCGCGGCTGCCACGGCGACAGTGTCACGCATCCCGAGTCGGTCTATCAGATGAACACCGGTTCGATTCTCATGGGCCGGCCCTGTCTGGGCGCGTGGGCGACGTACGGACTCGGCACGGAAAATCAAAACATGCCGGCCTTTGTCGTCATGCCCGATCCCGCCGGCTGGGTCAAAGGCGGCGCCCCGGCGTGGGGCAACGGCTACATGCCCGCGAGTTACCAAGGCACGCTCTTGCGCGGCGGCGTCTCGCCGATCCTGCACCTCAACACGCCCGCCGGCATCAGCGGCGAACAACAACGGGCCACGGTGGATTTCATCAACCAGATGAACCGCCAGAATCTCGGCTCCGGCGAGGAGGACTCTGAACTGGCGGCGCGCATCGGGGCCTACGAACTCGCGTTCCGGATGCAGCAGCACGCGCCCGAGGTGGTGGATATTTCCAAGGAAACCGCCGCCACGCGGACGCTCTACGGACTCGACGACAAGATCACCGCGGATTTCGGCCACCGTTGTCTGCTCGCCCGCCGCATGGTCGAACGCGGGGTCCGCTTCGTGCAGCTCTATTGTGGCGACACCAACGGCTGGGACGGCCACTCCGACATGGAGGGCAATCACTCGAAACTCTGCGCGCAGAGCGACCTGCCGGTCGCCGGCCTCCTCAAGGATCTGAAATCGCGCGGATTGCTGGATTCGACGCTCGTGATCTGGGGCGGCGAATTCGGCCGCATGCCGATGAGCGAGGGCACGAACGGCCGCGACCACAACCCGCACGGCTTTTCGATGTGGCTCGCCGGCGGCGGCGTGAAGGGTGGCCAGGTCATTGGTACAACTGACGCCGTTGGTTTGCGCGCGGAATCGGAAAAGTCCCACGTGCACGACATCCACGCGACGATCCTGCACCTGCTGGGCATGGATCACACCCGGCTCACGTTCCGGCACAACGGCCGCAACCAGCGCCTGACCGACGTGAGCGGGACGGTGATTCGCAAAGTGATCGGGTGAGGACGATCGCCTGCGATCGTGCTGATCCCCGCGCGCACGAGCGCCCCGGCCGCGAGGTTCGCCGGAACAATCCGATCAGGTCTCGGCGTTCCTGGGCCCGAACCGCAGCCCCAGCAATACCAGCAACCCGGCGAGGAAAAATCCGGCGTTGGCCACGATGGCCACGCGGTACCCCAGCCAGGTGGCGAGCCAGCCAAAAATAAACGGTCCGATCACCCCGGCCAGTTTTCCAAAAAAACCCCAGTAGCCAAAAAACTCTCCGGCCCGACCGACCGGGGTCAGCGTCGACACCACCGCCCGACCGGCCGACTGCAACGAGCCCAGCGCGATGCCCGCGACGATGCCCACGCCGAAAAACTGGCCCGCCGTCTGGCAGACACCCGCCCAGAGACACGCCACGATCCACAATCCGAGCGCCAGCAGCAACGCCGGCTTTGCCCCGACGCGGTCCTGCCACCACCCGAACGCGAACGCTCCGGCCACGCCGGCCAGCTGCAACACAACGAACAACTTAATTGTCTGATCCTGCGTCATGTGGATGACCTCCGACGCGTAGATTGAAGCGAACGCGATCACGGCGGTGAGCCCGGAAACGTAGAGCGTCATCGCGAGAAAGAAGATTGCGAGGGTGCGGTGCTGCGGCACCTCGTGGAACATCTGGCGGAGTTGCGCGAAACCCAGCGCAACGTAGCCCTGGCCCGGCGGCAGTTTGCGCCGCCGCGCGCGTTCCCGCAACAGCAGCAGGGTCGGCAGGCTGGCCAGGAAGAAAAACGCGCCGGTCATCACAAAGGTCCACGGCACACGCCCGCTGCCGCTGTTGATGATCACCAGCGCCAGCACGAGGCTGAGCAGACCGCCGAAGTACCCGAAGCTCCAGCCGTAGCCGGAAATCCGCCCCGCATTCTCCGGTGTGCTGATCTCCGGGAGAAACGACGAACAGAGATTTTCACTCAGCGAAAACGCGATGTTGGCGACGCCCACGATCGCCAGGGCGAGCCAGACCTCGCCGGCGCCAACAAAATAAAGCATCGCCGTGCCCAGTGAACACACGATCGCCGTCATCATCAGGAACGACTTCTTCCGCGCCGTCACGTCCGCCACCGCCCCGATCAACGGCGACACCAGAATCACGATGAACTGCGAAATCGCCAGGGTGGTGCCCCACCACCCGGCCGCGCGCGGGTCCTTCCCGGCGACGACCTCGATGAAAAAAACCGCATAGACGACCGTGATGATGATCGTCGTAAACGCACTGTTCGCGAAATCGAAGCAGCACCAGCCGAAGATCTCGCGCGGGCGCACGGGCGGCGGGGATTCCGAAATGCCGTTCAATTCCGGCTCAGTGGTGGGGCTGGCACACATGGCGCGGAGCCTGCCCGCAACGGGAACGACCGCAAGCCATCGCTGGCGCTCCTCGCGAAGGTGGCCGCGTCTGACGGTTGCCAGTGTCCGGTGGAGTTTCGGAGGGCGCCGCTTTGTCGGCGCCGTTGCTTCCGGCCGAGGACTCGGCTGTGACCAGCCGTTTCGACAAGCTCAGGACCCCGGGCCTGTCGAGGGGCGCAGCCCTCCGAAATCGAAGAAGGAGCGGCCCGATCGGCCGTGCTGAAAACCGGAGAATGCGCCCGGCGCAAAGACCGGCCGGCCACCTCGCGGGGCTGCGATTACCCGTCCGTCACGGCAACGCTAACCCTGCTGCGCGCTACAGGTGCCTTTTCAAAAACGCAATTTCCGCGCCCGCCGCCGATGGCTTCGCCCCGTGATAAAACTCACACGGGAGGCCCAACTGCCGCGTGAGGAAGTCTCCGGGCTAGAACCGCCCGTTTACGCCGGCGTTGATCGTGATGAAATTGTAGATGATGGTCGACGGCTGGTTCCGAAAACCGCGATAAACCTGCTGCGGCTCGTTAAAGAGGTTGGAGATGTCGAGCGTCAGATTCACCGCGGGGCGCACCTGGTAGGCGAGCCCGAGGTTCACCGTGTCCATCGCCAGGCGCCAGCGGTTGCGACCCACCGTCGCGGCCGAATACTCCACGATGTAATCGCTGGTCCAGTTGTAGAGGACGCGCGTGCTGAATCGCTTGTAGCGCCACGACAGCATGACGTTCGCCGAGCGCGGGATGAAGCCGGGGATCTGCCCTCCGACGAGGTTCGTCGTGCCGCCCAAATCGCCGTGGGATTCGATCTGGGTGTAGTTGATCGAGGTGCTCAGGCCCTTCAACAGGCCCGGGAGAAAGGTGAACTGCTGCTGGTAACTGAACTCCCAGCCCTGCGCGAAGGCGGTGCCGGCGTTGGCCGACGTGTATTCCGTGAACCCCGCGTAGTCGCCATTGTAACCATTGCCCGCGCCAGACTCGACGGTGCCGATGTTGATGTTCCGAACGATGAAATCCTTGATCGCCTTGTGGAAGAATCCGACGGAAAAATTACCCACGGGCTCGAAGTAGTAGTCGAGCGAAGCATCCCAGTTTTTCGCGTTTTGCGGCAGCAGGCCCGCGTTGTTGATCGTCAGCGACTGGGCGTTCTCGTTGACCGACTCGTTGGGGAAGAGCTCGCCAAATCCCGGGCGACCGAAGCTCGTCGACCACGACAGGCGGGCCTTCAAGTTCGGCGTGACGTCGTGCGTGAGATGGAGGCTCGGAAACGATTTGGTGTAGCTGCCTTGGATGACGCGGCGGGTGTTCGCGTAGTCGCTCGTGACGGCCGCCAGGGGATTGGCGACCTGTTGCGCCGCCGTGCTGCCCACGCGGGTGCGCACCCAGCCGAAGCTGTTGTCCTCGGTCTTCTCCGTCCGGACCCCGCCCAGAAAGCCGGTGCGCCCAAGGATGCCCTCCCGGCCGAATTTTCCCTGGGCCTGAACGTAACCGGCGGTGACGGCCTCGGTCACACTCCGATGTCCGGTGTAGCGTTGCTGCAGGGCGTAATACAGGTCCTCCGACCACAGGGCCGGATTCTTGGGCGTACGATTGTCGATGAACATCGACGTGGTCCATTGCGGCATCCGTCGACCGGTCTTCACCTGGTCGTACATGATGGTGGTGGGATCGGCGGGCAGGGCGGTGGTGCCGAGATAATTCCAGCGCCGGCTAAAGCTGTCGGTCTGCGCCAACGTCTCGCGCCATTGCGCTCCCGTCTTCAACGCCAGCGGGAGCGTGGTGGGCAGCTTGTACATCGCGTTGAAGCGGGCCTCACGCACGCGTTGGTCGTTATGGCCGTTGCCATTCACCAACTGTCCGGTGGGGCGATAATTCGCCGGGTCCGTGAAATCCGGTCCACCGTTCTGGGTGAAGCGCGGATGCAGCTCCGATCCCGTGCGATCGAGAATCCAACCGGCCCCGACGAGGCGGTGCGTCAGTTCGCCTCCCAGGCCGTTGCCATTGTTCAGATTCGTCCGCGCATAGTACGCCGCATAGTCGAGCTGCAGCGGGCCAAAGTCCTGCTCCGCCGCGAGATCGAGCCGGCGCATGCGCACCGCGTAATTGTTCGGGCCGCGGTTCTGCATGTCGATTAGCGAGGTGGCCACCGGTCGGATCACCGTGATCTTGTCGGAGAAGCCGGGGACCACGCTCGTGGTCGCGCCCGGCACGGTGTTTTGGTTTTGGGTGCTGTAGGCGCGGGTGATGTAACGGCGCCGGAAGTCCTCGTGGTTGTCGTTCGCCGTGAGGTTGACCGACAGCTTGGTCGTGGCGGAAAGCCGGTAGTCGGTCTTGATCCCGATGCTCTCCTGCTTGCGGTTGTTGTAGTTGTCGAAGGTCTGGTAGCTCCACACGTAAGCCGGCTGGGTCGTGGTGTTTTGATAGTCACGTTCCGTCTGGTGGAAGCCGACGGCGTTTTCGCTGTAAAACAAGCTGACGTTGATCCCGAGATTCTTGTGCCCGCCCAGGACGTCGAACACTTCCTGATAGCCAAGATTCAAAAGCGGATGCGACCGGTGTTTCTCGCGTTGCGGAATCTGGTCGGTGAACGACGGGGCCACGCGCGCCGAGAACGAATACGTCATGCGGCGTTTTTCCTTCATGCTGAGCGTGGAGCGCGACTTCAGATTGACGGTGCCGCCGAGCGAGTCGGCGTTCTTGTCGGGCCGGTGTCCCTTCACCAGCTCGAGCTGGTCAAACAGGGCGCCGGAGATGCTCTGCATCTCGAACGCGCGGCTGCTGCCGAGCGAGGTCACGAGGCCGCCGTCGATCGTGACGGTGTTGAGCCCGGCCGGCATGCCGCGGATGTTGAAGTTGTAGGCGAGGCCCTCGTCGGTGGGGCTGCCGGCCACGCCGGGCAGGCGCATCAGCACCTCGCCGGCGCTCATGTTGGGCAGATGGCCGTAGGAATCCATCGCGACCACATTCATCAGATTCGCCGCGTTGCGCTGGGCGGTGATGGCGGCGGCGCCACCTTCGCGCTCGCCGGTGACCTTGAACGCATCGAGTTTGTAGATACCGGTCGTCAGATCGAAATCGCGCACGGCGCGCTGCCCGGCCGCGACGGTCACCTGGCTGCGCACGGTATCGAGGCCGATGTAGGAGACGACGACGTTGTGGGTACCGGCCGGCACGCCGGCGAGCACGTAACGGCCGCTGAGATCGGCGAAAGTCGTCAGGCTGAGCGCGGGCAGCTCGACCTTGGCGCCCTCGAGGAGATTGCCGGTGGCGGTGTTGCTGATCGAGCCGGTGAGGGTCCCGCCCGCCGCCTCGGCGGCGATCGCCGGCGAAATACTCGCGATGAGAGGGAGGGAGAGGAGCAGGGCCAACAGGCGGCCGGGCGCCTGGAGTGAAACGCACAGGGAATGACGGTAAGCTGCAGCTTTCATTTTCCGCGGGGAGGGTTTGGGTTGCGAAACCAACACAACAAGGAATCACGCGGGAAAACACTCAAGTGTTAATTCCAGACTGCCGCCCTCGGGAATATCCGCACGTCGACGAAGTCGGCCCGACCGGGCGAAGATTTCACACCTCCAGGTGTGCGCTGCTCTCGATTCGTTTCGATCACTTTTGCGACGATTCCGAGCGTTCCCCGTGGGAGCGGCGGTTGCCCAACCGCCGTCGAACCGTCGGCCGATCTTACCCGGGCGGTTGGGCAACCGCCCCTCCTTTGGTTGCGGCCGCAGGCCGCGTTGCGAAATTTTTTCGATCCATCGCTCCAACCTTCGGCCGGTCCACCAGACCGGGAGGTGACACCTTTTCCCCACATCTTGAATGTTCTGGCTTCCCAACCGGTTGGGCCCGGTTACCGTTTCCGTCGTCGTGTCCCTTCCGTTGCAGCCATCCACCCGCCGCTAAGCGCCCGTACCGCCCGGGCCCCACCTCCCCTTGAAAATCGCCATCATCGAGGACTCCAATTTCATGCGCAGCGTCACCGTGATGACGATCAAGCGGCTGTACCCCGAAGCCGAGCTGTTCGAATTCGCCGACGCCAATGAGGCGTTGAAAATCCTCCCAAAGGTCGCCCCGGATCTCATCACGCTGGACTTGCTCATGCCCGGCATTGGCGGCCTGGAATTTCTCAAGCGTTTCAAGAAACGGAAGCTCGGCTCGCGCATCGTTGTCGTCACCGCGGATGTGCAACCCGTCGTCCGGGAGCGTTGCATCGCCGCCGGGGCGCACGCGTTTGTCGAGAAGCCGATCAGCCTGGCCAAGCTGAAGGCGGTCCTCGAGGAAACGCTCCCTCCGACATGAACCAACCACCCGTCTTCACCCACGGGATGCTCGACGTTCTGCGCGAGCTGATGAACATCGGCGTGGGCCGGGCCGCCCGCGCGATCGCCGAGATGAGCGGGCGCGAAGTGGTCCTGCGGGTCCTCGATATCGAGCTGCTCGATCTCGCCGGCACCCGCCAGCTCCGCGATCTCCGCGGACAGATCAATCTGCGCGTGAGCCAGACGTTTCGCGGCGGGCTCGAGGGTTGTGCGCTGTTTGCCCTCAACCGCACCGGCGCCGTACGCCTCGCCCAGCTTCTGCTCGGCAAGGCGGACGAAGACGTGGCGTTCGACGAGCTCGATCAGGGAGCCCTGCTCGAATTGGGCAACATCGTGATCGGCTCCGCCGTCGGCATGCTCGCCTCGGAGCTGGCGGTGGAGGTGCGGTACGAGCTGCCCCAACTGCAGCTGCGCGGCATCAAGGAGGCCGCCGATCTTTTCGCCGACGTCGCACAGGGGGACCAGACTCACGCCCTCGTCATGCGGGCCTCGCTCACGCTGCGGGAGGATGTCGTCAACGGCTACCTCTTTCTCTTTTTCCCCGGGCCCGGGCTGAGAGCCCTCATCAACCGCCTTAGCCGCCTCGCCCCGTGATGGTCACGGCTCCGACCACGTCCTCCCTGGATGCCCTGCCCTGCGGCTTTATCCAGCTCGACGCCTCCGACCGCGTGGTGGAGTGGAACCAGCGACTTGAACGCTGGACCGGCCGCAGCCGTGCCGAGACCACCGGCCACAGCCTGATCGAGATTTTCCCCGAGAATCCCGCCCTGGCCAACCTGCTGGCCGAGGTGCGGGCCAACCGCCGGCCCCGGGTGCTGGCCCAGATGTTTCACCGCCGGCTCATCCCGGTGCCGTTGCCGCCGGGCCACCTCAGCGGGCTCGCGGAGATGCAACAGGAATGTCATCTCGTCCCGCTGGAATCGCCGGCCGGGCACCTCGCAATTTCCATCGTCGACGTCACCCCGCACGTGGTTGGCCAGCAGCGGACCCAGGCGATGGTGGTGGAGCGCAACCTCGCGGAAGAGGCCGTGCGGCGGCGCGCGGAGTTCCTCGCGGCCCTCAACCACACCACCCTTGAGATGATGGGTCGCCGCAACGTGACCGAACTCCTCCAAGCCCTCGCCGAACGCGCCGGCACTCTGCTGAACTCTCCGCATGTCGAGGTCGCCCTGCTCGAAGGTGAGGAGCTGGTCGTCCGCGCTTTTTCCCGCAGCTGCGACTACCTCGTGGGTGATTGTGTGCGGCGTGGCGAGGCGCCGCTCGACTGGCAGGCGGTGGACAGCCGCGTCCCGGTGGTCGTGGCCTGTTACTCGGAACACCCGGCCTGCCGGCCAATCTACCGCCCGCATCAGCTTCAGGCGGCGGCGAACATCCCGATCATCCGTGGCGCGGAATGCGTCGGCGTGCTGGGCATTGCCCGGACGCAGCCCGGCCTGCCGTACACGGACGAGGAGATTCAACAGGGCGTGTTGCTCGCCCGCATGGCCGCACTGGTGGTGCACAATGCCAGCACCTACGAAGAGGCGGTGCGGGAGAACGAGGAAAAATTCCGCGGCGTCTTCGACCAGAGCCCGATAATCATCGCGCTGGTGTCGGTTCCGGATTCCCGCATCGTCGAACTCAACTCCGCCGCCCTTGCCGCCTTCGGCTACACCCGCGACGAGGTGCTCGGGAAAACCCCGGCCGAGCTCGGCCTGTGGGTCGACCTCCCGCTCCGCGAGGTCTACCTGGAGAAACTCCGCGCCGCCGGCTCCGTCACCGGGTTCGAATCGCAGATGCGTCGGAAAAACGGGGAGACCTTCACGGTGCTCAACAGCGGCTGCATCGTCTCCCTCGGCGGTCAGCCGTTCAACATCGTCTCGTTGCAGGATATCACCCTGCGCAAACAGTCCGAGGCCGCCCGCGACCGCTCGCTCGCCCTGATCCGCGCGACGCTCGAGTCCGCCGCCGATGGCATTCTGGTCGTCAACGCCGACGGCCACATCGCCACCTACAACCAGGTCTTCGCCGAGCTGTGGCAGATCGAGTATCACGAGACCGTCGATCGCGGTCAGGAGGAGCGCCTGCTCCAGAGGATTTTGCAACAGCTCGTGGTGCCGGAGGATTTCCTGGTCAGCGTGCGCGACGTCTACGCGCGTTCGGCCGACGAGGTGTTCGACGTGCTGCGGTGCAAGGACGGCCGCGTGTTCGAGCGCTATTCGCGCCCGCAATTGGTGGCGGATCAGCCGGCCGGCCGGGTGTGGAGTTTCCGCGACACCACCGAGCAGCGGCAGGCGGAGGCGGCCTTGCGCGAGAGCGAGGAACGCTTTCGGGTGCTGGCGGATGTTTCCCCGGTGGGAATTTTCAGCTCCGACCCCCAGGGCCGGACGACCTTTGTCAACCGGCGCTGGTGTGAAATCGCCGGGATGTCCGCCGCCCAGGCCATGGGGGACGGCTGGCGCACCGCCCTCCATCCCGACGACGTCGACCGCGTGCTGGCAGCTTGGAATGCCGCGGTGCAGACTGGGGAATCGGTGGCGACAGAGTTTCGCTTCGTGCGCCCGGATGGCTCGGTGACCTGGCTGGTCGGCCAGTCGCGCGTGCAGACCCGGCCCGACGGATCGCGGGCCGGCTACGTCGGCACCATCACTGATGTCACGAGTCTCAAGCACGCCGAGGAGGAGCAGAGAAAGGCCGAGGCCCATCTCCGCCACGCGCAGAAAATGGAGACACTCGGCACCCTCGCCGGCGGCATCGCGCACGATTGCAACAACATCCTCACCGGCACCTTCGGGTTCGTCGATCTGGCCCGCCTCGAACTGCCCGAGGCGCATCGCGCGCACGCCTGGCTCGACCGCATCAGTGCTTCGTCGCAGCGCGCCCGCGATCTCGTGCGGCAGATTCTCACCTTCAGCCGCAAACAGGAGGGCAAACGCTCGCCGCAACGCCTGCATATCGTCGTGGCCGAGGCCCTGCGGCTCCTGCAGTCGACCATCCCCCCGATTATCGAACTGGAGGCGCGGATCTCCCCGGAGGCGCCAGCCGTCCTCGCCGATGCCACGCAAATCCACCAGATCGTCGTCAACCTTTGCACCAACGCCTGGCACGCCATGCCGCCCGGCGGCGGCAGGATTACGGTCACTCTCGAGGCTTGGACCGTGGACGCGGCGCAGGCCGCGAACCACCCGGAATTGCACCCGGGCCCGCACGTGCGGCTGGCGGTGACCGACAACGGCAGCGGCATGGACGCGCAGACCCTGGAACATATTTTCGAACCCTTCTTCACGACTAAAGCCACCGGTTCCGGCACCGGGCTCGGCCTCGCCGTGGTGCATGGGATTGTAAAGCTCCACACCGGCGCCATCACGGTGCGGAGTGCCGTGGGAACGGGCACCACTTTCGAGCTGTTTTTCCCGGCGTTCGACGGAGACGTGACCGCCGTTCCGTTCGCCTCAGCGCAGATTCCCCGGGGCGCGGGCGAACGCGTCATGCTCGTCGACGACGACGCCGTGAGCGGCTTCGCCATCGAGAAACTGATCGAAACCCTCAACTATTCGGTCAAACGCTTCAACCGGCCGGAGGAAGCGCTCGCCACCTTCGCCACCGCGCCGGAAGTCTGGGATTTGGTGGTGTCGGACCTTGCGATGCCGGGCATGAACGGGGATGAGCTGGTCGGCCGCATGCTGCGCATCCGGCCAGATCTGCCGGTCGTCATCGTGACCGGTTTCATCGAAACCGCCCGCCAGCAATTGCTCGAAAAAACCCACGCCCGTGCGGTGCTGCACAAGCCGGTTGTTCGCCACGAACTCGCCCGCGCTCTCGCCAGCCACGTCCGCCGGCCCTCCCTCCCCGCCACGTGAACCCGATTTGCGCGGTAGCACTGGGACGGTCCGGAGAGCGTTCTTCCCGTCGCCGCAGGAATCTTGCGGCGCTCCGCGTCAGGCGCCGCTTTTGCCTTTGATTCTGGCGCGAAACCTTTCATCTCTCTCCCCGCTTTCCGTCCATTCCCCGCCAATTCCCATCTGCACAACCCGCGCTCCCCGCGCCTCCACGTCTTCCCACATGAGCTCCCCTTCCACCGGAAAAACCGATCCCACGTCCCAATCGATTGCGCCCAAAGTTGTCGGGACCGATACGCCCGGGCCTCACGCCAAACCGAAATATCCCGGCATCCCCGTCACCTGCAACGGCAACTACCTCGTCGGGCAGCACGTCGAGACGCGCATCACCGAGGGCGGCGTCTTCTATCCCATCACCCCTTCGACCGAGGGCGGCGAGATTTACCAGGCCTCGTTCGCCTCGGGTGAGCTCAACGTCTGGGGCCTGCAAAAGGTCGCCGTCGAAACCGAGGGCGAACACGCCGCCCAGGGCGGCGCCACCGCCTACGCCGTCACCGGCCGCCGCACCGTCAACTTCACCTCGGGCCAGGGCCTCGTCTACGCGATGGAGCAATACTACCACGCGCCCGGCAAACTCTCGACCATGGTCCTCCAGGTCGGCGCGCGCGCGCTCACCAAACACGCCCTCAACGTCCATTGCGGCCACGACGATTTCTATGCCGCGCTCGACACCGGCTGGGTCATGCTGATGGCAAAGGACGCCCAGCAGGCCGCCGATCAGGGCATCATCCTGCGCAAGGTTGCCGAGCTCGGGCTCAACCCGGGCATGAACATCCAGGACGGCATGCTCACCACCCACTCGGAGCGCATGTATCTCGCGCCCGAGGCGGAGCTCCTCCGCGAATTTCTCGGCGCCTGCGACGACCAGATCGACTGCCCCACACCCGCGCAGCGCGAACTCTTCGGCCCGAAGCGCCGCCGCGTCCCGCAGATGATGGATTTGAAAAACCCCGTGCTCCTCGGGCCCGTGCAGAATCAGGAGCACCACATGAACGGCGTCGTCGCGCGCCGGAATAATTTCAACGAGCCCATCCTCGGCTTTCTCGGGCAGAGCTTCGCCGAGTTCGGCCGCCTCACCGGCCGGCACTACGGCTTCATCCAGGAATACAGGACCGAGGACGCCGACACCGTCTTCGTCTCGCTCGGCTGCGCCGCCGACAACATCGAGGCCGCGTGCGATTATCTCCGCGAGCAGCGCAACGCGAAGGTTGGCTCGATCCACCTCAACGTCATTCGCCCCTTCCCCGAGGCCGCCGTCATCCAGGCGCTGCGCGGCAAGAAAAACGTCATCATCCTCGAGCGCACCGACGAGGGCCTCTCCGGCGACAACCCGCTCGCGCGCGACATCCGCGTCGCCCTGGGCAAAGCCAACGAGGTCACAAAATTCGGCTCCGCCTCCGGCCTGCCCGCGCTCACGCCCGCCGAGACCCCCCGCCTCTTCCGCGGCGCCTACGGCATCGGCTCGCGCGACTTCCGCCCCGAACACACCATCGGCGCCTACGAATTCGCCACCGGCGCCTCGCGCCGCAAGGACGGTCGCCACGCCGACGACGGCGAGGCGTTCTTCGTGCTCGGCGTCGACCATCCGTACGCCGTCATCAGCAAGGACACCCCCTCACTCCTGCCCGAGGGCGCGATCGCCGTGCGGTTCCACTCCATCGGCGGCTGGGGCATGATTACGACCGGGAAAAATCTCGGTTCCATCATCGGCGACTTCGGCCAGTTCATCTCCGAACAGAAACCCACCTACGCCCCCGACGGCACCCTCGAGGACAAGCTCTTCATCATGGCGAACCCGAAATACGGGTCCGAGAAAAAGGGCGCCCCGACCAACTACTACCTCACCGTCGCCCCCTCGCAGATCAAGGTGAACTGCGAGCTGAACCACGTCGACGTCGTGCTCTGCTGCGACCCGAAGGCGTTCACCCACACCAATCCGCTCGAGGGCATCAAGAAAGGCGGCTCGCTGGTCTGGGAGTCGAACGAAGCACCCGAGGTCGCCTGGCAGCGCGTCCCGGCGAAGTTCCGCCAGTTCGTGCAGGAAAACAATATCCGCGTCTTCATCTTGCCCGGCTTCGACATCGCCCGGAAAGCCACGAACCAGACCGAGCTGCAGCTCCGCATGCAGGGAAATTCCTTCCTCGGCGCCTTCTTCCGCGTCTCGCCGTTCCTGAAAACTTTCGGGATCTCCGAGGAGCAGTTTCAGACCGTCGTGCACAAGCAGTACGTCAAGAAATTCGGCCGCTTCGGCGACGCCGTCGTCACGTCCAACATGACCGTGATGACCGAGGGCTTTTCGCGCGTGACGGAGATCAAGATCGGCCGCGCCGACGATCCCGACCGCTCCTCGATGCGCAACCCGATGCTCGCCCCGCTCGGCGATCACCAGATGATCCCGACCGCCGGCTGCGGCTCATCCGGCTGCGGCAGCATCCCGATGCCCGCCGCCCAGCCCGCGCGCGCCCCATTCCAGACGCTGGCGAAGTTCGATTCCGAATTCCGCGCCGGCCTCGGTTATCACCAGCCCTCCGGGGCCCTCGCCTCCGTCGGCGTCATGGGCTCCGGCACCGGCGCCACGCAGTCCAAATACGTCGCCCGCCGCGAGACCCCCGTCTACATCGCCGAAAATTGCACCCAGTGCATGGAGTGCATCACCGCGTGCCCCGACACCGCGCTGCCCAACATGGCGCAGGACGTCTCCACCGTGCTCAAGACCGCGGTCAACAACTACGTCACCGACCTCGCCGACCGCCGCGCCTTCGGCTCCGCAATCGCCGGCCTGGAAACGCGCGCCCGCGCGAAGATGAGCGAGTCCGTCAAGGCCAAGACCAACGCGCCGTTCAAGGACATCATCCGCGCCGAGGTCACCGCGCTCCCGTCGATCTCGGAGCGGGCGAAGGCCGAGTTCACCGGCATCATCGACAAGCTCCCGCTCTCCTACAGCAACGTCCCCGCGATCTTCCGCTCGCTCGAGGCGAAGACGCCCGGCGCCGGCGGCCTGTTCTCCATCTTCGTCTCCGATCTCTGCAAGGGCTGCGGCGAGTGCGTGCAGGTCTGCGGCGATCACGACGCGCTGCGCATGACCCGCGAGACCGAGGAGCTCAACGCCGAGCTCACCACCGCCCAGGTGTTCTCCCGCCTCCTGCCCGACACTCCCCAGAAATTCCTCGGCCTTTACAACGACAGCGACGCCGCCAGCTCCCGCGAGGCCGCGCTGCGCAACCACCTCATGGTGCGCCGCAATTACGAGGCGCTCGTCTCCGGCGACGGCGCCTGCGCCGGCTGCGGCGAGAAGAGCATTCTCCGCTCCGTCGCGAGCGTGACCGAGGCCTACATGCGGCCGCTGTATCACAAAAAAGCCGACCGCCTCCGCGCCAAGGCCGCGCGCCTCGAAACCGAGGGCGCGCCAAAACTCGCCGCGCTGAAGACGCGCAGTGCGCCGGAGTATCAGCTCTTCCGCAAAACCTACGCCCACGTCATCGTCGGGCTCGGCGGCGAAAACGACGCCGACACCGCCCGGCGCATCGCCGACTACGAGGCGAAACACGGCGCCATCACCGACGCGCAGCTCCTCGGCGGCCTCGTCGCCGTGTTGCAGCAGGACGCGTTCAATCACAAGGAACTCCAGTCCATCGACGGCCGCAGCGCCAACGGCATGTCCGTGATGATGATGGGCGCGAGCACCGGCTGCAACACCGTCTACGGCTCCACCCCCCCGGGCAACCCGCACCCCTACCCGTGGATGAACTCCCTCTTCCAAGACGGCGCGACGATCTCCTGGCTCATGGCCGAGTCGGTCATCATCAGCCATGCGACGCGCTCGGTCGTCCCCGAGCGCCTGGCTGACACGCTGCTCGACCGCACCGAAAACGTCGCGACCGAAGCCGACTACTTCACGCTCACCCATCTCGACGACGCGCTGATGACCGAGCAGGAAATCCGCGAGCTGCCGAAGGTCTGGGTCGTCGGCGGCGACGGCGCGCTCGGCGACATCGGCTTCCAGAACGTCTCCAAGGTGATGCTCCAGAATCGCCCGAACGTGAAGATGCTGATGCTCGACACGCAGGTTTACTCCAACACCGGCGGCCAGAATTCCGACTCGTCCACGATGCTCGGCGGCTACGACATGAACCAGTTCGGCGTCGCCTCGCAGGGCAAACTGATCGAAAAGAAAAACGTCTCCGAAGCCTTCACCAGCGGCCACGGCTCGCCCTTCGTCGCGCAGGTCTCGATGGCCAACGCCGCCAAGTTGTACAAGGCGCTCCTCGACGGCCTCGAGTATCGCGGCACCGCGTTCTTCCAGAGTTACACCACCTGCCAGCCCGAGCACGGCGTGGGCGACAACATGAGCGCCGATCAGGCGAAGATGGTGCGCGACGCGCGGGGCATGCCGGAGTTCGTCTTCAATCCGCGTCGCGGCGAGACGGCGCAGGAATCCTTCGATCTCAAGGGCAACCCGAACATCGACCGCGACTGGTGGCGGACGAAATACGCCAGCACCGGCGAGGAATATAATTTCGGCGTTGCCCACTGGGCGCTGACCGAAGGCCGCTTCCGCAAGCACCTCAAGTCGATCAAGGAAGACGAGGCAGCCAGGCTCACGCCGTTCGACGATCTGCTGTCGTTCGTCACGCAGGACGACGTGATCCACCGCCGGGTGTTCGATCCGAAGCACCGCAGCTTCGTCCCGAACTTCGGCGGCTACATCAAGGTCGAGACCGGCGGGAAGTTCACGTTCCACTCCGTGACGCGCCAGATGGTGCTCTTCGCGGTCGAGCGCCGCAAAGCCTGGCGCATGCTGCAGAGCAAGGCCGGCGTGGTGAACAAGGACTACCTCGCGCAAAAAGCCTTCCTGGCGAAAATCGACAAGGGTGAACTCGCCCTCGCCGACGCGAAGGCCCGCGTGAAGGAGCTGATCGCCGCCGAGCTCGCCGCGGTAAAGTAAAGTGCCCCGGGGCAAGCCCCGGGGCATTTGCCGAAAACTGTGTGAGCGGGTTTACCCCGCGTTGGATCGTCGTTGCAAATGCCTCGCGGCGTAAAGCCGCTCCTCCGCCCAACCAAGCCGAAGCAAGCTGCGCGGTCTGGGACCCGGCGGGAATAAAAAACCAGCCTGTTCATTTGGTTCATCCCGACTAAAAGGTACTCATGCCGCGCCTCACCTCCACCGCCCTCGCCTTGCTCGTTGTCGGTCTCGCCGCGACTCTTGGCGCCCAGGACTTCGACCTTGTCATCCGCCACGCCCGGATTGTCGACGGCTCCGGCGCGCCCGCCATCTCCGGCGATCTTGCCATGCGCGGCGATCGCCTCGCGGCGATCGGCAAATTCGCCGGCAGGGGCCGCACCGAGATCGACGCCGCCGGCCGCGTCGTCGCCCCCGGCTTCATCGATGTTCACACGCACTCGGAGGACGTCGCCGAGCTACCCGTCGCCGAGAATTTCATCCGCATGGGCGTGACGACCATCGTCACCGGCAATTGCGGCAGCTCCAAACTCGAGGTCGGCGAATTCTTCAACGCCATCGTCCAGGCCAAAGTCGCCCTCAACGTCGCCACCCTCGTCGGCCACAACACCGTCCGCGGCCAGGTCATGGGCGGAAGTTTCGCCCGCCCACCCACCGCCGTCGAACTCGAAAAAATGCGCGCGCTCGTCGAACAGGCGATGAAGGACGGCGCCGTCGGACTCAGCACGGGTCTCATCTACCTGCCGGGCACCTTCGCCAAGACCGACGAAATCGTCGCACTGGCCAAAGTCGCCGCCGCCCACGGTGGCATCTATGCGAGCCACATGCGCAACGAGGGCGCTGGCATCCTCAAGGCCCTCGACGAACTCACCACCATCGCCCGCGAGGCGCGCATTCCCGCCGAGGTTTCCCATCTCAAGCTCTCGAGTCCGGCGGCGTGGGGCCGCGCCGATGAGATCATCGCCTACCTTGACCGCGCGCGCGCCGCCGGCCTCACGATCACCCACGACCAGTACGCCTACACCGCTTCAAGCACGGGCATCGGCACGCTTATCGCCGCGGAATTTCGCGAAGGCGGCCGCAAACAGTACCTCGCGCGCCTCGCCGATCCCGCCACCAAGGCCCGCATGATCGCCGAGATGAAAGACTCCATCGCCAAGGGCCAGCGTGGCGACTTCACGTACGCCGTGGTTGCGAGCTTCAAGACCGACCCGCGGCTCAACGGCAAAACCATTCCCGAGGCCGCCCAACTCCTCCGCGGTGCCGCCACCCTCGACGACCAGATTGAAACCATTCTCGACATCGAGGCGCGCGGCGGCGCCTCAGGTGTCTTTCACGGCATGAGCGAACCGGATCTGGTGAAATTTCTCGCGCAGCGGTTCACGATGATCGCGTCGGATGCCGGCGTCCGAAAATTCGGCGAGGCCGTCCCCCACCCCCGCGGCTACGGCAACAACGCGCGCGTCCTCAGTCGCTATGTGCGGGAGCTGAAGGTCCTCTCGCTCGAGGACGCCGTGCGCAAAATGACCTCGCTCCCGGCGCAGACGTTTCGCCTGAAAAATCGCGGTGAACTCAAACCGGGCTTCGTCGCGGACGTGGTGATTTTCGATCCGGCAATGATTTCCGACCCTTCCACCTTTGTTGACCCGCATCACTATGCCGTCGGGTTTAGCGACGTGCTCGTCAACGGCGTGCCCGTGATTCGCGGCGGACAACTCACCGACGCGCGCCCGGGCCGCCCGGTGAAATTGGCCGACCTTTAGCCTGAAAAATTCACATTGCGGCAACCGCAACCGAAGGTATCGAACCGCCGGTCACTGAGGTCGCCGAGGCCCGGCAGGCGGCTACCGCAGGATCACGTACGCCAGCAGGGCGACTCCAATGCTCGTGACCACCGGGCCGGTCCACTGGCTTTGCAGGATTCTGCGCCGCGCCAAGTCATCGGTCATCTTCCCATCCTTCACCCGCTCCTCAAGCGACATCCGATAGCGTGGCGCGCCCCAGCAGAGCCAGGCGCCAATCAGCATCACCAACGCGGACCCGCCCATCGCAAGTTCGTGTTCCAGGGTCGGATAGTAGGCGATTATCATCGCCACCGACATGGGATATTCGAGCAAAGCTGCCATAGGATTGATTGCGAAAAGGTTATTCGTGGCGACCGCCGCCGCCGGATACAAGCCAAGCCATCGTTTTCTGCGCCAGACGGTCCAGCGCCCTCACGCACAATTCGAGATGTTCCTCCTTGGTATCCTCGATCTTGTTATGACTGATTCCATGCAGACTCTGCACAAACATCATCACGGTCGGCACCCCGGCGCCGCACATTTCCGCCGCGTCGTGCAAGGGCCCTGACGGCAGCCGGTGCGACACCCCGGCGGTCTCCCGGATGGCCTCGTCACAGAGCGCAATGAGCTCCGGATGAAAGGGCCGCGGCTCAATTTGCCACAATCGCTCCCAAGTGACCTGCACCCCGCCCTCCCCCGCGAACCGCGCCGCGGCCGTCCGTGCCTCGACGAGCATTTTCGCCAGCGCGGCGGCATCCAGATGCCGCTGATCGAGCGTAATGCGGCACTCCTCGACGACGCTTGTGACGATCCCTGGCTTCGTCGTGCACGATCCGATCGTGCACACCCCGCCGCCACTGCGCTCGGCGATGCGATAGATTTCCTGGCTCATTTTTCCAGCAGCCAGCAACGCATCCCTGCGGCGGTTCATCGGCGTCGACCCCGAGTGCGCCGCCTGCCCGCGAAACGTGATGGCATGCCGCTCGACGCCAAACGTGCCCAACACCGCGCCGAGCGGCAAATCGAGATCGAGAAGCACCGGCCCCTGCTCGAGGTGAATCTCCGCGTAGGCAA